>Ga0224509_10000013_pt1 | contig 156016 bp, 135 predicted proteins | sample SF_Jan12_sed_USG_5_FD_170158 | JGI IMG/M metagenome (GOLD analysis project Ga0224509, IMG submission 170158) | Sediment microbial communities from San Francisco Bay, California, United States - SF_Jan12_sed_USGS_24 | ecosystem: Environmental > Aquatic > Marine > Sediment | place: USA... | reverse complement strand
GATGCTTTCGAGATGTCGCAGAACGCCTACCGTTTGCTTTTGCCGATTTATCTTGTCAACGATGCCATGCCGTTGATCTTGTGGCTGGCCTTTTTCCCGAGCGTATTATCCGAACTGTTCGGCTTTATCAAGTGGGGACGACATGGGGGATAGGGGTAGGCGGACACGGTGGTTACACACTTATCCCGAGTTGAACGATTAGTGAATCATTAGGTTTCAGTTTCAGCGGTCCTTGATTCTTCAGGATTCTGGTTATTCAGGAACTCCTTCGCATATCTCTTGCATGCGCAGAATATTCTCTCAAGAACCTCGTCAATGGGTAAGGGGAAATCGGGCGGGTTAGTGTCGTTCAGCCCGAAATGCCTAACTATCCTTTGACACAGTTTTTTCTGTTCCGGATCGTCTGGATTATATCCTCCTGAAGAATGAGCGAATTTCCCTCTTAACCGTCTCAAAATATCTACTTCTTCCCACTCCTTAATTGTATGGTCAAGCTGAACGTTATTTCCAATTATTTGATAATACTCCAACAATGCAAAGAGCCGTATGACAAAATTCTGATTGATGTAATGGCCGACACTATTGATTTCATCAATAGCATCAATGGTCAGGCCCATGCCGAAGTCAAATCCTACATCAAATCCAAACTGCCTGTAATATGGAGCTGTACGGGCCTTCTGCTGACCAACTGAGTTTCTGTCAGCGTAAGGGAATAAAGATCGACACTTAGTAGTCTTTTTCCATATATTGTCCATCTCCCGTAGAAGCGTACTCACGTTTTTCGAGACCACGATACTTCCTCCGAATTTCCACGTATTTTGTTCAGCCCGATGGTTCGAAAGAATACCCCCGCCAGGAATCGAACCTGGATTTACGGCTCCGGAGGCCGCCGCGTTATCCGTTACACCACGGGGGCAATAACAGGCCATTAGATAACCGAACAATAGACCCGACGCAAGGGATAAATAGGGGGCGGTTCGTTCGTCACAGGTTCGCGGTCGAAGTCTCGCCCCTCGACTCCGCTCGGGGTGACAGTGTCGGTAGCACAAGGCTCCTGACCTACTTCACCACAAGACTGGCGGGTCCGAAGACGGACCCACCCTACGAAGAAATTAGACTTAGTGCGTGGTGTACGTCCTCGTGCGCCACGTTATTGATCCACCTTTTTTGATTGTGCCGACCATCGGTGCCAGACTATCTTCCCGCCATGCGCTGGAGTGAAACATACATACCGACACTGCGGGACAAACAGTCCGATGCCGAACTGGACTCGCATCAGTTCCTCTTGCGCGGCGGCTATATTCGCAAACTGGCTCCGGGACACTACCACTGCCTGCCGCTGATGCAACGTGTGATCAATAAACTGTCCGCGATCATTCGTGAAGAGTTCAACAAAGCTGGCGCCTGCGAGACCAGCCTTCCCCTCTTGTGCCCGACCGATCTTTGGCAACAATCCGGACGTGCGGAGTTGTTACAGGCCGATCAGATGGGCGTGAAAGATCGACGCGGCCATGAGTTCACTTTATGCGGCAGCCATGAAGAGCCGATGGTTTCGCTGGTCGCCGGCGAACTGAAAAGCTATCGCCAACTCCCGCTGACCCTGTATCAGATTGGGACTAAGTTTCGTGATGAGCTTCGTACTCGCTTCGGCTTGATGCGTATGCGGGAATTCCTGATGGCCGACGCCTACAGTTTCGACGCCGACCCGGCCGCCGCCGAAGAATCGCTGCAGCGCATGGCCGGCGCCTGCCTGAGTGTTTTCCAGCGGATCGGTCTTGAGGTCGTCTCCGTCCCGAGCGATTCAGGCGGAGTGGGAACAGCGGACGGCGACGGCCTGGACTTTATCGCAATGATGGAATCCAGCGCTTCAGAACAGACCGTGCTGAACTGTTCGAAGTGCGACTATCAAGCGAATGCCGAGATCGCGGCTTTCGGAGGCCCCGATATTCCCATACAAGAGGGAGGTCCCAAACCGCTTGAGAAAGTCGACACTCCCCAGGCCACGACGATCGAGCAAATCACCGAGTTTCTCAAGGTCGACGCCGACCAGGTAGTCAAAACGCTGTTGTACCTGGCCGATGACCAACCGGTCGCGGCGCTGGTGCGCGGGGACCGTGATGTCAGTCCCTCCAAACTGGGTAGCGTCTTGGGAGTTCGAATGCTTGAGCTGGCCAACGCGCATGAAGTAGCCACCATCTCCGGGGCGGCGGTCGGATTCGCCGGTCCGGTTGGGCTGGAGGTTCCGTTGATAGTGGATCCGCAGGTCGCGGCCCTGACGGACTTTGTCGTGGGGGCCAACGAAACCGACCGGCACCTTGTACATGTCAGTTTTGGTCGTGACTTTGAGGCGGCTAATGTGGCCGACATAACGCTGGCTCGTGACGGCGACGCTTGTCCCACCTGCGGCCACTCGCTTAGAGCGAGGTCGGGGCTGCTGGTGGGCACAGCAGTGAGCATGGGGACTGCTATGACCTCCAAACAGGGAGCATTTATCGCCAACGCCGAAGGCGAGGAACAGGCTATCCAACTGGGCTCGTTTGGGATCGGCATGTCGCGCACAATACAAACGGTGCTGGAAAGTCAGGCCGGAGGAACTCAGATGACCTGGCCGCCGGCTCTGACTCCGTTCGTGGTGGAAATCATGCCCCTGAATGTCGAGAGTGAGCGTCAAATAGACCTGGCCAATCAGCTCCACCGCGATCTTGAGGCGACCGGGCTGGACGTTCTGGTGGATGATCGGGCGGTCAGACCGGGTGTCAAATTCCATGACGCCGATCTGGTGGGCATCCCTGTTCGGCTGGTATTAGGGGAGAAGTCGCTGGCGGCGGGCGAGATAGAGCTCCTGACCGGTGATATGAGCCGGGCTGTAAAGCTGCCGGTCGGCCAAGCGAAAGCGGCTGTTGAAAAAGCGCTGGAGAATCTGAAATAGAACATAAAGTTGTTGCTTTGGAATGATTTGGCCGGTATATTTTCAGGTTCTGGTGGGTTTTTGCCCACCTTAAACGTATGTGGTGTAGTATGACCGGTAAGTTGAAGGACCAGATTATCGAACTGATAGAAAGACCGCTGGCCGAAGAAGGAGCCGAGTTGGCCGATATAACTTTGTCGCAGTATAAATCTTCGGCGACGCTTCGTTTGTTCGTGTATTCTGAAGTCGGGACATCGCTTGACGAATGTGCCCGGCTATCTCGACTGGTAGGCGACCTGATTGACGGAACCGACTTACTTGAAAGCGGTTACACACTTGAAGTGTCTTCTCCCGGTCTCGATCGTCCGCTGAAAACCGCGCGTGATTTCAGGTTTCGCATTGGCGAGAAGGTGCGCCTGGAGTTTGCCGAAAAAGGTCGAAAGAAGATCACCGCCGAAATAGTCTCGGTGAATGATCATCAAGTTGAGTTCAAAGATGAGTCCGGACTGATGAGCGTCGGACTCGCGGAAATAGAGAAGGCGAAAATTCTGTTTTGACGGAGTGTGCTTAGATGCCGTTTGATATGGTAGAAGCGATCACGATGATCGCTCGTGAAAAAAACCTCGAATTCGAGGCCGTGCTGGAGACTCTTCAGGCCGGTCTTTTGGCTGCGGCCAAAAAGAAATACAGTTTTGTCGACAACATCACTTTCAAGTTTGACCGTAAGGATAACGAGTTGGTGATGATCGCGACCAAGAAAGTAGTCGAGGAAGCGTCGGACCCCAACATGGAGATTACGCTGGGTGACGCCAAGGAGATCGACGCCGAGGCCGAGGTCGGTGACGAGATCGATATCTACATCGACTACGAACTGGAATTCGGACGCAACGCCATCGCATCGGCCAAACAGACGCTCGTACAGAAGGTGCGTGAGGCCGAGCGTGATCGTGTCTATGAGGAATTCGTAGACAAGGTCGGCACTCTGATCTCCGGAGTAGTCCAGCAAATCGACAAAGGCTCGGTAATTGTCAATCTCGGTCGGGCCGAAGGTGTCGTGCCGATCAAAGAGCAAATCCCGCGCGAAAAATTCCGCCAGGGTGATCGGATTCGAGCATACATTCTGGATGTTCAGCGAGAGTCACGAGGCCCTCAGATTGTTCTGTCACGAGTAAACAACGAATTCCTGCGCGCTCTTTTTGCGTTGGAAGTGCCCGAAATCTACGAGAAGGTGATCGAAATCCGAGGAATCGCCAGGGAACCGGGCGAACGGGCCAAGGTGGCCGTTTATTCTTCGGATGAACGGATTGATCCGGTCGGCGCCTGTGTCGGCATTAAGGGTGTGCGCGTTCAATCGATAGTTCGCGAACTCAATAACGAGCGTATCGACATCGTGCCGTTCTCGTCCAATTCGGAGATGTTCGTAACACGTGCCCTGGCCCCGGCCAGAGTGGTCAATATCGACGTGTTTGAGCTTGAGGGTAAGATGACGGTCGCGGTTGAAGATGAGAAGCTCTCATTGGCCATCGGACGAAACGGGCAAAATGCTCGACTGGCCTCCAAGCTGACCGGATGGAAAGTCAATATTCTGTCGGAAACCGAGTACGATGAGTCCAAACGTCGCGAAGCTGAGATGCTGGTGCCGGTTGGTCAGCTTGACGGAATCGGAGCCAAGATTGAAGAGCGTCTGTCGCAGGCCGATATCAGTTCGGTGCAACGACTGGCAACTTCACAGGTTGAAGTTCTGACCAAGGTTCCGGGCATTGGTGAAAAGTCCGCTGAAGCCCTCATCGATAAGGCCAAGAAGTTTGTTCGCGATCTCGAAAGAGAATACACCAAACGTAAGAAGGCTGAGGCCAAAGCCAAGGCGGCCGCAAAGATCGACGACGGTAAAATGAAAGCTGAGGATGTCTTCGAGGACGACACCGAGTTTGTAACAGAGGTTGATGACGTGCTGGAAGCAACCGCTCCGGATATGGATGATGTTGAGGATGAAGACGAAACCGAAGTCAGGATCAAAAAAGACATAGATGATTAGAGCAATACACAGCGCTGTAGACAGGTGGAGGTAGTTGGCGAATGGCCAAGGACTCGCAGAGAATTCATCAGATTGCCAAGGAGTACAAAATCTCTTCGGCGGCCATGTTGAAGATTATTCGTGACCTGGGGTTCGAACCCAAGTCGCACATGTCGGTGGCCACTCCTGAGATGATCGTCGCGGTGAACAAGAAGTTCGCCGAGGAGAAGCAGGAAGCCAAGAAAGAGATGGAGCATCGCGAAAAGGTAAGCGAAGCTGTCAGCAAGACTACCGCCAAAATCGGCGGGATTACCGTTTCCGATTCGACCTCCAGCGTCGCGCGTCTGATGCGCAAGTCTGAAAAGAAGCAGAAGCGCAAGGAACGTCGTCGCAAGAAAGATCGACGAACTGTGGATAGCACCGAGGTGGCCAAGAGTTTCAAAGCCACCATGGCCGGACTGGCCGGTGTCAAAGGTCGCAAGCGCTACCGACGGGGTGGCGCTGACGGTGAAGGACTTGAAGGCGGCGCTGAGAATGTCATCCAGGTCAATGAGTTTATGTCCCTGGCCGAGTTGGCCAAGCTCCTGGATCGTAAGCCGGCCGAACTGATTGCCAAGTTGTTCGAACTGGGCATGATGGCGACCATTAACCAGCGACTCGATATGGACACGATTGCAACGGTGGCGGCCGAGTTCGGTTTCGAGGTCGCCGCGGTGGCTGAGATAGGCGATCTGGCTCGCCAGACAGAGAGTGAAGAGAACCTCCAGTTTCGGGCGCCCGTTGTCACCATCATGGGCCATGTCGATCACGGAAAGACCTCGCTTTTGGACTTTATCCGTGAGTCCAACGTAGTGGCCGGCGAAGCGGGCGCCATCACCCAGCACATCGGCGCCTACATGGTAACTCTCGAAGGCGGCGCCATTTCGTTTCTGGACACACCGGGCCACGAGGCTTTTACGGCCATGCGTGCTCGGGGCGCTCACTTGACGGATATCGTGATTTTGGTCGTCGCCGCGGACGACGGGGTCCGACCACAAACTATCGAAGCTATCGATCATGCCAAAGCTGCTGATGTTCCGATTATCGTAGCCGTCAACAAAATCGACAAACCGACGGCCGATCCCGAGAGTATCCGCACCAAACTGACCGAGCACAATCTGGTCGCCGAAGAATGGGGCGGCAAGACGATCATGGTCGATGTTTCCGCCAAGACCGGCGACGGGGTTGAAAAGTTACTCGAGATGGTTCTCCTGCAGGCCGAGTTGATGGACCTCCAGGCAGATCCCTCCATTCGCGGACAAGGTACGGTGGTAGATGCCCGGCTCGAAAAAGGTCGCGGACCGGTGATTACGGTGCTCATTCAAAAAGGTCACTGCCGGGTCGGCGACTCAATTGTCGCCGGTACCGTGAGCGGCCGCATCCGAACCCTGACAAATGACCGTGACCAGTCGCTTGAACTGGCGACACCTTCGGTACCAACGCAGATAACCGGACTGGGGGGGGTGCCGCAGGCGGGCGACAGCTTTATCGTGGTCAAGAATGATCAGGAAGCTAAAGAAATCACATTGAAACGTAATCAGGTCAAGCGTGAACAGGATGTTCGTCGCACCCACGGCCGTACTACACTCGATAAAGTCTTTGATCGAATCAAAGAAGGTCAGATCAAGGAAGTTCGCCTGATTATCAAAGGTGACGTCGATGGCTCGGTCGAGGTGCTCTCGGACACTCTGGGACGCATCGCTTCCGAGGAAGTGAAAGCTAATGTCATACACTCAGGCGTCGGCGCTATTACCGAATCCGACGTTCTTCTGGCCTCGGTTTCCGATGCGATCATAATCGGCTTTCAGGTCACACCGGATAGTCGTGCCCGTGAAGTTGGACGTCGGGAGCAGGTGGACATTCGCCTCTATGATGTCATTTATGAAGTCGAAGAGGACGTTCGCAAGGCGCTGGAAGGATTGCTTTCTCCGGCCATCTCCGAAAACTTTGTCGGCGCCGCCGAGGTTCGCAACCTGTTTAAGGTCCCCAAAGTCGGCGTCATTGCCGGCAGCTATGTCAAGGAAGGCCGGATCAATCGGAAGGATCGGATACAGGTCGTGCGTGACGGCAAAGTGATCTTCACCGGCGTACTGGGTTCGTTAAAACGTTTCAAGGACGACAGCCGGGAAGTAAAGGAAAGCTTCGAGTGCGGCATTGGGGTCGAAAACTTCAACGATCTCAAAGTGGGGGATGTAATCGAAGCCTATGAAATAGTCGAAACGGCGCGGACCCTCTGATCTGGATAGCTCTTGGTAACAGTTGTTGTTAGTATGCTCCTGGAGCTGCCTCCGGTCGGATCGCTCAAGGAAAAGCGACGCATCTTGAAGTCACTTCTGACGAGGCTTCGCCAGGACTTCAACATATCTATAGCCGAGGTGGATCACAATGATCAGCCGCGCCGCGCCTTGATTGGCGGTGCCGTGGTGTCCAACAGTTCAAGCTTCGGCCATCAAGTGATGAGTAAAGTTGTCAGCCGTGTCGAGGGTGATCCCCAGGTGGTGCTGGCCGACTATCGCATGGAGACGTACTGACCGTGAAACAGTTTCGTCGTGCTGACAGAGTCGGCGAGGAGATTCTAAGGATCATCTCACGATTGTTCGAAGGGGAAGTGACGGGCAATTGGAAAGGACTTGTCACTTTTACCCAGGTACGGCTTACCGGCGATCTGCGCAACGCCACTGTCTATTTTTCACACCTGGGTGAAAACGAGGAACTACCGACAGTTGTCGAGTTTTTCCAGCGTGAGAATAAACAGATCAGACGATTGGTAGGACGCCAACTTCGTATCCGGCACATTCCGGAGTTGAATTTCAAGTTCGACCCATCGATTCAAGAAGGCATTAAAATCGAACGACTGCTCAATGAGATCAAAAGCGATAAAGACAACTCCTAAAGACTCCGACGGCCACCAAAGGCTGCTATCTCGCATTCAGGAGATTCTTCTGGGCAGCAGCAGGGTGTTAATAGTCACTCACATGGACCCTGATGGGGACGCATTGGGGACCCAACTGGCTTTTGCTAAATACCTCCGCGATGTCGGCATCGAAGCCCAGCCGGTGATGGATGACGATGTGCCCGACAAGTATCGGTTCCTTGACGGCGTACAGGATGTGCCCCGTCTGGACCAATTCGATCCCGATGCGAAGTTCGACACCGTGCTCTTTCTGGAGTGCCCGACGATTGACCGTGGTGGCCGTGTCGGCCGGCTGTTGAATGACAAGATGACGATAATCAATATCGATCATCATCAGGACAACGGCGGTTTTGGCGCCGTCAACTGGGTTGACTCAAGTGTTTCCTCGGTTGGCGAGATGGCTTATGAGTATTTCCGGCAGGTTGGGTATGAGATTTCGCCGGTTGTGGCCCAATACCTTTTCACGGCAATTCTGACCGATACCGGTCGTTTCCGATATCCCAACACCAGTCCGAGAACGATGGAGATCGCCGGGCGCCTGATTGAAGCGGGAGCCGATCCACAGAACATCTGTGACCAGGTGTACTACAATTTGTCGCCCTGCACCACGAAACTGGTTGGGCGTGTACTCAACAGTATTGAATTCTGTGAGGACGGTGCCATCTGTCTGCTGACCTTGACCCAACAAATGTTAAGCGACACCGGCGCCAAGCAATCCGAGACGGAAGGTCTGGTTGACTACACGCTGTTTAGCCAGGGTGTGAAGACCGGCGCATTGCTGCGCGAGATCGATTCATCGCACACTAAAGTCTCCCTGAGGTCCAAAGGAGCACTCAATGTAGCCGCAATTGCCTCCCGCTTCGGTGGTGGCGGACATGTCAATGCGGCCGGATGTATGCTGTCGCTATCGTTGCCCCAAGCCAGGGCTGAAATTCTCAGGATACTTACGGTGGCCCTCGATGACTGAACGACTTCAACCCTATAACGGCGTACTGCTCGTGAACAAACCGTCCGGTTTGACCAGCCACGATGTTGTTCAAAGACTCCGCAAGACACTCAATCAACGGAGGATCGGTCACACTGGAACGCTCGACCCGTTGGCCGAGGGGTTGCTCGTGGTCTGTCTGGGAAGGGCGACCAAAATCGCACGATTCCTGACCGGTTGGGACAAAGCCTATGAGGCCGATGTTTTTCTCGGCCTTACATCGAAGACATTTGATCGAGAGGGGATTGAACAATCGGACATTGCTCAGCCTCCTCCGACATTGACGGTCGACGCGATCGAGAGGCTCCTTGCGCCTTTTCGCGGCCGAATTGTTCAAACGGTCCCCGCTTATTCCAGTGTGCAGGTCGACGGGCAACGACTGTACAAACGCGCACGCAGGGGAGAGGACATTGCCCCGCCGACGCGGGAGATCGAAATCAAAAAACTCAGCGTACTCACCTGGGATAGTCCCCACTTACGCCTGCTGGTGACCTGCTCCAAAGGCACCTACATCCGATCCCTGGCCAACGACGTAGGCAAGGCCGTCGGCTGCGGCGCCTATCTGGATGGTTTGCAGCGTATATCGGTCGGAAGTTTGCACCTGGATGACAGCCTCACTCTCGACAGCATTCAGCAGCAACATGAGTCCGGCACGCTGGAAGCTCTGGTGCTGCCATGCCATCAGGTGCTGGACTATTCGGCTATCAGAGTGACCGCCGAATTTAGCCAACATGTAGTGGAGGGTCCTGAGTTGACAGACGCCGATGTAGTGCAGATCGAAGGAGCCTTTGAGGCCGGGGACACGGTCTTGCTGAAAAACGATCAGGGCATAGTTCTTGCCGTCGGCACCGCAGAAACTTCCTCACTCGATTTTCATCGGACGAGCGACCACGGACTCTTTGAATATGTGCGGGTGTTGAATTGAGTATCAAGCTGATAAGAGGACTGGAGAATTATGAAGCGCCGGAAGGTCAGGCTGTGGTGGCCACCATCGGGACTTTCGACGGCATCCATCGAGGACATCAGAAAATCCTCGGACGAGTCTTGAGCCATGCAGCACAGCTCAACGCCGAGCCTCTTGTTATCACCTTCGATCCCCACCCGCGCACTTTGGTTACGCCTGGCGAGGCACCTTTGCTGTTGACTACGTTGCCGGAAAAAGAGCGATACCTGGGGCGTTATTTCCGGGGGATGGTTCTCACACTTCAGTTCAATGCTGCACTTCAGAACCTGAGCGCCGCCGACTTTGTCCGCGATGTTCTGGTTTCGCGGCTGGGATTGAAGCAGTTGGTGGTGGGGGCCGATCATGCTTTCGGCAAGGACCGCTCAGGCAACATTGATGAATTGCGCCGTTTGGGCGCACAGTTTGACTTCCAGGTTGATGTTGTGGAGCCGGTTGTGCTTGATTCCGAGCGGGTTTCCTCGACCAAAGTGCGCCGCCAGCTTGAAGGCGGCGACCTCGGCCGGGCTGTGGACTTCCTGGGCCATTCCTACGCTATTCTCGGAATGGTGGAAAAAGGGATTGGCCTGGGGCACAAACTGGGTTATCCTACAGCTAATATTGGCTACGGTGGGCGCAAGCTTCTGCCACCTCAGGGTGTTTATGCCTGTCGGGCACAGGTGGGAGAGCGCAGAAAAGAGGGAATGTTGTTTATTGGCCGGAACCACTTCAATCCGGAAGTGAGAATAACCGTCGAGGCCAATCTGTTTGACTTTGAGGAAGATATATATGACCAAGAACTGATCGCCTATCCAATCCGTTTCGTGAGACCGAATCGCAAATTCGAGTCAACCGAAGCACTGGTTGATCAGATCAAATTGGACAAACAAGAAGTATTGAGAATACTCGAAAAGGAGAACCAAAATGTCAGCGACCAAAGAGCGGAAAGCCCAAATCATCTCTGAGCATCGGCTTCACGAGAAAGACACGGGCTCACCGGAGGTGCAGATCGCACTGCTCACCGAACGTATCAACCATCTTACCGAGCACATGAAAGCTCACAAGAAGGATTATCACACCCGCCTGGGACTTTTGAAACTGGTGGGACAACGTCGTCGGTTACTTGATTATCTTAAGCGTAGCGACATCGAAAGCTACCGTCAGATACTCACCCAACTCGGATTGCGACGTTAGCACTAACTGGAATATAATAGGATTACAACATGGCTCATAGAGTAGAAATGGAACTGGGTGGTCGCACCCTGATAATCGAAAGCGGCAAATTGGCCAAGCAGGCCAACGGTTCGGTAACCGTGCAGTATGGTGACTCGATGGTAGTCTCCGCCGCGTGCGCCAACCCCGAACCGAAAATCGGCTTTGACTTTTTCCCCCTGACCGTAGAGTATCGTGAGAAAGCATACGCCGCAGGCAAAATCCCGGGCGGATTCTTCAAGCGGGAGGCTCGACCGTCCGAAAAAGAAATCCTCTCGGCCCGACTGATCGACCGACCGATCCGCCCGCTGTTTCCCAGCGACTTTCGCGGTGAGACGCAGTTGATTAACTTCATTATCTCGCACGATCAGAAGAACGACACCGACGTAATGGCCCTGACAGCCACCGGCGCTTCGCTGGCCGTATCGGATATCCCGATCACCAAGACGGTGGCCGGTGTCCGTGTCGGACGTCTCGACGGACAGTTCGTGGTCAACCCGACCATCGACCAATACGATGAATGTGACCTGTTGATCATCATCGCCGGTTCCGACGATGCTATCACAATGGTCGAGGGTTCGGCCGGGGAGGCAACCGAATCTGACTTGGTCGACGCATTGTCCTTTGGGCATGACCATATCAAGCAGGTTATTGCCAAGATCGAGGAACTCAAGGGAATGTGTGGACGGGACAACTTCGAGTACACACCGGTAGCTACCGATGACGCGCTCAAGGCGAAGGTCTCGGAGCTGCTGGGTGATAAGCTCGAAGGATTCAACAAGATCGCCGACAAGGATAGTCGCAACAGCGAGAAGAAGAGTCTGTCGACCAAGATTATCGAAGACCTGGCCGAGGAATTCCCGGATAGCGATCGTGATATCAAGAACATAATCCACGATCTGGATTCGGATTGCATGCGTGGAATGATAGTTAACGAGAACACCAGGATCGACGGACGTGGACCGGACGACATTCGTGAGATAACTTGTGATGTCAGTTTCCTGCCGCGCGCTCACGGTTCGGCCGTGTTTACCCGTGGGCAGACCCAGGCTTTGGTGGCCGTGACGCTGGGCACCAAGATGGACGAGCAACGGCTGGACGAACTGGAGGGTGAGTCGACCAAGAGCTACATGCTCCACTACAACTTCCCGCCGTTCTCAGTCGGCGAAACCAGGCCCATCCGGGGCACCAGCCGTCGCGAAGTGGGTCACGGCAACCTTGCCGAGCGGGCGCTCTTTCCGGTCATTCCGTCGGAAGAGGGTTTCCCCTACACATTGCGTCTGGTCTCTGATATCATGGAGTCCAACGGTTCTTCGTCGATGGCTTCAGTCTGTGGTGGTTCGCTGGCTCTGATGGATGCCGGTGTTCCGATCAAATCGGCCGTTGCCGGAATCGCTATGGGTCTTATCAAGTCTGACGACAAGGTGGTCATTCTTACCGACATCCTCGGTGATGAAGATCATTTCGGTGACATGGATTTCAAGGTAACGGGCACTACCGAAGGTGTCACCGCCATTCAGATGGACATAAAGATCGATGGCCTGGATGTTGAGACGATGCGGCAGGCGCTGGACAAAGCGCGCACGGCCCGGTTGCATATCATCGACAAAATGAATGCCACCATGTCTAAACATCGCGACGAATTGTCAGAGCACGCACCTCGAATCATCAGCATCAAGATCCCGCCGTCAAAGATCGGCGAGGTGATTGGCCCCGGTGGTAAAATGATTCGCTCGATCGTGGAAGAGACCGGCGCCAAGATCGATATCAGCGATGATGGTACCGTTTTGATCGCTTCCGTCGATGGTGAGGCCGGACGTCTGGCCATGGAGCGCGTTCAGGCGCTGGCCGAAGAAGCTGAAGTGGGCAAGGTCTACTCGGGTGTCGTGCGTCGCACGGCCGCCTTCGGTGCCTTTATCGAGATCATACCCGGTACCGACGGCTTGCTGCACATCTCGGAAATCGACCACTCTCGTGTCGAGCGGGTTGAAGATGTGCTCAATGTCGGCGACCGCGTCGATGTAAAAGTGATCAACATCGATGGTGACGGCAAGATCAGGCTTTCGCGCAAAGCGATTCTGACCAATGAACGTGACTCCCGTGGAGCCCAACGGTCAAGATAACTCGCTTCGACGCGGGATCAGCCTAAGATGCCGGCATATCAGAAGACAGTTCTGAAAAACGGACTGAGGGTCATTACCGAACGACGACCCTCGGTTCGTTCTATCTCTTTGGGTGTGTGGGTCGATGTCGGTTCACGGCATGAATCGCCGGCCGAGAACGGCATTACGCACCTGATCGAGCACATGGTGTTCAAGGGAACGCACCGCCGCACGGCCAGGCAGATCGCGGGTACTCTGGAATCACTGGGTGGCGTTCTTAATGCGTTTACTTCACGGGAGCAAACCTGTTACAATGCACGTATCATTGACGAACATCTCGAAGACGCCGTCGATATCCTGGCCGATATCAGTTGTCACGCCAGCCTGACACCGCTGAATCTGAAACGAGAGAAGCTCGTGATATGCGAGGAGATAAAGGAGGCAAATGAAACGCCCTCGGATCTCATCCACGACATGTTTTCAGAGACCTTTTGGAATGGGCAGGCGTTGGGTCAGCCGATCCTCGGCTCGATGGAGAAGGTGATGGGATTGACGCGCCGTCGTGTGGTCGATTATATTAAGCGCCACTACCGCTCGGAGTCCGTCGTAATTGCCGCCGCCGGAAACATCGACCACGACCGACTGGTGAATCTGGTGCGCAAGAGTTTCCGTTTTGAAAAGGGAGCAGCCGACCGGGCCGAACCGACGACCTTGACCGACCGACCAAGGGTAAAGCATGGACCCTCAGACACCGGACAAACTCATTTTTGTATCGGTTATCCGGGCGTGTCCTTTGACGACCGTGAGAAGTTGGCCACCGTGCTCTTGACCACATATCTCGGTGGCGGTATGTCGTCGGTTTTGTTTCAGAAAATCCGTGAGGCCCGTGGACTGACCTATTCCGTATTCGCCTTCCACGATGCCTACCGAGGTTCCGGCGTGTTCGGGATATACATGGCGACAGACAAGGATCGCCTGGGTGAGGCGTACAGCATTGTGAAAAAGGAGCTCAGTCGCGTTTCTAAGAGGCGATTGTCGTCGGCGCGACTGGACCAGATCAAAAACCAGATGCGTGGCCAATTCAGCTTGAGTCTCGAATCGACGGCATCGCGTATGTCCCGGTTGGCGCGCAATGAACTGATGCTGGGTAAACACGTTACGGTTGCCCAGACAATGAAGCGAATTGATGCCTTAACCTCAAGCGACGTCCTGGCCATCTCCAATCGCATTCTAGTTGACTCCGGGTCGGTTATCGTCACTCTCGGACCCGTCAACACCAGTCTCTTTGACCATGTCACGAAGCAGCAAACCTAATCAGAACGCCCGGTCTTCGGGCCGTGGCATGATTCTGACCTTCCACAAGGTCCAACCACAGTTCAGTTTTGGCGCCAACAATTTCCCTCCGTCTCGAATTGAGAAGTTACTGGGATTCCTTCAGCGTCGAGGATTTCGATTTGTCCCTCTTGAGCATGCCGTTCTCAGGGGAGAGCCCTCCGACCTGGCTATCACCTTTGACGACGGCTATGCGCATCTGGCCGACGTGCTGCCCAACCTGATGCAGCGATACGGTGTTAAACCGACGGTGTTTATTCCAACGGCCTTCATCGGGTGCGATAACACCTGGGATTATAGCTCGAGCTTCCAGCGCACACCGCATCTGAGTGCTGCGGCGATTAAAGAACTGGCCAAACTGGGAGTCCGGTTCGGTGCTCATGGTCACCGACACCTCGATCTCACCAGGTGTAACCAGATGGAGCTTGTGGAGGAACTCAAGCGGCCCATGAAGGAACTTGAAAATATTCTGGGTGAAACGGTTTCGAGTATCAGCTATCCGTTTGGAAGAGTAAATGAGACCGTCACAAGCCAAGCCCGAAGCGCCGGCTACAGATTCGGCTTCACTATGAGTTACCCGGACCCTCTTGAACTTCCGCTGGCTGCCGGACGCCTGCCGATTTATGGTTATGACACAACCTTCTCTATCCGACAAAAAGTTGAGCACGGAACATTCTACGCTGTCGAGAGGATCAATAGCGGCATCACCAACCGCCTTTCAGGTGGAACGTCGTGGTGGCGTCGGCTCTGCGGAAATTGACAGACCCAAGCTGCCCCCGGGTGCGACCAGTAAGGGCTTGCGTGAACTGATACTTTTTGCTAATATGGCCGACAATAATCGAAACCGAGATAAGGAAGTGAACAGTGTCCACGGTCGATAAACCACAAAAGGGCTACGATTTCAAGTCGGTAGAGGACAAATGGCAACGAGAGTGGCAAACTCAGAATCTATACAGCGCACCTGAATCGCCGGATGCGGATAACAGCTTTTACATGCTTGAGATGTTCGCATATCCATCCGGCGACATCCACATGGGGCACTTCCGCAATTATATCATCGGTGATGCCGTTGCGCGCTATCAGATGATGCTGGGAAAGGGAGTGCTTCATCCGTTCGGATGGGACGCTTTCGGTCTGCCGGCCGAGCGGGCTGCTATCGAACGCAGTATTCACCCCAGCGAGTGGACGCAAAAGAACATAGCTACCTCCAGAGGCACTCTTCAAAAGGCCGGGATATCGTATGACTGGTCACGCGAGATCAACTCTTCGGCGCCCGATTATTATCGATGGACCCAATGGTTCTTCATCCAGCTGTTCAACAAGGGTCTGGCATATCGTAAACGCGGGTTCGTCAACTGGTGTCCCACCGATAAGACTGTGCTGGCCAACGAGCAGGTCAAAGACGGTAAGTGTGAACGATGCGACACGGTAGTCGAAAAGAAAAACCAAATACAGTGGTATTTCAAGATTACCGATTATGCCGATCAACTGACCGACGATCTCGACAAATTGACTGACTGGCCGGACAGCGTGAAAGCTATGCAGAAAGAGTGGATCGGTCGCTCCCACGGCGCTGAGATAGACTTTACCATCGAAGATACCGGCGAAAAGCTACCTGTCTATACGACGCGACCCGATACGATCTTTGGTGTTACCTTTATGGCTATTGCGCCCGAAGCGGACCTGATTGATCGACTGAAACTCGATGGAGAATTCGTCGAGAAGGTCCGCGCGTACCGAAACACGGCCATGAAACGATCCGAGATCGATCGCACGGCCGCAACCGGCGAGAAGGACGGTGTCTTTACCGGCAAGTATGCAATCAACCCGTACAATGGTGAGCGAGTACAACTCTGGGTGGCCGACTATGTGTTGGTCGGTTACGGTACCGGTGCTGTGATGGCAGTCCCGGCTCACGACACCCGCGACTTCGCTTTTGCCAAAAAGTACGATATCCCTATCAAGATAGTGATACATCCGGATTCAGACACATCGCTTGATCTGGACAAGATGGACGACGCCTTCACCGATTACGGCGTGATGGTAAACTCCCAGCAGTTCGATGGTCTGGCCGGGTCTGAGGCGATCGCGGATGTCACCGATTTCGCCCAAAAGGAAGGATTCGGACGGCACAAGACGAATTTTAAGCTGAAGGATTGGCTGATCTCGCGCCAACGCTATTGGGGTTGCCCGATTCCGATAATCCACTGCGACAAGTGCGGCGCCGTGGCCGTGCCGGATGACCAGTTGCCGGTGGAGTTGCCGGTTGTCGAGAACTTTCTGCCCAAAGGCCGCTCACCGCTGGCCGACGTGCCTGAATACATGAACGTTGCCTGCCCCGAGTGCGGGGGAGAGGCCCAACGCGATCCGGATACGATGGACACCTATGTCTGTTCGTCATGGTATCAACTTCGCTATGTGGACGCCCACAACCATCAGGCGCCGTTTGAAAAAGCAAAAGCGGACCGCTGGTTTCCCATTGATCTGTATGTCGGTGGTATCACCCACGCCACCGGGCATCTGATATACTTCCGGTTCTTCCACAAATTCCTGCGCGACCTCGGTTGGGTGCAGGGTGATGAACCGGTTACACGTTTGGTCTGTCTTGGTATGGTGGCCGACGAAAAAGGCGCGACTATGTCCAAATCCAGGGGTAACGCGGTGCCGCCGTTTCCGTATTTCGAGGAATACGGAATTGATGTCACGCGGCTGGCCATGTTTTTCACCGGCCCGACCGAGCGCGGAGTTCTGTGGGATGGCTCGACATTTTTGGGAGTACAGAAATTCCTCAACAAAGCACTTGTGCCCATTGTTGAGCATTATCGCCGTTCTGACCCGGACTTAAAGCAACACTTCAATGCGTCAGACCTTTCAGAGGATGAACGAACGATTTATGTCAAACTGAACCAGACTATTTTGCGAGTCGGCGAGGATATCGAACGCTTGCAGTTTAATACGGCTATAGCGGCCCTGATGGAACTGGTGCGCGATTATCAACCGGATGCGATCACCAACGATCAGCTTAACGACAGCGTGGTGCTTAAGACGATCCAACTCGTTGCGCCGCTGGCGCCGCATCTGGCCGAAGAGCTTTGGCGGCAGGCTGGCTTTCAAAGCTCTGTTTTCAAGTCGGGCTGGCCGGTATTTGACCCTGAGGCAATTGTTGGAGATGTTATTGAGATCGCTGTCCAGATCAATGGCAAGCTTCGTGGCACCGTGATTGTGCCGTCCGATGCGGATCAGGCAATTGTTGAGGCGGCAGCTCTTGACAGTGCAAAGATCAAGACGCACACTGAAGGTAAGCAGATCGTCAAGAAGATATTCGTTAAAGGCCGGATACTAAATATTGTGGTGAAAGCTTAGTTTTGGCTGGTGTTAAACGTATGGAACGCACAGCAAGCTGTGGGGCACCAGTTTTTGCCAAGGTGCAGGCTTGTCGGTTAACTGGTGCGAAGCACAGAGACCATACTCAATATCGTGGCAAAGTGATGGTTAGTAGTCTCGGCGAAATTAGGCTTGATAGAGGCGAAGCCAAAAATGCCAACTTGTTGGCGTTAACATAATATATCTTATGGGACATTACAACGCACGCAAATGAAGCTCTCCATTATCATACCGGTCTACAATGAGGTCTCCACTCTCGAAGAACTCATCAAGCGAGTCAAAGCAGCCCCGGTTGACAATAAAGAGATCATTCTGGTCGACGACTACTCCACCGATGGCACCCGCGACCTGATCCGCGACAAGCTCTCAGGTATGGTCGACCAGGTTCACTTTCAGGATCGCAATTACGGCAAAGGATTCGCGTTGAAAGCCGGCTTTGCCCTGGCTACTGGTGATATCGTGTTGGTCCAGGACGCCGATCTGGAGTACGACCCGGACCAGTATCCGCTGCTGATCGAGCCGATTGCGCAGGATCGGGCCGATGTCGTCTATGGTTCGCGGTTTCAGGGTGGCGGTCCCCACCGCGTGGTCTATTTCTGGCATTCTGTCGGAAACCAGCTCCTGACGCTGCTTTCCAACATGTTCACCAATATCAACCTGACCGATATGGAGACTTGCTACAAGGTCTTCAGGCGTGAAATCATCCAGTCGATCGACATTCAGGAGCCGAGATTCGGCGTTGAGCCTGAAATTACGGCCAAGATTGCCAAGAAGCGGGTCCGGATTTACGAAATCGGCATCAGTTACTATGGCCGAACCTACGACGAAGGCAAAAAGATCGGCTGGCGCGACGGCGTTCACGCCATTTGGTGCATTCTCAAATACAACCTCTGGGCACGGTGACGCGGGGCCGACACTTAAAGTGTTGCTTTAGGCTTCGTAGGTGGCCCACAGGGCTGCCCTGAGCGCAGTCGAAGGGCTGGATTCAACATCTTCGTCAAGCGCTCAGGGACCCTGGCCACCGGAATTACAATGGAACCCACGTGGCACAATCATCAGGCCAACCGGGATCGGCATAGCTCTCTAAAAGATGCTCATGTTCATCCTCTAACCGGTAGAAGAAATCATAATGAGTAATCGCTTCCAGTTCATCCACCGACATCATGTAATTCGTCGATGGCCCCTCTAACGGACCGGTTGTGTTCGGCATCACGAAAGCATAGGCACAGTACTCCGCACCCTTCCGGGACAGAATGGCCTTGAAACAATGCGAGGGGACGCCTACACCGTTGCCGATTGTATCAGGCGGCATCCCATCGTTGAAACCGGACGTATCCAGGAAGAGTGTACCGGTGAAGACCCAGGCTTCCCCCATTATTCCCACATGTTGCCGGATCTCCTCCTCGAGGACACGCCACCGCCCCCTATTCAGATAGCGGGTCTGCGGGCAGGCGTTCGAGAGGACGTAGGTCGCCTTTCGGGCAGCCACGCTCCTCTCGAAGCACCCCGCCGGCGCCATATGACCACGATCAAATCCGGTATACTTGTAGTCATCGTCCTTAGCCTGCGCCCACTCCGGCAGAGCTGTATCGGGTTTCCAGCTGTAGCTGTTGTCACAATCCCCTTGCAGATTAGAGTCGGACAAGTAGTAACCGACCCAGTATGGTATCTTCCACTCGTCATTGTGGTTCAGACAGAAGAATTCTTTGTCCAGAAACGTTCCGGAGTCACAGATGATCCCCCACTCGATGTTGCAGCCGTCATACAGGGAATCCGTGTAGGTCCAGAAGCTGGGTGGAACACCAGCTCCTTCGCCTACAGTGCCTTCGTGTTCTGACACGGGCCCGGCCGTATCAACCAGACCGTTTGATTCGGTTTCGTTTGTTGCTAACCTTGAGCAGCCGAAATCGAAATTGAGAATGGCCATCAAGGCCAGTCCCAGTGCGACTGCCGGCGGTTGACAAACTCTACCGTGATGGAACGACAGCATTTTCTACTACCTCCTTCTTGCTTTTCAGCCAATTCAAGGAGGTCAAGCCAACGCTGCATACGGCTGACGGAATCCGAAGATTCGCAGTGTGTTGACGCATCGTCGAACTCAAACTACCGGTGTAGGATAAATTCGGCGTATTTGGTTTTGGATTGTCAAACTAAGATGTAAACATGCTCCAGCCACACCCAGAATAGCGTGAACATGGACTCAATGCAAGTTATTTCTGAATGGCACAAGTCTGTACTGCCATGTGATGGAATTGGACCCACCTGCGACTTCGCTTCAGGCGGGGTACCTTTGTCATGCTGAGCGCAGTCGAAGTATGAGGCGGGTGGCCCAGGGTATGGGGAGTGTTGACAAAGGCCGAATTCTCGTCATTGCGAACGACTCCGCGTTTCGCCGGGGAGCGCGGCAATCTCATTTGAGTTGTGTCAGGTCTTGAGCCCCGCCAAAGGCGGGGATTGTGACCTGACACCTAATTGCACGTTGGACGAGCGCGGCAGGTCACACGAATCCGCTCGCGCTGATCCGCAAGACCTGCCGCAACTGTGATAGCGAACTTTGTCAACAGAACCCATGTGGATGGGTAGCCTGCGAGAGTCTCGATCAGTATTCCTTCAACATATTCTTGAAACGGTGTGTATTCATAATTGACCTGAGCTGCTGCCCGCATACCACAAGATCATCGATTAGCTGAATATCTTGGGAAGTAAGTGACTCATACACAGAAACACAGTGATGCACATCGTTGTCAGAGGGCACGGTGTGATTCCCGGGATGATTGTGCCCAAGGACGACCTTCTTTGCTTGATGGTTTACGGCATCACTCTCAATCTCACTCGGTGGAAACGATACTGAGGTACTATCACCAAAACGAACATCAGTGTAGATAATGGCATTATCTCGGCTCAAGTACACAACGACCAATGCTTCTATACCTAGAACCGTATGAACTGGTTCTAGAATAGTCCACATGTAATCTACAGCTCTCTTCCGATTGTCTATTGTGAGACCAGAAGAATTCGCGGCAATCAGTGCTACATCCTGTTGCACCTTCTCCCGGTGCTTCCGATGCCTAACAGATTCGTTGTAAAACCACCAAATTATGGCAACTACCGCAAGGATGAAGAAAAGCCCTACTGATCCCCCGTCCATTCTACGCCCAGCCGCGACGGGCCAGGTTGCGGCGCTGGGTCTCGTAGATACGGCGATGTTTCATGGCTTGGACATACCATTCGGCGGTAGCAGCCAGGCCTTGCTTCAATGATACCTTGGGGTTGTAGCCGAGTAGCTTCCTGGCCTTTGAGATGTCCCCAATAAACGAGGAAATCTCCCCCACCCGCTTACTGCTGATCGAAATGTTCGAGTCTGATGCCAACTGGTCGCGGATCATCGTGGCCAAATCCAAAAGCCTCTCCCCTCGTCCGCTGGCCAGGTTGAACGTTCTGCCGGCTACTTTGTCGAACCGCTTGATAATCCGGATCAATCCGTCAATGCAGTCATCGATATAGGTAAAGTCGAGTTTCTTCTCGCGTCCGAACACACACAGCTCACGCCCTCGTTGCGCATAGTACATGAACAGCGGAATCACCCGCTCGGAGACGTCATAGCGTCCGTACACATTCGACAAGCGGGTAATAACCGGCTTGATATCGTAGCAGTCGTGGTAGGAATGAACCAACGCCTCGGCGCCGAATTTGGAGGCAGAGTATGGAGACTTGAGCTTGGTTACATGCGTGTCGCTCTCGGAAAACTTTACCTTTGTCCCGGTCTCTCCGTAGACTTCGCGTGAGGATGCATAAATGAATCGCGAGACACTATGCTGCCGAGCATATTCGAGCAGGTTGTAAACCATCAGGTAGTTGTCAAGGGCCAGTTTCGGGTCCAGCACTGAGTCGTGCACCCGCGCGTTGGCGGCCAAGTGGACGATCACGTCTGGCGTGTGTTTCAGCTTGAGTTTGCTCAGCGGTTTGCGCAGATCACACCGAAACGTGCGCCGGTTGATCTTAGCATCCCAGATAGAGGGCCGGATATCCAGCGGTGTCACTGCGAAACCTTTAGCGTCAAGGGCCTGTACCAAGGCCGTTCCGACCGTGCCTGATGAGCCGGTGACGAGGATGTGCTTAGTCATCCGAACCTCCCGAAGCAGGAATCACTGGAAACCCACCGCAAGCGGCTTGTTGATAATCCCACGGAGCCGTCATTGCGAGGTACGCCTTGCGTGCCGTGGCAATCTCAATTCGTTGAGTGGCTTGCAGTATGAGATTGCCGCGTCGTTCCGCGTCGCGCGGAACTCCTCGCAATGACGCCGCCGAAGGATTCACTTCCGTACCGTTGTGTCGGGTCTTGGACATGCCGGAGGCATGGGTGTGACCCGACACGCGACCACCCATTGCATAAGCGCGGCAGATGTGGACATCGGCCGGGCGCGAAAAGTGATCTTCATCCCCTCTTGAGAGGGGTGGCCGAAGGCCGGGGTGTGTTCCGACCGTTGCCGTGTCATCCGCACGTGGCTCCCGACCTACAGCAGTTGTGGGTATCTGCCGTGCACAGAATTTAGACAAACTCAAAACCTTTGCTCTCCCAGTTGCTGCGATTAAGAAGGCGAAAGCGGTCGGCCACACACTGCCTTTTGACAAGCTCCGCCGCTTTGCTCGGTCGCAGTCCGGCAAATTTCTTGTGTGCCGTGCCGATGATCAGAGCGTGTGCTCCGGATAGTGTTTGGTCCACATCGGGTGAAAGCGGCAGGTTCCCCTCAACGATTCTCTCGGCATGTTTCAGGTAGGGATCGAATATCGACACCGCCGCCCCTCTGCGCCTTAGCATCAGGGCCAGTTTCACCGCCTGCGATCCACGGGTATCATCGCATTCCGGTTTGAAAGCAGCGCCGAGGATAGCTATCTTCTTACCCTTCAGTTTGCCTATTCGGTTTTGCAAGGTAGCCACCAGGTGTGACAGCACTCGTTCGTTGATCTCCAGAGCCGTGTCGGCGGTGAGAAAGTTGAAAGTGTTGCCGGCTTCCCGTGAGTTAATCAAGTAGCAATCTTTCGGCAGACATGAACCACCAAAACCAAGCCCCGGCTCAAAGTATTCACCGCCGACGCGCGGATCGAGGCTGATCCCCTGTTGGATTGCATCGATATCAAGCCCGCGGTCGTTGGCGTACTCCGCCATTTCATGGATGAAAGCCAGTCGGTGCGACAGGTACAGGTTGGCACCGAGTTTGATAAGCTCGGCCGATTCGCAATCGGTAGTCACTATCGGCATCGATTTCGGATACATTTGTCGGTAGAACCGCACCATCCGCTGTCGAGCTTTGGGTTCATCGGCCCCGACCACCACCCGCCAGGGACGGGCTGTGTCTTCATAGGCCGTTCCCTCACGCAGGAACTCCGGATTGACGACCAACTGTACCGAGCGTCCGTGCGGTGCCTTGTCCAGCAGTGCTCGGAACAGCCTGGAAAAGCCGAGTATGTTGGTGGACTTGAGCACGACAATCGCCGGCTGCCGCCGTTTTTCGCTCCCGATCCATTCAGCCATCCGCTCAAACGCGGCCAGTTTCATTTTCCATGTTTTGCGATCAGCCGAATCGATAGCCACTATTACCATTGAGGTGTTCTGATATCGTTCTTTCGAAGGTGGGACCACTGTGAGTCGGTTCTTGGTGACAGCCGATTTGAGTTTGACAGCCAGGGCCGGTTCTCGAAAATGGAGTCGGCCGTTGTTTAACGACTCGATGATAAGCGGATTCTTCTCCACGACCGTGACTTGATGGTCCTTGGTGGCAAGAAAAGCGGCAGTAGCCAGGCCTACGAACCCGGCGCCAACGACTAAAATGGAATCATCGGCTTTCATGGAGGTCACAAGATAACCGAAGGTTAGAGGATTGCAACCGATTATTGGACTTGATTAAAGCCCCACTTCAACAAACGACCTGCTTCCTTGAAACGCAGACGGTCGCCCGGTACCCCGAGTAATACCAAGGTCAGCCTCTCCCCCTGTTTATTGCGCACAATCGAAGTAACGCAGTAATCGGCCGCCTGGATAAAACCGGTCTTGCCGGCCTCAACATTATACCGCGACCACAAAAGCCGATTGGTATTGGGCAGCCTGCCGGTCCGGTATTTGAGATTGGCAAACTGCACCGGGTGTTGCTTTCCCGAAGTAATCTTCGCGATCAGTTCATAATCGTAGGCGTAGTGAAGGATTCTGGCAACTTCGTGCGCTGATGAAACATTACGGGCATCAAGTCCGGTTGGTTCATAGAAACTGGTGTGCTCAAGTCCCATTTCGAGCACTTTTGCATTCATCAATTTGGCGAACTCCTCGCAGTTGCCGGCAACGGCTCGGGCCAGAGCACGAGCGGCGCGGTTGTCCGAACTGGCCAAGGTGGCATCGAGCAAATCATGCAACGCCAGCTTACTCCCGACCCGAAGTCGAGACCGTGAGGATCGCCGGGCATCTTCTTTGGTAATAGTCTCAACTCTGTTCATGTCGATATTTCTGTCCAGGACAACCATGGCCGTAACAAGCTTGCTGATAGAGGCAATCGACCTGACTTTATCAGCGTTGCGCGCAAACAGGACCTCACCGTTTTCATAGTTAACCAAAAGAGCGGCTTTGGCGTTCAACCACGGGCCCTTTTTGACATGATCGAAATCGAACCGATATCCCGTGGCCACGACAGCTTCGCCTGAAGCACTTAGCGGTTCCAGATATCCGCCGCCGGCGGTAAACACCAACAAGACGACCGCCACGACGGTAACAAACTTGAGCCAAAAGTAAACTCTGGTCATACCGAGATTATCGACAAGAGACATCAGTATTTTACCCACTTGATTATCTCCGGCAGTGTGGGCCGTTTCCCATACATGAGTATGCCGACTCGGAACACTTTGCCGGTCAGCCAAACCATGACGGCAAAAGCGGCCGTCACAGAGAGAAAGGCGAGCGATGCTTCGGCCAGTATGCCCGAAAACAGGGAGTATTCAGTCATAGATGGCGCGATAAAGACCAGCCGCATCATCATCATGCTCGGAGCGGTAAAGGGGACTAAGGACAATACGTGAGCCAGGGTCGAGTTGGGATCCTGGACAACCGAGATGCCAAGAAACACCGGCAGGAGCATGAGGATGGTAATCGGCGCCACAAAACCCTGGGCCTCTTTATCCGAATTGACTATCGAACCCACCAGGGCAAACAACGTCGAAAACAACATGTAGCCGGATACCATGAAAAGCACGAAGAACACGATTATGGCCGGGTTGAACATGATTCGCTCAATCGACTGATCGATCTCAAACGATGACCTGAGAAAAAACAGTCCCGCTCCCATAGCGAACCAGGCCGCAACCTGGGTTAACGTGGCGCCGCCGAGTCCGGCGATTTTCCCCATCATCAATTGGAACGGGCTTACCGATGAAACCATCACTTCCATAATGCGAGAATTCTTTTCTTCGATTACCGACCTCATGACCAACTGACCGTAACCAAGAATAGTGGCAAACAATATCATCACAAATATCAAGGCGCCGAAATACTTGGTAATGAAGGGCATCGACTCCCCCTGGGTGTCGCGCGAAATAAGATCAATAGTACGGGTGAGGGTCAGTAGCGAATCAATGGGCAGATTGACTTCGGATGTTTCCAGCCGCGTTGTGGTCAGCAGTCTGGAGAGGTTGCGCTCGAACCGTTTCTGCGAGGTAAAGTTCTGTGAGTTGGTGACAACGTAAACATTGCTGTCGGACAAATGGGCGTCCGGTTCCAGCACGAAGAAATACTTAAGTTCCTTTTCGGCCACCAGATTTGACAATGAATCAGAAACCTGAGCAAACCCGGCGGTGTCGGTGGCGCTGATTTCGATTACCTCACTTACCGCATAGTACGGTACGTCCTCTTTGTCCTCAATCTTGTACTCATCGAGCGAGCGGGCGAACTGCTTACCGATACCCATCCCGGATTGGTCGATCACCGCCAGCGCTTCGGTCTTGTCCGATTTCATGCTCCCCAGGAGCGCGGGTAATACAATCACAGCCGACATGAGTACCGGTGTCAGGACAAGACCGATGGCAAACGATTTCTTCTTGACCACCTGGGCGTACTCCCGTCTGAATATGATCAGAAACTTAGACAAGTGCATCTCCTTGCGGAGATTCCAGCTTTGTCGGATCGGTCTTTGCCGTTTCGATGAAGATGCTGTATAGCGAAGGCTCGACCATCTCAAATCGACGCACAGTTACCCTGTCGGCGATCAGTTTCAAAAGATCGTTGCAATTGACCGAGTCGTCCAGTTCCAACTCAAGATAGTTATTGAACTCTCTCACGTGCTTTACGCCCGATAACCCCTTCAGGAAGTGTCCATCGCCGTCCATATCGATTTGCACCGAGTTCGTTCCGAATCGAGCCTTAACATCGGCCATACTGCCGTCGATGACCTTTTTGCCTTTCGATATCATACATACATGATCGCACAGTTTTTCGGCCTGCTCCATCACATGAGTGGAAAACAGGATGGTCTTCCCTTCACGTTTGAGTTCGAGAATGATATCTTTGATCAGTTCGATATTGAGCGGGTCGAGACCGCTGAACAGTTCGTCAAGGATAATCAAATCCGGTCTGTGTAGTATGGTGGTTATGAACTGGAGTTTCTGCTGCATCCCCTTGGATAACTCCTCAACCTTACGGTCTCGATAGTCGGACAAATCCATACGCGCAAGCCAGGGGCCGGCCTCGGCTTGGGCGCGACCGGAAGCATACCCTTTCAACTGAGCCAGATAGCGGATGATCTCCAGCACCGTCATTTTCTTGTAAAGACCACGCTCCTCCGGCAGATAGCCGACCCGATTGGTGAAATCGTGCCCGACCGGCTCTCCGTCAACCAGCACTGATCCCGAATCCGGTACCGTGATGTTCATCACCATGCGGATGGTGGTGGTTTTCCCCGCACCGTTGGGACCGATGATCCCGTAAATAACGCCGCGCGGGACTTCCAGGGTCAACTTGTCGACGGCGATGGTGTCACCGTAGCTTTTGCTGATGTTTTCAAGTTTCAACTGCATAATCGATATGGTGTATACGGGAAAATCGGTCGAAGATCAATCAAAATTCTACTCAACATAGACTTCATACGCCGAACATGGCTTCGAAATTCACGGCATTCGACGCTGCTTGTCCGTGGTGGCAATTATTGAAGAAAACGTAAACGCGGTCTGCCTTCTTTTTGGCGATCAGTTTGTCGATTCTTTCCTTCCACTCGCGCATTTCGTCTTCGGAGTAGCTGTAGTCGTAGCGAAGGGGGCCGCCGTCCCACCACTGCTGCGCATTGCGACCATGTAGCCGCACGTAGGCGGTTTTGGTGGTACAAAACAGATCGGGTTTCAACAGACCCGGTAGCTCTGGTTCATCAACGCACACGTAGCCGGTCTGATCGGAGCGCAATCGATCATACATGGTGCGATTGACCCACGAGTCATGCCGGAATTCGGCGAACAAAGAAAACTCGGCCAGAGCCAGGCGCAGCGATTGCAGGTAATCGAGCCCGTCCGGCGAAAACTTGAACGAGTACGGAAACTGAGCCAACAACCCGGCCAGCTTACCGGATTCGACCATAGGGCTGAGCGCTTCTCGATATTTGGCCAGGTCGTCCTCAAGGTCGGACCGGCGGTGCGTGAAAGATTGTGGCACCTTTACCATAAAGTCAAAACCATTCGGCGCTTTTCTGGTGATGTTGGCCATGACGGCCGGGTGGGGGATGCGGTAATAGGTCGAGTTGATTTCCACCGTGCGAAAATGCTGCACGTAGTAGTCGAGCATCTTTCCCTTGACCGTCTTTTCAGGATAGAAGCGGCCGCGCCAGTCATCGAAACTGTATCCGGACGTCCCAATGCGAACATCGACCGACGCAGATGATTGACCATTGTCACTCATGCATCGCCTATTCATCTTCCCGACGATTCGGTTTCGGCGTCTTCTTGATCTGCTGAAAGCGTACCCGTCCGCATTTGGGACAGGTCCACTTGCGTTGTTTATGAAAGGTACGTTTCAATTCGTTCATAGCAGTTCCGCAACGTGGACACTTCATAGCCGTGGACCTCCAGCCTAGCCACCGAGACGTACAAAGTCGGTGAGCAGAAACTCCATGCGGCCGATAAAAGTCGACATGCGCGACATGACGGTATAGCCAAAAGTGGTCCCGAAAAACAACATCAGAAAATAGGTGCCGACTCTGGCCGCCATACCAAGTGGACCTTTGTGCTCGTGGCTGAAATAGAAGTAGCACAAGGTGGTGATAACACCGAGCAGGACCATAATCGCCGCGACATCCGGCCAGCCCGACTCTGTGACAAGCGGCATCACCGTTGCAGAAAGCTGTTTCAAGGTGCGCTGCTCAAGCATGGCCGGAATGGCCACACCGGCGCCTGAACCAATCATGACCGCTATCGGCAAGCGCGACAGAAAAGCTGTCTTTGCGAAAAAACGTCCGAACATCAACAAGCCCAACAAAAACGGCACCACCAAATCCAGGCTGCCCTCAATAAATAGCGGTTTGAACAACAGTCCCATCAAGGCCGACGATACCGTCGTGACCAACATGTATCCTACCGAGACGCCGATCAAAAGCGACTCGGCCATTTTGTACACAGGGTTGTCCCGGTACAGAAATGTCAGAATGGCCAAGGTGAGCAGCCCGGCTATCAGGGTGCCGACATCCATTATCGCACCCTGCGCTTCTTGACGAAGTATGAGACGTTGCCGAGCACGATCAGCAGAATGACATAGAGGTGTGCCGATGACTGTGCCAACATTCCACGCGCCCCTCCCCCGTCTCGGCCGATCAGGTTTTCATACTCGGCGGCGCCGCGCAATCCTGAGATCATTGTCTGTATCTGCCCCGATGCGATGTACGGATCATAGGTGGTAACCATGGCCGAAGTCACACCGGCCAGAACGTTCAAGTTGTAACGACCTCCGTATTCGACCCAGTGCGTGGTGTAGGAGCCATCGGCAATCGACAACACACCGACCACACCGGTGTAGTCATCGACTTGGTCAAGCAGCCCAATCGTGCTTGTCGGCCGTCCCAGGTAGTCCTCGGGGAAACTGGTCTTGAAAGATTCGCCCATGGAAAGAATCGCCGCTATGTATTGTGGCCTGAATCCAAGGAAGGCATAGTCGCTTCCATATTCACGATTATACTCCGCGGCGGCTTTGTTGGTCAGATTGTAACCGATGGATGTTCCTTCAGCCATCAAGGCCATTCCCAAAACGTGAATGTCGCGCTCAAAACAGTGCCGCAATAAGGCCAGCGCAATCGGCTGAATCTCCGGCAGCGAAGAAGCCTCATGGTCGAACGATACCAAGAGGACGGCGCCCGAAGGTAACGACTCGATGTAGTCGTACATTTTTTGAGTCTGTTCAGACACCGGCGTGGGCAATCGAATACCTGATGCCATAGTCAGCCCGATCAGAACAAACAGACCGGCGAATATCCAATGACGAGTTTCGAAGCGCATTACTTATCTCCTCCCAGCCAGGTCCGTTCGATGCCGACGATTACGCGCAGCGACGTGGTCAACGAGCCGAGTCCGATGCCGATCAGGATAGCGCGCCGGGCGGCCATCGATGGATAGTTGCGTATCCACTCGGCCACATCCGGCAGCACGTCGGCCAGCGGTCCTATAACCAAACTGCGCCCCAATAGAATCACCAGGGCCGCCACCAGAAGAATCCCCGCCGGGATTGAACGAGCACGAAACCCCCGGTACGATGCCGAAGCCACGAAAAAGGCCAGAAGCGCGAATACAGTCGACTGCATGGGCGCCTGAACATTCTCAAACATCCATTGGAAGGGCGTGCCGGCCTTCATCCCCCACACCAGCGCCAGAATGGGCATCGACACCAACCCGGCCAGCATCACCAGTCGGTATGGACGATCCTGCCCGGTAGATACCTGGCGCACATTGTTCTTCACCAGGGCAACCACGCCGACGATCAGCGCAAAAGCAAATATGATCTGGATATACTCGACCAGCACATTCAGGTTTACTCGGTGGGCTATCTGGTGGTCGGAAAAGAACAGGGCGAACATCAAGGCACCAAAAACAAAGCAGACGACCTGCGCAAGCTTCCGATCCATCAGAAAGTCCACCATCCCTGGGTTGTACCCTCGGTGAGAAATAGTATGCTACACCAAACGGCGGCGATGACCAGCAGAACCATGATGCCCACTTTCATAATGTCCTGAGCCCGCACAGAGGCGAGGATCGAAGGGTCCTGCGATAGGTATCCCGAAGCCGCGAACAGTTCCTCACCGATCAAAGTGTAGTCGCAGGCTACGATAAAAAACGACAACTGAATGGTCGAATCGGTTCCGGCAATCTGGATAGCTCCCACGCTGTGACCGGTTTCGGCCAGAATCAACGACTCCGCCTCGAAAGTGCCCAACAGGAAAATAGAGGCCGGTTTCAGCCGGGTAATCATGCCGTCAACGGCGGCCGCATAGCCAAACTGCGACGAGGTAACATACGAGATGTCATCGACACGATAACGGTCGGGGTAACCGGCACGAATGCAGGCTTCTTTCACGACCTCCTGGGCCACCGTCATTATCACGGGATCATGGGTGGGATAGACGAGTCGGCAGTCGTATTGGGCTGTTTTCTGGGCCACCTGTGCCAGGATGTTCATAGAGGCAATCGTTGTCGGACGCTGGATGTCTCCCCCCCATCCCGGCGTAAACAACAGCGGTCGGGCCATTTCTGTTGCGCGACCGATAGCCTCTTCCACCGCATTCAGACCGGCGATGCGTCGCATTTTGAACTTACTTCGGCTGGAACGGTGGTAGGTGGTGTACAAGACAATGGCCACGGCCACAATCGCTGCCACCAACGTAGGCAGGCGACTGATCTCAAGCCAGTCCGGACTACTCGCGACGGTTGCTATAATATGACATGGTTGCACAGCGGCAAGGTTTGCCGGTTCGACCTGTGCGTCAACAAGTTTTTCATTGACCCCGGACCGGCGCCTGCCTATTCTTGTCGCAGTAAGATATGAACAATTGAGAGGATAGATGTTGAAAATATCACTGGTTACCGTTCTGACCGCTTGTGCCATCGCCGGCACTGCCAGGGCCACCACGACCATCGAGTGGTGGCAGTTTTGGACCGATCCGGGTGTGAAGCCAACCATCGAAGCAATAGTCGATGATTTTGAGAAAGCCAACCCCGACTTCGAAGTGAAACTGACTGACCTCACCTGGGCCAATGGTCATGAAAAGATCGTGGTCGCCCTGGCTTCGGGTGCAGGACCCGATGTTCTGGAACTTGGCTCGGATTGGTTGGCGCAGTTTGCATCGTCCGGACATCTGAAAGATCTGTCTGAGCACCTCGCCGGAGACACTGCCGACTATCATGGCTACAGCATGGCTGATTACAACGGCAAACTATACGCAAAACCCTGGATACTTGGCACACGGGTCCTATTCGCCAACCGATCCCTGCTGATCCGGGCGGAATATGATTCAGGCTTTGCTCCTGTCACCATGGACCAGCTCAAGCAGGCTGCGTTGAAGGTCGATTCACTCGGCAGCGACATTTACGGTTGGGGTTCCAACACGGCCGAGAAGCATCGTCTGTACAAAAAGTTCCTGCCTTTCTTCTGGTCCTACGGCGCCCAGATTTTCACCGATGACAACCGCTACTGTGTTCTGACCTCTACCAAAGCGGTGGATGCACTATCGATATACAAGGAACTGCACGATTCATGTGGATTTGTGTCCAACCAACGCGGCATAGAGGACGCCTTTCTCGATGGAAAAGTGGGCTTCATTATCTCGGGTGACTGGCTGCTGAAACGTATCGAACGCGAACAGCGTGACATCGATCTGGTCTCGACTCTGATGCCTGGTTTGAAATACCCCGGTCGCTCCTTTCTTGGAGGCGAGTATCTGGTCGTAAATGCATCTAGTGAAAACAGCGAAGGTGCCGTGAAGCTGATCGACTTCATTACCACGGCCGCCAACCAGGTTCGTTTCTGCAAGGCTAATCGCTCGGCCAACCCGTCCAGCAATATCGCCCAGGAGGACCCATACTTCAAATCAAATATGCACCTCCAGACGTTCATCAAACAGATGTCGATGGTCAAGCATCCACCGGTCGATCCTGATTGGGTATATATCGAATCAGCCATTGAAGAAGCGGTTGAGGATGCTTTGTTCGGCTCGGGCCATCCTGCTGAGGCGCTGCTGAAGGCCAGGCAGAAAATCGAAGCCCTGAAAAAGAAATGAAACTAAGGCCGTCGAGTAGCTTTGTACTGTCGTCCCCCTGGCTGATCACTTTCGTTTTTTTCTGGTTGTTCCCTCTCCTGTATTCACTGGTGATGGGGTTTACCAACTACCAACTGCTGTCCAGTGAATTTGACTGGGTCGGCTGGGGCAACTACCGTGAACTACTCCACGATCACGACTTCCAATCGGCCTTGAAGAACACTTTTGTGTTCGTTCTGGGGACGATCCCGGTAACTACGGTGTTGGCGTTGGTGATGGCCTTGATGGTCAATCGACGGTTCCGTGGGCGTGCTCTTTTTCGGGCCGGGTTTTTCCTGCCGTCGGTTACCTCGATGGTGGTCATCGCGCTGATCTTTACCAATTTGTTTCAGCGTGGCGGCTACATGGCGCTGTTGACCAGATTGGCCGGCCTGACCCCGCCGGAGCATGGCTTTCTGTTTGATAGTTCGACGGCGCTCTACTCGATAATGGGTATGGATGTCTGGATGTCGGTAGGCTACTATATGTTGATCTTCCTGGCCGGACTCAAAGGGATACCCGAGGAGTTGTATGAAGCCGCCGAGTTGGCTGGGGCCGGGCGTTGGCGTCGTTTCTGGTCGATCACGCTGCCGCTTTTGCGCCCGGTAGCACTGTTCATCGTAGTCATCAACACCATCAAGTCGTTTCAAGTATTCGTGGAAATCTTCGTGATGACCAAGGGCAAGTTCGACACGGCCACCGCGGTCTACTTCATCTATGAGCAGGGACTGCAAACCCAGTTTCGCTTCGGCTATGCGTCGGCCGCCGCCTATTTACTGTTTGTCATTATAGCCGCTTTTTCCATCCTGCAAATGCTGCTTCTGAGACGGAGGCAGGCATTGTGGTAGAAACCGGAGCGCGTACACGAGACGTTCTGAGATACCTGGGGCTTGGTCTGATCCTGGCCGCCATGTCCTATCCTCTGCTGTGGATGATGCGGATTGCCGTGATGGATCTCTCCAGCAGTCTTGGTACATCCGGATGGTTGGAGGGTGGTTTCACCCTGGCCAATTTCGCCGACCTGCTTTCTCAAGGTGGACTGGGACGGGCCTTCGCAAACTCGATGTTGGTCGGCCTCTCGGTCACGCTGGGCAATATCCTGTTTTGTTTCATGACCGGCTATTCGCTGGCCCGCTTTCGTCTGTTGTCCAATCGCCTCATGTTCGTCTCGGTCATTGTCGTGCTGATGATACCGGCCCACATAGTGATCATTCCACTTTACGTCTTGATGATGAAAGCACGTCTCTACGACACTTACTGGGCGCTGATCCTCCCCTTCCTGGTGAACCCGATCGGGATTTTCCTGGTCAAGCAGTATGTGGAGTCCATCCCACCCTCGATGGAAGAAGCGGCGCGCATCGACGGAGCCTCCGACTTGCGAATCCTTCTGACCATAGTGATGCCACTCTGTCGCCCCGCCCTGGCCGTACTGGCTATTCAGGTCTTTTTTACCAATTGGAATTCGTTCCTCTTCCCGTTCATACTCACGTCCAGCGCCGAACTGCGAACTTTGCCCGTGGCTTTGGCGCTACTGCAGGGACACCAGGCAATCGACTGGCCGCACCTGATGGCTGGTTCGACGATTGCCGTACTGCCGGTGCTGCTGGTTTTCATATTGCTCCAGCGTCAGATCGTCTCGGGCATAACAGCCGGTGCCCTAAAACAATAAATAGAGCCAGTCGCAGGCCCTGCATTTTTTTCTTGCATATATGGCTCCGAGAATTAGTTTGGCGACGGACTGGAATGGGTTGGTAACAAAAGCTGAAAAGAAAGGAAATAGCTATGAAGAGAATCGCTTTACTGATGTGCCTGCTGGCTGTATTGGCTGCAGGCTGCGGGGTCAACAAGGAATATGTCGCTGAGCAAATCGGCGCCTCGGAAGGTCGCACTGCTGCTCAGGTGGCCACCCTGAAGGACAAGACCGATGCCAACGCGGCCGAGGTCGAGCGGTTGAGAACTCTGGCCGGTGAACTATCAACCAAAACCGATCTGGCCATCAACGAGGCCAAAGGATTTGAAAACTACCAGATCATCTGGTCCGGCGTTATCAATTTCGACTTCGATAGTTGGGATATCACAGCCACCGGTGAGCAGATACTCAGCGAGGCCGGCGTCAAGATGGAACAACATCCGCAATCACTGATCGAAATCGAAGGTCACACCGACGGCACCGGCTCGGGCAAATACAATATGATGCTCGGTGAGAAACGCGCCAATTCATCCAAACGATTCCTGGCCGAGCGCTTCGGCATTTCGTTGTATCGGATGTTTATCATCTCCTATGGAAAATCCAAACCGGCCTCTATGCCTGATGAACGCGAGGCTGCCTCGAAGAACCGCCGCGTCACTTTGAAAGTCTGGGGCAATCCGTAATTACTTAGACTACATAGTAGAATATCAAACGGCAGTTCTCAATGGACTGCCGTTTTGCTTTGTGTGAGTCAAGGACTGAAGCAGTTGTGGCCAGGGAGGGTTCCAACGAGTCCGGCCGCGCCTGACAGCTACGGGGTGATATATCGAAAGATAGCCTGGACCGCCAGTTCTGTCAGCATGAAGCCAAGATACACCGCAGCGCCGACCACAAAACTGATCTGGGCTGCGTCTGTAATCTTTCGGACCGACATGGCAACTCCTGCGTTTAAGGACCAGTGAATCCAGCCGGATAAATAGGCTCGCTATTCCGACCGAGACGACTTTCCGTCTCCGCAGAACTGTTAGAGCAATCAGCAGGCCAAGCCGTGTGCATTCTCTGAACAGTATCAGGACCAAGGGCGCAAGCGGCCTGTTGCAACAGCGATAGCTCGGCCAAAAAGCGTACCGGAGCAACCAGAATGAGTTGAATGGACCCGCATACCCTTTGTTCCATTCCTACAAATGTGCACCAGAATACAACCCGCCTCCACCCTTGTCAAAGAGCACCGAATCAGCTATCCTGGGGTCTTGAAATGCCCAACGAGCGAACTAAAGCATGACCGACAATTTTCACCAACGAGTTATCGCCCTGATCAAGAAGATACCCCAAGGCAAAGTGGCCACCTATGGCCAGATCGCCGGGCTGGCCGGTTCCCCACGCGCTGCTCGGCAAGTGGTCCGCGCTCTGCACTCATCGTCGGTGAAGGAAGGTCTCCCCTGGCATCGGGTTGTAAACGCCGCAGGACGGATCTCCCTGCCTCGTCGCGGTGGCTACGAGGAGCAGCAGAAGCTGCTGGAGTATGAGGGAGTTACCTTCAAAGCTGACGGGGCCATCGATTTCGACAGGTATCTCTGGAGTGGACACAAGACCGGGATGTGACAGTTGGTTCGATCGGCTCGGGTGCCGAGGGTCTGTGTCAGAGCTTACACGGCAGTATGGTTGTCGTCGGGCTGCTCTGTTTCGCCCGGATAAATATAGGTAATCCCTAACATCTCGCAAATCGCCTCGCGCGTCGACTTGCTTGCCCCCTCAAGGGCGATCACCAGCGGGTCGGTCAGGCCGGTCTTCTCTTCCGGACCGGCCAGATTGTATCTGGAAGCCAGCCATTTGGCGACGTAATCGACATCATCCTGCATTGGTACAGTCCTGTATGTACAGCCTCTATCCATGGCCCTGCCGACATAGCAGCAGCCGATTTCCTTTCTTCTGTTGTCGGCAACAACCGGGCGGTCTATAAGGTTCCCTCTCGGTCCATTTTTATGGCTTCGGTGGACCCATACAATCCACAAAAGACCTTCCGGTGGGAACTTACCTCCGGCGCAAAGTCTGCGGGGTCGGGTTTGCGCTTGACACCGACACCAACCACGAGAACGGCAGGTCACCCGGCGGCCTGCCGTTACTTGTTTGCCGGGTGACATGCCAAGTCTATCAACTGCCGGATACCGATTTCCAAACCAGACCGTTGTTTCTGCCTTAAAGCTCCCGGGCCCTTTGACCGATTCCTTTATCAACTGGATGTCCTCAACTTTTTAATACAGGTCCATCATGAATCTCTTACTAATCTCCCGCCCCAACGACGAGTGGTTGACCCTAACAAACCAGTGTACCGCGATGGACATAAATGTCATCACTGCCAACTCATGCCGAAAAGGTCTCAAGATACTCGAAACAGATTCGTCAATTGATATGGTGATCACCGAGGATATAACGGGTGATGACGACGTTAAGAAACTCCTGAGACGAGTAAACTCCAGCCTGCGCCTACAGGACATCCCGATTGTCGTGGCCGGGAAGTCGTTTGGCTCGTCCTTTATCAACGAGCTTCTTGGCCTTGGCGTGCAGGATATCATCCTGCTACCGGTAGCCAAGGAGACCCTTCAGGCCAAGGTCGAAAAGGCTGTCATGGAAGGAAAGCGTACCGTGCTGGTAGTGGATGACGAACCGGCCATTGTCGACATTATCAGAGAACATCTGGAGCTGGAACGATTCACCGTCCTCACCGCCTACGACGCCGAACAAGGTTTAGAGGTGCTGAAAAAGAACCAGGTTCATGCTGTTGTTTCTGATGTCTACCTGCCCGGGATGTCCGGCATAGAGTTGCTGATGGCCGTAAAGAAAGACTATCCCGGTATACCGTTCCTCGTAATCACGGGATTCGCCGGGAAGTTTTCGCCACGGGATGCTCTGACCATGGGCGCCGACGGATACTTTGCCAAACCATTCAAAAACGTGGAAATGGTTTACACACTCAGGCGTGTTCTGCAACGCTACTCCGCTCGGAGTAACACCACCCGATCCACAACTCCGAGCAGGACCGAGCCGGCCTGACCTCAGAAGAGAAACGCACTCAGTCCGACCGACAGTTCAAAACGTTGCCCGCTCCGTTCGCGTCCGACCAGCTCTGGGAGGTAGAGGGGATAATTCTTCGGCATACGACGTTCCATGCTGAATCTGAACTCGTTTGACAGGCCCAGGTGTTTGGTTAACATGGCTGTCATACCGGCGGCAACGTAGACGGCTTTGCCGGAGTATTCGATGTTGAGCCCAACTTCCGTCGGACCCGGATACATCCAGCCGGCATCCACCCAGTGCATCTCCCTGGCTTTGGACGACAGTGTGTAGACACCCAGAGTGACAAAAGGTTTCAGTTTGGCAGAGCTGTGACCAGGGTAGGCCGTGACCATCGGTCCGAGGGCTGCATCATACATTCTCCTTCCCGCTAGTGATGACCCGGAGAGGGCCATCGATAGTCCTATCGCCACGTGGTCGGAAATGAAGAACTTCACCTCGGTGGCAACATGGTAGTTTAGTTTTGCCTGGCCCGAGTAGTCTTTGAATAAATCACCGGTATTGCCGCCGAAGCCGAGACTTCCGGAAATGCCGGTAGCACCCTTCTTGATCGAGTAGTCGGCGGCTTGGGCGGGAAGACTAAGCACTACCAAAGCCAGCACGGCTATCTGGGTTGTTACACTTGTTCGCACAACGGACTCCTCTTTGTCTTACCAAGGTATGCGTTTCTCCGTCGCGATCTTACAGTTCGCGAACAACAATCTCCATCCTGCCCTTGAATATATCTCGCTTCAATCGTTATGCAAGCGAGAGTTGGCCGACCGGTCACGGCAAAACTAAGATGTCCTGTTTTTTGCAGAGTACCTCCATGTTCGAACTCGCCGCATTTCGTGTCAAGCCGTGTTCTTGTGCGTTCGCCAAGTAGAGAGGAAGCGCGCTAAGTGTAGCAGTAGGATCTATCGCCTCGCGATGCGGAGAAAAGAGATTTATCAGCGGGAAGCGGATGTAAGCCATTTATAGGCAGGGCCTGGCTTTGTCAGCAGGTGCGCCGACGAGCGGTGAGCAAACTGTGGCCTGAATACTAATATCAATTAAGCCTCGCTATCTTGACAAAGCAGGCGTACATTTGTGTGGTGAAAACAACCTAATATCGGGGGTCGTTATGAACGAATCACTTGTTCACTCCTATACGATCAACGGGCTGGTGCTCCAGACCGGTGACGTTATTTGCACTTCAGATGGGCAGGAAGGAAGTCTTGCCGGACAGTTCTGGCGTCTTATCGGCAAGCTGATCCCCGGCGAGGTGGATCATTCGATAGTATATGTGGGACCGGAAGGACGATGTGTAGAGGCCGGACCGAAGGGAGTCATCACTTTCAATATTGTCGGCGACCGCTGGGATGCATCGGCCATGGATGACCAGCGCGGAAGTCTTATCGATACTCTCTGTGGAGTAGTTTACCCCCTCGAGAACCTGGACCTGTCGTCTGATGAAGAGAGCCATATTCGCACCAAGGTAGCCCGGTACTGTCTGGCCCAGGTTGGGAAAGAATACAACATCAATTTCCTCAACTCCGAAACGGAAGACAAATTCTATTGCTCCCAACTGGCGTACAAAGCGTACCAGCCATTTGGAATCGATCTTAACACCGAAAAGGAAGTCCCAAACCTTCCCGGTACCCGCAGCATCGTGTTCCCCCAGGAGATTTGGGCGGGTCTTCCGCACAAACGGGCAACGCAGTGAAATGGTTGCTTTCAAGTAGATGACCGGTAGACGCACCCTCTTGAAACGCCGACCGTTGCCAACGGTAAGTTGATTCATACCGCTCTGTCGTTACCGTTACCTGCGAACAGCCCGCGTAGGCTGTATCATTCCCATACAGGCGGCCACCGGCGCGAATCGGTGGTCGATCGGCAGCGCCGGAAGAACCGACACCACCATAAGCCGTGGATCACTCGGCCTCTTCACTTGTTTCTGGGCGGACCTGGGCGGATGGAGTGCTCTTCGGTAACGGTTCTGCCGTATGCCGAGAGCAGGAGTGAGATGTATGTGTCAACTCGGCTTACAAAATCAAGAGACTCGCCCGGCGGCTCCAAAACGGCGAACCATCCGGGTAGCAATGAATCCGGCATGAAGCGGCCGGAGCCCGGATTCTGGAACCAGATGTCGAGCCGTTCAATCGGGTTTATCCAATTGTCCAGATTCCATACCGCCATGGACAATGTCCTCTTGAGTTTCATACGATCCAGAATCACATCTGCGACTATTGGTGTGCCGAATCTCAGCAGGCCATGCCGTGCGTCGCCGGCCGTTATCGCAGTTGCGGGCCTGGCGAAGGAGGTCTCTTCCAGATAGAACTCGAATACCAGGTCCGCATCTGCCGGACTATCTACCAGGGTTAGCCCCTGATCACGCAACTGAGCAGCCAATTCCCCCACCGCCCGACGGTAGAACTCGCCCTGCATTGCATGCACAGCCCATGGTTCTCCGACTTGCCCCACTTGGCTTTTGCTCGCTGCTGCCGCAGCAACTTCCTCCGTCGACACGATGTACGCTGTCATTGAAGCATCAAGTTTCGGGTCCATGCGCGACTGTGACCACAGAACGGCTTTGGGCGTCGTGCATGACAGCGCGACCGCGCTCACGATGACGACAACACGGAGAATCGAGACAGAGAGAAGTGACGTCTTGTTGAACATTTTGGTGTCCCATTCCACAGACAGTGTTGACTCTGGTATCTACAATAAGGCGATGCGATGCCCCCCGGTCAAGCCTAAAGGCAAAGCGGAATGTCTGGCCTCAGAAGCCGCGCCCGTCCTGCGCGGAGCAATGACACTGGTGTAGCAGCGACGCTGCAATCTCATCCTTCCTCACCAGAAACGTTCGCCTCACTGTCACTAAAACATCTCGGACACCGTCACCCGAGCATTCCCAAAACCGTCACCCGAGCATCCCCAAAACCGTCACCCGAGCATCCCCAACACCGTCACCCGAGCATCCCCAAAACCGTCACTCGAGCATTCCCAACACCGTCACCCTGAGCATCCCCAACACCGTCACTCGAGCATTCCCAACACCGTCACCCTGAGCGCAGTCGAAGGGTGAGTCTCAATGCCGGAGCGATACCACAGCAAACAAGAATCACCCGGCCGGCCACCGATAATGGTTGACTCTCAGAGAAGTCCCAACTAGAATTGAGTAGAACAAGGAAGGCGTAGTCCAGAATAATGGAGGTCGTCGATATGGTTGACAAGAAAATGGAAGCGGATCGTCGGGGCATGCTCGTGGGTGGAGTGATTGTACTTGGTGTCGGTCTCATATTTCTTCTGAGCAACATGGGGGTGTTGCCTCACATCGGACAGATGTGGCCCATGTTTCCGATCATTGTCGGCGTTGCCCTGATTGTCGGAGCCTTCTACAAAGGCAAGGACACCGACGACTCGGGCCAAATACCGGGCTGAGCGGCGATGACGCTTGCAATTCTTCTGGTCGTGCTTGTTGATCGACCCAATTCACATCATTGCGAACCACGCGGCCATGAATGGCTCTTAAGTCGCGTGGTGCGGGCTGTCTGGAGCGCATGGCTCCTGACCTACGCGACTCAATAAAAAAAGGGACCAGCCTAAGGCCAATCCCCTCAAAAATCATGCTCGTGACAAAGTTGTCACTGAGCGTATGACGTCGTGATTAGTACCGGCCGCGGCCACCGCCGCCACCACGATTACCGCCGCCTTCGGCGCGCGGTTTCGCTTCGTTGACATTCAACGCGCGTCCATTCATGTCCTGACCGTTCAGGCCGGTAATGGCCGCCATTGCTTCTTCTTTGCCATTCATCTCGACAAAAGCAAAACCTCTCGGCTCGCCTGAATATTTGTCTTTGATGATGTTGACGGTTGAGACTTCGCCGTAGCCCGCGAAGGCTTCGCGTAGCTGATCTTCTGTCGTATCAAACGACATGTTTCCGATGTAGATGTTCATTCTACACTCCGTAATTGCTTATCCCGAAGTAAATTCTGTCTCAATAACATCATGTACTTCCAGATAAAAGACATTGTGCGCACAATTGCGCGGTCAATTCGAGATGAAGCTTTAGCGGAGAGTTGTGGATTATGACAAAACTTCGGAAAAGAGTCGAACTCAAATCATTAGTTACATCTCAGTATATCGGATGTTATTGGTGAAACCTACGATTATTATTAATAGTTCCGGTCTATTTCTATCATATTGGGCGGAATCTATGACGGAGGACGGACAGCCCGTGGTTTTCCCCTTGTTTCAGGGGCAAAACGGAGCCGGAGTGTCGAAACCGCCGGTTTCGACCTACGAGACTGTATAGAGGGGTAATGGCGGGTTCCCGCCTTCGGCGTGGACCCGCCCTACGGGGCTTTGAAGCAGCCCTTAACAGTGCGTCACGAGCTAAGATTACTTTAGTACAGAGACATCGCGGTGCACGGTTGACAACCTGCTCCACAAAAACTATATTGATTCCGTACAATCAGTTACGAATCAAGGACAGGAGAGAGATCAAATGACTTCCCAAGCAAGGACATTTACAGCACTGTTGCTAGTGACCGTCTGCACACTCTGTGTAGCAGCTACAGGCTTTGCCGGTGGTGACTCATCCGGCGGACCACCAGATGTTCGTACCGGCGCGCCGGGCGAAGGACTGTGCACTGACTGCCATGGCGGGACAGTCAACAGCGGCGATGGTAGTTTCGGTGTCACTATAACCCCTCCCGGATTGGTGCCTGGACAGGACTACACTATTACCGTCACGCTGGGCGATCCGGGCCAAAGTCGCTGGGGCTTTGAGTTGACAGCGCTGGCCGGAACTGACGCCGGATCGGAGGGCGCCGGTGTTTTCACCATAACGGATCCGACGAATACGCAACTGTCCGATGGTAACGGCAACAATCGCGACTACGTCAAGCAAACTTCAACCGGAACGTTCAATGGAACCGCAGACGGACCGGTATCGTGGTCCTTTCAATGGACGGCGCCCCTGGAACCGGCACATCAAGTGGATTTCTACGTGGCCGGCAACGCAGCCAACGGCGGTGGCACCTCAGGTGACTACATTTATACGGATCACGTTACATTGCAGGCGGTAGCGGCGGTGCCATCCACCAGCCTGTACGGACTAATCTTGCTGGCTCTGCTGCTGATAGCTGTATCTGTGTTCATCATGCGCGCACGAGTAGCCGCTACTAAGTGACACGTTTGCAACTCACTAGAACTTGAGGTCACAATCTGTGACCTCAAAGCTGTTAATGCTTCGAAGATGCCTAGAATCCCACAGCAAGCTGTGGGCCACCGGCCGGGCTACTCACCTAGTTCACATGCCGGGTCTCCGTCCATCCACGGTAGCCTGTGACTAGTCACGCCACGAATGGAAAGTAATGTCTCGACGAAGTTACTGGTTGCGGAATGCTCTTTCACATAAGCTCGCACGATCGAGTCTACAAAAGCCCCGTCAAGAATTTGCCCGTAGGTGATCAGTCTATCGACGAAAGGTCCCATTGGAAGCGGACCCGGAAGACCCTCTCGCAGACGGGCCAACTCAGAGGCGGCGATGAATCTAACAGGGACTCCTACTTTCGCTTCGAGATTGATGATCTTGTTTCTTAGAGTCTTCGCAGGTTCTCCGCCTACTACAAGGACGAAACGTAGCCTAGGAAGATTCACCAATGTACTCTGCACAGTTTCAACATACTCACGGAGTGCCCGTGCGTCGGATGTAGGAAGGGTGTACGCTGACTTTGAAGTTTTGGCCTCCAGCAAGAAAGTGCATTGGTCCGGTGAACCTGAAATGCACAACAAATCGACCGTCTTCTGTCCAGATCGTGTGGATACCACAGTCAATCCGAAGGACTGGACGATTAACGCCAGCTGCCACTCAAAGACCTTTTCAACCTGCTTAGATCCATACCGCTGCATAGCAGCCTTGTCTCTCTTTGCCAACGATGTGAGTTCGTCCAGTCGAATTGCAGAAAATACCCCGGGCATATGGTGTGGTGAGCGAGGTGCTACTTCCCCATAAATCTCGGCACTCAGGTCTAAGAGACCCTGAAGCATGCGCCGGACCGCGAGCTGCAAGACTGCCGATTTAGGAGCAAATGGCAGCGAATGCAGTTTTTGCAGCATCGAGTGTAAGTTACGTTCGAATACGTCGGTCGTACCCTTGGGTCCGTCAGATCTTCTAAGAAGCCCCGCGAAGTAGGCATAGAATAGTCCATTGAAGTACAGCATCCTAGCCGTCTTCATGGTAGTCAAATCGAATTCTGATTCGGTTGATACGTCCAGTTTTTGACTTACTGCTTCAATGTGACGAATGTGCATGCCCGGCGGATTACCCTGCTTACCATCATTGCGGATGATGAACTGACGTACCGCCGCATCGTAATATGCTATAGCTATCATGAGCATCCGGTCCCGTATTTCGATATGTTCGATACGATGCTCGTGGCCGTGAGGGCATATCCACTTGCATCCCTTGACGGGTGGCAATTCGCCCTCAATCAATCTGGACCAAGAACTCAACATGATCTCTGCCACCGACTTCAGCTTGGGCACTGAGGCGCGAGAAAGCGTGGCGTACTCTGGCGCAGGAAGCTCCAGGCAGGCAACTGCTCTCTTACCAAAGAAGTCGAGCGATAGTAGATCCGAAAGCTTGGCTCTGGTGCGTGACCGAACGACTTTCAGGTTCTCTTTTGAACCCTTGCTTCTTCGACTCATCATCCCCCCTCCCCCCCTACACAATCCTAAAATAATCGACTAAAGTGCAGCGGCGGGGGCGGGTGAAGGTGGAGGCTTTAGTGATGCCTTCGCCGGTGGTGCCGGCGATCGACATTGATGCGAAACCCTCTCCCCCGTATCCAAGACCGGCCATGTTGAAGCCGTTCTTGACAAAGATATTGGCGCGGCACAATTGCGCCATGTTGGAGAGGTTGACAATCGATGTAGAGTGCATGACAAAAGTGTGCTTGTACTGGTGCTCGACAATGACCGCCTTCTCCATCGCCTCTTCGACAGTCTTGCAGCGCACCATCGGAATGACCGGCATCAGTTGTTCAGCCATGACCAACGGGTGGTCCCACGGTGCTTCAAAAAAGACAAGCTTGGTGCCGGGCGGCGGGACGACATCGATCTGTTTCAGGATTTCATCGGGCGGCTTGCCGACAAAGTTGCGGTTGATCCCGACATGACGGTAACCCTGTCCGTCAGGGTCGCGTTCGACCAATAAATTGGTTAGTTTATCTATGGCGATTCCGTCCAACTCGAATGCACCATTGGCGATCATCTCGCGTTTCAAACGATGCGCTACTTTGTCGACGACGAAGATTTCTTTTTCATCGGTACACAGCACGTTGTTGTCAAACGACGCGCCGGTGACAATACACTGCCCAGCGTGCGGCAGGATAGCCGTTTCATCGACCACGACCGGCGGGTTGCCCGGACCGGCACAGATGGCCCGCTTGCCTGAGACCATAGCAGCTTTCACCACCGCACCACCGCCGGTGACCAGTACCAAATCGATATGTTTGTGGCTCCAGAGCGCCTGGGCGGACTCAATAGTCGGTTGCGAGATACAGGTGACCAGGTTCTCCGGACCGCCCGCTTCGACAATTGCATCGTGAACCAGTCGCGCCATCTGCCCGGAGACATTCTTGGCCGAAGGGTGCGGGTTGAAAACGGCAGCATTACCGGCTGAGATTATCGAGATAGCGTTGTTGAGCACAGTCGACGGCGGGTTGGTGGACGGTGTGATTGATCCGACCACCCCCCACGGCGCCGGTTCGACCAGCGTGAGGCCGTTGTCGCCTGAGAAGGCTTCCGGTTTGAGGTCTTCGGGGCCGGGGGTTTTTCGGGCACACAGGATTATCTTGTTTTTTTTGTCCGGCATTTTGCCCAGACCGGTCTCATCGACCGCCAACTGCCCCAGCCGCTCGGCGCTTTCGAGAGCCCGCCCGCGAATGGTCTCGACAATGTGGCCGCGTCGTTCCATCGAGAGGTCGAGGAACTTGCGCTGGGCCATGCGGGCTGATTCGACGGCATCGTCAAGGCTGCTGAAAAGACAACAACTGTCGTCCGGTTCGCAGACAGCCGTAGTCGCCCCGGTGTCGGATTGTTCTGGTGAGCCGCTTTTGGCGTCGTCGAGTTCTTTTAGGACCAACCGGACAATATCATCAACAGCCGGGTTTTGGTCGGAATCAGCCATAGATTGTAGTGAACGGGAGCTTTAAGCAAGCTCCCGAAGTTAGTTGTTTTTATCAGCTTGGCAGTTTAGTGTCGAAAACCTCGTGCACGTTATCATGAGGCCGCGGGATGACATGGACGCTGATGAGTTCGCCGACCTTTTGTGCGGCTGCAGCGCCGGCATCGGTGGCCGCTTTACATGCCGCAACGTCGCCTCGCACAATAGCGGTACAGAGGCCGCCACCGACTTTTTCATATCTCACCAGGGTCACTTTGGCCGCTTTGACCATCGCATCCGATGCTTCGATCAACGCGACTAAACCTCTGGTCTCTATCATTCCAATCGCTTCCATGAACACTCCTGTCTTATACCGATTGAGCTAAACTTCCATTTTGCAATAGATTATTGTAAAAGTGTCTCCCCATGTTGTCAAATTAAAAAACACTCTTTCGTCGCTGCAAAAGGATGAGTATCGGCAGGCCGATCAGGTAGCAGGCGATCAACTGACCGACACCGACCATCTGCACCGAGAACCAATAGCTCACGCCGATCAGCGGTGCGAGATAGGCCGAAACACCGAAGGCGTTCAGCAGCACCGGCGGTAATGGTGCAATCAGAAGGTTCGGGTTGTCGCCGGAGAACCACAGGCGGGCCAGTAACGCCGTTACAACCGGCGTGGCCAGCCATGTGATCGCGCCACACAGAAAAACAAAAGTATCGTCGGTCTGCCTGAGCAGAAAAACCGCGACCAGGGCCAAAGCCATCGATAGCGCGCGCAGCAGCCAGTCGACCAATTCGGTGGCAGCACCGGCGGCGCGTTTCTTTTCAGTGAACAGAATCAAGACGAGTGAGAGCAGCGACAGCCCTACCCCGCTGACCGTGTTGATCGTAACAGCTCCTCCATTGAGCAGGTAAATCGACCCGCCCCACATTAGAACCACCGGTACAACCGCAGGCAACAACGTGACCGGTCGCCGTGACAGATGGTAAAGCCCGCGCGTAATCAGGGCTGCAGCAAGAGTGATTAAGGGACCAAATACAATATCCAGCCAGCCCATGCCGCCAATGATATTGGCCAAAAGACATCCGATATACAGACCGGGCACGGCGGCCCGAGTGAGAAAGGGCAGCACAGTGAGGGCTTCGGCAACCCTGATCTGATAGACGCCGAATGAAATCGGCATGAAGGCAAGACTGAGTACGGTATACAACGAGGCAATCAGTCCGGCTGAGGCGAGTTCTTTGACGGTAAACCGTTTCATTGACGGAATGTGTCTGCGTCGGCGGTTGAGGTCAACGTTTTTTATTGGCGAGTTGGTATACCCCTCGACTCCGCTCGGGGTGATAAATCACTTTTTCGCGCTTCGCGCGTCTCATGCTGGAATGAATTTCGAAACCGGGACCGAAGGGAGTGTTGAAGAAGGTGGCGGAGAAACCGTAGGTCGAAACCCCTGCGGTTTCGACATCCCGCGCTTCGCAGGATTGGCTGGCTCTGTTTTGGTAGTCAAAGTTGTCGAAACCCGTCTTCGACGGTCCTCTGGACCAGGGGTTTCGACCTACAAGAAAAGATTCACCTGAAGTCGGGCCACATGGAGTTGGCGGGTTCACGCCGCGGCGCGCAGGCGAAGAGGGACCCGCACTACAAGAATGAGATTGCCGCGTCGCTACGCTCCTCGCAATGACGAGACCTATGGGCGGCGAATCCACAGTCATGCTCAAGCGTCGTAGGTATCTCTGAGGTAGGCGCCGATGGCGGCGAGTTCGTTGCGCAACTCGTCCGGCGCTATTACTTCCGCTTCCCTTCCAAAGCCGAGAATCCATCGCTGGATTTCCTGAAGACCACGACAGGTCACAGTGTACACGATCGTTCCGTCATCGGCCGACTCGATTAGTTCATCGCTGTGGTGGTTACCCATCGAAACCACACGGGCGGCAGCGCCACTGAAGCGAATGACAACCTTGACCGGCTCACCACTGAATACACGCCAGCTACCGTCAAAATAGGTTTCGGCGCAAATATCCTCTCGCCGCCTGAACAATTCCTCGGTCGGTTGCACCTCAGATACTCTGTCCAGCCTGAAAGTACGAACCTGGCTGCGCAGCCGACAGTAGGCGACAAAGTAGAAAGCGCGTCCTCTGAAAATTATGAAGTATGGCTCCACCACCCGTTCGGTTTGGCCGGACTCAATAGAGTCGTAGCTGATTCTCAGACAGCGACTGTTGGTGGCGGCTTCTTCAATATCGCCATAGAAAAGTTCACTACGCTCCTGTTCGAGAGTCATGGGTATGTCGACATGCATTGCCACCGGAGTGAACCGGCTGTGTTTCCGCACAGCGTCGGAGAGACAGGCCTCGATCTTGGCCTGGACACGTTTGGCCATTGCTCCATACTTGTCGGTTGTTCTCAGCGGTGTGGATTCGGTGGCCGTTTTCAGAAACTGGTACTCGTCGTAATCGAAATTCAGAGGGGGCAGAAAACTATCGGAGGCCAGTTTATAGCCGTTGTCGTAGTAGATCGGGATGTTGGCCTCGGACAAAGCCAGGATGTCGCGGTAGATCGATCGTTCAGTGACTCCACATTCCACGGCAAGCCGTCCAGCGGTCATATTTCTACGTGCTCGCAGTAGATTGAGAATATGTAACAGGCGATCATACTTGGTCATCCCCATCGGGCCGTCCTCCGCTATCCCGTCAATATACCACCAGACGGCCTCGAAAACAATCAATATGGGATTGGTCCCATACTCAAATGGGTCTGACGCAGCCATATTCATACCATCCCGGGGGTTCTCTTGAGGCGCTATGTCAGGTCCGTATACCGGCTTGGCCCGATGGCTATGGCGGGCACCGGTATTGCATTCAACCTTCCTGAAACGAATGTGAAACTCCAAACTGTATGGGGGAAATATGACCCGTAAGAGAGACGCCAGAAAAACCGAAACAGAAACGCCGTGGAACGAGCGTTTTCTGTTCAAGTATGGCTCCAGGCTGATTCTGGGGATTACGGTGATCGTCGTGTTCTTGACTCTGGCTCAGTGCACGATTGAGAAACCGGAGGCTCCGGAATGGAACACCCGTCTGACGGTGCCGGTTGTCAATCGGACCTACGACATGGAAGAACTGGTTAACAAGATAGATCAGGAAGGTTTGGAGATCGACCAGGACGGCAACATAACGTTCAGAGTCACTGAAGACCTTGACACCGTCATGCTGGATGCCGCTGCCCTGGCCACCGACGATCTTTCCTATTCGGTTACCGAAGCACTGGGCGCGGTGTCGATTGATCCGCCGGTGATTGCACCTATCTCGGTCACGCTGGCCTCGATCACCGGTCTGGGGGCCGGCTTGCCGGGTGACTCGGCGATTATCAGCGCTCTTAGTTTTGATATTATCAACACCATGCCGGCAATCACCAACTTTTCACAGGCGACCATCGCTTCCGGCAACGTCCTGGTGGTGGTAGAAAACGACCTCGGCATCGCCCTTGATACGGCCATTGTTGAGATCTACGACGTCGGCAACGCTGCAACATTGGTCACGGACACATTCCCAACCGGCATCCCGGCCGGAGGTACCGACTCATTGTCTGTTTCGCTGGCCGGCAAAAGCCTTTCAAACGAACTTAGAGTGAACGCTCACTGTTTTTTCCCGGGGGGCACGATCAACTCCGTATCTTCCCGCTTTATCAGTACCGAGTTGGTTTTCCCAAGCGGCTTGAGTGTGTCTTCGGCTGTCGCACAAGTTCCGGCGCTGAACATGGCTTTTGCGGAGCAGGTTCAGTTGGGTGAAACCGAACGGATCGACACTGCCACGATGGCCACCGGACAGCTCGTTTTGACGGTGGAGAACGCCACCAACCTGAGTGCCAATCTCAGTATCGGCATTCCGGACCTGGTCACGTCGGGCCTGGCTCTGTCAATCGACACGACCATCCCGGCCCAGGGGCAGGTACAGATAGTACGGGCTCTGGCCGGCAGCCAACTGGTTCCGGGCGGTAGTTCGCTGCCGCAACAGATCGACATCAATGTTACCGCCGACGTTCCCGGTTCGGGCGGTCAGCAGGTTGCTGTCAATCAGTCCGACAGTTTCTTTGTACAGGCCGACCTGACTTCGCTGACCTTCGGCAGTGTCACCGGTGTATTCTCATCGACCGATGCGACCTTCGATGCCGAATCGTTTCCTATCGATGTTCCGACCGGGTTCGATTCGCTTGAGTTGGTTTCGGCCGTGCTGACTTTGGATATCGAAAACGGCACCAACCTGCCGGGTTATCTCGACATTCAACTGAGCGGCGACAACGGCAAGACACTGGCTCTTACCGGCAACATCGCAATCGGCGCCAGCGGTGCACCGGTTACAACAACGATCACCAATTCGGACATCGCCGACTTCATCTCTCCCCTGCCTTCGAACGTCGAGGCCGGTGGTACCGTGACCTTCGGTGATGGCGTGACCCAATCGACAATAAGCGCCAACGATTTCGTTTTTTCACGGGTGGGAATCGTGGCGCCACTGGAGATGGTTATACATGAATCACAAATCGAAACCGACATCGAACGTGAGTCGATCAATCAGGAAGACATCGACATGGTGACCGACCATGTTGTCGAGGCCGGATTCGTGTATAATATCGTCAACCACCTGCCCCTGGGCGCCAGCGTGGAGATATTCATTGGCCCCGACTCGGCAACTCTCTACGCCAACCCCGGTTTGACCATTGGCCCGCTGGCTATCACCGCCGCTCCCGTGTCCGGGGCCGGACTGGTGTTGGATACGGCGGCCACCGGCTACCAGGAAATCATGCTGACCAACGCAGATATTCAGATACTCAAGAGTGACACGCTCTACATAGGGCAGGAGTTGATCCTTGAAGGTTCCAACGGTCAGTCGGTGAAACTGATGCAGAACGACTACATAACCGTGATCGGCCGCTTTGAAGTGGAATACCGCTTCGACGGCGAATTTTAAGGAGGCGGCCATGAGAATTACTACGACAACCAACGAATCACCGCACCGCAAACGCATGTTTTACAGCGCCGCCTGCCTGGGAGTGACACTGTTACTCCTGGCCGGCTCGGCCCTGGCCGGTGGTCAGTCATCGGCGCGAAGCATGGCTATGTCCGGGGCGTACATGTCGCTAGCCTCCGGTGTTGACGCTGCGCGGTATAATCCGGCCAACCTGGGCTTCCAGGAATACCGTCAGACCGGCCTGGAACTGGTCGGAGTCGGCGTCAATATCGCCAACAACTCAATCTCGCTCGGTGACTACAATCGTTACACCGGGGCCATCCTGACCGATGCCGACAAGCGCGAGATTTTGGACAAAGTGCCTGATGAAGGCCTGAACCTGATCGCCGACGTTGAAGCTTCAGCATTCTCGCTATCGTACAACTCGTTCGTCTTCAGCGTTACAGGCGTCGGTGTGGCCGACGTCAATCTAAGCAAGGACATCATCGAACTGGTGTTCAACGGTAACACTTTCGGCAAAGAGATCGAACTGACCGGTTCCTACTCCGACGCCGTGGCCTACGTTGCGACCGGCTTGTCCTATGGTCGACAGGTGGCCAAGATAGGTCACCGACGTTTGGCTGTGGGTGGTACTTTTAAGTACATCAAGGGCCTCGCGGTCGAAGAGATATCCGAACTTGAGGGCGGCGTCACCACTCTGGAGACCGGTTTCTCCGGCGATGGACGTATGATAGCCCGCACCGCGACCGGTGGTTCCGGGTATGCTGTGGATATCGGCGGCGCCCTGGAACTCAATCGTGATTACACGGTCGGCCTGAGTATCAAGAACTTTCTCAGCAACATCTCCTGGAGCGGTGATGCCGAAGAGCACGGTTATCTGTTCTCGTTCGACACCATGACGGCCGATAACATGGACGAAGACTATGTAGTCTCTGAAGACTACACCAAGGAGATCGCCGGTTTCTCCAACAAATTACCGGCAACCATGACCATCGGTATCGCCAATGTGTCCGGCCAATTGCTCTGGGCGGTCGACTGGCAGCAGGGTTTCCATACGGGCAACGGCGCCTCCACCAAGCCGCGACTGGCCGCCGGCCTGGAATGGAACAAGTTCAGTGTTCTGCCGTTGCGCACAGGTTTCGCCGTTGGTGGTAACAAGGGTTCTGTTTTTTCTGTGGGATCAGGCTTGCACCTGGGAGCCTTCAGGCTGGATTTTGCAGCCCAGACCGGGTCGTCATTCTCCCCCTACTCGACCCGTGGTCTGAATTTCGCCCTGGCTACCGGGGTCGAGTTCTGATTCCAGGCGTGAAGTCGGTTGAAACCGGTACACCCCGGCTAACGCCGGCTTAGCGAACTATCGCGCGAAAGGAGACTGCTTCGGCGGTCTCCTTTCTTGTGAGTGCGGCAGTTAAGCCCGACTTGCGTGCTTCGACCGTTTGCAGCTTCAACACTTGGTGTGTGTGCGTGGTGTACGTCCTCGTGCGCCACGCCGGTGCACAGTACCCCACCCAGAGGCTTTGCGCCGGGTGGGATGCTTCTGTTTTGCCTATAAAACATCCACCTGTCGCTTTGCTTAAGGTGGAGTAGCAGAGTTTGACGTTTTCACCACAGCGTAGGCCAGAACCGCTTCTGGTTCTGCCGTTTTCCGATGGCGGAACCGCTGGGAGGGTTCCGCCCTACTAAACTTGGCGCTATTGCAGGGATGCCGCCCAACCAATGTTGTGTATCAAGTTAGATAGTTGCGGCAGGTCTTGTCCGCCGCGGCGGACGCCAGTGGATTTGTGTGACCTGCCGCCCACGCTTGACACAGAATCTGAGTCGGGTCACACTTCCGTTAGCACGGAATCAAGACCCGACACAACGGTGCATCCTGTGCCTTAGTCGGACCGGCCCCGCAGCCGTATGCAGGTGGTGTTGGGCGACCCCGCCCGACACCGTAGGGCAGTCCGCCAAGGCGGACTGCCGTCAAAGGCCGGTTCGAAGAGCGACCCACCCTACTAATGGCATAGTGGTTTATCAACAAGCCCTATGGCCTATTCCCCCCTGTTTCAACCACTCCCACCATCAACGAAACATCGCCCCATACTTCACTAAACCGCCCGAACAGATGACCCCACAGCAACATACGAGTCTCCATCAGGCCTGGCACCGGCTTTGCCCATTTGTTCGGCGGAACACATGCGCTTCGAATGTACGCGGAGGATAAAGTGACGATTTTTGCGAATTACAGGCTCAGATTAATGCGGCTGATGTGGCCTATCCTGGTTGCGGTATTGCTTCTGATCGGGTCGGCAGATGCAGCCCCGCCGCATCCGGGATTGATTTTGCGTCTGGCCACCGGCGACGCGGTACTTCCCTACTATTTGGAACATCTCGATGAGGCTCGCTCCAAGGGGATCGACCAGGTCCGGACCGGCATCGGCACAGCGATCAAAAGTGCCAATGGGTCACTTTCCTTGTCGCCCAATGTTGTCGGTCAATTCAGGGTGCTGGCTATCCTGGTTGACTTCGATGACAACGTTGCGGCGGTACCGGGTGGTAGTTTCGACAGTCTGATTTTTGGGAGTCAGGGCGCTACAGTGAGCGAGTACTACCGCGAAGTATCATACGACCTGGTTCAGTTAGCTTCGGTTGACCTGCCTTCGGAGGTGGGTTGGCAACGGGCGCCTGAGGATTACGCATATTATGTCAACAACAGCAACGGCACCGGCGCCTATCCGAACAACAGTCAAAAATTGGTCGAGGACTTAGTCGACCTGGTCGATCCGCTGGTCGATTTCAGCAATTACGACAACAACGACGACGGTGAAGTCGATGGCTTGCTGGTCATTCACGCAGGCCGCGGGGCCGAGTACGGCGGGGGTAGTGATGTAATCTGGTCACACAAGTGGAACATCAACAACCGCTATCGCGATGGCGTGAATATCTCTTCATACACAATTCAACCGGAGTTTTTGTCGGTACCGGGCGATCAGACGATCGGCGTGATCGCCCACGAACTGGGCCATGTTTTCGGGTTGCCCGACTTGTACGACACCGACTATTCGTCCAACGGCGTGGGCAAGTGGGGTCTGATGTCGTTCGGAAGTTGGCTTGGTCCCCAGGGAAAAGGGGAATCCCCGTCGCACCTTTGCGCCTGGAGCAAGATGCAACTGGGCTGGTTGACACCCCTTGATGTGATCGACGCGCTCACCGCAGAAACGATACTGAATGCCGAACAAAACGACATTGCCTACCGACTGTACTCCGCCGACACCGTCGACGGCGAGTATTTTCTCATCGAAAATCGACAGCGCATCGGCTTTGACTCATACTTACCGGCCACCGGTCTGTTGATCTGGCACATTGACGATGCGCAAAGCAACAACAGTGGAGAATGGTATCCCGGCCTGGCCACGTCGACACACTATCAGGTGGCGCTGGAGCAGGCCGATGGTCTCTATGAATTGGAACACAAAGGCGACCACGGCGACGCCGGTGATCCCTTCCCCGGCAGTTTCAGCAGGACATCGTTCAACAGCAGTACCGTTCCCAGCTCCGACACCTACGCAGGGGCGGTCACGACGGTCTTCGTTGAGAATATTAGTTTCGTAGGTACCGTTGCGTCGGCCGACCTGTCAAGCGGAATGTCCGGCGGTGGATTGTCCGGCGGTGGTGATGATGATGAACCGTTGGTGCCCCGGAAAGTTGAACTGGCCCAGAACTACCCCAATCCGTTCAATCCCTCGACCACAATTAGTTTCACTACAGGCAACGCGGCACACGCTTTGGTTGAAGTGTTCAACAGCCTTGGTCGCAAGGTTGCCACCCTGCTTGATCGGAATGTTCCGGCCGGCCAAACATCGGTGCTCTTTGACGCCGTTGATGACAACAACGGTCAACTGGCTTCGGGCGTGTACTATTACCGCATAGTCATAGGAAAACACGAGGATTCGAAAAAGATGGTACTGATTCGTTAACAACAAATCAGAAGTACAACCAAATTCCTCCTCCGCGCATGGCCCACAAGAAAACCCTCGGTTAACAAACCGGGGGTTTTCGCAATCTAATCGGACAATCCGATTTCCGGGCGTTTAGCGCCGAAGCGACTTTGGTCGGCACGTTGCGCTTTTTTGTAACCAGTATGGCACGTCTTGCACCGCTTGGGATCATCAGTGTATCCCCGCTCAGCAAAATAATCCTGAGCAGCAGCGGTAAAGACGAACTCTTCCTGGCACTCGCAACAAATGAGAATCTTGTCTTCAAAACCGGTCACTATCATTCCCCCCTCTCTTGTCGCGGGAACCAACTTCCTTGTTGCTTCACGAACGCGACAAACTAGGTATGCTTTAGATATCGAAAGTCTGGATTACGGTCAAGAAAAAAAAGACAAAAGTTTGCGGCAATTGAACTTTTACTGAGAATGATCAATAGGGATTGCAGGGCGGTGGGTTGCCCCCCTGAAACATATAGTCGACCAACTCAACCAGATCGGAAATATCAATTCCGCCATCGCAGAGAAAATCGCCTGCATCCAGGACCGGGATCGGGGGCGGGCCACCGGCAAAGGCGTAGTCGACGAAATAGACCAGATCGGAGATATCGATAGCACCGCTGAAGTCAAGATCGCCATGCTGCAGGACGGCTGTCACCAGTACCGCCTGGGTGTCGGCCTCGGTCGAATCACCCCAGGATTCGATTGCGAAAAACAGGGTGGCCGTATCGCCCAGTTGGGTACCGAAGGGTGGCTGTACGTCGAACGTGTAGACAGTGTCCTCACTGGGACCCAGAGCATGATCGATTGTGTCGGCGGTGATCCACCCCGACGCGTCCCACACCATGACATCGACGATATCATTCAAGGGGGCAAGATTCTCAATCTGGTATTGGTACTCCCGAGAACCCGCCGCGTACACCACCGGACTGGTCAACAATTGAGAAGCCAACTCGTAAGGCGGTTGCACCTGGGCCTGGTAGGTGTATGCTACACCGTCGGAGTACTCGGTGAGGTTGGCGCCGAAAAGAGCGACACGATAGTAATCCTCGAAATGAGGTACTTCGAAACTGCCCTGGTAGTTGCCGGGATTGAGCACCAATGGTACAAACTGGTGTATGTTTTCCGCCGTCGACAGAATCACCCAGGCCGCCCACTGGCGTGAGTCGGAACCATTGAACGACAGAACCAATGTCCCGACATTAGCGCCGGGGAAAAATTGCACATATGTAGTCGCGTAGCCTGAGGGATACCCCGGGGAGTTCTGAAGCGGAACCGGATAGACCGAATGGCTCAGTCCTATGTTTACTTCCGGATAGCCTGCAGCCTCTTCATGATGCAGACCGTCATCTCGTATATTGGTGCAAAAATTCCATACCGCAAACTCGGCGAAAGCAGAGTCCTGAGTCCAGCCATACCGTCCCAACAAACTGTCACCCAGAGCATCGAAAAACATCGGCCCATACCGGGCACCTTCCCAGGCGGCCAGAATGAGAGACGTGTCAAACTTTTGAGCCAGGTACAACTCCCAGGGAAAACAAGAGTAGTAATGACTCGAGTTCTCCATCAAAGATTTCTGGGGGAACGAATAAAACTCATCGAGGTAATTGTAACAGTCATTGGTCTGATCGAATATCATCTCCTCTATGAAGACGGCATCGAGTTCCATGGACCATCTCTCTTCGCCTGAGTCGTAGGCATACTGTACAAGATGATGAAACTCGTGGGCGATAGTTACCTTGGCGGCACCCCACTGCGACCCTTCCGGATCGTCATTTGGATCGAAACCGAGAAAGTCCGAGTTCAACACGAAGTAACCGTAAGAGTCATTCCACGGCTGGGGTCCGTTGCCCTCCGGGATGGCATATCCGTATGGAGCCATGTTTTGGAAGTAGACGTCGATTTTTCCGTCGCCACCCAGAACACCGTCGGAGGGTGGCGGAATGTAGCCCAGTTCAATATGTCGAGCATGGCTTGAGTCGCAGTAAGCCGCACATTTCTCCACAAAGTCCGGGACGCCGGAAGAGTCTGCGTCAAGCGCCGGTACGCCGTTTGTGTCCGGCGAAAGGTCGTAGTGCAATTTGAATAATCCGGAAGGCGAGTCAAAGGTGTAGTCAGTCTCAAACCGCGCCAACGATGACAAGAAAGCGGTCTGTGTCGACGTCGACAACAGTTCAAAATCAAACACTATGTCCCTTAGCGCCATGCTGACACATCGCGTCGCCCTCTGAGTCGCCACACCGGCCTGAAGACGATAGCGCGTGGGCAGTTCGTGAGGCGACTTGACTGCCTGAATCACGTGGAGTGCTCGTTCATCAGGGCTGATGTTACCCTTCAGGTAGTCGGACTCTATAGTCTCGATAGGCGTCATGGACAGCTGCACATCGCCACTCTGAATAGCGGTGTGTGCCGTCATTACCATGAGGGCCATCAGGATTGTCAATGCCCAACGCATCATTCTGCTTTTTTCAACAGTTCTTATCACCTGTTGTTCCTATCGACCAGACGCCTCACTCCTGAATCGGACCGGCTCTATCAAGACAACGCCAATGACCAGTTTTCGCCCCGACCAGGTCCACGGCGGCCACTGCCACGGAGAGGTCAGTGACCTCAATTCGATTAAACAGACCGATCACAATTCAAAAATAGGCAGTTCCTAAAGTAGGTACAACCGACCCGTGGTGGTTTTCGCCACTTTCAATTTACTGCATTTCAACGACTTGTCAAGGCCAGAATATTCCGCGCGGCTTTGAAGAACTGTCCTGAAGATATGGATAGCTGCCATCCGTCGTGCGCCGAATAGGCGACATCACAGCGCACCAGCGAGCTGCGGCTGGACCGTTCGAACGATATTCTCAATCCGGCTCCTACGGCAGCATAGTAACCTTTCCAACCCAAGCTCTCCCCCGCCCTGAAAGTCCTGCCCAGATCGACGAATAATGCTCCGCCAAACAAGACACTGAGGAAACCCAAATCAGGAAAGACTCTTCCTTCCAGATTGAGGACCGCTCTGCGGTCACCTGTTCTGAAGTAGCGCCCAAAGCCTCGCAAACCGCTATTGCCACCCAGGACGAGGTCGTTCGTTTGCATTATTCGCCAGTCGGAGGTGTAGACGGCGCGAACGGCAAGCGTAAGATACGACAAACTCTGGTTGTAAAAGTGGGTGGTAAACTGGAGTCGACGCCGGATGGTCTCATCACGGTGATACCAGACTCTGGCGCCGGCCGATAATACCAGCAAGCCTGGTTTTATCGACGAGCCCTGAGCCAAGACCAACTCCATAGATGTGTGGACAGTGGAATCGCGGTTGAAGGCCCGTGAAAGCATGGCCACCGCCGACGAGCCGAGCGTGAAGTCCTCGGTGTATCCAAAACCATCGATGCGTCGACGTTTGATGAATCGGACGTTGGAAACACCGAGGGTCAGGCGGAGTTCATGATACAACGAATCCACAGGAAAGCTGCGACGGGCCAGCTCTATTTCGAGCGTATCATCGGTGAGTAAGGTTCGGCTTGTCGTTACCTCGGAGCGGTATTTGTACTCCAGTTTGACCGATCCCTTCTGCAAATAACTTCCGCTGCGGTAGGCGCCGGAGAGGTTCAGTTGGTCGCCGTCATATTCAGACTGGGCTATGATCTTCCCGTTGCTGGGCACGTCACGCCTGCCGCCGATAGCCCTGGCCGTGAAGCCAACGGCAAACTTCTGGGCGAGGCTGTAGTACGGTTTTGATATCACTAACTCCGTGAACCGGGATCGTGGATCGTCTGAATAATCCACTTCCAGCCGAAGAGGTTTGCCCAACAGTCGATTGTCTGCGAAAGTTGCGCGAGCATGGTTGGTCTCCGAGGCTTCAACGTAGTATGTGCTGCTGACGAATTGGTTGTGCCCAAGGAAATTCCGGTCGGTCAGCCCAAACGAATAGCTGATCTCGTTGGCCTCACGCTTGGCGTTGACCCCTCCTGAAAGCGTCCATTGGTCGATTGTGATAACCCGCACCACCAAACGACCGTCGGACAGCGTGTCGGATTCGATCCAGGCGTCGTAGATGGGCAGACTCCGGCGCAGGTTGCGCGCCGTCTCGTCGGCCAGGTCACTTGAATATGGAGAACCGGACTCAAGAAGAACCTCGTTTCCAATCACCCACTTTCGCGTCTTGCGATGGAGACGGTTGGCCCAGCGAAAGATAAAGCTCTCGTATTCGGGGTCGGAGGTGTCATAGATGTTTCTGTTGATGATGACAATGCTGTCGACAATCCGTCCGTTCAGCGCCGCGTTTCCATTCTGGCTGGGTTCCTCAGCCCGGGCCGGGCCCGGCCGAGCCAACACCCCCAGGGAAAGCGCTAAGACTAAAGAAAAGTGCAACCGTAACTTCAAAGATGTCATCTTCTCAATAAACATTGTCACACTCGTCAATCAACAAGAGTCTGATCTTGAGTTTTAACCGTTTGGGAGGCCACTTTAGTTATACCGGACTAATTCCGATAACCTAATGAACGAACAACTTTCACAGGAACGGACGGACATCGGTGAAGAAAAAACTCGGTGACCTTCTCGTCGAGAAGGAGTATATCACCGAAGCTCAACTCCAGGAGGGACTCAGGGAGCAAGTGATCTCCGGAAAGCGCCTCGGCGAGGTGCTGGTGGAGAGGGAGTACATCACCGAGGACCAGTTGCTGGAGACTATATCGGATCGCCTTGGGGTACCGCGAATCTCGCTGAACCAGATGGTGCTTGACCCTCAGGTGACTCAAAAAGTCTCGGTCGACCTGGCCCGTCGTTATACACTGATCCCCATTTTTGCCATTGGCAACACCCTGACTCTGGCCATGGCCGATCCCTTGAATATCGTGGCCATCGATGAGATCAAGTATGTCACAGGCGCCGACATCAAACGCGCGGTAGCCCTCTCATCGGAGATTCGCGGGGCTATCGATGAGTATTACTCGGTGGCCGATTCGCTCATGGGCATAATCGGGACTCCGGCCGAAACGGAAGGGTCCGGCGCCGACTCAGTCGATGTCGAGTCCGAGGAGTCGGAAACACCGGTTGTAAAACTTGTTAATCTGATTATAACCAAGGCGGTCAAAGATCGAGCCACGGATGTTCACATCGAGCCTGAAGAATCCCGGTTGCGCGTGCGCTATCGTGTCGACGGGGTCATGCGCGAGGAAGCCACGCCGCCCAAGTCGATGCAGGGCGAACTTATCTCCCGAGTGAAAATCGCCGCTAACCTTGATGTTTCGGAGAAGCGGTTGCCGCAGGATGGTCGATTCGTGACCACGGTGGACGGCAACACGGTCGATATGCGCGTCTCCACCCTACCCACCATTCACGGTGAAAAGATCGTTATCCGATTACTGGACCGGCGGAATCTGTTGTTCAACTTCAACCAACTGGGATTCACGGCCACTGTCGAAGAACGCTGGAAGAACCTGATCGTTCAGCCAGAGGGTCTGGTGCTGATAACCGGACCGACTTCCTCGGGCAAAACATCAACTTTGTATGCCACCCTGCAAGAAATTAATTCGGTTGAAAAGAACATCATCACGGTTGAGGACCCGGTCGAATACTCGCTGGGCCTGATCGTGCAGATTCAGATCAACGAAAAAGCCGGGCTCACCTTTCCCACGACTTTGCGTGCCATGCTGCGTCAGAATCCGGACATAATCATGATCGGTGAGATTCGCGACAGCGAAACGGCGCGTATGGCCGTTCGTTCAGCCTTGACCGGGCATCTGGTTTTCTCAACCGTTCACACCAACGATGCACCGTCTGCTATTACCCGCTTGATCGACATGGGCATTGAGAAATACCTGGTTGCCTCGGCCATCAAAGGAGTGCTGGCGCAACGGCTGGTGCGACTTAATTGCCCCGAGTGCAGCGAGTCGTACTGGCCGTCCGACAACGTTCTGTCACGAGCGATGATGATAGAGATGGCCGATGCGGTCGATTTCCAACGCGGTGTCGGATGTGTCCAATGCAAGAACACCGGATTGAAAGGTCTCACCGGTATCTATGAATATGTCGAGATGACGCCTACGATCTCAGAGATGATTCTGGATGGCGCCTCGCTCAACCAGATCAAGGACGAAGCCCGACGCCACGGGTACGTGCCATTGTTCGAGATGGGTCTGGAAAAAGTGACATCGGGCAAAGTCTGCCTGGAAGAACTAATCAAAGAAACGTCCAATGTGGAAGATTGGGGCGATGCAGCCAAACCACACGCGGTGAGTACCGTCCATGCCGATTCAGTTTAAGTATCAGGCGGTGTCGGAAGACGGCCTTGAAGAAGAAGGCGTTTTTGCCGCCGAATCCAGCCACCAGGTCATTGATCATCTGGCCCAACAGCACCTGATACCGGTTTCAATAGAACAGATACGAGCCACTCAGCCGTTCGCATTCTGGGGTTTCTTCCGAGGCACCCAGTATGAGAATCTCATTATGTTCACCAACAACCTGAGGACTATGTACCGGGCCGGTGTGCCGATTTTGAGAACACTGGATATCATTCGGATCGGTCCACCGGAGAGTCGGTTCAACTACGCAGTCACACAGATGAAGCTCAGCCTGGAATCCGGTCACCAGTTGTCGACCTCGATGGAAGAATTCGATGACTTATTCCCCCGCTTTTACATCGCCAGCATTGCGGCCGGTGAGGAGTCGGGTAAGCTCGATGATATCCTGGATGAGCTATCGGATATGTTAGAAAAGGAAATGGAGTTGACACGCCAAATCAAATCGGGCGTGCGATATCCGTCCATGGTCGTGACGGCGCTGATTGCGGCATCGATTGTTATGATGACTTTTGTCGTTCCCAGATTTGTCGAATTCTACGCTGCTTTCGATGCAGAGCTGCCTGTTTTCACCCGGCTGCTTATTGGCGCCAGCAATTTCATGGCGCAGTATTGGCCTGCGTTTGTCGCGTTCCTGGTCGTGTCGGTTTTCGTTTTCCGCAAGCTGGCATCCCAACCAAAAACCCGCCTGGTGATTGATAGGTCGCTTCTGCGGTTACCGGTAATCGGCACGCTGGTGGTCAAAGGAAACGTAGCCCGCTTTAGTCTACTGTTCCGCATCCTGATCCAGTCCGGATTGCCCATCGTAAAATCGTTGGATATTCTGATAGGCTCCATCAAGAACAGTCTTATCGCCTCGGAGATAGGCCGCCTGAAAGAACTGTTCAGCGAGGGCAAAGACAACCGGCTGTTGAGCGAGAAGTTCGAAGGTCTCCCCCGACTGGCGCGACAAATGATCGTCATTGGGCTTGAGTCCGGCTCACTGGAGAAGATGCTTGCGGAGGTCGGCAATCATTACTCCAAGGAAGTACAATATATGTCGCGCCATCTGACATCGATTCTGGAGCCGATACTTACGATTGGGCTGGGAGCCTTTGTATTAATACTTGCCCTGGCTATCTTCATGCCTATGTGGAACTTGATCAACGTCTTCAAAGGTTAAACTACCCCTAATGCGATTGGCCAAAAAGCCGATAATTTCAGTAGACAACAGATTGGATTTTCATCCCACTTAGGAGGAACCATGCGCACTCGGTTGAACCAAAGCGGTTTTACGCTAATCGAATTGGTTATCATCATAATTATCCTCGGCATACTTGCGGCCGTTGCAATTCCAAAGTATCAGGACTTGTCTACAGAAGCCAAAGAGGCGGCAGGCCGTAGCGCTCTGGGCAGTATGCGCTCCGGGATAATCATCTACTACGCCAATGAAGCGGTCCAGACAGGTACCGCAAACTGGCCGGCCCTGGATAGCCTGGCTACTATAGGCGTAGTGATGGAACAGGCCATTCCCAAGAATCCGTACCAGGCCAACGCCAACGCCCCCGACTCGGTTGTCACCGGTGTGACCAAAGGGGTGGTTGTCGGTGCTCGCGGCGGCTGGGCATACAAAGCCTCGACCGGCGAGATCTGGTTGAACACCAGCGGGTCCGGGGAAAACAATTGGTAGGGAGCCACCGGCTCGAAAACGTGAACGACAAATCCAGAAAGACTGCGCACAAGCTCGATCAGGGAGGATTCACCCTAATCGAGCTTGTTATTATCATCGTGGTTTTGGGCATCCTTGCTGTGGTGGCGATACCGAAGTTCGCCGACATCATGGAAGGTTCGAAAACGGCCGCCACACGCAAAGAAATGCAGACGCTGAAAGAGGCAATCGTCGGCAACCCTCAGATAGTCTCCTCCGGGGTTGTGATTGATCGAGGCTTCATAGGGGATGTTGGATTCGTGCCGTCACAGTTGATCGATCTGGTGGTAAAACCCGATTCGGTAGCCGCCTACAACAAGCTCACGCGCCTGGGTTGGAACGGTCCCTATGTCGATGGCGATGGTAACGAGTATTTGACCGATGCGTTCGGAGGATCGTATTCATACGATCCAGGCGGTCGCCGAGTAATCTCGACCGGCGGACCGGACAGCATCACGATCACCTTCTAATCGGACAGGTGTCCATGTTCAAATGGCCGACATTGCTGCGCCGCAAAAGCACGAATTCAGATCCAGATCGAGGTCGAATCGACTCCGGCTCGTCCAAGGTCGTGGAGACAACACTGTCTCCTCCTCGGCGCTGGACAGTGGGTCGACGTCTGGCCTTCGCTGTCGAGAACGGCGTGATTCAGATGGTGGCAGCGCGGCATATTGCGGGTCGCCTTGACATCCTTGATATTTCGAGAGTGTCCCTGCTTAGCGACACGGAGTCAGCGGTACGCCGGAGTGACCACCTCTCCCTGACCGTTGCAGATTATGTCAGCCGGTTTGGTGGAGGATCGGCTGAAATCGATCTGGTAATCAGTGGACGAGAGACAGCCTTCCGCTCGTTTTTGATGCCGGTGTTGAAACCGGGTGCGCTGGCCTCAGCCATTGGGTTCGAAGCTCAAAAACAAATCCCATTCCCACCCACCGAGTGCCACACAGACTACCAGCGGACTTTCAAGATCATAGACAAACAACGGGCACGTTACAAGATCGGACTGCACGCGGCAACTTCCAAACTGGTCAAAGAAGAGCTGGAACCCCTCCGACAAAAGGGCCTATCTGTCGCAAATGTGATTATCGCCGACCAAGCGGTGGGCTATCTGCTGGGTCGCCTGCCGGATTACGAGCCGAATGCTGTTTACACTCTGGTCGAGGTGGGGCAATCCGATTGCAAAGTTGCATATTATCGCGGTTCGGCCCTGGAGTTCACTCACACCGGCTCGGTCAGTCTGACTCAAATCGGCAGTCAGCCGGACATAACTCGCATAGAGTTCTTTGCCGAGAGTCTGGCCCGCGAGATATCTGTTTCTCAGGACTACTATTCCGGTCAGTACGCCAAAGCGCTCCCCAACAGAATTCTCTTATGCGGTGAACTGGCCGATCAGGCGGATCTGGTGGAACTGTTCAACGGCAAAACTCAGTTCGAATTCGTACCCTTCCCCATCGGAGCGACCGGTCTCCTGAAGGGGGTAGCCTCAGACCAATGCAGGCTGGCTGTTACCTGTCTGCCCACCTTGGCCGCTGCGGCCAGCCAACATAGGCTCTGTAATCTACTGCCCGCTGAAATCCGGCAGGAAAAGTCACGTCGAACGGTAGGCAGATATGCGCGGTTGGCCCTGGCCCTGGCCGCCGTTGCGATACTGACCAATTGGGCGCACCTGCGCATGTCAATCAACAGTAACATCAAGTCAACCGAAGCGATGGAACAACAAGTCACGCAGGCCTCGCAGTCCGAAGCATACTTGACCCATCGTTCGCTCATGCAGCAAATCGCATTCGAGCGCGCCTATATCAAAAAGACCGAAGCGCCGCCGGGCGGCTTCTATTTAACTCTAAAGGAGCTGTCTATTCTCACGCCGGCGGCCGTCAAGCTCTATCGTCTCGAATACGCACCGGGAAACGCAGACAACCTGCAAAACCTGGTTCTCCATGGTAATGTTGCAGCCTCCGAGATTCCACCGGAGATGATCCTGGCTCAGTACGTGGAGCGGTTGAAGGCTTCAGGGTTCTACCACAATGTCGGGCTGGTTCGTCATGTCAAACGCAAAGTCAGGGATGCGTTTGTTATCGACTTTCAAATTGAGATGCAGGGGGTAGCGTGAAACGTGTCATCTGCATTTATTCCGGCATAGGCATCGTGATGCTGGCCCTCTGGTATCTGCTGCTGTTCATCCCATTGAACAAAGAACGAGCGGCGATGCAACTTCGCACCGAGCAAGCCAGGCAGAATCTGGTGGAATACCAGCGAATCATGGTGCAGTTGCCGATGTATATCGAGACCTATCGTAATCTGGAGAGAGCCAGGGTCGATCTGAATGATGGACTCTATGCCCGCGACCAGATTCTCGAATTGTTCGAGCTTCTAAGCGAGCAAGCCAGGCAGCGCAAACTCAAAGTGGTGGAGATTTCACCGCCGGTGGAAGAACTGCTCTTGTTAAACAGTATTCTGCCGGGGTCGGGGCAGCCTCCGTTTTTGAACCTGACAGTAAAACTTGAGGGCGGCTATGTGGGTTTTGGGAAGTATGTGCAACAAGTTGAAACAGCAGAGTTTTTTCGGGGCATCAATCGATGTCTCATAACCACTGCTGTCGATGAAAGCGCACCGACTTCCTACACCATCGGCTTTCAGGCCTTACTAGGTGGGAAGGCCACAGAATCATGAAAGCCAAGACCCGTCAAAAAATCGTGATTGCCGCCTTGCCGGCAGCTATGATCTGGGGGGCATATAACCTGTTCTGGACCGACCAGCCTGAGCCGGCCGCACCACCGGCAGCAGCGGTTCAGGCCACAGCAGAGATCACCGGTTCTATTGCGCCGCCGCCCGGGCTTGACCTCGAACGAGTCGAGCAGGCTCGGTGGGGCGCTGATCCGTTCAGGACGGTGATCAAGCCAAGCAGCAAACCAGCCGACAAACCGAAAGAGGAGTTGAAGTTGATTCTCTCAGGAATCGTCTTTAATGACAAATCACCTATGGCCGTCATAAACAAAAAAAGCGTGCGCACCGGTGATTCGATCAACGGCGCCCGCATAGTCTCAATAGATCGGAACTCGGTCACCGTGGAACGAAACGGCAGAACATTCACGCTACGGGTCAGCAAAGGTTGAATCATGAAATCAGCAGTCAATAGGACTCTTTTAGTCTGGCCTGTCCTCTTCTTGGTGTTGCTGGCGGGATTCGCATGGCCGTCCCCTCTTGAAAAAGGCGGCAAACTGTCAATGGACTTGGAAAACGTTGATCTGGCCGTCGCCCTGGCCATGATTGCCGAACAAAACAATCTCAATATCGTAGTCGGCGGCGATGTCACAGGACAGGTCTCTCTCCGTCTGGTCGAAGTCGATCTAAAATCGGCCCTTGATGCGATTCTGGCGCCCGGCGGGTTCAACTATTACGTTCGTAATGATGTCCTTGTAGTAAAACCGCAGGCCACCAAAGCAGCCGGCGAGTTAGTGTCAAAGTCGGTCACTCTCAAGTACCTTGATCCGTATTCAGTCAAAAGCATTGTGGAATCACGACTGTCCGACCGCGGCAAACTACTAATAATCGGCGCACCGGTTGAGGGGGAAACACAGAAAGAGGGGATCTCCCCTAACCGAATCGTCATTACCGATTTTCCGGCAGTTCTGGAAGAGGTGTTGGCTTTAATTGGAGAACTCGATCTGCCTCAACAGATGATCTCTATCGAAGTAAAAATCATCGAGAGCACGATTGACTCAGAATCGAAACTCGGCTTCACCTGGCCGACCAGCTTAACCACAACCTTGGGGGCGGGCACACAGAGTATCAGTGAATCGAGCGAGTCGGGAGGTTCGTCGGAATCAAACCAGACCGAGCTTGAAAATGTCGCCGGCAGCCTCAACCCGGAATCCGGTCGCTGGACATGGGGAACGCTGACCGTCGACCAATTGACCGCCGTACTGGACCTACTCAACCGAGAGGGAAACAGCAAACTTATTTCCGATCCCCATATCACCACGCTTGAGAATCGAGAAGCTTACATTAAAGCCCAGACGGTGATCCCGATAGCCACAATTAGCCGGTTCACCGAAGGCGCCGCCACCCAGGACATCCAGACATTCTATGATGAAGAGGTGGGTATCTCGCTCAGCGTGACACCGCGCATCAATGAAGGCAATCGCATCACGCTGGATGTCCACCCGCAGGTCGAAGACATTATTGGTTTTTCCGGTCCGGCCAACAACCAGAAACCGATCACGTCATCGCGCTCCTTGAAAACAACGGTGACCGTCAACGAAGGCGAGACCATCGCTTTGGGTGGATTGCTCAAGGAGAATGAGATCGAGCAAGTTCAAAAAGTCCCGCTCTTGGGACGTATCCCCCTCCTGGGTAAGTTACTTTTCACCAACAAATCGGTTGAAAAGAGTACGACCGACCTGATTATTCTGATCACACCCCGCATCATGCGCTGATCATGAGCGCATGCACAACCACTTTCGCGAACGGCTGAACCATATCTGAAGGGTCAAAGCCAACAAACCAAAATCTCTTACAAGTATCTCTTTGGCCGAACCGGTGCCGGCTTGGCCGGACTTGAAACAGCCGCAATCAATATCCAATCCGCGCGCAACCGTGCTGGCCAGCGCAACAATGAACATTATCGTCATACCGTTGACCAGCAGGGCCGAACCTCGATAGAACAGCCCCAAAATCAACCCCAACCCGACCACCAACTCCACCCACGGCAGAACCAAAGCGCCAAAGTTTATCAGCCAACCAGGGGCAAGATGATAATTCCAGATGGAACCGGCAAAAGCCAGCGGATCGGCGATCTTGTAAACAGATGCGTAGATGAAGACGCCACCGACGATCAGCCGCGAGGCCATGGTCAGCAAGTCGTTGTCTATCACTCGTCGCATTGGGACCTCCGTTCCATCGGTAGTCCAAAACGCTCCCATTCACGAGAACCTCCGAAAAAGATGGCCAGATCGGTGTAGCCCTCGGCCTGCATGTTGCGAGCCAGATGAATTGAAAGGTCGCACTCATCGCCGGAGCAGAAAACGACCATGCGCCTGTCTTTGGGAACACCGGCCAGCACTGAATCGAAGTAGGGGCCGAGATCGGTCTCGGGCAAGTAGTCAAAGGGAATACTTATCGCACCGGATATGGAACCACATTCGAACTCCTCCGGCTCACGGGCATCGATAAAAACTGCGACCCCGGAATTGAAATCGATTTGAGCGCCGTCAATTGTCACAAAAGGCGGATCGCCCGCTTCCGGCTGAGGCGGTGTGATTGGACCCTCACCACTATGCAATGAACGCCATTGACCAAAGTATGGAATCCGGTCGGCCCGGACCATGTTAAGGCCGAGTCCGAGGACTGTAGAAATAATAAGTATGTAGACTGCTTGTTTTAGTGCCACTTGGCTTTCCTCATGCTTGTAGACTTATACAGTGTATTCGTCCCTGGGTTGACTTCAAGAATACGTCTTGACTGATCCCATGAGCAACGAAATCGGCGCCTGTTAGTTCTTCGAGAAGTGAAGAAACATGGTGGCAACTCTGGCGTCAAGTTTTGTAATAGCCCCAAAAACTGTCCCAATAAAAAAGCGGGACCCAGATATGGACGAGTCCCGCCAGATTTGTCATTCGCTGTGCGAATGTCATTTTGCTCAGAACGACAGCGAAATCAGTTTGGAAAAAGGTGCTCCAGACGCCTGTCAAGCTTGGTCGAGATCAGCACGTAACGGCCGCGTAGGATTTTACCGACCACATTGGAAAACTTGGTCGGTGTTAGCATCTGCAGACCATACGAGTGCCAACAGTCTTTTTCTCCCATGCTTGCAAACTCTTGGTTCTCTTTTCTCTTCGGCATAGTGCATCTCCTGAAAGAGTTTTCCCCTCTCTTTCGAACGAAGCAGTACTCATATAAATAGCGGTGAGGAAATAGAGATGCTATTCAAAAAAAACTATCACCTCCTTTAGCAGGTATCAAACCTCCCCGAAGGCCTGATACCTGATCAAATAATGCACAGTCTTCCTTATGTATAAGTTTTTTGACATACACCTACAGGGCCATGACCCGCTGTAACTTTTTGATGGCGCGCCATTTATAAATATTTACGACCTGTTGAGCCACCCCCAGAATCTGCGCGATTTGACGTTCTTTCTTGCCATTCAGGTAGTATTTGATCACTTGCTTCTGACGTTGAGAGAGTGAATGATCAATATGCCAACGCAGTTTGGAACGAAACTTATCCAGCCCGGCCGCGGGCGAGTGGCTGCCACCATCGGAGTGATAAGCAGATTGTTCATTGGCGAACGACTCCAGAAAGAGCTTATCGACCATGATTTCCGCGAAGTCACTTTCCTTCTTTCGTGGCACAATACCAGACTCCGGTTCAATAGCTTAAGTAATAATCCTCACAGATCGCTTTAAGTTGCGGCATGGTGATGGAATACTCGGCTGCTGTTTTGATGCTTATCTCGTACAGCGCCACTTTGCGCTCCTGTGAGGTCAAATCTTTTGGCAGATCTTCATACAGTTGGCCGTAAAATGTCAAGACGTCTTCACGCAACCCCAGGTCATTCTCATCCTTCTCAGTCTTATGGCTGGCCTGATCCGGTTCCGATTTGTCATTCTGGGGCGCTGCCTGCGGCGCTGCCTGCTTGGTTTCAGTTTTTGGTTTCTCAGATTCCTCCTGGGCGACCTGCTGGACGACTTGGGCCGGTTCGGGCTTGGATGTCGGTTTCTTGGCCGGAGGTTTGTCAGTTTGAGTTTCTGGTTTGGCCCGGGGGCGGGCCACCGCAGAATCCAGGTATCCAACCAGCCGGCCGATCTCCTGTCGGTATAAGCCGTCACGATGGGCCAGCGAATCGGAGAAGCCAGCCTCCTGTAAACGAAGCAACTCTTTCAATGAATCAACGTCCTGTTGAAGTTGAGTCAATTGCCGGTTAGTTTGAGCCTTCCCTTGCTCAAACGCCTCGCGCCGCTGGCTGGTGCCCCGCGCACTCTTGATGTAGGCCACTGCGACGATCACCAAAAGTAAGGCCGCAGCTATATACAATCGTTTCATCAGGTATCCAGTCCTTGTTTCTAAAGAGCATATCCAGCCAACCAGGCTGAGTCAAGTTTTAACAGGGGAGCAGGCATTTGTGGTATTCACGTGGAAGTTGTCTCAGAGGGAGTATCCCTCGCGTAGCGGCGGGCCTTGTGCCGCCGGTTTTTGTCACCCCGAGCGGAGTCGTAGGGTGAACACAGCTACCCCACCCAAAGTCCGGCGTCGGCTGGATTCTTTGTGCTGTATTGTGTCAGGTCTTGAGCCACGCAAAAGGGCGGGGATTGTGACCTGACACCGAAAAATCGGCTTTTTGTGCTTCGCACACGATGGTGCTTCCTGGCAATTGGGACACCTACTGAGCATTCTTGGGCACGACAGGCTACTTCTTCAGGCGCAAAACAAGAAAAATCCACGGCCGAACCATAGACCACCAGCCAACAAATGGTTTGATCTTACTGTAGTTCTTCCCCTCCTGGGGATAGACCATCGCAACCGGCGCTTCAGCCATGCGAAAACCGAGCGTAGCAACCTTGTAGTGAATGTAGTATTCCATCTCGTAACGCCCCAGCCAGTTCTGATCTATGTCGATCTCAGGATGGTCGAAGATGTTCAGCCGATAGGCACGAAAACCACAGGTAATGTCGGTGCCTTTGAAGCGAATGGCCAGATTGACGATAGCCGTGAACAATCTGATCGTGACTTTGCGAAACAGCGGCAGGTTGGGGGAGCGCCCGCCCTCAAGATAGCGCGAGCCCTGAACGTAGTCGGCACCATCATCGAGAATCGGCTTGATTAGTTGTGGTATCTCTTCGGGTTGCATCTTGCCGTTGCCGGCCATGATGACGATGCTGTCGTAACCGTTTTGTCGGCCATACTTGACGGCGTCCCGAATACCGACACCAACGCCGAGATTGGTCTGATGCCTGATGACCTTGTGGCCCAGGTTTTCAAGAAAGCGATAGCTTGCGTCGGTGGAGCCGTCGTCTATGAAAAGCAGATCGTAACTCCCCTCAGTCGAAAATTTCGGCACCAGCGTTTTGAGTTTCTCGCCCTCGTTGAAAGTGACTACCGTGACCAGGACTTTAGGCTGCACCCTCTCCCCCGTTCGGAAGCAGGGTGAGTTGGCCGGCAGCGAGTCGATACTTGAGTCCGCAGGTGCAACTCAGAATCGGGCTTGATTGACCATCGGGAGTTGTGAGACGCTCAGCGCACTTGCAAACGAATCCCGCCTGTCGGGCCGGATTGCCCAGCCACATCGTGAAATCCGGTGCGCTTTTGGTCAGCACGGCACCGGCGCCGATAAAGGCGTAGCGCCCGACCGTCAGGCGGGCTATAATCACGGCGTTGGCGCCGATCGTGGCGCCCTGCCTGATGAGGCTTGGGTCCGGTTCGTCGTGGTACACTTTGCTGCGGGGCTTTACATCGTTTGTGAAGACTGCATTGGGACCGACGAATACATCATCCTCCAACCTGACGCCCCACCACAACGACACTCCGTTCTTGATGGTTACTCGGTCACCCACGACCACACCGCTCTCGACGAAGCAATGGTCGCAAACGTTGCAGTCGCCGCCGATCACCGCCCCTTCCTGCACGTTGCAGAAGGCCCAGATGCGCGTACCGCTGCCGATGTTTTTGCTTTGGCATATTGCTTTTGGATGCACAAAGTAGTCTCGCTCGTTCATGGCAGCTTAACTCAGTTCGACCACGCGACCATTGTCTCGAATAGACCGATTGGCGGCTTCGAGAATACGCACCACCCGCAATCCGGCCCGACCATCCGTGCGCGGTGCGCGGTTTTCGTTGACGGCGTTGTAGAATTCGCTGCTGACCAGCTTGAGCGCTTCGGTGGAGTCCAGCTTGGGCGCCAGCATGTCACCGGTTCGATACTGGACCAGCAGATCGTAAATGGCGTTCTTGTCTTCGACTATTTCAACCCCACTGTCGTACACTTTCACTTTTTCAGACGGTTCGGTGTCATCGTAGATGACCATCTTGCGAGAGCCCGATACCAGCGTCTTGCGGACCTTGACCGGAGCCAGCCAGTTGACATGGATGTGGCCCAGCAGATTGCCTTCATAGTAGGTTGAGATGTAGGCTATGTTTTCAATACCATTCTCAAAGTGAGCCACACCGGTGGCGGCAATTGCAATCGGTGGTCGATCAATCAGATAATCCATAATCGATACATCGTGCGGCGCCAGGTCCCAGATGACATTGACATCGTGCTGGAACAGTCCGAGGTTTACTCGCACCGAGTCAAAATAAAACAACTCGCCCAGTTCGCCGTCGTCGATGAATCGCTTGATCGTTTGCACAGCACCTGTGTAGATGAAAGTATGGTCCACCATGATTTGCAGATTCTTCTGCTCACCCAGGTTGATCAAACTCTCGGCCTGCTCGGTCGTCGCCGTAAACGGCTTCTCCATGAACAGATGTTTGCCGTTGGCCAGCGCCTCCATCCCCAGCGGGTAGTGGGCAGAAACAGGCGTGGCGATTATCACCGCATCGATATCAGTCGCTTTGAGAATATCGTCAGCTTCGCCGGTCAGCGTCTTGATGGCCGGGAACTGACGATGTATGAAGTCAAGACGTTCGGATCGACCATCACAGACAGCCGCCACTTCGACGTCATCTAAGGCATTGAAATTACGTATGAGATTCGGCCCCCAATAGCCGCAGCCGATTACTCCAACTTTCATCACTGACCTCCCAGTATTTGGTTTAGTAGATCAGCACGCCGCCGTCCCGATCCATGTTCTCCAGGAGAATATGGTATCCTCCGGTTTGTCGACCCGGAGCTTCAGAGAGATCGTCCTCCCGGATCGTCCCCGATTCGCCTGAACCAATATAATAAGAAAGCGATGAATCAGAAACGAAATTCGCAACCTGTCGAATCCGTGGGTCGCCTCGATGGACATACCGTTCAATCGAAGTGAACCAAACCGACGGAATGTATTCTGGTTCGCCCAGACTTCCATAAATGTTCAGAGCGCCGTCAGGAGCGCTTTCCGAGCCGAGTTGCAGCGATACATCGACATAGCCATCCTGTCGGACCCAGCGCTGAATATCGGCCCCGTCCAACTCGATGATAGCGTACTGCCGAAACGACTCGATTCCATGATGTTCAAACCGCGCGTATTCCAGGTAGGTAGGCTTGGGATAAAAATTCCGGCTGAGTGGTTCACGACCGAGGTTCAATGTCATTTGTCGATCACCAATAGTGATGCCGAACATCGGCGGCTCCCCTTCCGGCACATTCATATCGATGAGCAACGTCCAGAACTCGTTCAATCTATCATCCGACAATTCTGTCATGTATATGCGCCTGCCGACCCCCTCGTCGGGAACCTCCAGGCGACAACTGAATTCCGCCCAGTTGTTGCGAGAAAGCACAGGCACCCAACTACAAATCACAAACAAACCGCACACTACCGCGGTAAACAAAAGACGACTCCGATAAGGCGCCGAGATCAAGAGCACCGTGCTGAGCAGATAGAGAGCACAAAACCACAGGAGGGTCTTGAGAATCAATGTCGCAATCACGATTCCTAACGACAGCACGCCGCCCGATACCACTGACAACACCCACGACGGCTGGACGATGGCTCCGAACAGAAGGATCACTATTCCCGCGATGACCATCAGACGCGACCTGGTCGGAGAACTCACCAGGGCATCATATAGCGCAACTGAGCAACCGGCTGCACAGATTATGACCACGGGCAGAGCATTGAAACTATACCGGTTGATCGAATGAAAGACCAGATGTATTGCCGTGTAGTATCCGCAAATGGCAACCGGCCAGGCCGCATGAGGGCTACTTTTGAGCAACAGTGCGAGCATACCGATAAACCCAAACACGATGATCAAGGTGTGAAGCCACTCTACCACTGAGTTCGGAATCACGAAGGTGCGTTTGAAGTCGTTGTACGGCCTGCTCCACAAACGCTCGAATTTTTTCGCGAACAGTCCCATGTAACCGCCCGCTTGGCCCAGCGGATCACTGTAGATTGGACGACTGTTGAAGTCCTTCTCAACGGCGTCCAGATCATATCCCTCGAAGGCGATCGACGATGATTGGCGCAGGTTGGATTGAGCGTATGCAGGGTCGCGCAGGGCCAATTGGCCATACTCAAGTGAAGTGATCACCAGCCAGGGACCAAAGAGACACCCGGCCGGTATGGCAACCGTTACGAGCCGTTTGAGAAACTGTCTCGGGGACGAGTTTTCTCGGTCATAGAAATACAGACCCGCCACTAACGGCAGACCAATCAACATGGAAGTCGGTTTGTGCATCACCATCATACCGCATAGCAGACCGGTCAAAACGAAGTAGCGACGTTGATTGCTCTCAGTCCCACGCATCAGTAGATAGACAGCAAGCAGGATGAAGAAACTTGTCGAGGTCTCAAGCAATAGCATTGTAGCCGTCTGGATGAAGGGAAAGTAGATGGCATATACCAGACCGCTGACTATTGCCGCCCGGCGTCCCACCAGACGTGCCGCCACTAAGATTACCAACCACACCGAAAGCAGATCAAAGATGATCCCGAGAATTCGCGCAAATGTGAAATCGGCGGCGGGAGCAAGATAGAACACCGCGGCCAACATGGCCGGATAGAGCGGACCGGCGAAAAACAAATCACCTCGTGCCTGAGTCAGAGAATGCGGCGTGTAGTACTGCCAATCGATTTTCTCCCCCTGGATGTATTTGTCATAGTAGAACTTGAAAGCATGGCGATCCAGTCGATCATCTGTCGATGACTCAGGTCCCGTGCCATCTACGAACGAGATTACAGCCACGGCGGCGCTGGCATAACGTCGCGCATCCCACATGACAGGCAGAGTTTTGTCGGAAGCCAGAAAACCCAAGCGCAGGATAGCGGCCAGTATCAAGACAAAGTAGATCCATTGACGAAAGGCTGCATCCTTAACCTTCATAACGAATCATCCCTTGGTGTCATGCGGGACACTCGCACCAACAGCACTCACACCGGTTGCGACTCTGACTCCTTCGGCTCGTCAGGCTCGTGGTCGCCGGCGGAGGCCTCCTCGCCAAGTCTTTTGAGAGATAGGTGCTCTTTCTTGAGATAGATGAATCCCATCAGAGTGACAACAATGTACTGGGCGGCATGCAACACCAGGGCGCAAGAGAGAGCCTCTGCCTTGGGCACTCCGTAGGCTACCAGCGACCATACCGCCCCGGCGTGGTAGACGCCGACGAAACCGGGAGCCGATGGCACCAGAATGGAGATCGAGACCACTACAAGTACCACAAATGATGCGTCCAACGGCAGGTCCAGGCCGAATGCAAAGAACACGAAAATATTAGAGATGCCCATGAGGAGCCAGATCATCAATGTCTGCATGCCAACCCAGGCCGTTACCCTGGCATCACGCAAGAATTCAAGTCCGCGGGCAAACTTGACCAGTACCGACCGGATCAATTCTGTCCCCGAGTCGGGTATAAAGAAAAGACATCTGGTGATGGCACGGCCCATTTGCTCAGGCTTTCTGGCGAGAATAAAGATCAACACCAATCCGACCAGGGCGACGACGATGGTGATGTTGAGTCCGAACCGCATAGATTCATCCAGCACGATTTTCGAATAGTACAGCACGCCGCCAAATATCAGAAGTAGCGCCACCAAATCAAAAACCATGCGCTCAACAAAAATCGTGGCCAGCGAAGCCGACTTGGTGATCTGCTTGTGTTGCGATGACAACGAATAGGCGCGCACGAATTCACCCAGCCGTAAGGGCAGTACATTGTTGGCCATGAAACCGATCCATGTGGCGGCCAGAAGTTTTGAAAAAGGCACCCTACCGATAGGCTCCACCATGAACCGCCAACGGTAGGCGCGTTGATACATGGTGAGGACGATAAGAGCGACGTTGGGAATCAACCACAGATAGTTGGCGCCCCGAAGGGCGGACCAGAGGTCGGAGAAAGCAATATTGCGAAAGAGCGCCCAAATCAGAACCGCGGAAATAACCAGGCCCAGAACAAAGTAGAGGTATTTCTTGGCCGTAAGAGTCATGCCTTACTCCCCACAGTATCGATCAGCAATTGTTCGAATTTCACGGCGGCATGGTCCCAATTGAACTCATCGGCCCACTCAAGGCCGCCACCTTCGAGCCGGGCGCGGAGATCGTCGTCGGTAAGTACCTTCAGGAGTCTGTCGGCCAACTGTTCGATGTTTCCATACTCGTAGAGGAAGCCGGTCCGGCCGTCACGCACCGAATCCCGCAGCCCGGGCGAATCGGCCGCAACAACGGTGGTGCCTACTGAGTTGGCTTCAATATTGGTCAATCCCCAACCTTCTTTCAAACTCGGCAACACCGCCACGTGAGAACGCCTGAGAATCTCTACTTTCTCTTCCTGCGAAACGAAACCCGGGAAGTCAACGTCGTCGTGGCAACCCAAAGAAGCCGCCAACGATTTCAAGTGGGGCAGATAGTCGCCGGTACCGACGATCTTCAGGCGAGCGGCAGGCACTTTTTCTTTTACTATCATGAGGGCGCGCAGTAGGTGTTGCACCGACTTGTACTTCTTGATTCGACCCAGATAGAGAACAGTCGGATCGGTATACTTTGGTACCGAGCTATCGGGGGTGTAGCAGTCACGGTCGATACCGCAGTGCACCACCGAAATGTCTTCTCGCGGAATGCCACGTTCGACCATATCGTCGGCGGTCGATTCGGAGATGACGTTGAAAGGCAAGCCCCGATAGACGTGTATCAGTGGACGTTCGGCCAGATAGATGTAGGTTCCGAGCACGAAGTTAATCTCATGAAAGACGGTGGTCGCAAACAGATGCGGCACCACCACCAGGGTCTTGAGTTTCAAATACCACGGCGTATAGAAGGGTATCTTATTGATATCTTCAACGAGAATATCGAATTCGTTTTCCTTAACCAGGCGCCTGAGATAAAACGGCGCGACCAGATTAAAATTGAAGCGATTGCCTCGCCGCACGATCCGAATGCCCTCAACGGATTCTTCCGGCAAACAGTTCTTGAATCCGGAGCAGAACAACGTCACTTGATGACCGGCTTTGACCAGGCGCCTCAACAATTCTTCGAGATGAACCTCAGCCCCGCCTGAATATGGGTTCATGAGATCGTTCCAATTCAATGCCAGGATTCTCATTGACTGTCTTGCTCGGTTGGAGTGGGTCGACGACCTTGCTTGCGAAGCTCTTTGAGCATGGCCCGGATTCGTGCGTCATTGGGATTCTGGACCAGCCATCGTTCCATCAGTTCTTCCATTTTGCCGGGTTGCTTGGTCTCGAAGTAGAGCCGCAACATCTCATCGAAAGCCGGTCGGTTCCTGGGGTTCGACAAAAGCATGGGCGACAGAATACGCTCGGCATCTGCGTTCATGTCGTGAAAACGATGGGCCCGAGCCAACAGAATCAGCAACCAGTTCTTGTCGCCGGCCTGGGCATTCTCGATCAGGGCAGTCAAGGGCGCTATCATTCCCTGTTGGGCGTACAATTGAGCCAGAGTCTCCACGGCGTCTCCCGAGTATGGGATGAGATTGACAGCCCTCTCCATCAATGCCTGTGCCCGTTCGAGGTCACCTCGGGTTCGTAGCGAGTCAGCCACCATCAGAAAACCATTGGCGTAATTGCTGGTGAGACGACGTGTCGTTTCGTTTTTGTGTATTGTTGGATCGTTCACGCCGCGTGCCTGAAACCGATCTTCACCGGTGAAGAAATCAAGCGAAGCATCAACGTCGGTGTGGCGGCCCGGACTGGTTGCGTTCAGTCGCCACATCATACCGTCGAGCGAAAGCCTCGAATCTATCGGCCGACCGAGATGGTAGCGTGTCCCGCCGCCCATCGACACAGCATAATTGATCGGTCGTTTGCCCTGGTATAGATAAAGAACCTTATCCTGGACCATATTACTGAAGCGAAAAGTTGCGCCATACGGTACGCCTTCTGCGTAGAGACTGTCCATCTCAGTGTCCGACACTCCGAGGAATCCAAAAACCGACTTGTCGACATACTGACTACGCTGAGCCAGCGTCATACTGTCCGGAATATGGAACGGTCGCAGCGAATCGATGTGTTCTTCACTCCAGCCCAAATCGAGACCCATAGTGGTCTGCAATTGTTTAATATACCATTTGGTATTGGCCAGGGCCAGACAGACAACGGTTACATCGGTGCGAATTCCGTAGACTCCCTGCATGCACCAAAGTGGAAAAGTGTCGTTGTCACCATTTGTAAACAGGACCGCGTTTTTTTCGGCGCTGTCAAGAAGGTTCCAGGCATAGTCCCAGGGCATGTAATCGCGCGACCGGTCGCACTTGTTGTAGTTGACCTTGAGGGCGATTAACGGCAGCAGCAGCAGCACCAGACTGGGCACCACTATAATTATCCGGCGGAGCGCGGTCGAGTACTTCCTGACCCCCTCCCTGAGGTACTCCAGGATAATCGCAATGCCGAAACCGATAGCCACGCCGAAGAGTATAAACCCCGGCGTGAAAAAATAATCGCGCTCGCGCACTTCAATGTAATCGGATCCGTTTGACAGCATGCGCGTGCCGTCCGCAAAATTCATGTACAACACCAGCCCCACCGTGCTCAATAAGAGCAAGACCGTAAACGGCAGCCCGACCGCCGGACGTCGACGCACAATCTCCCAGAGACCGAACAGACCCAACAGAAACAGGATCACGAACCTGGGTCCGGTTAAACCATATTGTTGATGGAAGAAGTTCCAGAATCCCATTCGGCGGTACACCCCGAACTGATGGCTCCATTCGGCGCGGCGGCTGAACATCCGTTCCACCATACCCATCGAACCGTACTGTTTGCGTTCGAGGAAGTTGATCGTTGCCTGGTAACTGTCGGAAGGTTTGTTTTCGTCCAGATAGGGGTCCTGCGACGACCTTATCGGGACGAACAAGTTGATGGAAAAACCGAGCGCGGCCACGACCAGAATCATTAGAGCCGATTTCCAACGCTCCATTTTGAGAGCAAACCCCAGCACCAGGATGCCGCAAGCACCGATGGGCACGGCATAGAAAAACAACTCCAGACCAATCACCACGGTTGAGATACTGACCAGGGCGACAAGAATAGGCCAGTTGATCTGGCGCGCCTGGTAGACTATCAGGACGATCAGAGCAAGGGCCGACAGCAGTAAGAATGCAAGGTATCCTTTTGGCAGATACAAGACGAAAACCATCAAGGCCGCAGCCAAAATGAACCACGCCTGCATTTTGTAATGAGCCCGAACGTCTTTGGCCATGCCCGGAGATCGGTACTTGACAAGACAAAACAGCCCATACAAAACTACCAGGCCAAAAGCGATCTGGCCGATCAGCCCGGCGATGCCGAGGACCCCGCCAGGGTCGTCAATTGCAGCGCCGCCCGCGGTGGTGATGGCTAACAGTCCTTGAACGTAAATCGGCGCTACGCTAATCAGGAATCCCAAGGCCAGATAGAGAAACGGCGCGGGAATCTTGTCAAATGAAAAGATATAGAACAGGTAAAATACAAAAACAATTACAACCGGAAGGAAAAACGGTATCTCACCGGGCCTCGAAGACAACGCGAATATCATATACAACTCGACAACGAAGAACAGCGCCATACCGAACCAGGCTGAAGCCGGGGCGTCCTTTTGTATGACAAACAACAGAGCAGCCACCGGCAGGATAATGAATGTCGTCATGTGCACGCCGATACCCAGAAAAGCCGCAAAGACGATCATCAACATTATCCGTTCAGCGGTCAGACTTCCCCGCTTGTTCAAGTAGACCAGGGTCAGCCAGAGAATTCCGGTGGTGATCATCATGGCCATGCCATAGACCTCGGCCTCGATAGAATTGGTCCAGTTGGTCAGGCTGAAAGCGGCAAAAAGCGCTCCCGAGACCGCGCCACCATAAACCAGCAGGCGTGAGAAGCGGCTGGTCTGTTCAACGAACCAATGCCTTAGTATGCGCACCGCCGACAGATAGCAGAACAAGGCGGTGAAAGCAGAACAGAAACCGGACAGGAAGTTAAGTCTCACGCCAATGTCGGCCGAGACCGGTATGAGTGAGAAAATTCTCCCGACCGTTATATAGAGCGGCGACCCGGGTGGATGCGGAATGGCCAGTCGGTAGGCGGCCGTGATGAACTCGCCGCAATCCCAGAACGACATGGTGGCCGCTTTGGTGAGCCAGTACACAAGCATCACCACCGCCCAGACTCCAATGCCCACCGTTAGATTGACTTTATCGAGATGTTGGTCGAAGTATAGTTTCATCTGCGCTTTCCGGTCCCGCCTTCGGTGTACTATCCGCCAGCGCGTCTGGGGACCGAACGGGATATGTCAGAGCGGTGAAATATAGTAGTTTTTCAGATCGTGTAAAGTTTGTTTTGCGGGGCCGGGAATTACCCCGATTGCCCGGCCGCCAAAAAGGCCCGGAACAGAGGCCGCCATCGGGGTTAAGTCAAGAGGACACCGCCGGACGCCTCCTTGCTACAACTGCTCGCGAAACTTATACCCGCATTCGGCACCCGCCGGTTCATTCCTCTCGTCGGTCTGAACTGCCCGCAATGCCCCGGCTGCCAGTTGAACGATCGCGGCCATGCCGTTCAGGCCGTGGCGGCTTTCGACGGCCGGCGAGTAGTTGGTGGTGCCGTTTATGTCGTATGTGTACTTATTACCCTGGGCATCCTCGATAAACTCGAAACCCGCAACGTCGATTTTATTCTCACGCATGACCGATATGTATTGATCGATAATAGGATCATCAAATCCCTCGCGAAGCGAAAACAGCGTCTGCCGGTCAACTGTGGCCGGCTCTTCGGCATCAGAGGTTGGACAAAAAGCGTCGCCGATCTCGCAACTTTCCGCGGGGCAGAGCTCAAAGCCCCGACTGGTATCAACTTTGACGGCATAAAGAAATTCCTCCCCGACAATCTCCACCCGCGTTATGAACGGCTGGGGAGCCACGATGTATTCCTGGAGGAGCATTATGTTGTCGACCGGCTTCTCGTAATCGCCGTTAGCGACGAATTCTTCGAAAGCATCCCGACTTCGAAAGAGCTTCACGCCAAGCCCCTTTCCCCCGCAATTGTGCTTGGTAATAAACGGCAGGGACATAGCGGCGCCGGCCTCCCTCAGGTCCTCCTGGTTTCCGGAGACGGCAATGGTCCTTGGTGTTCGCAGATTGGCCTTTCTCAACGTGGCATATTGGCCCACCTTGCTGGTTTCCATGGCGAAAGCACGACTGCCGTTAATCACCCGGCGCCCGTAACTTTCAAGCCATGCCAGTAACTCTCGGGTGAAATCTATGCTGTTGCCGTGACCGCGGGTGTGAGAAGAGGGACTGATCCGGTTTATGAACAGGCCCGGTGGCGGCTCACACATCAGATCAACGTAACCGTCTTGTATAAACCACTCTTTATATGGAAGCTCAGCCCGTTCCAACTCTCGCCTGAGAGGTATCATCCAGTCGGCGTTCTCGTATAGAATATAGATATTCATGTCATTCCGTTGTTTCTAAGCCTGGACCGAGTGCAAAGGAAACCCACCCGCCGCAAAGCCTCTGGGTGGGGTACCGTCCATTCTCAGTCATCGGTGTATGCTTCGACTGCGCTCAGCATGACAATATGAACGCGCGAAGCGCGAAGAACCGACTTGTCGGCAAACCCTCACGTTCGGTCGGCGTTTTCCATCCCTTTTACATACTGGTCGAGAATCCCGTTCACAAAACCTGAGCTTTCGACGGTCGAGAATTTCTTGGCCAACTCGATTGCCTCGTTGAGGACTACCTTGACCGGCACGTCGACCATGTGGTCCAGCTCAATAATGGCCAACCTCAGGATGTTACGGTCAACTATAGCCATCCGGTCGATATCCCAGTTGGTGGCCAGACTGCTTATATGCTGATCGGCCTGGCCTGAGTTCGATTGCACCAATTCAAACAGTTTACGGGCATAGTCTATGGCGCGGGGCGGCGGTGAGTCCTCGACGCCGATGTCGAACAGGTCGTCGTCCGGGGATGCATCTCCGCACTCGACTGCGTACAGCGCCTGCAGGACAAGTTCGCGCGCCAGGCTGCGAGGTGATTGAGACATGCTCAGTCCATGGCCCGATACAGGTTGACCATCTCGATAGCGCTTTCGGCGGCATCCCAGCCTTTATTGCCCGCCTTGGTGCCGGCCCGTTCGATGGCCTGCTCAAGAGTGTCGGCCGTTACCATGCCGTAGACGACCGGCAGGCCCGTGTCCAATGCAATTCGAGCGATCCCCTTGGCCGACTCGTTGGCGATATAATCAAAGTGCGGCGTGTCACCACGAATGACCGCACCCAGACAGATGACGGCGTCATATCTACCGCTATTGGCCAGGCGAGCGGCGACATACGGTATCTCAAAAGCGCCGGGAACGTATGCAACGGCCAGATCCGTTTCAGTACATCCGTGCCTCTTCAGACAATCCATCGCTCCATCTAAAAGCTTGTCGGTGAGAAAATGATTAAACCGTCCGACGATAACTCCGACGCGCAACCCGGCCGCGTCCAATTTGCCTTCGAATACTTGATGAGTCATACTATACTCCTGCCTATTTGAGATTGAGCAGATGGCCCAGTTTGTCTCGTTTCGTTTCCAAGTACGCCTGGTTGGACGGCAATGCTTTGGCCTCCAACTGCATGCGCTCTGTGATCTCAAGGCCATACCCCTGTAAACCGATCACCTTGCGGGGATTGTTGGTCAAAAGCCTGATTGAAGACAGACCGAGGTCTACCAGAATCTGCGCACCGATGCCGTAGTCGCGCAGGTCGGCCTCGAATCCCAGTTCTTCATTGGCTTCGACCGTGTCGCGTCCCGCCTCCTGCAATTTGTAGGCAAGTATCTTGTTGACCAGGCCGATCCCGCGACCCTCCTGTCTCATGTACAGGATCACACCACAGCCTTCATCTTCCACAGCCTGCATGGCGCTGTGAAGCTGACTGCCGCAGTCGCAGCGACGACTGGCAAAGACATCACCGGTCAGGCAACTGGAATGAACACGTACCAGCACATTCTTGGCTCCAGCAACATCACCTTTGGTCAGAGCCAGATGATGATGGTCGTCGGTCTCGGATTTATAAAGATGCAATTTGAATTCGCCGTAGTCGGTCGGCAGGTTGACAGTCTCGACTTTGTCAATCAGGTTTTCGTGGCGCAGGCGATACGCAATCAGGTCGCGAATAGAGATTAGCTTGAAGTCGTGTTCGTCGCACAGCTTCTTCAAACGCGGTAAGCGGGCCATATTGCCGTCATCATCCATGATCTCACACAAAACGGCAACCGGCGTCAGGCCGGCCAGCCGGGCGAGGTCGGTCGATGCTTCGGTGTGCCCGGCTCGGGTGAGAACGCCTCCCTTGAGCGCCCGGATGGGGAAAATGTGTCCCGGTCGGGCCAGGTCGGTGGGTCGTGTTGAATCGTCGGCCAGCACCTTGATCGTCTGGGCGCGATCGAAGGCGGAGATGCCGGTAGTGGTATCCTTAATGGCGTCAACGGAAACGGTGAAGCGCGTACCAAGGAGGGCCGTGTTCTGCTTTACCATCGGATGCAATTCGAGTTGATCGATCCGTTCGGTAGTCATGCACACGCACACCAGACCACGACCATGCTTGGCCATGAAATTAACATGCTCCGGTGTGATCTTGTCGGCCGCCATGATGAGATCACCTTCGTTTTCACGATCTTCATCATCAACCACGACCACGAACTTACCGGCTTTGATGTCGTCTATCGCTTCTGTTATCTTGTTCAGGACAATTGGTTCGTCGTTGTTCATCTTACCATCCGCTTTCAATCAGTTTCTCTTTCGTAAGGGCCGATGGCTTATGACTCCGGCCCGACTTCAGAATATATTTTCCTATCATATCGAATTCCAGATTGACCCTGTCCCCCGTTCGCAATTCCTCAAGCGTCGTTGCCCCGATGGTATGGGGTATCAGATTCACGCTCAGGCGACCCGGCTGTGCCGTATTGACAGTCAGCGAGACACCATCGATAGCGATGGAACCCTTCTCGATCACCAAAGGATCATACTTGCGGTCAAAAGTGACCGCCAGTTCGATGGACCGGCCGGCGCTACGAACATGCTCGACCCTGCCCACATCGTCGATATGACCGGTCACCAAATGCCCTCCCAGACGATCACCCATGCGGACTGCTCGTTCGAGATTGATCACCGTTCCACGAACGTACTGCTCAGCCTTGGTTCGCGTCTGCGTCTCAGTCGATGCTTCCACGCCAAAACTGTCTCGTTCGATATGCACAACGGTCAGGCAGGCGCCGTCGCAGGCAATCGACTCGCCCATGACGATCTGGTCGGTGTCAATTGTTGAAGAGATAACAAGAACCTTGTAATCGCCGCGAGACGTGATTTTTTGAACAGTGCCCTTGGATTCAATCAGTCCGGTGAACATGCCTACACGCTCCTCCTGGGATAGCCGATGAATACCGAGTCGCGACCCAACATCGTGAACGATCCCTGCTCCACCTCAACGGCGTCGCATAGTCGCCTGACGTCAAGATCACCGATAGCATCGACGCCGCGCCCGATAACCGTCGGCGCCGTCATCACCACCAGTTTATCGACCAACCCTGCCTTCACGAACGAGGTCGCCAAACGAGCGCCGCCCTCGACCAACAAGGACCGGAGACCGAACAAGTCCGCCTTCCGTACCAGGTCCGCTAAGTCGATGAGCCCATCGCGGCTTTTTCGTACCTGCCAGAATATGAGATTCCCATTGTTGCTTTGACTCCATCTTCGTTGCCCGGGATTTGTGGCTGCCGCGATTATCGTTCGGCTGTCGTCATTCTCTGTCAGCAGGCGGCATTGGCCAGGTAGCTTCAAACTTGAGGTGACCACCAGGCGATAAGGGTCGATCCCATGAACATGCCGGACCGTCAAAGCCGGATCATCCTGCCTGACCGTCTCGCTGCCGACCAGCACGGCATCAGCTTCCGCCCGCAGTCGGTGGGCGAACTTGCGCGCCTGAAGCCCGGTGATCCATTTTGAGTCACCTGCTGAAGTGGCGATACGGCCGTCGAGGCTTTGAGCATACTTGAGAGTTATATAGGGTCGACCGTTTTCATGATATCCGAAAAACTGTTCGTTCAGAAGCCGCGCCTGCTTACTGAGGACGCCGCCGACCACGTCGAGGCCTGCCTTTCTCAAAGCTCGGGCGCCACGGCCGCTGACCCGTGGATCAGGGTCCTTGACAGCGTAGACAACTCTGCTGATTTCCGCCCTGACGATTGCATCGCTGCACGGGCCGGTGTTACCGGTATGGCAGCATGGTTCCAGTGAGACATAAAGAGTAGCGCCACGGCCGGCCCTTTTGGCTCTCTTGATCGCGACGATCTCAGCATGGTCACGACCGGCGGCCCGGTGATAACCTTCCCCGACGACTCGCCCACCCTTGACCAGTACGGCTCCAACCATCGGATTCGGTCTGGTCCGGGCCCGGCCTTTCTCGGCCAGTTGCAGGGCTCTTGCCATGTGTGTCCGGTCGACTTGGTCGGCCACAAAAAATCCCCAAAGCAGTTCGGGGTATGAGCGAGACACGACAACACGGCCTCACCAGAGCAGTGATCGTTTTTGATCTTCTCTCTTCCGGACTATTGCCGTCGGCGCCTGGATTGCACAGGCTCTGCCGGAGTCATCTCCAGCTCGCGGGCTTTCACCGCCGGTCGAGGAATTCCACCTCACCCCGAAGATTTACTGGGCTAAATATAGTGGTCGGGGGACAATTGGCAAGCGATTTCGCAAGCTTGGAACGGCCGGTCAAGCCGGCGCAATCCTGCAGGCGGCGTCCTGATAGGGTTTCGCAGAGTATTGATCTCGACGTAGCCAGGATTGTGACCCTGCGATTTTGACAACGTGGCGCACGAGGACGTACACCACGCACGCAACCTTAGGTACTGCTTGATAATATCAGGCGCGCGAAGCGCAAAAGGTGATTTATCACCGCGAAGCGCAAGGAACCCATTTATGGGTCACCGGACAGCCAGGTCCCTCACCAGCGATTTGACATCTTTGAGATGGAACGGTTTCGGCAGTACGATTTTGATACCCTTCAACGAGGCATCCTCTTCGTCAAGCTGAGTCCCCCAGCCGGTGATCATGGCAATAGGTAACTCCGGGTATTTTTCGTGCACAACCGCTGCCAGGTCCAGGCCGGACATTCCGGGCATCCCCAGGTCGGTGATGACAAGGTCATAAGGCTGCTCATCAATCGCCTCCAGCGCCTCGTACCCGTCGGCGCAGGTGGTCGATGAGTGACCGTCGATAGTTAGCATATCACCGAGAATGTCCCTGATCTGTTCGTCATCATCGACGACCAGAATTCGCAAGCGATCCGAAACGCCGTCACGGTTTGTGATGTCGGACTCGTCAATAACGCCGCCGGAAGACCTGAGCGAAACCCTCACCACCGTCCCCGCCGGGTCGCAGTCGTCCAGCTCGATCCGGCCACCGTGGCCGACAACGATCCCATGAGCGATAGCCAGTCCCAGGCCGGCACCGCGACTGGTCTTGGTCGTAAAGAAAGGATAGAACACTTTTTTCCGAACCTCGTCGGGAACGCCGTCACCCCGGTCGGTTACGGTCAGTACCCACTGCGACCTTTTTTGCACGAGCGCTACTTCAACGGTGCCGCCTGAAGGTGAATGTTCAACGGCGTTCTCTATGAGTTTGTCCATGAGTGTCGTGAGGTCGTCGCTGTCGCCATCGACAACCGCAGTCTCCGGTCGCTCGGCGCAAACGACATCCACGCCGGTAGCTTGAGCCCGCTCACGCCATGTCGAGGGCCTGTCACCAAGACAAGTTTCCAGGACATCGGCCAGATCCATCGGCGAGAGTTTCTTGTTGCGTGTCCGCCGAGTAAACTCCTGAATCCGACGCACCGTCTCCGCACCCTCCATGGCCAAAGACTCCACCTGGTTCAAACCGGCCGCCATAGGACCTTCATCCACTTTCATTTTCATTAACTGGACGCGCCCTACGATTCCACCCATTACATTATTGAAATCGTGGGCAATGCCGGTGGTCATGTCGGTCAAGGCGGCAAATGCTTCAGCGTCGGCCATGCGTGAACTGGACTTCTCCAAAGTGCGCTTCGATTTGCTGATTCGCTCCATGTTCACGGCATAAGTGAGGACGTTTCGAGCCGTCACGGCCAGCACGGTGAGCAGTTCCAGATCGTTCTCGGTGAAACCGGTCGGCCCCTGCGTCCAGATAACCAAAGCGCACCGGTGTTCGACGTCCGGCGTTACATCCACGGCGACCGCCGCCTGGATTTCATCCGTTGCACAATCGGAAAGGTCCACGAACCGTGATTCCTGCGCCGTTGAATCGGACTGGGCAATTTCGCCCAAGCTTCTGGATGCGGCGGCGGCAATCGTGTCCAGGGTCTGGGCATCATGACCGTCTCCGCCTGAGAACTCGCCGACTACATACCGGTGGCGTTCACCCTCTTCGACAAGAAAACAACTGCCGCCACCATGACCCAGCGAACCGAGAACTCTGGTGATCTCCTGAGCAGCTCGACGAAACGTCGTTTCAACGATACCGGTTTCGAGAATCGACAACATACGAGCCAGCCGCACCGAGAAATCGTTCACCTCATGCAAACGGTCGGCCACCGACATCGTTGACGTCACCAGCTCCAGAACCAGATTCAGACACTGCCTGGTTTCATCGCTGATTACGGATGGTTGCTCCAGCCAGTACACGGTGACCACCGACAAGGCAGAGTTGTTGTCGCCCAGTGGTACGGTGGTGCGAAAGCCGAAATCGTTGGCCGACGCAAACGGATCGTGGAGTGCACTCGCTTCCGATTCGGCGGCTTTCAAGTCGATGATCCGCAAAGCGTCCAGGCTCTCGGTATTGTCCTTCTCGGACCACTGCTTATCCAGCAAATTGAGTTGCGTGACCTCTACGTTTTGACGTCGGTTGCACGCTACCAGAATCATCGCATCGTCACCGGGCCGTCGATAGAATAGGGCGATGAAGTCGGCGGCCAGATGCTCCGAAGCAAGCTGGGCAACTTTGTCAAGCTGCGCAATGATCCCACCCAATTGATGACTGCGCTGTATGTGAAAGTATCTTGAAATCTGAGTGGACGGTCCGGTCATTTCCGCATCCCTTCCCCACCGTCTGATGACCGCTCCATTTCCGGCTGGCCGGTTTTCGGTTTCTCGGTCGGTTGTATACGAACCAGACAACTATCCTTCGCGCCCGGCCCAAAACTGAGCGCCATCCCTCGAAACCGAACTGATCCCTGCTGTTCGCCGCTGCGTTCCCCGGACCAGTGAGCATAGATTCGTCCGATCAGTTCGCCTGAGTTGGTGTGCCCGATAATACTCGCGGGAAACTCAAAGGCCATGCCGGGCCTACCCTCGACCGATTCGGTGCGAACGGTTAACGGACCGGAGCAAATGGCCTCGTCCATAATGCCCAACACCAATGGCAGCACCCAGTCGTATAATTCTTGCCAGGTGATTTCAAAGTCGGTGTCGCCCGGGTGCTCTGTATCTATTGTCAGCACGACGTTTTTGTTGTCCCGGATTTGCCGTGCGTACCCTTGCACGATAGTGGGCAAATCCTCAAGAAAGCAACGAACCGAGAGACGACGACCGAGCTGATCGGTGGTGAGCATGCACAGACTTCTGAGTTTGTCCAAGTAGTCGGCGATACGATCGGCTGCCTTGCGGACTCTGATGGCTCCTTTTTCCACAGCCATCGTGTCGGCCGCTTCGCTCTCGATAAGTTCATTCTGTCCCACCACCACCGACAAGTATTCCATGATATCGTGGAAATAACCGCCGGCCAGTTTGGCAATCGTATCCAGACGGTCGCGCGCCATAGTATCTGACTCAATCGTTTTCTTTGGGGCGCCGATCAGCGTATCGTTTGGGCGGGACGCCATCAATTGGCGAGTCAGACGAACAAACCTGGAGATAGCAATGAAGAAATCTCTATACCGATCCAGGTGCTCGCCGGTAAGCGATGAACCAAAAGCAACGTAGCCTTGAATGCTCCCGGCAAGTCCGGTCCCAAATATGATCTCGGATGCAACCCGATCGGCGCTGTAGCCATTGGTTACACCCTCATGGCGTGGATCGGTAGCGACCTCAGGCACCATCACCGGCTCTTCAGGGCTAAGAGAGTGCAGCACTTCAGTGGGGATGGGTGGTGACGGCTCGGATCGAAAAATGGGTCGCTCTTCACCCTGGTTGACCAGCACAGTGGCCGAACCGCCAACATCCCCGACCACCAGCCGCGACAAGTCTATCTGACGACCAACGACTTCAAAGACCTTGCCGAGCAACTCCCGGAACCTGTTGTTCGACGTCGGCAACTCCTGCAGGCAGCCGTACAGAGAGACGGTTTCGGCAGTCGTGCTGAACTGCGCCTCATGGAGATACCCGGTCATACGAGCAATTTGCATTACGGCTCGCACTTGCTCGGCACCGATGTCGCCACTCATCAGCAGGGCCACCAGGTATTCGGTTCGTTCGGATTGGATTCCCGGGTGGACGAAAACATAGTTGGGTGCGTGGTCCAGAACCACCGGATAATCCGGCATCATGTCGGCCGATGTAAAGTAGCGCTGTTCTCGGACTGCGCCGGTCCAGCTCCGTGCTCGCTGTGGCGACAACGTTCCCTCCAACCTGTCCGACAGGTGGATGTCACCCACGGCCAGGCGCAACTTAAAGACACCTTCCGATTCAAAGTATAGGGCACCCAGAGACCGAGGCCATTGGGAAGTAACCAGGTTGAGCATGGCCCGCTGGAATTCGTCGAAACTCCGATCACGGTCAAACAAACACCTCAGGAACTCCCTGGTCACCAGAGAATCGTCAAGGCCGGACCGGCCATAGCGACCGGACAAACTCTCAACGATATCACCACCTCCGCCCCGGTCCGGGGCAAACGTAGTTTCTCGATCAGTAGCGATCACGGCGCGAATCTCACCGGCCACCAGGACCGGATAAAGGTTCAAATCGTCCGCCTCCAGGCAACAGTCGGCGACATGGTTCGGCTGCGGGTCGGACGTTTCAACAGCCAGCCTGTGCCTGACCGAGGCCAGTTGTTCATAAGGTATGTGAAGCCAGAGTCCAAGTGATTGGCTCCGGGCGGACGGCTCCGCCAGTTGGAAAACCGTCGGCAGTCCATGTGAGATATAGAGGGCAGCTTTAGGCGGCAGGCTGAGGCCGGTCAGTGTCCCCTGAAAGTGGCCTTGTTCTGTTTCGGTCAGTAACTTCATCTATGTTAGTCTCGGACAACTATTCCTGGGTCGGCTGGGTAACGTACTCATGGATACGATGTGCAGATTTGTCGATTATCGACAAGTACTTATCAAGCTCAGGATCACCCGGTTTGTGCTGCGCCTTAATCATTTCCAACGAACCTAAAATCCCACTCAGCGAGGAATTGACTTGCCAACGCAAGCGTGAAGATGGCGGTTTGGTCTTGGCGCTACCATCCTCATCTCGGACGTGCGCGGCGCTGCGGCTCAATCCGGCGTGGATGGCCAAACCAAGAGCGCCTGCGACCGAACGAGTCAAAAGTATATCGCTACGCCGATGTCTAAACATGTCGGAGCCGGGAGCGTTGGCTACGGCGATGACGGCCAGGACCTGGTGACCAACAACGATTGGAACCAGCATGGCGCCCTGAGCTTCACCCGAAAATGCTTGACTGGCTTCGGCTGCCGTCAGGGCCTGATCCTCGTCGGGGCCGATCAGCATTACTTGTCCGGTATCACGGACCTGCCGATGCAACGGCATTAAGGACATAACCATGTGACCATCGGGCGGGGTTGTCGGCTCTACCCTACTGTCATGGGCAACCGCTCTCGACCTCAGAAAGACGCTATCATGGTTGTAGGTGGAAACTCGCACCATCGAACAGTCCAGTTCGGACATTATCAGTTCGGCGGCCCGTTGAAAAGCAGCTTGCAGGTCTTCCATGCCGCCGACATCATTGAGGAAGCTGTCGACCACCGATGCACGTCGCTGCATCTGACTCATCACTCTGGAGTGCTCGTCAGTGATCATAATGTCTGCGAAAACAGGCATGACCGACTGAAGCAACTGAAGGTGGCGCCTGTCAAAGACCTTTCTTTCGCGCGAACCGACCGTCAGTACGCCATATCTGTGGGCACGATGAGTGACCGGTATGGCCAGGACGGATTGCAGGCCACCGGCCACGGCCAGATCGGAGCTGGGTAAGCACGCTGTCTCTTCCACTTCGGCCGTTATCATCGGTTGTCCGGATTCAAGGACCCGACCAACATGGCTCTTGTCGCCGCCAAGATCGAGTCCAACTTCATCCAGCAGGGTCCGTCCCATGCCGATTGTCAGCCGTCTCACCAGCCCGTTGGCGGCCACGATAGCCAGTGAAACATGCTCGGCACGAAGCTGACTACCCATCAAACGAGCCAGTGCTACAAAATTCTCTCTTAGTTCCAAGCTGGGATCAACCGTTTCGTCCAGGCTCTGGCCGAATTTGTGGCATTGGCTCTCGAAAGCAGACGCTGCTCTTCGCGTGTCGAGTTCCAGTTTGCGGGCAATTACATCGACGGCGATCTTGAGATTCACTCGCATCTCGCTTTCGTCCGACACTCCCTCGGCGTTGCTCCACAACAGAAATGCACCATAGACACGACCGTCACTACTCAAGGGCAGAACAAGATTGGGAGGCGTGGTCAGGGCCTTAAGTTTCCGTGTTATGTTCAAAGCGTCGGAAGAATCAACTTCCGGGTTGCCGAGGAAATCGGCTTCGGTGCACACCACCTGATGCAGGGCCGCCACATCCGTTGTCGCCCCGCCTGACGTTGAGAGCAGGCTGGCCGGCTGGCCATCCGATGGGCAACTGTAAACGGCTCCCCACGAAAGTCCGGTAAGTTCGGTCATATAGTCCAGCGTCGTGCACATGACTTCCGGTAGTCTGGTTTCAACCATGACCAGCTGTTCAACCCTCTTGATCAACTCAAGTCGCTGCACCATTTCCTGTCCGAATTGACGGTTCACGCGAGCCATCGGCAACCATGTCGAGGCGCCGCTTACGACAAACGTTGCCCCCATTATGATGCCTATCCAACTGATCACCTTGAAGAACAGTGGGTCCGACAATAGTGGAACTGTCGCGAACAGTCCGATCCCTCCGTAAATCCGGGTCAGAGCCACGACCGCCAGCACCGCCAAACCACCCGACAAAAACCGGTAGCTTTCTGAGTCGTGTATGCGAATCTCGTTTCTGAACCTCGCCACCACGACCAGGCTCAAAAGAAAAAACAGCGCCACCAAAAGATCAAGAAGTGGCAGTCCCATGGGCGTCGTCCTCCAAGTTAAATTCAGATCATCACTTAGTGTATCGGCTGTCGGGGTGTCTGGACTTAGCGCCACGATTGGCCGGAAAAAGCAACAAACTGTGGGAGCGGTCCTATCATCCCCCATCGACAGCATCTCATGTATGACTCCAAGAAGTCCCCCCAACTACCTGCACCGCAGCCTGCTACACATGCATCTTAGTTGCGGCACAGACGTTGCACTGACTGCCTTCAAGAAACATAAGAAACGTCCTAACGGCACTCTCAAGGAGGCAGCTTATATGTCGGTACGAAAACTGTTAATCATCGGTGCAATCGCCCTTTTGATCTGTGCCCTGTGGGCCGGCTGCTCAAAAGACAACACAGCCAATCTTGGATCGAGGTCGTCTACTTCGTCTTCCGGTGCGGGTCTGTACTTTCCTCTCAACGAAGGCTACAGTACCACCTATACGGTGCGGCACTCCAACGGCAATCATGAGACCGTTCGCTATGAAGCCGGCCGCGAAGTTGAACTGGGTGGCAGCACGGCCGTAGAATGGCATTCGTTTGCGTCGAATGGCGCCGTTACCACCAGCTACTTCAGGGCAAGTGAATCCGCCGTTGACCATTATTCCGGGGTCAACGATTCACCTCAGCGGATTCTGGAGCTACCGCTGGAGTTCGGCCATACCTGGACTGTTCAGGTGAGTGTTGACGACAGCTGGGGAAACAGTTACGACTCTCTGATCACGAACACCGATACCGGCGACAAGAGCGGCCCGGACACCTCCGGTATTTACGGCGACGGACCGCTGTTCTCGTATCCGGCTCTGGGTTCAACCTACCTGACGGTCGACGGTTTCGAGGGCCTTCAAATGTCCAACGGTACGTACTACTCATCAGCGCTCAAAGTATCAAGTAGTAACAATTTTGGCGACGAAAGTTACTATTGGTATGTAGCCGGCGTGGGCTTGGTCAAGTACGTACTCGATGCCACCGGGGCGGATTACCCGGAAGGTCGTGAAGTCGGCGAACTGGTCCAATATGGATTTAACTGAGAACCAGCCGTTGAAAGGTGACGACATCTTGTAGGGCAGGTCTGTCTTCAGACCTGCCGTTGGTGGCGGGTTCGAAGACGGACCCGCCCTACGCCTAAGCTCTGAAGTTTCTGTCAACAAGGAAGTTCAGGCCGCGTGCCCAACAGATTGCCGTGCGTTGTTACACCAAGAACTGGATGCCGGATCAAGCTTCGTAGGTTGGAACCCCTGCCCCGAAGGGGTCGTCCGGAGCGGAGCCGACGGACGAGGTTCCGACAACATATCAGGTGAGTGATTTGAGCGTCGGGTCACACTTCCGTTGGCACGGAATCAAGACCCGACACAACAGTACATCTTTCTATGGCTCGGAGGCGGGGCTACTGCTCCTCTGCACAACACTCCTCTCGAAAGTGCTGGATCACAGCATCAATGCCACTATCATTGTTTATCATTTTCCACCACCAGACCTGCACATACCCATTAGATTCCTCAGTATATTCCTCCCATCCCTCACCCAAGAACTTCCGAACATTGACGCGAATGCCCTCGTCAATTAACGGAATTATCCTCATACACACTGTGTAGCGTGACGTGTCGGGACGCTTTCTGTACCTCACATTGAATCGATATGAATCCTCATCATCTATCCCCGCCCGCACTAGCACGCCCGGACAACTATCAAACAACTCCTGCATCAACTTATCCAGTGTTTGTTGGCAGTTCTTTGAGAGGCTGTTTATGAACCCTGCCAGGTCCTGGACCTTTTTCGATTGTTTCACCAGTTCCAACCACGACTCCCTCGTCATGTTACTACTACCTGAAGCCCCGACGCTGTCTTTCAGACTACGCGCATTTGCCGCCACCTCCGAAGCGGCAGCAGAGCTCACTACGCACACTGTAAACACGAGCAAGATCATCACTAGAAATCTCATGCCAGTCTTCCTCCTTTGTCGATTGGTATCATATACTAAAAAGGGGCGATCAGTTTGTCAACGTGAATTCGATATTGGCTACACTGTTAAACGGATAGATTCCCGCCTTCGCGGGAATGACATAGCTCACCCTTCGACTCCGCTCAGGGTTCGGTTAGAGGATGCTCAGAATGAGGTTGGTGGAAACTCGGTGTGGGGCCATCAGCCGCGAAGCGCATGAGACCCGGTTATGGGTGATTTATCAGCGGGTGAACAGAGTCGGGTTCACGACTCGACGATAGTTCTTGAAGTGTGTCTTGGCCAGGTTCGGAAGCGTCTGGATTCCATGCATACGCACGATCTTTCGTCCGGCCGCGTCGACCTGAGCGGCCGCGCCCTTGGGAATGGTAATGCCGTACTGCTCTGAAAGTCTCTGCATCTCGCGGATAAACGCCGCCCTAGCCAAAATCGAGGCGGCCGCCACCTGAATGATGCGCTCCCCTCTGACCATTTGTTCAAGCGGCACATTTTGTCCCCGCGCCGCCAGCGCTCCTTCGACAAGTTCCGGCTTACCGAACTTGTCCGAAATCACCAGATCGGCCTGTTTTTCCGAGAGCAGGCGGTCGATTACCTCGGCATGCCCTTCGGCCAGCAGTTTGTTGAGGTTCTTGATCAAAGCATATCGTTGATTATAATCGGAGGGTTCGACAATCAGGATTTCATGTGAAAAATCGGCCCGCAACTTGAGATCAATCTCAAGCGTCTTTTTGTCGGCGATCAGTTTGCCGTCACGCACGCCGAGAGCGCTCAGTTCATCGGCCTTGCAGTCATCGGCCAGAAAGGCAGCCACCACCAAAGGACCGAAAAAATCCCCCTTGCCGGACTCGTCGACCCCTACCACCCGTCGAGTTTCGCCCATTGGTCAGTTGGCCCGTTCCAGGTATTCTCCGGAGCGCGTGTCCACTTTTACTTTGTCGCCCTCTTTGACGAAGGGAGGTACTTTGACGGTCAACCCGGTTTGCAGCTTGGCCGGCTTGGTAACGTTGCTGACAGTGTCACCGCGGGCGGACGGTTCCGTCTCGGTTACTTTCAGAACCACAGCCGCCGGAAGATCGATAGAAATGGCCTCGCCATCGAGAAACAGAACTTTGTATTCTTCGTTTTCAAGCATGTACCACTTCGAGTCGCCCAGGTTTTCCAGGGCTATTGATATCTGTTCGAATGTTGTGGAATCCATGAAAGCCATACCGTCGGGGTCTTCATACAGAAACTGCATCTTCTTTTCTTCCATGTCGGGCGGCTTGAAACTGTCGTTGGATGAAAAAACTTTCTCCACAACGGCACCACTCTTGATATGCTTGAGTTTGGTGCGAATGTTGGCCTTGCCACGGCCCATTTTGAAATGCTGGTAGCTGACGACATAGTAAGGCTGGTCGTCCACAATTATGCGCAAACCTTTTCGAAAATCAGACGGCGTATACATCGTACCTCCTGGTCAAGTGGCCCGGAATATAACAAAAAGCTGGCTTGACCCAAACGATTTTTGCCGGGGTACGGAAATGAGATGATAACTCATGAGGGCGGAAGACGCCCTGGTCTTCACCTGCTTCGACTGCACCCAGAAAGACTCGAACGTGGCGCACGAGGACGTACACCACTCACTAACAGATTCAAGACCCTAAAACTGTCGTGCCAACGCCGCTGGTGGATGCCGATCCAAGCTCCGGCAAGCGTCGCGCCAGACCTATCGTGAAAGTGGTACCGATCCCGGGTTCTGACCGATGGGACAACCGGCCGCCGTGCAGATCGATGATCTTTTTGACCAGAGGAAGCCCCAGCCCGCTCCCGGACGGTCGGGTCGAGAAAAACGGGGTGAACATGTTCGCGGTCGTCTCGGAGTCAAGCCCGCATCCGGTGTCGGAGATTTCTATTTGAACCTCGTCGTTTGTCTCCCGGCACTCTACGGTTACAGTACCGCAGCCTGAGTGGTGAGCATTGACGCCGTTCTCTATCAGGTTGGTCAAGGCCTGTTTCAACAACAACCCGTCGGAATCCACCGCAACCACTCCTTTGGTCTTGTCAACAAAGGTGATCGAGGCGCAGTCGGCGCGTACTCGGAACCCGGCCAGCAGTTCTTTAATGAGATCGACGACGTCCAGCCGGTCGGGTTGGAAGTTGAGTGGTCGGGCAAAGTATAGGAATCGTTCGATCAACGATTCCGCCTCACGGGTTTCCTGCACCAGGGCGGTCGCATGTTCAACAGGCAGACTCAGGTTGGAAAGTTTCTTTTTCACGAGGTTGCCATAACCGGCAATGGCGCCCAGCGAATTGCGTACCTGGTGGGCCAACCCTCCGGCCATTTCACCCAGAGCCGCCAACCTCCCCTTGGCCTCCAGTTGCCGCCTGAGGGCAGCCAGTTCGGTAAGATTATTGATCAGGAGCGATGCCCCCAGCGGTTGTCCCATGCGGTCGTGGATCACCGAAATGGTAACACCGAGCGCCAGCACCGATTTGGCCGGTCGGCTGAACTCGGTTTCGCGATAGGCTTGGTTTTTGCCGCAGTCAAGGACACGACTGACGGCATCGACCAGGTGCACGTTGGAGCCGAGGAGCTCCCAGTAATGTTTACCCTGGTATTCTTCGGACGAAACATCGAGGATATCCAGGGCGGCGGCATTGATCGATTTGACTATCCCCCGTTGGTCCACCGTGATTATCCCGGAATCGATAGAGCTCAAAAGATGTTCGTTGAACTGTTGGATGGAATCGGCTCGTTGTTGTGTCTCCTGATTTAATCTTCTGAGCTGTGCTTCCTGGGCTTTCAGTTCTTCGATGATGCGTCGATAGTCAGCCACCATTGCCTCGACTTCATCGGCACCGTCATCGACCACCCGTCCGGCCTGGAGCGCCTCCTGCCGGATACGCCGGAACGGTGATAAGACGAATCGTGACAACATGACATAAACGGCCAGTACCAACAGAGCGGCCACGATCCCCACCGCAACCATAGTGCGACCGGCCGTGTCCAGATAGGCCAGGAGCGGCGCCCGCCGGGCCACCACCAACAGCCCGTGGCCGACCCGTCCCGGCATGGGATACAGCAATAAATACTCATCCTTGTCACCCCGGACAATCCGTCTAAACTCTGCCCCGTCCAAGTATTGAACGACATCACCTAAGCCGCTCTGCAACGGCTTGAGAGTGGACAACCAGGCGCTGTCTACGCTCGGTCGACTCAGAGCCGGCGTTACCGGCAGATAGACCAATCGGCTGAGACTCTGTTCACGCCTTAGCTTGAGTTGTTGCTCCTTGGTCAATTGTGGGCGGCCAAAACTCTCCAGCCGCCGACTGATTATCAGCGCCGCATCGTTGAGCCGTCCTTCAACCCTGTCATGCTCGGCAACTCGGGCATGGTAGGAGACATAGTTCGAACCGGCGTTCAAAACCAGCAGGACCAGAATAATGGCCAGCAATCCGAGGTGGACTTCCGACTCGAATTTGTGAGATTTCTTTTTCATTGTCCTAAGCCGTTTATCGGCCAAGGCGAGATTAAGATGAATCAGAAGCCCGACTAAGGCGTGGGCAGAAAGTTGGAAATGTAGAACTCGATAATGCGGTCGCCGGCCACCAGGGCCAACACAGCGGCGACCGACAGGAAAGGTCCGAACGGTACCAGCCGTTCACGGCGCAACCGGGCCGAGAAAAGCATCAGGCCCAGGGTCACTACAACGCCGATGACGGCCGAGCTTATAAACACCAACAGGATTTTCTGCCAGCCCATAAATGATCCCAGCATGGCCGCCATCTTAATATCACCGCCGCCCATCGATTCTTTTTTGAACAGCCAGTCACCCAGAACGGCAATGGCATACAAGGCCCCACCCCCGACCACCAGTCCGATCAAGGCGTTCACAATTCCAATTCCGCCCGGGGCGAATGAGATACCAAGGCCGACAATCATCCCGGGGATCGTGATACTGTCGGGAATGATCTGAAAATCCAGGTCGATGAAAAAGATCAGCAACAGTGAGGAAGCCAAAAAACCGAGAGCCACCGAGTGCAAGCTGAGTCCGAACTGCCAGTAGCAGTACAGGTAAAACAGTGAATTAAGCAGCTCTACCAGCGGGTATCTCAAAGAGATTGATTCTTTGCAGTTGGCGCACTTCCCTCGTAGAGCAAGAAAGCTCAGCAGTGGGATGTTGTGAAACCACTTCAGAGGTTGTGAACAATGAGGACATCGGGAACTCCCGGCCACAAAACCGATCTTGCGCGGCACTCGGTAGATTACCACGTTTAGGAATGAACCAACGACAAGTCCGGCTACACAGGCCAGAATGAACGGGAAAAACTGCATGTTGGCTTATCGACCAATTTCGCGGTTAGCTCAACTCTCCGAGCTGCGCCATCACCAGAGCGCACGCCACCGGCGCTGCGTTCTCACTTCTGAGCACACGGCGGCCCAAGGAAACCAGCCTGTAGCCGGCCGCTGCGGCAGCTGCGATTTCATCCTCGGAAAAACCGGCTTCAGGTCCTACCAATATTGTCACCCGGGAGACGTTTTCGTCGGGTAACATCGCACTAAGAGGGGTGGCTGAATCTGACTGGTGGAAAATCAGGTTTGCGGTCGCAGGATCTGTCGTACTTATGAAACTCTCGAATGAGACAGGCTCGGCGATTTCCGGGCGGTAGGATCGACGGCACTGTTTGACTGCGGCCAGGGCAACTTTTTCAAGCCGCTTTATCCTGGACAGAGTGCGTTTGGGGTCCTGAAGTTTCACGCGAGACCGTTCCGACAAAACGGGCACGAATCGTTTGATTCCAAGCTCGGTGGCTTTCTGTAATATGGTGTCCTGTTTTGAGCCAACCGACAATCCGGCCGCCAGAGTCAGACGGACGACCGGCTCGCCGAAGTTCCGGTGTCGCGTATGCACGAGCACCCGAACGTTCCGGCCGCGCCCGATCCTTTCAATCTCCCCACGGCTGGCCTGCCCCAACCCATCGACGATCAGAACCAGGTCCCCACGCTTCAGACGTAAAACCGATGCCGCGTGATGGCTCTCCACTTTGGACAATTCTATCAGGTCGCCGGCAAGCGCCTCGGCCGACGCATGGAAGATCGGGGCGTCCATCACGCCGACTCCTTCTTCAGGACAAAGGTCAGCCATTCGTTATCGGCCACGGTGGCCAGCTCAACTAAGCCGACCTTTGAAAAGCTCGCTCTCACTTCAGCCTGATCCCGCGCCAGGAGTCCGGCCAGGAGAACAATGCCGTCGTCGGCAGTAAGGTCTTTCAGGGTTGGGAGCATCTCCAGAATCGTCTCTTTGATGATGTTCACGCAGACAAACTGATAGGGCGGATCGAATCGGCAGAGTTCAATGGAACCCAACAGAATCTCAAAAGGTGCGGCGACGTTGTTTAGCTGAAAGTTCTCGCGGCAGTTGTCCACGGCTTCGGGATCGTAATCGATCCCTTTGATAAACGACGCGCTCAACTTATCGGCCAGAATCGAGAGTATCCCCGAACCACATCCAAGGTCCAGAAATCGCCATCCCGGTTGGAAACGTTCGGCTATAACTTTTAGACAGCAACGAGTAGTCTCATGACGTCCGGTACCAAAAGCCATTTTTGGTTCTACAACGATGTCATACAACGCTGACCCGATCGGCTCCTGCCAAGGTGGCCGGACAACGATGCCCGGCTCGATGCCGATAGACTCAATCGAGTCGCGGTACTGCTGCTCCCAGTCAACACTGGACACCGTGCGGCTTCTGATCTCCGCCGTGCGGGCTGTCTGGAAGGCCGGCAAACGACTAAGAAACGCACTCACCCGTCTGAGGTACTCATCGGCATCCGATCCCGGGTGATAGAACTTGATTGTCGTCACGGAGGAATCTTCCTCGTCCTCAAGAATCAATCCCGGGGAGAAGTTTTCGATGATAATGTCGCACAGTGCATCCACCACCTCGTGGTCAACGGTCACCCTGACCTCAATGAACATGGTGTCACCATCGGCCGAGTTCATACGCCCAGCGTCTCTCTAAGTTTGTCGAAGAACGACTTGTTTCCCTCCGGCGGGGCCATCGACTCGGACCGGGCCAGTCCCTCCAGAATCTGTTTGTCCTCAGCCGACAGTTTGGTCGGCACCCACACCGTGATCCGGACCAGCAGATCGCCTCGCCCGCCACGATGCAAATGGGGAATTCCCTTTCCGCGCAGACGCATGACTTTGCCCGACTGGGTACCGGCGGGGATTCTCAGATTGGCTTCAGACTCCAGAGTAGGAACCCTGATCGATCCACCCAGGGCGGCGGTGGTGAAAGAAATCGTCTTGTCGCAAACCATGTTGTCGCCGTGCCGAGTAAAGTATTCGTGCGGTTTTTCCTCGAACACCGCGATGAGATCGCCCGGCTCGCCGTTCTGAGCAGCGGCGTTGCCCATGTTTTCGACCATCATATAGTTGCCCCCGGAGACGCCGGGCGGCACTTTGATATTCACCGTCGAATTTCCCCTGACCCGTCCTTCACCTCGGCAGGTGGAACATGGTTCGGAGATTATCTCCCCGGCGCCACGACATTGATTGCAGGTGGTGACTTGTTGAATGGTCCCCAGGAATGTTCTGCTGAGCGTCCGCACGCGGCCGGCACCCTTGCACTGCGGGCAGGTGTTCCGTGTCGACCCGGCGGCAACTCCGGAGCCGCCGCAAGGGTCACACCGTTTAAGCCTCTTGACCCGGATTGACTTCTCACAACCGGTGGCAATCTCTTCGAGCGTAAGTTCCATCCTTGCCCGCAGGTCTTCGCCGCGGTTGCTGCGTCGACCTCCGCCGCCACCCATACCGAATAGATCATCGAATATCGATCCGCCGCCGCCCCCGCCGCCGCCGAAGTCGCGCATGAAAGCTCTTAGCGCATCGCCTATGTCAAAGCCGCCGAATCCCTCGTAGCCTGCGCCGCCCTGGCCCAACCCGGCATGACCGAACTGATCGTAGGTCTGACGTTTTTGTGGATCCTTGAGGACCTCGTAGGCCTGGGTGGCTTCCTTGAATCTATCTTCGGCCGAGCTGTCGTTCGGATTGCGGTCCGGATGATACTGAAGGGCCAACTTGCGATAGGCCGACTTGATGTCGCTATCGGAAGCGCCGCGGTCGACACCCAGTATTTCGTAATAGTCGCGCTGGGCCATAGGTCAGCTACTTCTTGTCCTCATCGACCACTTCAAAGTCGGCGTCCACGGCATCGGAGGTCGGATCTTCAGCCGGCTTTTCTTCGCTGGACCCTGCATCCTCAGCCCCGGGAGAAGCCTCGCCACCCCCTTGGGCGGCTTGCTCGGCCTGAGCTTCCTTGTACATCTCCTCAGCCAGTTTGTGTGACGCGGTCATCAGTTCTTCCTTGGCTTTGTTGATCGTCTCAAGGTTGTCGCCGCCCAGGGCATCTTTGAGAGCCTGCATTTTCTCTTCGATGGCCTTCTTCTCATCCTCGGAGACCTTGTCGCCATGCTCTTTGAGCGTTTTCTCGGTGCTGTAAACAAATTGATCCGCCTCGTTGCGGGCTTTCACCAACTCCTCGCGCTGCTTGTCCTCTTCGGCATGGACCTCGGCGTCATTGACCATCTTGTCGATTTCCTCATCGGAAAGCCCGGATGACACTTCGATTTTGATCGACTGTTCCTGGCCGGTCGCTTTGTCTTTGGCCGAGACATGCACGATGCCGTTCTTGTCGATATCGAAAGTCACTTCAATCTGCGGCACGCCGCGCGGCGCTTGTGGGATACCGACCAGATCAAACCGTCCCAGAGTACGATTGTCGATAGCAGTGGTGCGCTCACCCTGCAGAACGTGAATGGATACGGCCGGTTGATTGTCGGCGGCCGTCGAGAATATCTGCGACTTGGTCGTCGGGATGGTCGTGTTGCGGTCGATCAATCGAGTCATAACGCCGCCCAGCGTTTCGATCCCCAGCGACAAAGGCGTAACATCGAGTAAAACGATATTCTTGTCACCCATCTCACCGGCCAGGATACCACCCTGAATGGCGGCACCGATAGCCACCACTTCGTCCGGGTTGACACCTTTGTGCGGTTCACGCCCGAATAGTTCTTTAACCAATTCGATCACTTTGGGCATGCGAGTCATGCCACCGACCAATACCACTTCGTTAATGTCCGATTGAGACAACTTGGAATCGGCCAGGGCTGCTTTGCACGGTTCGACCGATCGTGCTATCAAACTCTCGGTCAACTGTTCGAACTTGGCGCGCGTCAAGGTCAGGTCCAGATGCTTGGGTCCCGACTGATCGGCGGTGACGAACGGCAGGTTGATATTGGTCTGCATGGTTGTCGATAGTTCTATCTTGGCCTTTTCCGCAGCTTCCTTGAGACGCTGTAAGGCCATGCGATCCTTGCGCAGGTCGATACCGTTCGACTTCAAAAACTCCTCAGCCATCCAGTCAATCACAGCCTGATCGAAATCGTCACCACCCAGATGAGTATCGCCGTTGGTGGCCAGAACTTCGAAGACACCATCACCGATGTCCAGAATCGAAACGTCGAAAGTACCACCACCCAAATCATACACAACGATCTTGTGGTTGCCTTCTTTCTGGAGTCCATAAGCCAGAGATGCAGCGGTCGGCTCATTGATGATACGCTCGACTTCAAGACCGGCGATCTTTCCGGCATCCTTGGTAGCTTGACGCTGGGCATCGTTGAAATAGGCGGGCACCGTGATGACGGCCTGGGTAACATCTTCGCCCAGATAGCTCTCGGCCGCCTGCTTCATCGACCTGAGAATCATGGCCGATATCTCAGGCGGTGAATGCTTGGCGCCACCGGCCCCGACTATCACCGCACCCGATTCGTTTTCGGTCACCTCGTAAGGAACCATCTTTTCTTCTGAACTGACCTCGTTGTGGTTGCGGCCCATGAATCGTTTAATCGAGAACACCGTGTTCTCAGGATTGGTCACCGCCTGACGTTTAGCCGCCGCACCGACCAGCCGCTCGCCGTCTTTGGCAAAAGCTACGATAGACGGGGTCGTGCGCGCACCTTCCAGATTCGGGATCACGACCGGGTCCTGTCCCTCCATCACGGCCACACAGGAATTGGTTGTGCCCAAATCGATTCCAATTATCTTACCCACTTTACTCACTCCTTACGCTATGTTTTTCCAAATCCATCTTCTTATCCAGTCCTGGTCACCGCTCTCGGTTCTTGTGAGCGGCCCCGTCGCCGCAGTGCTTCGACTGCGCTCAGCATGACATTTCTTGTGGCCGTCCCCGTCTGCCCCTTAAATAGCGTGGAGCACGAGGACGTACACCAGGCACCAACGCGGCGCTGGGTCCTACCCATCACTCTCATCGTCCGAACTCTGCGTTTCGGCCGCACCCACCACGCCCACTTTGCTGTGGCGGATGACTCTGTCGCCTTGACGATAACCCTTGGCCACTTCGACGGCCACCGTTCCCTCCGGATACTCATCGCTATCCGTCTGCATCAGAGCTTCGTGCAGGTTGGGATCGAACACTTTGCCCACTGCCTCAATCGGTTCGACGTTGTGCTTGCCAAGCAGTGAATTCAACTGCTCGTAAATCAGCTTCATGCCCTTACGATGGGCGTCCAGATCATCTTGTTCACCATTGGGGGCCAGGGCGCGATCAAAATTGTCGATCACCTCAAGCAATTCCAACAGGATTCTATCCTGCCCGCTCTGGACAATCTGCTCAAACCGGCGGGCTGTCCGCTTTTTGTAATTGTCAAACTCGGCCGCCGCGCGCAGGAGTTGATCCTCAAGCTGAGCAACCTGTTCCGTCAGCCGTTCTTCCTCGGTCAACTCAGGCGCCGTCTCCTGCTCGGCAGTGTCCGTCTCCTCTTTCGGTTCGTCCGTCACTGCCTGAGGTTCGTCGTCCGGCCTGTCGTTTTCGGTGAAGTTGACCTCGACTTCTTTGACCTCATCGACTTTGTCGTCGTCTGCCATCGTTATTGATCCTTCTCTTGGTCAATTCCGGAAAGTACCTGGGTGATTGTCTTGGCCGTGTACTCGACCACCGAAACCAGTTTGGAGTACGGCATCCGGGTCGGTCCGATAATGCCGATGGCGCCGGTAACTTTGCCGACGCGATACGACGTGGCCACCAGCGAGCAGTTTATAACATCGGCGTATTTGTTTTCCTGCCCGATCACTATAACCAAACCTGAATCATGAGCCTCTTTCAAGAAATCAGAAATCAGGCTGCCGTTTTCCAGTACTCGCATCAATTCTGAAATCTTTGCTATATCCGCAAACTCCGGTTGCTGCAAAAGATGATCGGCGCCGGCCACATGGATGCCGTCGGGATCGAGGTCGGTCCAGATTCTGTCTTTTGAATCCAAAAGCAGTTTCACCAAACGGCCACCCTCGGCCACATCGGCCAATCGATCGGTAATGGTCCTACGAATATCACCCAGTGTCAAACCACACAGGCGCTCGTTGAGCACCGCCTCAACCTGGCGCAGCGATGTCTCGGAGATAGCCGCCTGTATCTCAATGATAACACTTCGGGCCAAGCCGGATTTGACAACAACGATCACCATGATCCGCTCGTCGCTAATCGGTACCAACTGAAGCCGCTTGAGCACGCCTTCATCGAACCGCGGCGCAATCGACACGCCCAATTCGCGCGTAATGTCACCCAGTACTTTGCAGGTCTGGCCGAGAATAGCATCCACCCCGCGCCCTTCTTTGAGGACGGCGTCACGAATCACCAGTTTTTCTTTGGCCGAAAGCTGATCCGGCTTCAAAAGAAAGTCGACATAGACGCGATAACCCAGATCGGTCGGTATCCGTCCGGCCGAAGTATGCGGCTGCTCCACCAGACCCAGTTCTTCGAGGTCCTGCAAAGTATTCCTGATAGTGGCCGACGACAAGCCCATGGTAAACCGGTTGGCAATCACGCGCGAGCCAACCGGGTCGGCAGACTGGATGTAGTGCGTTATCAGGTTGTACAGAACCTGTTTTTCACGTTCACTTAAGTGTTCAAACGCCATATAGTTACCATATTATCGACGGCCCACCTGCCACATTGGCAGCCATCGTGTCAGGCTGCTGATAAGGTAACTTGTTTACACCGCCAAGTCAAGAGCAAATGGGCTGTTTTTCAAAGCTGTTCTAGCGCGCGCGTGGTCTTCAGATCGCGAGGGAAGGCGCAAGCGGTTTAAGCTATCGCCGAGTCTGAAGGCTCAGCCAACACAAAGCGGACTGCCGGACAGCCCACCTCCGTCATTCTGGCGAAGGCCAGAATCCAGTCCTCGGTCGGGTGGCCGCCTCAAACCTTGTTTGGGGCGGGAATCAGCGGTGCGTATTCACCCTTCGACTCCGCCTAGGGTGTAGCAGTTGCGCTGGGTCCTTCTCGCCGAAGGCGGGTGAGACCCAGCGGAACGGTGGCAACACCGTTCTGTAACACAAAGCAGACTGCCGGACAGCCCACCTCCGTCATTCTGGCGAAGGCCAGAATCCAGGCCTCGTTTGGGTGGCCGCCTCAAACCTTGTTTGGGGCGGGAATCAGCGGTGCGTATTCACCCTTCGACTCCGCTCAGGATGAGGTTGCCACCGCGCGAAGCGCGAAGAAGTGATTTATCACCGCCAAGAGCAAGAAAATGATTTATCACCACCCATAGAAAAAGCCACTACCCATAGCGGGCGTGGCTTGAGGATTCAATCTAAGAAACTTGCCTTACTTTTTCTTCTTCTTGGTCGGCTTCTTCTTGTCCTGCTTACCGGCCTTGGGTACTAACTTCTCTTTGCGATCATCGATGCCGTTGTTGTTCTTGTCTATGAAATTGTCATACTTCTTGCGCTTGCCCTTGGGCGGTGGTTTCACCTGCTTGTTGCTTTTGACCGCTGGCTTCTTCGGCGCCGGCTTGGACTTTTTGACGACCTTCTGTGTGGAGGTGGCTTTCTTGTCTTTCTTGTTCACGGCATAAGTGTCGCCGCAAAACGAGACCAGCAGAGCCAGGCTCAAAAGTATGTATAAGAGATGTTTCATAATTCAAACTCCGGTTTCAAGATAGCTGCTATGGGTCTAATCGGCAAGTTTGTTTTTTGACCCAGCGCCATCTTCAGCAGGACAGCGGACCGACCCGGTATTCGCCGAGCCGGTCCCGTATCGCCGTCCATTCCCTCCCGGGTTATCACTTACGTCCTCCCTTTTTGGTCTTGCCGCCGGAGCTCTTTGTCTTGCTGCCGCCCGATGAGGGCGTCGACTTGGGAGCGCTCTTTGTGCCGCCGGACTGTTTCACGCCCTGCGACTTGGTGCCACCGCGACTCTTGGTAGGTTGCGAGCGAGGCTTCACACTGGGCTTGGTGCCCTTGGAATCAGACTTGCCGCCGCTCCGTTTCGGTTGGACACGACCGGCATCCCCGCCCGACCTTCGCGTTTTGGAACCGGACTTCTTCTTGTAGTAGTCCTTCGACTGCTGCTGAGTCTGACGTTGTCCCACCCGGCCTTTGTTGGAAGACCGCTTGCCGCCGGAGCCTACGCTACCTGATGTCGATCCCGAAATCCGGCTGTCGGACCCTTGGCCGTTTGATTGCTTCCCTTTGGTCCCGGATGAAGTTGTGGTCAGTCTGTCGGTCGGCTTGCTCCGCATGCCGCTACTGCGCTTGCCGCGGTTGACAGTTCGGCCGGCACTCTCCAGGCCACGATCGGTGGAAATCAGCTTGGCGCTGCCGCGCGCATACTTCTTGGTAGGAACAGTCTGAACTTTGGACTTCATCTTGTCGCTCGGTGAGGTTTTGGATTTCACACCGGATACCTTGGTGGCCACAGTTTGTTTCTGCTTGAACTTGGGATAGCCGTTGGTCACCGGATCGCGGTAGCCGGCACTCCTGACATCCTTGTACTTGGACACGTTGGTACGACCGGGATTGATTATCGTGCGGTCCAGAATGACCGTGTGGTAGCGTGTGAAGTGTACGTCACGTTCCCAGCAATGTCCCCAGTGATTATATACGGTGATAGTGTGCCAACCGACATAGATCCGTGGAATGTACAGCGGCGCACAACCCCAGTAGATGCCGTCAACATAGATTGAGGCGCCCCAGGGATAATCGATATAGCCGTTACCGCATACCGACCACGAAGGATAGTAAGGATAATAAACCGGGCGATAATAGGACGGTTCCCATTCGTTGACGTACATGGCGGTGCGGTCGAATGCAAATTTCTGACCACCATACCGGACGAAATGCCGGCCGTTGAGATAGTCCATGAACTCAAAGCGATCATCCCAGTCGCAAAGCAATCCGGAGACAGGATGCCAATCGGGAATGGGAAACCGTTCGCGCGACGCGATGATCTGAATATTCTCGATTCCCTCAGGCTCCGCTACCACCAAATCATAGTCGTCATTAGGACCCGGTAGATGGTAGGTTACGCCGCCGTTAATGAAATTGTCCTGCTCCGGCTCGGTCGGGAAAAGCAGGTTGACGCGCCCCCTGCTATCGACCGAGTAGATGGCCACAAAGGCATCGCGGTTGGTCCGAAAGTTCAGGACAACATTGTCGCCGACGAAATACTCGCCGTCCAGATGGTTGGTCCAGACTTCGGCATCAAGATAACGGTCGATACGGATGTCTTCACCATAGTCCTGATTAGCGGCCTGCTTATCGGGCGGGAAATAATCGGGGCCGCCGTTCTCGTCCCGCTGCATATTCTGGCCAAAAGCCACGCCGGTGATCATCAGGCACATCAGGAGCGCCACAGCCGGTGTTATGATTGTCTTTTTCAACATCTCAATCACCTTCCTTTCCAACTTCCTTAGTCTCATCCTATAACGTTGAACCGGCGTCAACGCGGCTGCGAGTATCTATATTCGCATCCGAGGGCGGCGCCAGTTCGGGATTATTTATATCAGTCTGAAAAGCCCATTGGAACCTGACGGTACCGGCATTGTCGTTCTCTGTCAGCACCCGCAGCTTGGCGTAGTTCCACTGGTCGGGAGCATACTTGATAGCCACAATGTAAATATGTCCGGGGACGATCTCGGCCCAGCCGGTATAAGACCAGCCATCCTGAGGCGCCCAGCCGACACCATCGAAACTCGAATGAAATCCGGCCGCCTGAACCAGTACGTTATTCGCATCGGTGGAGTTGATGTAGAACACATTATTGAGATCGCGATCAAGGTAGACATCGGCTTCTGGATTCTCAGATGCGACTCTAGTCCCGGTCGAAAAGTCAAAACCGGATCGATCAGAATCAATGGCATCGTCATAGAGAGTCATTTCACCATCGGGCCGTGGAGTATCAAATGCCGACTCCGCTGATAATTCGGACTCATGCCCGGCTCTGTCAATTGAAGTGACCGCGTAGAAATAAGTCTCTCCGTTGGTTACATCGGTGTCGATGTAACCGGGGTCGTAGTACACCAGGTCGCGGTCCGGGTTTGGTTCCGCTGAGATGGTCGCGATCACATCGTAGCCGGTGAACTCCTGGGCGGAGCGGTAGATACCATAAAAGGTAATGTCCCCTTCGTAGGGAGCGGTCCAAAAAACAGAGACCGAAACATCGCCGGTTACTGTAAAGACGTTTTGCGGAGGTTGTGGCACCGGATCATAAACGGCAATAACTTCATCATCAGAGCATCCGGTGGTCAGAACGGTCGCGATCAGTGCGATCATCAGGGTCAAAAGTGATTTCGAGTACATTTTCATTCTCCTTGTCTCATTCGTTCCGGTATTAACTCTAACAAGAAGCATGCCAAACTGCATAATCCATTGTGTTGCAGGGTAATAGGTTGATGGACTACGAATCAGACCCGGCCTCCGCGCACAAATATTGTGCGTACTCATACTCGCTATGCACAACAATTGTCAGACCCAGGCAGATCAGTCCCTGGACAAGTTGTATTCTTTGATTTTGGCTCGAAGGGTGTTGCGGTGAATGCCCAGTTTCTCGGCGCACTGTCCCAGATTCCAGTCCAGTTGGTCGAGACAGGTCTTAATGTGTTTCGACTCCATCTCTGATAGCGGAGTCAGGCTCGCTTCGACTCCAATCGGAGCGGCCGCCGGTGCCAGGCCGGTCAGATCGTCTTTGCCGATTCGGTCGCTGCGGCACAGTACGACCGCCCGCTCGATGATGTTCTCCAGTTCTCGAACATTGCCCGGCCAGTTATACTTTGAAAGCAACTCGGCCGCATCAGGCTCGACACCACTGATCTCCTTGCCTATCTTGCGGCAGAATCGTTCGAGGAACTTTTCAGTCAACCTGAGGATATCCCCGGCCCGGGCGGCCAGCGGCGGTACTTCAATCATAATGACGTTCAACCGGTAGAACAGGTCTTCACGGAAGCTGCCGTCAGCCACCAGTTTCATCAGGTCGCGGTTGGTGGCTGCGATCAATCGGATATCGAGAGATATCTCCTTGACCGATCCCAACCTCTGGATTTTTCTCTCTTCCAGTACGCGCAGCATCTTGACCTGCATGGTCAACGGCATCTCCCCTATTTCATCGAGAAACAAACTGCCACCGTTGGCCAGTTCGAAGCGGCCCTGTTTGGCTCGATCGGCGCCGGTGAAAGCTCCTTTCTCAAAACCGAACAATTCCGATTCCAGAAGTGTCTCAGGAAAGGCGGCGCAGTTGATGGCTACCAACTCCTGTTCGGAGCGGGGCGACAAGGCATGGATGGCCCGCGCGACTAACTCCTTGCCCGTGCCGGACGGACCGGTGATCAACACTGTTGCTTCTTTTGGTCCCACCAGTGAGATCAACTCTTTCATCTTGACTATCGGTGGCGACTCGCCAATTATCTCCGAACTGGGGAAGACCTCATCCAGTCGGGCGCTCATAACCTGGTGTTCAACGACGAGGCGGTTTTGCTGCGCTGCTTTGTTCAGCTTCAAAAGCAGTTCATCCAGGTTTTCGATCGGCTTGGTGAGATAGTCGAAGGCGCCGGTTTTGATCGCGGCCACGGCCGTCTCGACCGACCCAAAGGCGGTCAGCACCAGAACCTGGATAAAGGGATTGATCTCTCGCAGCCCCTCCAATAAATCCAAGCCGCTCATTCCGGGCATTTTCATGTCGACTATAGCCAAGGGTGAGAATATGTGATGATACCCTTCGAGCGCTTCCCGGCCCGAGGCGAAAGTGTGCACTTCAAAGCCGTTCTTCGACAGATACCCGGCCAGCAGTTCTCGCTGGGCGGACTCATCGTCGACCACCATCAGTCTCGTCTTGGCCATGATCTCAATCTACGAATGCGTACTGTTTCGACCAACACAAAAAAACCGGATCAGGGGCTTGTTGAAAGGAGCTTGGCTCACGGGTGGTCTTGGGCTACCCCGCCCGACACCTGCCGCCCAACCAAATGGCTGTCGGACGAGTCGCCTGACAGCACCGGCACTATGTGCTCTTTCGATGTGGTCCAACACCCGACACAACATTCAAAAAAAAACCCGCCGATCAGTCGGCGGGCCATAAAGATTTGTCTTGGTCTACTCCCCTGATCCGATCAGCAGACGGACCCCGGCATGGATGTCAAACACGCTGATGTCCTCAACGAAATCGAGCGTCTCTTCCGCATACACTCGCTGAGCATCTTTGGTGGCGGCATAGTTGTAGTTGGCTTCGATGAAAAGTCCGCTGTAATCAGTGCGATAATAGAAGAGCCCGACTCCGAAACCGGCGGCCAACGAAGCGTCGTATGAGACAGAACGGTACTTGGGACCGGTCAGCAGGGTGGTGAACTTCGGGTTCTCAATACCTACATGGCCTTTGATGTACGGTTCAAAATCAGATTCGCCCGAGAAGTAGTACTTGGCAAACAGATTCGGGTTATACAGACGATGGTGAGCACCATCGACCTCGGCCGGGCCGTCGATCCCGAACTGAGTGTACTGGAAATTGAATCCGACTACTAAACTCGGCATCATAAAGTAGCCGAAGTCCACTCCAAGCGACCAGCCCAGTTTGGCGCCAAGACTGTCATGCCAGTCACTCAAGTTGCCCATAGGGGAACCCACTCCGCCATAAACACAAATCTCCAGAAGGTCGCGAGCTTCGTCTTCATCCTGTGCGAGCAGGGTCGAATTGATCGTCAAAAGCAGAATCAGCATTAGTAGAATTGACCAGAGTTTCATCCACCTATCCTCTATTTGAAGCGCTTCGTCTTCCTATTTCACAACGGTCTCAGCCGGTCTGACTCGGTGTCAGAGCCGTTTCAGCCGGATAATAAACATGCCCAAAGACGCTTTGTCAACAGATTATGTCCAAACAAATCTTTGGGCCAAACCCAGCCATGCCGACAATAAGCGTATGCATTTCGATTTGCCTAAACAGCGGCTGGACGTTATATTTCCAACGTATCGCCTAACTCGTCGTAATCAGTCCTTGTTACTGCCAAGACTTTCATTCGGAGCACCTATGTCACACAATTCAGTATCCTGCCGCCTCGTCAAATCGTTGCTAATACTTTCCTGTACGCTCACTATATGTTTCACATCTGTGAGTGCCGACCAAACGCTACCGGTTAACAAAAAGGCCCAGGAGTTTGTGAACCCCGACGGAAGTTTCGATCTGGACGCGGCGAGACGTTCAGGGTATCAAGGCTCTTTGGACATTGAGGGTCTTGACGTGAATCTTGACCCGGCCACCAACCAACTCATGATGAGTCCATCGGGTATTGATACCGACCCCGATGATATCTACTGGGCCGACGGGATTTCTTCCATACCGGGGACGGACTCCCCCATCTCGGCTATGACGATCTATGATGGGGAGCTTGTTGTTGGTGGCAGTTTTGGTGTGGCCGGCTCTGTTATAGCCCCCGGTATCGCCACCTGGGACGGAGCCAACTGGTCTGCACTCTGCACTGAGATTGATGGCGGCGTGTCCGAGTTCGCAATCTTAGATGGCAAACTGATAGTTGCGGGCGGGTTTTTCGAAATCGACGGAGTTGCCGTAAACAACATCGCTTCATGGGATGGCGCCACCTGGGCGCCGTTGGGGACCGGTTTAGATGGTAGTATCCATACCATTCTAAATCATAACGACACAATATATGCAGCCGGAGAATTCGGCTCACCCAGCCACATTGCTCGCTGGGATGGCTCTACGTGGTCTTCCCTGGGATCAGGTCTGAACAATGAAGCCTACGGACTTACTATCTATGACAACAAGCTGGTTGTTGGCGGGAGCTTTACAACTGCCGGTGGCCTTACCGCATCGCGCGTTGCTGCATGGAATGGGACTTCATGGGCGCCGATCGGAACGGGTGTCAATGATGACGTGAGTGCCGTGACGGTTTTCGACGGCAATCTGATCGTTGGAGGAAACTTTGATATGGCCGGTGGAAATCCTGCAATGAGAGTCGCCTCTTGGAATGGCGCGGCCTGGTCAGCCCTGGGAGTGGGGATGAACTACACTGTATATAGTCTGGCTGAATTCGATGGGCAGCTTATTGCGGGTGGATACTTTGATGAAGCCGGTGGAGATGAGGCTCATCGTACTGCCGTCTGGGATGGTTTGAGTTGGTCACCGATGGGCGATGGAGTGGGACCCAATCAAAGCTATGTTCAGACAATGATGGTGGTGGATACTCAGTTGTATGTGGCTGGTAATTTCAAATCATCTGATGATCATATCCCGACCATGCATATTGCTGTTTGGGACGGAGCAAATTGGTCGCAGGTCTCGCCTGGTATGGGGAGTACCAAAACTACCGGCATTAATGCGATGATCATTTTTGACAACAAGCTGATAGTAGGTGGAGTGTTCAAAAGTGTTGGGCACGGAGTCCCGGCCAATCTTATAGCTGCCTGGGATGGATCGGTCTGGACTGCACTCGGTTCAGGATTAACGGGCAACGGTATAGAAGACGGTGTCCACGCCTTGACTATCTACGACAACAAGTTGATAGTCGGCGGCGAATTCGCACAAGCGGGTGCAGTATCTGCAAGGCGAATCGCCGTCTGGGACGGAGCAGTCTGGTCAACTCTGGGTATTGGAATGAATGGCACTGTATATGCACTTACAGTCTGGAACAACGAGCTGATTGCAGGTGGGCAGTTTACCAGTGCCGGTTCTTTCGGGGCATCTAATATCGCCTCATGGAACGGTGCGATGTGGCGACCTCTCGGATTGTTCCCGGACGGTGTGGGAGGTGGATCAGCCGGTGTGTACTCACTTACATCCTATGACGGCAAGTTAATCGCTGGAGGATTCTTTAGTAACGCCGGAACTGTCACCACGAAAAGTATTGCTTCATGGGACGGCCTCAATTGGGCACCCCTTGGATTAGGTATGAAATATGGCAGAGTGAGTGCGTTGACCGTCTACAATGACGAACTAATAGCCGGGGGATCGTTCACGATTGTTAATGATATTACCGCCTATCGAGTTGCCTCCTGGGATGGAGCTGACTGGACGGTTTTTGATCCGGGTGCTGACAACCCTGTCTTCAGTCTGTCTGTCTACAACGATAAATTATTCGTGGGTGGAAGATATGGTAAAATTGGTGACTCTTCGATTTACAGAATCGCGTCGTGGGACGGAGTTGACTGGTCCAATCTGGGCTCCGGCATGAACAGTGGCGTGGACTGGAATGCATCGGTTAATGCAATCACTCCCTATGACAATAGCCTTTTTGTTGGCGGCACCTTCCTGTCCGCGGGCGAGAAGGCAACACCCTATATTGCTCAATGGACCAAGGAGTGTTTGGTTGCGAGCGACTACGACTCTGACGGTCACGGTGACCCGTGCGACAACTGTGCGCTGACCTCTAACTCTGATCAGACTGATTCAGATAGCGATGGTGTCGGGGATGCCTGCCAGTTTGTCCAAGAGACACCGCCCGGACCTGGAGTGATCACGAATCCGGGTGCAGGGGTTGAGCTTACTTTCGACAACGTTGATGTTGGCGGTAACACGGAAGTTACCTACGGCGCTGAAGGACCCGCGGCCGGCAACAATTTTCAAATAATACCATCGGACCTGCCCGGTTACTACGGTGTCACCACCGATGCTGATTTCAGCGGAGCTATCGAGATATGCATCAACTACGACGACGCTGGTCTGACTCCTGCCGAAGAAGCTGCTCTTACTCTTCAGCATTACGAAGCGGGCGAATGGTGGGACATTACTACATCTCTGGACGCCGACTCAAATATCATTTGCGGATCGACAACAACTCTTTCACCCTTTGCAATTGCCGTTTCAACGGACGGTCCCTGTTGCGTCAAACGTGGGGACATCAACCACGACGGCGGTGAGATTTTGGACATTTCCGATTTGACGTATATAATCGATTTCATGTTCCAGGGCGGACCGGAGCCGGTTTGCTTTGACGAAGGCGATGTCGACGCTAGTGGTACGCCACCGATTGACATTTCCGATTTGTTATACTTGATCGATTTCATGTTCGTCGGCGGCCCGGAGCCGTCAGCCTGTCCGTAGTCTTGTAGCGGCACAGGCCGGGCACGAATACAATTGACTTTGTTGCGCTTATGAGACTATATTGGTAGGTACAATCCATGCTCGCATATATACCGAAGTCTGATGTAGGCTTTGCCACATTACCACCGGATACCGGGAGATGTCGAAGATGACTAAGCTGTGTTCACTTCTATTCGTTACGTTCTTGATTTCCTCAAGTGCCTCACATGCGGACCCGGTACCCGTTCCCACACAGATTACTATTTCCAACTGGTGGGATGTTCAGAACGAAGAGCAGATATGGGTTAGCCCGACAGCTCCCGATATTCTGGTTGCATGCTGGCGAGATTTTAGACAGGGTTATCGACAAGTGGGGATCGGTCGCAGTAACGATGGCGGACTTAACTGGACCGGCGACACATTGATCAATCCAGCCAATCAGATATTTGACTGGCAGTCAGACCCGACCTTAACGGTTGATGCGAACGGCACTTTCTATCTGTGCGTTGTTGATTACCAGGACTATTGGGGATATGATTCCTGCTTCCTTGCCTGGCATGTATCAAATGATAGCGGTGTATCATGGTCTGGCCCCCATACTGTCAAGGACACCATCGGTCCGTTCTTTGAAGATAAGCAGTTTACGGCCGTCGACCGCACCGGTGGCTCACATTCCGGCAATATCTATGTCGCCTGGAAACGCTTCTATGATGGCGGTCCTGAAGGTCAGATTATGTTTGCCCGCTCCACTGCGGGAGCAGTGACCTGGGATGACACGCTGGTAATCGGCCCGCGTCGAGATGCAAGCGCCTGTGGCTGGCCGGACATCGGCGCAGGTCAGTTTGCTTTCCCGCTGGTAGGTTCGGACGGGTCCGTTTATGTGTTCTGGGCCGGAACTTATCTTGACGGAGCTCCTACATGTACCATAGGATACGGCCTGGATTTTGTAAAGTCCACCAACGGCGGAGCATCGTTCACTTCGCCAACACCTATTCGAAGAACCTATGGAAATTGGGGGTCTGTCGATGGGGGCATCGATGTCTACAACGCGCCCACAGCAGCGGCGGACATTTCCGGGGGTCCTTTCGATGGGAACATCTATATCGCTTATGCCAATCTGGACACTTCCAACACCGAATTTATCGACTCTGATTACAACATCGAGTTCATCCGGTCGCTGGACGGCGGCGCAAGTTGGAGCACACCCATATACATCAATGATGACTACACCGGTGACAGCGCGACGGTAGACCAGTTCCATCCCTGGCTAAGCTGCGACGAACTCGACGGCACACTGGCAGCGATCTGGTACGATCAACGCATTGATGAAAACAGTCATTTTTGGTTCATGGTCTTCGCTGCCTACTCATTCGACGGTGGTGTGACTTTTACAACCAATCATCGAATATCAGAAAACTGGATTGATCCCGACCTGGCCGATCCCCCACCATATACGGTCGGGGGAACCGGCAACGTGCTCAACACGCCGATGACCAAATCCCGCGCGGGGAAACTGGCCGAGTATATTGGTCTCAGCATTTCCAGTAAACAGGCCCATGCTGTCTGGACCGGTACTGGCCCGGAAGAACCCTTTGGATTAACCACCGGTCAGAATGTTTACGGAGCCAGTTGGGAGATTCCGTTTTTGCCGCCGCGACTTATCAGCCCGCCCGGCGGTTCGAGCCCAAAGGCTCGGGCCAACTCAGTCACTTTTACCTGGTCGACATGCTGGGACTCTGAGTCCGATTTCTATCGAATCGAGATTGCCGACAACCCGAGTTTTGTCCAACTGCTGGTCGACAATGAAACCGATGACAACTCAATCACACTGCCGAAATCACTCTTCGCCATCGACGTCCAACATCACTGGCGGGTGAAAGCGTTTCGCCAGGATCCGAATTTGCCTTACGATTCCACCGACTATTCGGAGGGAACCTTCACTATCGGCAGCGGATGCTGTGTTCTGCGCGGTGATGTCGACCACTCCGGCGGGCTGGACATTTCCGACCTGGTCTACCTGGTTGACTTCATGTTCTCAGGTGGCCCGGAACCGCTGTGCTTCGACGAAGCCGACATCGATTCCAGTGGTGCCGAACCTGTGGACATAGCCGATCTTGTCTTCCTGGTAGACTTCATGTTCAACCAAGGCCCGGCGCCGGGAGCTTGTCCGTAGATCAGTAGAGTGAATAATTCTGTGGACGGCAGACGCCCTCGTCTGCCCCAAGTGCCAGTGAGCGGCGCAACCGGAACGCTACGGAAGTTTCAAGTTGAAGGTCCGGACAACATCGATATACTCAAACCCGGTCCAGACCCTTAGCTGACCCCTGTCATAATAGCCTGGGCTGATTTCCAGCGGTTTCAGAGCCACCTTAGACACCTCCTCAATTGTCCCCTCATTCCACATTAAAGCCGGTATCCAGATCGACACCATCAGAGTTCGTACATCTGAGCCACCGTACGTTACGTTCCTGTTCGCCCATAGATAGACATGGCACCTAACACCCATCTCGTCGGCAACGGACTGCTCCATGATGGCTACAACATCAGTACCCTCGACTCCGGGAAACTCCCAGATGCTCTCGCTACCTAAAAGCGAATGCACACCGTAGCTCCCAGCCAGGGTTATGATCGACAGAGCCAATACACACGCGACGGCCACCCCCGGTCTTGGGAATTTGACTATGCCTTTAACCACGCCCAAGGCGGGTGTGGGCGCCATCTGAGCTTTCGTCGATGTGCGCACTACGCGTGTGCCGGTATAGCGATCCTGAAGCATCAAGCCATCAGGATGTTTTATCGCTAACCAGGCGTTATATACGACTAACCCAGACGGGATGGACCATCCCAGCCCCGCGGCGAATGCGGGCATTTGCAGCAGAGTTGCCAGCCAATGGAAGTCAAAGACTATCATGGCCGCCACGATAGCCGAGCGTTTGAACACAGTCATGGTGGATAGGTGCCCACCGTCCGTCGATACAAGCTCCAGTCCGAGCCACTTTTTCCCCAAGCTTTGGTTGATCTTGCCTTTTCCTTCAAAATAAGCGAAGTAGGCACAGAAGAACAATACCGATCCTATCATTATGAGAAAGTAGGGAATCGGGAAGTAGATCAGGTTGTCAATAACGGCCCAAGCGGCGGCATAGATCACATAGTCAATGATGAATGCTGCAGAGCGAAGACGCCAGGGCTTTTTTCGATGCATCCAATGCTTTGCCCATCCATCGTCGTTCTGGCTATCGTCGGTCGGGGGATCGCCCTCTTTCGTATAACCGCACCTAAGACAGTCGCTGAAGATATCCCCCATTCGATGCTGACAGTTCTTACAAATCCACATAGGTGTCCTCCCGTATCGCTGCATCCGCCGGGTCGTAGCCGGGCGCGAGTCAAAGCTAATCCAACAACACTGGAAACTACGATCCAGTATGTGGCTTGGCAACAGCTTTATCGGGTCTTTGAACTGCAGTCTGCCCACCGCTCCGCGCAGGGTTCCAGACGCCCCCCCGATTCCAACTTCGGCAAAAAACTACTTGAAATCTCCGAATTCGTCCTTATTATAATGAGTTTTACTCGAAGCGATTGATGGAGTATATGAAAGTATTAGTGATCGGATCGGGAGGAAGAGAACACGCTCTGGTGTGGAAACTGAAGCAGTCGCGCAAGGTCGACAAGCTCTTCTGCGCCCCCGGCAATGCCGGCATTGCGCAGATAGCCAAGTGTGTTCAGATCCAACCTGACAATTTCAAGTCGATCGGCGATTTCGCCCATCGCAACAAGATAGGACTGGTCGTGGTCGGCCCGGAAGACCCGCTGGCCTCTGGTATTGTCGACGACCTCAGACGACGCCGCTTGAAAGTTTTCGGACCCAGCAAGAAAGCCGCCAAACTGGAAGCCAGCAAAGTGTTCTCAAAAGACTTCATGCGCAAATACCACATTCCGACGGCGCCGTTCAAAGTGTTCGAAAGCCCGGCTGAAGCAATCGGTTTCTGCAACGCCGTCGAGTTCCCTATCGTGATCAAAGCGGACGGCCTGGCGGCGGGCAAAGGTGTCGTCGTGGTCAAAAGCCGGCAGCAGGCCGAGGATGTCATCCACAGCATGATGACCAAACGGACCTTCGGCAAGGCCGGCAACAAGATACTGATAGAGTCTTTCCTCTCCGGTCAGGAAGTGTCTATCATGGCCATGACCGACGGCAAAACGATCGTGCCGATGGTCTCAAGCCAGGATCACAAGCAGGCCTTAGACGGCGATCGTGGTCCCAACACCGGCGGCATGGGTGCTTACTCGCCGACGTCGTTTTTGGATGAGGAAATGATGGAGCTCATTCGAGACCACATACTCAATAGAACCATCAACGGTCTCAACGAAGACGGTATCACATACAAAGGTATCCTGTACGCCGGACTCATGCTTACCCCACAGGGTCCGAAGGTACTCGAATTCAACTGCCGTTTCGGTGATCCCGAAACGCAGGCGATACTCCCCCTGCTCAAAACCGACCTGTGTGATTTGATGGTGGCCGTGGCCAACCAAAAGCTCGCTTCGTTCAGCAAACTGGAGTGGCATCCGGGAGCGGCTGCATGTGTCATTATGGCCTCGCGCGGCTACCCGGGCAAGTACGCCACCGGCGCTCAGATTTCCGGGCTGACCGGTAAACAGGAGAACGGTTCATACGTCTTCCATGCAGGTACGGCTCGAAAGGAGAACCGCTGGGTAACATCCGGCGGTCGTGTCTTGGGCGTTATGGGCATGGATAAGGATCTTCGCTCGGCCTTGAATCGGGCTTATCGAACAGTCCACAAGATCAAGTTCGATGGCGCTCAGTACCGCAAAGATATCGGCTTCAGGGCCGCAAAACCAATCGAAGGATAAAACTACTTATGGCCAAAGTTCTGATAATTATCGGCTCCAAGTCGGACACTGACTATGCCAAAAGCTGTGTAGCCATGTTGTCTGAGTTCGATATCGAAAGCCAGGTTGAAGTCAGTTCGGCCCACCGCCATCCGCAACGCACGGCCGAGTTGACAGCTCAAGCGGCCGACAACGGATTTGAGGTGATTATAGCTATGGCTGGATTGTCCGCGGCCCTACCCGGAGTAGCAGCGGCTCATTCCAATCTGCCGGTGATCGGTGTGCCACTACCAGCCGCTCTGGATGGGCTTGATGCCCTGCTCTCTGTCACCCAGATGCCGCCGGGTATCCCAGTGGCTGCCGTGGCGATCGGCAAACCAGGAGCCAAAAACGCGGCCGTTTTGGCGGCTCGAATACTCGCACTAAAACACGATAGTATTGCGGCAGCGGTGGTCTCTTACCGTAATTCGTTGTGATGCTTTTTTTGTGAACCCATAGTACCGGTGATTTGTAGAAACGATGAGATAATATCGAAGGAGTGTTGATGGTTGTGATGTCAGCAAAAAGAACGACGGTCTTGATTATTGGAGTAATGCTTTCGCTGCTCATGATCAGTCCCGCCTTTGGCGAAACTGAAAAAGCGAAAGAAAACTATAACAAGGGTATTCAGGACAAACAGGCCGGTAACCTTGAGGCGGCGGTGGTAGCTTTCAAAGCTGCGATTGCCGAGGACGCTGAATACGGCGATGCGTACGTCCAGCTCGGGGCCATCTACTACGGTCAGAAAGATTATCAAAAGGCGCTTGAGTCCTTCACCACGGCAACCGAAAAGACTCCCCAGAATGCCGACGCCTTTGCCAATCTTGGCCGGGTGCATATCAAACTAAAGAAATATGAGAAAGCCCAGGCGGCTCTCTTGACCGCGACGTCGCTCAATGCCGGCGATGCAGCGGTGCAGTTGGAACTGTGTAAAGCCTACTATTATGGCAGGAATTACGCAGAGGCCATCAGCGTCGCCACTAAGCTGCACGAATCTGGTGGCGGTGATCACATTTCTCATTTCATTCTGGGCAAAGCGTATCAGAAGACCAACAAACCCAGTCAGGCTATCCCGGCGCTGAAGGAATCTGTCAAACTCAAAAGCAACTACTACAATGCCCACTCCGCACTGGGAGCTATCTACCTCGGCCAGGGCAATTACCCGAGCGCGGCAGCATCTTTCAAAGCGGCTCTGAAAGCCAAACCAACCGCCTACAAAGCCTCTTACAACTATGCCGTTTCGGTACAAAGTGGTGATAGTGAGAATTATGCCGCGATCATTAAGGCCTATGAGGGCTTTATCAAGATGGCCAAGAAAAACCCAAAGGCAAAGACATTGGTGGCTGAAGCCCAAACGATTGTCAAGAATAGCAAGATCGCCCAAGAGGAGGCCAGCCTGCAGTAGGCCCTTCCCTTAAAGTGTAAGACGTCAAACCCCGCCCCACAAGGCGGGGTTTTCTTGTAGGGACGGGTGCGTGATGTTGGGCGACCTCGCCCGACACAGGCATGCAGTAGGTCAGGAGCCCTGCGCTCCTGACAACCGGTCCGGTTCTCCGGGACATCTATCCTGCCGACAAGGGTTCAGTTCATGCTTCGACTCCGCTCAGTATGACACGGTCAAGCCGTGTTTTTGTGGCTTCGGCACGCTGCAAAACGGCGCGAAGCGCAAAGACCCATTTATGGGCACCAAAAAGGCCGCCTTTGCAGGCGGCCTCATCGGTTGAATCACAGTATAGGAAATGGGCACTATGCTGCCCGAAAGAGCTGTTTCATCAGGCGTCAGTTCCGGCTGAACTCGACGCGCTCAAACTCCTCCCAGTCAAGTTCAATTTCTTCGCCGTCCGCAGTCGTTATGAAAATACCTTTGTTGTCTTCGTCCACATCGTTGGAGCCGCGCAACCGGAAGGTCCGTCCATCCCAAACTGTTACGATGGCCGAACGGTATGACTTCTTGGCAATCTCTTTGATCAAACCGAATTCGATATCGAATTCAATGTCTCGATAATCGCCGTCGAGAATCTCCCAGGTGTACTCTTCATCGTCATCCCAACGAATCAGGCCGGTGTAGCTTTCTCCGTCGTCGGTGAAAACAGTACCGCTAAGTTTGCGACCGCCGTCGAAATCCGCGTAAGTCAGGGGAGCGGCTTCATTGTGAAAATCCAGTCGATCAAACTCATCCCACTTGACGATCACCTGTCCGAAACCGAGGTCGGAGATAATAATACCCGAGTTGCTACCATCGACGTCGTTGGTACCCCTCAGAAGCAGTTCGTCACCGTTGTTGAGGACCACCGTTGCACCGTTGGAGGAGTACCTTTCGATTGATTTGATTTTGCCGAATTTGATTTTGCGCTTGCGGCCTTTGAGTTCACCGTCGAGAATATCACGAGTGAACAGTTCATCGACGTCCCAACAGACAAATCCTGTATAGGTGTCACCCCGCCGAGTGGTCAGAGATCCATAAAGCCGTTCACCCTGGTTGGACACGATTGAGCCATCGCCTTGCATGAACTCGACACGATCGATATCATCCCACACCAGCTCGATTTCACCCTCATCGTTATCTTCGATGGTGATCTCTCGGATGCCGGTACCGATATCGGTGGAGCCTCCTTCCAGTTCGATTTCATCGCCCGACTTCAACACCAGGCGCGCGGCGTCATCATCAATCACTTCCAGTGACTGGATGTGCCCGAACCTCATACCGGACTGAGCGACATTACCGAAATTCCAACTTGATCCACCGGTTTTAGCGATGGTAATTCCAAACAGTTCGATGGATCGTTCGCGGTTGCGGTCTCCATATTTCTTGCGACCGGAACGTTCTCTGCGCGACAATTCCTTATTGCCGTTTAAGACATCCACCCAACTCCCCTCGTTTTTGTCCCAACGTATCAGTCCCTCGAATACATCATCGTCGACGGTGGTGATCTTGCCGTAAATCCTTCCGGCGTTGTCGGCCACGGCGGTCAACGAGAAAGCCATTATCAGAATGGCGGCGGCTGAGAGTATCCAGAGATGTTTCATACACGTCACCTCATCGAAGCAGTTACTTCTTTCATGCTATAAGGTTACGCAGCTTGGGCAAAAAGGTTGCCGTCACCCCTGCATTTGTTCGCGAAATCCGCAAATTAGGTGGGGAAACTAGTCCCACGGAGGATGTTCAATTAGGGCGGGGGTTGTCGAGTAGGGCCGGGGCTTGTCTCCGGCCATGCAATACGGGCGACACAAGGCCGCCCGCTACGCGAGGTTAGAAATCAAACCGTGGCTGCCGGGTGGCACCCTCAAACCCGGTTTGGAGGTGGCGATAAATCGCTTTCTTGCGCTTCGCAGCTCCATAACCTCACCACGAGCGGAGTCGAAGGGTGAATCTATGGCACCGATATCCGTCCCAAACAAGGTTTGAGACGGCCATCCAAAACAAGTAGGGTGGGTCCGTCTCCGGACCCGCCAAGCTTGGTTTGTGCAAGGTTTTCAAATAGGAACAAGAATAGCTGCCCACAAAAATGCGGGCAGCTACCAGCTTTGATTGTTCGAGCCCGGGCAAGCTATAACAAGCATATCCAGCCGAGTCCGAAACAGACCACAAAATGACAACTCACGCTCACTTGATTAGCGAGGCGGACATCACGACGTCAAACGGAGGATGTGCGGACTTGCCTAGATCTTCTTTTTCTTGTGGCGGTTGGCGCGTCTGCGCTTTTTACGCTTATGGGTTTTGATTTTCAGACGCTTCCGTTTTTTTCCGCTCGGCATCAATCCTCCGTAAGTACGTTGATCAGATCGGTTGTTTCGTGATCATGTTTTTGAATTCATTGGACGGCTTGAAGACAGGGACCTTGCGATCCGGAACCGGTACAACCTCACCGGTTCTTGGATTGCGGGCCTTCCTGGCCTTACGCAGTTTGACCTTAAAGGTACCGAAGCCACGGATTTCGATTCCATGACCCGCTTCAAGCGATTTCTTGACCGTGTCGAGAAACGAGTCCACGACAACAGCCACGTCCGTTCTTGTGAGGCCGGTTTTCTCGGCCACTTTTTCAACCAAATCGGCTTTAGTCACTGAGTCCTCCCTGAAGAAGACTTTCCTTGTATACCAACCGTTTCATTTTTACCATACCAATCTATCGGCGATCTCATGCGATTTATAACCCTATGGGACACGCAGGGATACGAAATGCCGACGGCTAAGAAAAGCAATAATTCTCCGATTGTCTATAGATTTCTTCGTTTTTTGGGTTTTTTTTTCGATTATTTATATAGATACATCAATTGGGGGCCTGAAAACTCCTCATCAACAGCCCGGCGGACCTGACCCAACACCCCGCCCAGTAAGTCACTCCAGGTGTTTCGCTTACGCTCATACGGCCAGACCGCCTCGGGATCACCATCAATACCGGCCAGCTCCGCGGCCAAATCCAGGGCCTCCCTGAAACCGCCAATTGTGTCGACCAAGCCGTGATTGTACGCTTGCAAGCCTGTGAATACGGCGCCGTCGGCAAATGGGTAGACCTCCTCCTTTTCCATACCGCGTCCCTGGGCCACCACTTCCACAAACTGCTCATACGTATCCATAACCACGTTTCGGATCATCAGTCTCTCTTCGGTCTCCATCGGCCGAGTGTAGGTAAGCACGTCTTTCAGATCACCAGACTTGATCGTTTCGGTACCAAGGCCGATCTTGTCCAGCAGGTCCTCGGCCGTGTGAAAACTGAGTATCACCCCGATCGACCCGGTCAGGGTGCTGGGGTTGGCAATGATACGATCTGAGCCGCAAGCTATCAGATACCCGCCCGAGGCAGCAACCGAAGCCATGGCCGCCACCACCGGTTTCTCTTCACGAGCACGGCGGATGGCGTCATACACTTCCTGCGAAATGGCCGCTCCCCCGCCCCCTGAATTGATATGAATCACAATAGCCTCAATTGAACCACTTTCGGCCCACTTGTCAATCTGCCGAATCCACCGTCGACCCGAGCTTTCGTCAATGATCCCAAAAACCTCGACAACGCCTATGTCACCGCCCAGGGATGCAAATTCGAAATCGGACTCCCCCGACATCATTCCAATAAACATGAGCCCGAAGAATCCCATCGCCAACACAAACGAGACGCCTATTATGACGGCGATGATTATATCTCTCTTACGCGCCATGGTACTCCATTCCTTTACTTCACGTAGATCTTCAGCTTGGTCCCGACCGTCAACTCGTCAGGATCATCCAGATCATTGGCTGAGATGATGCGAGAGATACTGGTGCGATACTTCTGCGCAATGCGACTGAGAGTGTCTCCGCGTCGAATCTTGTGGACAATGTAATCACTACTGCTGCCGTCGGCCACTTTCAGCAACTGACCGGGGTAAATCCGGCTGGAGCGACCCAGTCCGTTGAGAGTGCGAATCTTGGCCGAGGTGGTGCCGTACTTGCGCGCGATGTCCCATATAGTGTCGCCGGGGCGCACCTTGTGACTCTTTGTGCCACCCGAGGATGTCTTCTGCGGCTTGTTGTTGGAGGCGTAGGTGGAAGAACCCTGACTCTTGCTCTTGGGACTCTGTTTGGCGGAAGACGGCAGTTTCAGTTTTTGGCCGACATATATTCGGGAGCCGCGCTGAATATAATTGATCCGCCTCAGAGCATCGACCGTGGTGCCGAAGGCGCGCGCGATATCCCACATGGTGTCGCCGCGCCGCACCGAATAGATCGAGTTCTTGGCCGTATAGTCTTTGTTTTTTCGGGGAGAAGACGAAGAACTCTGCCCATGGTCGAGGGGTACCGGGACGATCAGTTCTTTGCCTGCAAAAATCGTCGAACGCCTGCTCAGATTGTTGGCTTCCAGGATCGCATACTGAGAAACGCCATATCGCGAGGCGATAGTGGAAATCGTCTCGCCACGACGTATCTTGTGCCGCACCCAACTGGTTTCCTGTGGTGAAGGCATCTTGTCATAGGCGGCCAGAAACTTCTGCTTGCTGCCGACCGGAATCTTCAGTTTGTATCGCTTCACTTTCGGTGGCGTGTACTTGCGAAGCAGTTCCGGATTGAGGCGCTTCAACTCGGCCGTCGTGGTACCCAATTCTCTGGCAACAGTCGACAGTTCAAGGCAACGATTGATCTCCACCTCGTCCCAAACCACTTCCGGCTCAGTTTCAATATCGGTGAAACCGTACTTCTCCGGATTCTTGGCAATGATCGCGGCAGCATATATCAGCGGCACGTAGTCCATTGTCTGCCGCCTCAGTTTCATCTTCCAGAAGTCGTTGGTCTTTTGCTTTTTTATGGTTCGACTGACTCGTCCGGGACCACCGTTGTAGGCAGCCATGGCCAACTCCCAGTGACCGAACTTCTCGTAAAGATGTTTCAGGAACTGGCAGGCGGCATGAGTCGACTTGACCGGGTCTTTGCGTTCATCCATCCACCAGTTGCGATTCAGATTATACATACGGCCGGTCGAGGCTATGAACTGCCACAAGCCCATCGCCCGCGCCCATGAGTATGCGTTCGGATTGTAGCCCGACTCGACCAGTGACAGATAAATCAAGTCCTGCGGCAGTCCGTATTCGGCAATAATCCGGCTCATCATTGGTGTGTAGCGTTTGGAGCGAACCAGATACTTGGTGAAGGCACCTTTGGCCACAGTTTGGAAATAGACAATCGAACGCTTGACCCGATCGTTCATCACCACCGGCAAATCATAAACTACGCCGACTTTCTCGCCGCCAAACACCCGAACCGAATCAGACTCGGGGTTGCGAGCCAGATCGCCGAAGCGTTCGATTATAACGCTGGAAGACACATCCGGCTCAAGATGTCCCAGCGATCTGAGAGTCACCCGATAGTCGGCCACGAAATTGTCCAGCAATCGATTGTACTTTACCCCTTCCGGGGTGGCCACAGAGTCCGTCTCAATATCCAGCTTGGCCAGAATCCTGAGCCCCTTCTCGAAGAAGTACTGCGCCTCCTCCCAACTGGCTTCACGGTTGGCCATCACGCCCATCAGATGGTATTCCTCGGCCAATTCGAATTTCCGCCAGATGTCGTCATCGACGGCTGAGGCTGAATCGCTCAGATCGGCCGAGCCAAAGGACCAAACCTGCTCAACCGGCTCAGGCGATTTCTCGATGTCGGGTACTTCGTTGGGGTCCTGTTCGTTGCTGCGCTCCTCCTGCACCTCGGCATGACTCGACCTGTAAAGAAGCGGCTGGTTGTCGCCCTGTTGACTTTCTTCGGCCGTGACGGTGGAATCTGCCGATTGGGAATGATGCCGCCCTTCGTTGCCGGCGCCGGGCGTGTCCATGCTGCCCCGACCTCCGCAGCCGACAAGGAGGACTATTCCAAGAGTGAGGATTGTGCTGATACAAAGTAGTCGTTTCACCAGGCTGTTCACGCTGAGTTCCTTTGTTCTTTACTGTTTTAACGCCTTTACAGGTTATCGGTCTGCCAACTGGCCTACTTAACCATAAGGCGGTTAATCCGTTAACTAATGCCAGAGGCGATGCCGATGCAAGTTTTAATTCCCCACTCTGCCTGAAAACCCGGCCCCAAGTCTTTCTCTCATTTCGGTCCTATTATTGTAGAATTGGCCGGCTATCTGGTTACGAAACCAGGTGTATTGGCGCTTGGCATAGCGGCGACTGTTTTGCTTAATCAGGCCGATGGCGTCATCAAGCGAGCAGAGCCCATCCAGATGATCCAGCAATTCGACATAGCCGATCACCCGGGCCTCTCTTATTCGTCCACCCTGGCCCCGGCGCACAAGACTCTGCAATTCGTCCAGCCAACCGGCAGCCATCATCTGATCGACGCGCCGGTCAATGTCATCGTACAATTCTTCACGATTCGGCAACAAGCAGTGGTACTCGAAGTTCCAGTCACTTTTGAGGTGTTCTGCCTCGGCCAACAATTCCGTCTTGGACCGGCCGGTGAGTTCGCACATTTCGAGAGCGCGAATCACGCGGATTTTGTTGTTTGGGTGCAACCGCGCCGCCTCGTCCGGGTCCAGCGTGGCCAGCCGTTGATACATGGCCTCGGCCCCCGATTGGTCCATCTCAGCCTCCAGCCGGTTGCGTATCGAATTGTCTTGGCTTTCGATTTTTACAACTCCGTCAGTCAGGGCTTTCAGATACATCCCGGTACCACCCACCACGAGCGGAAACTTGCCTCGGGCCGTAACTTGTTCCAGCGCTGCGTCGGCATCCTCGACAAACCTATAGGCGCTGTAGCGTTGGCCCGGTTCAATTAAATCGACGAGATGAAAGGCCACTTTGTTGCATTCGGCCTTGGTTGGTTTGGCCGAGCCGATGTCGAGATACTTGATTATCTGCCGGGAGTCAGCCGAGATCACTTCGACAGCAAACTGTTCTGCGAGTTCAACGGCCACTGCTGTTTTACCGCACCCGGTGGGGCCGCAGATTATCGGAACTACCGGTTTCTCAGGCACGTCCAAACCGCCGGTCGAGGTCTTCCCTGCTGATCTTGATGAATGTCGGTCGTCCGTGCGGACAAGAGTATTTGTCGTCGCATTGCAGAAGGCGATCAATCAAGTGCACCGCTTCTTCGTCGCCTAAGCGATCACCGGCCATAACGGCGGCGCGGCAGGCAATCGACTGAGCCATCGCCTTAAGTAGATCGTGCCCGCTCTTACGCAGCGACGCAATGTCATCCAGTACGCTCAGCAACATCTTCTCAGGCGACTTACCGCTCATCATCGAAGGCACCGCTTCAATGTTGACCATGCGACCGCCGAACGGCGCGACCACGAATCCCGAGCGACCGAACACCTCGGTGGCCGACTCAAACAGCGCCGACTGCTCAGGGCTAAGTTCCACCTGCACCGGGAACAAAATCGACTGCGCCGACATAGTCTGCTCGTCTATCCGCCTGACCGTCTCTTCATACAGCACTCGTTCGTGGGCGGTATGCTGATCCACGATGTACAGATCATCCCCGGCTTGCAGCAAGAGGTACAGGTCCGAGAACCGTCCGGCCAGACGATAGCCGCCCGAGGGACCTTCTGCGTCGCCGGAAACCGGCATCTCGCTGTGACCGGTGGCTTCGACAATCTCCCCGGTTTCGGTATTGACCGTTACCAATCTCGCGTCGGATGGCTCTGTGGTTTCCGTTTTCGACGATCGATAGAGTTCATCGAGAAACTGGGCGCTGGACCCGGCCTGACTACCTATTCCGGGGATCACATGCCCGCCGGGCGCGGGCCGTGAAGGCTGAAAACTCTGTCGTCCTTCGGCGGTCGTTGGACCGGCGGAATCAAAATCGGCTATGACACCGTCGTGCCGAAGGGCTTCGCGTATGGCCGTCACAACCGCATCGTGGATGGGACGGTCCTGTGTCATTTTCACTTCGGTTTTCGAGGGGTGTACGTTGACGTCGATCTCAGCCGGGTCGATCTTTAAGAGCAAGGCGCCAATTGGAAAACTACCCGGCACCAATAACTCACCGTATCCCGCCGCAAAGGCGTGCGACAACATCGGTGCGAAAATGTAACGACCGTTAATGAAAAGATACTGCCCGTTACGATTGTTCTGCACCACGTCCGGTGTACCGATGCATCCTTCGATGGCCACCGGGCCGAGATCGGTCGAGAACGAAAGGAACTTGCGGCCGCTGCCCAACAGAGTGGCCACCCTATCGGCCAGCGTCTGGCCGGACGGGAGACTGAATATGACCCGCCCGTTCATCTTGAGCGAGAAACCGACATCGTAGCGACCGATGGCCAGGGCGGTTGAGAGCCGGGAGATGTGTCGCGCCTCAGTTGTCTCGGTTTTGAGAAATTTGCGTCGGGCCGGTGTGTTGTAAAACAGGTCAGCCGCCTCCACGGTGGTTCCCACTGCCGAAGGAGCCGGTTGGCAAGACTGAAGGACACCTCCCTCATAGATAATCTCAGTCCCGCTGGTTTGCGACGACGGACGGGATACCATGCGCAACCGTGAGACCGAGGCCACCGAAGGCAGCGCCTCGCCTCGAAATCCGTAGGAACTCAAAGATTCCAGATCATCGAAACCGGAAATCTTCGAGGTGGCATGGCGACCGAAGGCCACCTGAACCTGCTCTTCAGGTATCCCACAGCCGTTGTCGACCACTCGAATCTGTTTGACCCCGGACTTCTCAATGGTAATGTCGATCCGGTCGGCCCCGGCATCAAGCGCGTTTTCGACTAGTTCTTTGACCACGGCGGCCGGTCGTTCGATCACTTCGCCCGCCGCAATCTTGTTCACCACCCGGTCCGGTAGAGGACGGATCCATCGGTCGCTATCGCGTTCGGTCGACCTATCGATCATTCTGATGTCTCCTTGAGCCGCTTAAGAAGTTCCAACGCTTCCATGGGTGTGATATGATCGGGATCGATTTCATCGAGCATCTTCTCCACCGCCGATGGCTGCCGGTCGAACAGTGTCGGTTGCACCCTGTCTTTGTACAGCCCGGCGCCCAACTCACTTTGGTTGAACTTACCCGACTCAAGCAACCTGAGAACCTGTCGCGCTCGGCTGATCGAAGACTTCGGAACACCGGCCAATTTGGCAACCTCGATGCCGTAAGAGTCATCGCAACCGCCCGGGATGATCTGATGTAAAAAGACAACGGAGTCCTCCCACTTGCGCACGGCCACCTGAAAATTGTGCACGGTCGGATAGATCGCAGCCATCGATGTCAGTTCATGGTAGTGCGTTGCAAAAATCGTTCGTGCTCCAATATTCTCATTGATAAACTCCACCACCGCCCAGGCTACCGACAAACCGTCAAAAGTCGATGTGCCGCGTCCAACTTCGTCAAGCAGAATCAACGACCGGGTAGTCGCGTTGTGCATGATATTGGCGGTCTCCACCATCTCCACAAGAAAGGTCGACTGACCGGCGGCCAGATTATCCAGGGCGCCAACGCGCGTGAACACACGATCGACCAGACCGATCTGGGCTTTGGCAGCCGGAACAAAGGAACCTATCTGGGCCAGGATTACAATCAGACCGACCTGTCTGAGATACGTCGATTTTCCGGACATGTTGGGGCCGGTCAGTATCTGTATGCGGTCGACATCGTTTGACAGGGTTGCATCGTTGGCTACGAACGCGCCCGCCGCTAGCACTTTTTCGATGACCGGGTGGCGACCATCGGTGATCGCCAGACGTCCATCCTCGAATAATTCAGGCCGACAGTAATTCCGATGCACGGCCAGTTCGGCAAGCGATGACACCAAATCCAGTTCGGCCAGGAGATGCGCACTGCTAAGGATATCGCCGATTCGACTCTCCAGACGGCCGATGAGCTTCGTGAACAACTCTTCTTCCAGCCGAAATATCTTTTCTTCGGCGCCCAGAATCAGTTCTTCTTTCTCTTTCAATTCGGGCGTGATGTATCGCTCGGCGTTGACCAGAGTCTGCTTGCGGATGTACTCGGCGGGGACGGACTCGGAATGGACCTTGGTAACCTCGAGGTAGTAACCGAAAACCTTGTTGAAGCCCACTTTAAGACTGGGGATGCCGGTTGCTTTTCGTTCGGACTCCTGAAGCGAGGCGATATACAAACGAGCGTCGCGGATGGAGTCGTTCAACCTGTCCAGTTCCTCTGAGTAACCTGTCTTAAGGATACCCCCCTTGTTCACGGTCAACGGCGGTTCGTCCGACAGAGCGTCCTCGATAGTTCGGATAATGTCCCGATTGTCCGGCATAGACTGTGCCAACTGCGACAGTAGCGGACTTGTCGCATCGTGCAACAAGTCGACCAGTTGACCCGCAACTTTCAAGCCGTTCTTTATGGAGGCCGCCTGGCGCGGATTCAGTCTGCCGATACCGAGACGTCCGGACAGCTTTTCCAGATCGGGCAGTTGTTTTGTCTGTCCACGAATTCCGGCGGCCAGTTCTCGATTGCGAACCAGCTCGGCGACACCGGTCAGGCGGCGTTCTATCGTAGTTTTATTCTTGAAGGGACGAAGCAGACTGTTGCGCAATCGTCGTGCCCCGGGCGGCGTGAGTGTGTGATCAATCACTGCGAACAACGACAGATCTTCGGTGCCCGATGCGATACATCGTGTCAGTTCCAGATTGCGCACACTTGAATAATCGAGATGCATGTATTCGCTTGAGTCGAATCGATTGAGGCGATTGATATGGGTCAGTCGATCACGATGATTCTCACGCAAGTACCGAAAGATAGCCCCGGCCGCACCGAGCGCCCGACCGCCGCCGACACCAAATCCGGCCAGGGTCGATGTTCCAAAGTGTTGATTGAGATCGCGCTCGGCTGTTGCTCTGTCGAAATTCCATTCGCCAAACTGAGTAATGCGAGCCGCACCGTCGGCCAGACCGAGCGTCTTGGCAAAGTCATCAACCTCCAGATCGTCGGGACACAGCAGTTCCGCCGGTTCGAGGACTTTCAGACGTTCGACGATGTCCAGGGTGGGACCTTCATCCACCACGAAGGATCCGGTAGACATGTCCAGGGCGGCCAGACCCATCTTCGATTTGCCGTCGGGACAGACCGCGGCCAGGCAAAGGGGGCTATCGTAGCCATCAGGTGATTCCACCGTAGCCGTGCCGGGCGTCAGGATTTCCACGATTTCCCGTTTGACGATTCCCTTGGCCGCTTTGGGGTCTTCGACCTGCTCCACGACCACCACTTTTTGTCCGGCGGCCAACAGCCGCGCCAGGTACTTTTCGGCGGCATGGTACGGTACCCCGGCCAGGGGAATTCGCTCTGAGTCGCCGTGTGAGCGTGAGGTCAGAGCGATGCCGAGAATAGGCGCCGCCAAAACAGCATCATCGCCGAACATCTCGTAGAAATCCCCCATGCGAAAGAAGAGGATCTTGTCGGGGTGTTGTTCTTTGACCGAGTGGTACTGACGCATGAGCGGCGTCAGTGAATTGCCTGAAGACGACTTACTCATCGAGCAACGACTTGGAAAACCTGGTTGTGTTCCGTCTGAAGTGCTTCCTTAAAACTCGATGCCGATTGGTAGTCGGAAAAGCGACCGATGTAGACGACGTGGTACATTTTGTCTGAGATTTTTTTGTTGAGCGCCTCGGTCTTCTTGCCATACCGCTTGAAGGCCGCCACCATGTTGTCGGCATTCGCTTTGACCGAGAAAACTCCCAGCCGAACGGAGTAGTATGTCCCTGTCAGTTCGTTGGCCGTTTGATCGCTGGCGCCGGCCGGAGACACGTCGCTCATCCTATCCAGCAAAGCGTCGACACCTACCGCCGAGGGATAGCTCTCTTTCAGAAGGCTATGATAGAATACAGCGTCATCGGTGCGACCATCGGCAATGGCGGCCAGAGTCAACAAATACATCGCGGGCGGCACAACAACTCCCGACTTCTTCCGGGCCAGCTTTTTGAGGACCTTGGCGGCACCGATCTTCTTGCCATGATGCATCATTATCCTGGCCTTGTCCAGCCGACCCCACAGACCCGGGTCGCCATCCTTGTAGGAGAGTGCATAGTGATCAAGCTGCCGCAAAGCCGACTCGTATTGAGCCTGGAGGTCGTCCACAAGGATCGAATAGCGCAGCATTTCGTCCCGGTAGCGACCGACCTCCCAACGAGAGAGGTAGTCGGTCACGACACGGCCGAGGTTCTCCAGGTCGCGATTGATATGATAGTACTGTGCCAGACGGCGATAAATCTGCTCACGGTGGAGCGGCGAAACCGACGCCTGCAAGGCCGCCTGCATAAACTTGATAGCCTTGGCGCCGTCGGTTTCCATCAACCCGGCATAGAACAGAAGGTCGCCGTCACGCGTCGAGGCCGTCGACACGCTGGAGAGAGAATCCGCCGCCTGCCTGAGATCACCCTCGACAATCAGTTGGTATATGTCCGTGGCAGCGCTGCTGAAGACTGGTGTCACAAGCAGAAGAACAGTGACAGTTAGACGTCTCATCATCGAAGGTCCAAGGTAGTTTCAACTCTGACTGGTGACTGCGACAACTTCTTCCGGAATCGATTCCGGGGAGCCCTTCCGAAGTTTCTCTCGTTTTAGCTGGACCTGCCTGAGAAATTCGGTGAGCTTTTTATTGTCGCCTCGTTCACCGTAGATCCGAATCAACTCCAGGATCGCCTCCAGGTTGTCCGGTTCGTCCTCAACGATTTGCGTGAGTAATTCCTGAGCCAGTTCCATGTCACCCTTTTTCTCATGGAACTCAGCCAGCGAAAGCCGGGCCTTCAGGTCTTTGGGAGAGTGTTTAAGGATGTCCTCACAAATCTGAGCGATATCGCCAAAGCGTCCCAAATCGAAGAGCGCTTTTTTTAGTCGTTCGATGGCACGGTGACCCTGGGTCGGCACTGCTTCGATCAGCTTAGTCCAGAAATTGACCGCATCCTCAAAACGCTCTTCATCACAATACGAATCTCCGATAGCCAGATAAGCAGCGGCATACGAAGGGTCCAATCCAAGCGCCTCTTTGAAAACAATGCGAGCCTTATGGTGCTCTTTCTGTTTGCTCAATTGCAACCCCTGCTGAAACTTGAACACAGCGAGAGGTTTTTTTGATTTGTTGGCTTCGATCTTGAGAATCCGCGCCGCCGTCTCATACGCCTCGCTCCACCGTGATTGCCTCTGTTGTATCTGGAGCAATTGATCGAAAGCCCAGCGCTCGGCAGGCTCGGTGGTGGTGAGTTCCTTCAAGGCTGCTTCAGCCATGTCGTCGTCGTCCAGGGCGGCATAATCGCGAGACAATTGTTTGAGAATAGACTGCTTCTCGGTGACAGTCAGGTCGGTGCGCAGGGTGAGATCTTTGTGAACCTGAAGGGCGCGGTCGGGCCGCTTGTGATCTCTGAGTATCTGCCCCAACCAAAGGTAGGCTTCAATGTTTGAGGAATCTTCGGCGACCACCTGGCGAAGTTTGGTAAAGGCCGTTTCCGCACGGCCATCAAGAAGGTCCTGCAACGCTTCCACATAAAGCGAAGCGACCGTTGGACCGGCCGGCCGCACGAATCTATCGTAGAGAACATATAGCGCGGCCGAGGCGATCAAAAGGACTACAAAGACAATTACATATTCCAGCATCATCCACCACCGGCGCTAGTTGCCGTCCTTGAACAATGGAGCCTGGCCGGGCGGTTTCACGTTTGACGAGGCCAGCAACTCGGCCGACTCCTCAATCGGACGATTTCGCAAAGCCGTCACCTCGCCCTCCAGCGCTTTGATCCGCCGCTTGGACGCGCGCAATTGGACCGACTGTTTGATAAACACCGACATGAACACAAACAACGACACCAGAACACCCGGCACGAACGACCAAAACACGACCGTGATTAACGGGACGTCAACATATTGAGCCCATATTAGGTTGACTTCAACAAGCTGCTGCGAGTTAGTGTTATAGTACGCGAATGCAACTACACACAAAACCAATGCTACAATCAATATCGCCCTGACAGCCCACATAGGACCTCCATCACGATCTAGTTGTCTATAACCATCTCACTTCGCCACTCCATGGCGAGTGCTGAACCCGTTGATCAGAAATCTCTGATCATACTGTAACTTAACTTTTGCTCTCGTCGTCCGATCCGGCCCACGTAAGAGCATTCACCATGTTCATCATCATCTGGTCGATACCTTTGTAGTAATTCCACTCACACATCATGTGGAATACAACAACCGTATTTCCCTGCTTCAAGGCCACCACGGTGCCCCCGTAGGCTCCCCGGACACGCTTGCCGCCGCCGGTCGATGAGGCCGAGAGGGCCACTTCTTTCATGTAGGTGGCGCGACCACTATAGCGCAAACCTTTGGCGCCGTCGATCTTGATCGTCTTGCGTCCTTTCTGAACGACCGGGTCCCTATAGGTGCCGGAACCGGCGGAGGCTTCATTCAGCAAGTCAAACTCCTTGAACACTTCCTTTTTCTGGTCCGACTTGAATGTATTGCTGACCAACGAATCAATGAACGCCGCAGCGCCAAGCGTAGTTGTGTCGGCCCACACGACTATGCGCGGGACCTGAGTGTAGTCCGGAGCGTCCTGGTAATCCGGCGGCACCTCGTAGTTTTTCTGAACCAGAGTGAGTCTGAAATGGCCCTTCTGATCACCGGTTTTCGTTTTCCAGTTCTCAGGCAGGGTCATCTGAAAACCGTATTCTTTGTCGGTGAAAACGCCGTTTTCAATCTTGCCGGCCTTGGCCTTTTTGCGCCTTGCGAAGCCCTGAGGGACACACACCAAAAGCAGCAGAGCAACTATTACCAGTCTCTTCATCTCTATTTACCTCCTGTCAGCAAACTCAGTCATGTCTGCCTATAAATTTTACTCTTATACGTTGATAGTCAAGGAAATAATGCAAAAAGTTGGGCGTTCGGGGCATCGAGCACCATGCTTTTGAAGTCACAGCTGCACTGATGCTATCAGGCGACTCGCCGGGCGGCCATAGGATTGGGCGGCAGGTGTCGGGCCGGGTCGCCCAACACCACGCGCGAAGTAGACCTTGTCCAAGACAATCCAACCTATCTATCTGCATGTCACTCCGGCCAAGGTCGGAATCCGGGTCTGTATTCTATGACAGGATGCTGGCCTGCGCCGGCATGACAATGCACTATTTGCCCGGCTGGTTGTTCCCCTCCGTTGCGCTGGGTCCTTTCCCGCGAAACGCGGGATGAGACCCTGCGCTCCCGCCGCGTCCGGTACCCCACCCAGAGGCTTTGCGGCGGGCGGGTGATAAATCACTCTTTCGCGCATCGCCCTTTTGCAGCCGTGACCTGAGCACAACACAACCTCACCCTGAGCGAAGTCGAAGGGTGACACGGTCAAGCCGTGCCTTTTGCGATGCGCCCTTTTGCAGCCGTGACCTGAGCACAACACAACCTCACCCTGAGCGAAGTCGAAGGGTGACACGGTCAAGCCGTGCCTTTTGCGATGCGCCCTTTTGCAGCCGTGCCCGTCACCGAAAACCGATCTGTTGTTGTCGGCGCCGCTGGATATAATGCATCACCGTTGAGAATCTGAAATCAGTCAACAGCCTTTCCAATTTGGCCAGAAGGATGGAAGTTGAACCGTAAGTGCGCAGCCTCTGCAGTTTGGACAAGCCCTCGATGGCCGGCGGGTCGGGATCGATCTCCCAGGGATGGACGTAAACCACGGCCGGTCGCCCGGCTCGATTCAATTTGCGGATAATCCGACTTGAGTACCAGTAAGGACAGTGGCGAAGGTAGCCACCACCGGCGATGGGCAGGTTGAACCAGGCCACCCGATATGTCGAGGCCGGGACTTCATAAAGGAAGCGTCCCGAGTCAAATTTCATGCGAAACATCTCGCGGGGTCCTTTGGGCATCCCGTACAAGTCGTGTTTGATGGGAAAAATCGAACTATCGTACTCAAAACCGAGATCGGACAACACCTCGAAAGCCCAACCGGTCGAGTCGTTGATCGACCAACTGGGCGCACGGTAGCCCAGCGGTCGCACACCGCACGCCTTGGTGATAGCATTCATGGCACGTCTGGTATCTAGTCTGAACTCTTCGCGGTCGAGGCTGTCGACCCGACGATGAAAAAAACTATGACACGCAACTTCATGACCGGCCGTGTGGATGGTCTCAATCAGGTTCGGATACTGTTGTGCAACGTATCCGAGAACGAAGAAAGTAGCCTGAACGTCGTGCCGCCGGAACAATTCCAGCAGACGCAAGCAGTTCTTTTCAACTGTGGAGGGTAGTCGTTCCCAGTCTTCGTAGGTGTGTCGACCGGCCAAAGCCTCCACCACGAACCATTCCTCAAGGTCTACAGTGAGCAGATTGAGATCAGTGACCATGGCGGCGCCTTGCTTACTTTTGATGCGACCGGGAGGTATCCGTCGGAGCGTCGGCCTCTCCGCTGGGATTCTTCTTTCGTCCGCGCCGGTCTCGGGCCTGCTCCACAATCTTCTCCTGAGTCTTGCGTGTGCGGTACTCGTATCCGTAGTACCGGTAATCGTGATAATAGGGCAGGGTGTTATTCATGTTGTTGAGGACCACACCAAGGAACCGTTGTCTTAACGGATCAACGATATCCAGCGCGCGCAGGACGATTTCTTTTTGAGTGGCGCCGGCCTTTACGATCAGCAGAGCGCCGTCGAGTTTGGGCGCCAACAGCATGGGGTCGGAAACCGGCAGAGCCGGCGCAGCATCGACCAGGATGAGATCATAGTAGAACTTCATGTCATCCACGAGAGTTCCGATCGCCTCGACATCGAACAGTTCGGTCGGCTCGGCGTGGAACTCACCGCACGTAATAATATCGAGTTTGTCTACCGAAGTCTTCTTGACGGCATCACGGGGGCTGAACCCTTCCTGCAGGATTTCAGTCATCCCATGCTTGCGACCCAGGACAAACATCTTGTGCATGGTCGGTCGTCTCAGGTCGCAATCGACAATCAGTGTCTTCATGCCCTTGTGGACGGCGGCGGTGATACCGAGATAGGCACAGACCGTTGACTTGCCCTCAGACAGCATTGCGGAAGTAATGAGCAGAGACTTCAACTCGGTCGGTCGTTCGAACTGTTGTAGCTTGTGCAGCAGCCGACGGAACTCGGTCGCAAAGGGTGCTTCCAGCCGAAAGTTGTCAATTACTGAGAGTCGCTTCGGCCTCATGATGTCATGATCTCCGCATTATTCGGCTGAGCAGACTGCATATCTCTTGGTATTGCGAAGTGGTCTCGTCGAGATCGGAAGCAACCTTGGACAGCGAAGGGTTCATTTCTACGACGCGCCGGTATTGCTCAAGCCCTTTTTGCCAAGCGAGACGTGATTGCTCGAAATAGCAGCGCCCCAACTCGGAGTAGAGGTCGACATACGAGGGATTTTTGTCCAGTTCTCCTTGCAGGAAAGCAATGCGGTCGACAACCGCCTCCTCGGAAACCCACTCCGGGTACATTACATACCGCATGTAGAAAGTAGTGAAATCCTGACGATGTCGTTCTTTCCTGGTTTGCTGTACCGAAGTCAGCAAGGCATTGGCGCTTTGGAGGTCGGACTCGGCGATCGCCTCCAGCCCTCGGCGAAAAGCATCTGTCTCGTGATCAGGCTGGATAAGAGCGGCTCGTTTGAAATAGTCGGTAGACTTGGTGAGCACATTCTCGAACAAACTGGTATCATCGCCGCCCAGTGCATTTCGGATCAGGGCCAGTCCTAAGTTGAAATAGGCTTCTGAGTAGTACAGATTAATCCTGATGGCTTCTTCCAACTCAATCACCGCCCGCTTATATGAACAAACCGCCAGAAAAGCAGCGCCCAGATTGTTGCGATAGTCGGCAAATCCCGGTTGAGCCTCGACGGCAGTAGAAGCTGCCTGGGTTGCCTCGGGCAGTTGTCCCAGTGCCTGATAGGTCAGACCCAGTTGATTGTAGGTCTGATGCATCTGTGGGTCCAGTCGTACCGCATGCTCGAACAGCTCCCGTGCTTCATTGTAAAACTGCTTGTAATAAAAAGCCATGCCCAGATGATGGAGTTTCAGACTGTCCCCGTCCGACCGCACCACCCGGTAGGCTTCCAGGAGAGTCTCGACTTCCTTTTTCATCTCCTCATGCTTGGTTTTGACGAGGGCCAGGACCTCTTCCGAACTTACATCGGAGGGGTGCAAGCTCTGGACAGTTCCGGTGGGATCACCATCGACATAAACAACCGTTGAAACAAGTCCGGGATCGGAGTCGTTGGATGTTTGAATGATGAACTCTTTGTTGTTTTCGACCAGTTTGCTTTTCAGTCGATAAGTTTCCATAAGCCTCACCGTATACGAGGTAGTTTTTCTATTTTGGGTATGGCCGCCAATACCGGCAGACCCAGGAGTTCTTCCACTGCATCGGCTTCTTTGAAAGAGTTATCAAGCACCTCGGCCAGGAAGACAGCCCCGCCGCCTATCACCAACCCAAGCAGGAAAGCCATCACCAAAATCTGCTTCCTGTCCGGCCAGAACGGCGCCAGCGGTACGCGGGCCGGTTCCACGATTTTGTACTTGGTGCGATCTTTGGCCCGTTCCGACAGGATCTCCACGGTCGTTTCCTCCGAGCGGAAAGCGTCGCGGTAACGGCGGGCATCGGTTGCCTTGCGCTCCAGTTCGGTTATCTGGGCCTCAAGGCGAGGGATTTCGCTGAGCCGAGTATCGATCTGGTCAAGGGCAAGCTGCAACTGGCTCTGCCGGGAGTTAAGAATGTCGAGGTTCTCGCGAACAAAAAAGTATCTGGCCAGGAGATCACGATGGTTATCAGGAAAAGATGCAAACTGTCGGTCGACGGCGGCGGCCAACTCGCGTTGCAAAAAACCGGCATTGTCGTTCAATCTGATATTGGCGCTGACCACCGTCTGTTCATCCCAGGCGTATTTCTCCATCAGCCCCGCAAAGGTCGCCACCTGGCCGTCGATCTCGGCGCGCAGTTCCACCAGAGTGTCGGTGTACTCCAGTCTGGACTTGTCCAGGTCATAGCTCTCCAGTTGCGACACAAGCGAACGGAGCTCCGAGGCTGCGTTGGTGGACTCAAGGTCGAGTCGCTCGACATCGGAGCGCACCTCGCGGAGGTTTTGCTGCGATGAAATATTCTCCGGCAACTGAACCTGGGTCAGAAGCACCCGGGCGGCGGTGAGCGAATCCACCGCTTGCTGATACTCCCACTCGGTGCGCTCCAGTTGCAAATCGGCAAACGACTGATTGTCGAGAATCTTCTCCAACTCGTATTTCGTTTTTTCCTGTTCGAGAATTTCTGTCAGCCTCCGCACCATGTTCCTGGCTTCGACCGGGTCGACCGATTCCACGGTGATTTTAATCTGATCGGCCCCGACAAAGGCTACTCCGATCTGGCCCCGAAGCTTCTCCAAAAGCAGATGGAACTTCAGCTGCTCCAGGCTCTGACCAGGATTTCCCTCCCGCATCCGAGCCGCCTGACGACTGATCTCCGGATTGACATCAAGTTTGAGATCACGGATCAGTTGGTACAGATAGGCTTGCGATGTCAATTCGTTTTGCAGTGACTGCAGTTGACGACGCCGATCATCGCCGCTCATGCGCGGGTTGGCCTCACGGCCGATAATGCTGACCAATTCACGAGAGACATTGTTAGGTCGGTCAATCCAGATGATGGTCGATGACCGATACTCAGGCGTCAGCAGGAACGTAGTGCCGTAACCGGCCGCCGTGGCCAGAATCAATGGAATGACGACCAGCCACTTGCGCTTCAGTACGACCGCCAGAAGCTCTCTGATGTCGACCGATTTTTCTTCTTTACGTTCCATCCGGCTCCACTCGATGCTCTATTGCGTCGGTTCCGGTTTCAGGTTTTCGTACAACAATACCGCCGATGTGGCCGCGCCGAGAATGGTCACAATCGTCCCCAGGTTACGACCCATGAAACCCTGCTTACGAAACGGCACAACACAGACATCTTCTTTGTGCATTAAATGACGGGCCGGTGTTCCGGTGGTTGCGTATTTCTCCAGGTCTATTTGCATCGTCTGGCCGTAGTATCCGTCCTTGCTGACTATCTGAGCACGTCTGAGATCGGCTTCCCCGGTGTGTCCCCCGGCCAGAGCCAACGCTTCCATGACATCAATGTTTTCTTCAAAACGAATCGGCCCGGGGGTATTGACAGCGCCCAGCACATATATGACGTTCTTTCGCGCGGTCAATCGTCCCAGATCGGGTGGTGGGATACCCACCGGCATGCTGGGAACATCGATGGCATCGGTGCGCAGCAATTTCGGCAGCTGATCGACGGTGCCGTTGGCCATCGCCCCGGCAACATCCACCACTTCAACCTGCCCGGCTCGCTCACCGCCATGAATAATGCTGACTCTGCTGAGGTCACCGGTGGCGGTAATCCAACCGGCTTCGTTCAGGATAGCCAGCAAGTCGGGGATTTCCTCAAAAGTCTTCTTGCCGGGATTGCTCACCTGTCCATAAACAAAGACATGCTGATAGTTGAACTCGGTCACCTGCACCGTGGCTTGCGAGATGAGTCGGTTAAGCCGCGACATGCGGTTGACGATTTCCATCTGCAGGTCCTGAATACGGAGTCCGGCCGCTTCCACCTCGCCGATTATGTCCAGGACGATCTTACCTTCCTGGTTGACGCGCACTTGGGAATTGAGGGTCGGTTCCTGCCAGAACTTTATCTGCAACACATCCTCTGGTCCAACTCTGTATTCCGCCGCCGAAGTCGTGGCAGCACCGGCCGACAGCAGCAACATGACTATAAGGAGAATCATTCTGGTCATTAAACCTTCATGGTTTCGCATAAGTTCCATCCTTAGAATAGCTTATAGTAAAATCGGCATATTCCACCGTTATTTTATGAATTAAACGACCCCACCGCTCCCTGTAAAGCATTAAATGAGGCTGATTCGACGCCTGAAGAACGTTGAAAATGTTTCGATTGCGCGCATCGGTGGCTCCAGCACCAATGGCAGGATACAAAAGTGGTTTCGCAGGGTCCTGACCACGCCTTAGGCGTGGTTGTGACCCTGCGATTCTCGCTGATGCGTTGTGTGAAACCAGCCTTTGAAACCTCCGGTGCACACACTCGCCTTCGGCGAACGCAGGAACCGGAGGAACGTGCCATTACGCCTTCCAGAGGGTGGCACCCTCAAGCCTTGCTTGGTCGTGATGAATCACCCTTTGCGCTCCGCGCCTTGTGACACCATTCTTGTCTGAATTGGAGCGTCCGCGCGAAGCGCGAGAAACAGGCTTGCCTGTCAGACCCCGGGTTCCAACTCGAAAATCAACGAGCGGTTGCGACCGCTCTCTTTGGCCCGAAGCAAAGCCATGTCGGCCGCATGAATCAATCCACGCGAGTCCTTACCATGATCCGGGAAAATGGAGCCACCCAACGATACCGTACACTTGATCGGCTCGTCAATGTGCTCGATTTGAAAATCGGTACCGGCAATGGTCGCCTGAAGACGCCGCATGAACCTTCGGCAAGTCTCTTGATCGGCCTCGGGCATAATGACGCAGAATTCATCGCCGCCATAGCGCGCAACAACGTCGATTGACCGAATGCTGTTACGAAGGATCTCACCAAGCTGCCTTAGGATGTCGTCACCGGCCAAGTGGCCGTAGGTGTCGTTGGTTGCCTTAAGCTCGTCAAGATCAAAGAGGATGAAAGCCAGGTGGCGGCCGTAACGCTCGGCACGTGAGATTTCCTCATCCAGCCGTTTGAGAAAGTAACGCTGGTTGGCCAGGCCGGTGAGGTTGTCGGTGTATGACAATCCCTCGATGCGTTCGAACGACTCGGCATTGTCGATGAGGTCATGCAAGTGCGATCTCAGAGTTTCCAGACGGCCGCTTACATCGACCGGGTCTCCCCCACCGCTCCAGGCCAGCACACCGTCACGCCCCGACGAAACCGAATAGACCATCACATGCTCCAACCCGCTTTCCTCAAGAGCAGTTGCCAATGCAGCCATCTGTCCATGCTCGGTTTTCAACTCGGCCGGACCTGTCAGGTGGATATCAGACAGTTGGCCGACCATAAAACTGAGCTCGTCGGCATGGCCGCTCAGGAAGGTCGGGCTGATCTCGTGGGTATCAAGTTCCCACTGAGATTGGCTGTTGAGGCGGTGGAAGAATGCAGCCCGGGTCCACCCGACGTCTACCGTCAGCACTTCAAAAATCCGACTGACCATAGTGCCTGCCTTGCGATGGCGAATCAACCCCATTAAGGAATCCAGATCGACCGAACGAGGTTGATCCGGTTTATCTGAAGCTACATCCAGTTTCTTGCGTAGTTCATCATGACGAGACTCGTGCCACTTGACATGGTAGGCCGCCGACAACACTTGCCCCAAAGAAGCTACCAGGGTACGAAACGAGCGCTCACGGGTTTCCAGCGTGCTGCATATAAAGTAGACACCGTACAGATTATCCCGCCAGAAAATGGGGAAGAACGAATCGATCCCGAGTTGAACCAATCGTTCGTAGTAGTCGCTGGGCAGTGATGGTTTTAGCTGCGAGAGATTCCTGAGCATATACTCCTCGCGGAGTTTTTCATCCAGCTCGCTGGAGGCCGGAAGGCGAAACCCGGACGCATCACTCTGGTCCAAGCCATGGCTGTAATTCAGCCTTAGCTGTCCTCTTTTTTTACGCAGGAATAGTATTCGTGAGCAGCCGAAGGTTCCTTTGAGTAGATTCGAAACTCTGGAACCCACGTTAGAAATCACTCCCTGGCGGGCGTTGGTTCTGAGAAGCTGGTCGAAGTCCTCCATGTCGAGTCTTCTTAGCGCCGCGGTGCGTCGCGACTCGCCCGTGATCCGTTGGACCAACAAAAGAGCCAACAGGATGGCCAAAAAGGCCAGAACGACTATGAAAGACTGTTCGATGGTCATAACTTCGTTCTAATAATATAGAAACGTCGATCCATGCGTCAACTACAAACGCGGTCAGCGACCGCGCATGAATCTGAATCGCCGGCGCCTCGTCAGAAGTCGATGGCTTCGGAGAATCTTGAACACCTGCCACCAACCGACCCGGCGAAACTCCGACCTTCGCCTAAGCTCCTGCGACATTTCCCGAATCGAAGCAAACGGGTCCTCCCTCACTAATCTGAATAGTTCACTTTCGAGTCCGGTGTCGTGGTAGAGATGGCCGTCCGATCCGACACCGGCAACACCTGGCTGATCGATACTGCTGAAGTGATCCTCAAGCGTCACGCGGGTCAGCGTGGGACTTTTTTTTTTGACTCGGCGGATATCGTTTCGCCGAAATCGAGCCGGGCATCCTCTACCGAATTGTATGCGCGCAACACATTATCGAACTCGAGCAAGTCATAGATCTCATATACACTGGGGATCATATTGGCCAACTTGATATCACCGTCGTTGGCCCGGACATCACGGATGTTTGCGATAAAGATACCCCATCCGGCCGATGAGATATAGTCCACACCGGCCAGGTCCACAACGATCCGGTAACGCCCACGCTTGAGCAACGACTCGAAGACTTCCTCAAGCTGCGAGGCCGTAGCCGTGTCGATAACACCATCAACTCGCACTTCCGATGCGACCTGTGTGCTTCCTTCCGACAATGAGATGGCTAATGCTTCCATGACCGTCCGTTCATACCAAAACTCTGGCGACCTTTGCACGAAATAAACGTTTCATTCGTTAGCGTCGCAACTAAAAACAGACGCTGGGTCAAAACTCGACAGACTTGTCCGGGTGTCATGAACTAATGTCCCTCCGTCCATTCGCGATTTGTCGTCTCGGCCGGATGGTCAACCGAGATCAAATCCGCCGTTTCACCGCCCGGCTGAACCTCGGCCCCGGTGGTAGCCCGGGCTACTATGAACGTTATATCGTCGGTTTGCTTATCGAACCCGGCGAAATCATCAAGCTGAGCAACTATCGCGTCGGCAACCTGCGCCGCCTTGATCGATCCTCCGGCACTCAGGCGGTCAGCCAGCAGGCCAGACAGTCGGTCCAGGCCGAATTGAGTGCCTTGTCGGTCGGACGCCTCGGTGATGCCGTCGGTGTACATGAGAAAGCAATCGTCGGCTTCAAGGGTCAGGCTGACTTGTTCAAGTCGATCGCCGAAGTCCCCGTCTATCAGTACCGGAACGCCCAACGGCAGACCACTTGGATTGATCCGGTCGACATGTCCGGTCTGAGCATGGTAATATAGCATGGGGTTGTGCCCAGCTGACACGATGTCGATTTTGCGCTCGTCCGCATCATAAAAAACCAGCATAACCGTGATGAACATTCCGGGCGGCATATTATTGCATAGATACTCGTTCACTTTTACCAGTGTGTCGGCGGCACTGACGGCGCCGGCAGCGCTTATCTGGATCACCGTGCGCAGCATGGACATGACCAGCGAGGCCGGCACTCCCTTGCCGGAAACATCGGCCACGACCAGACAGTAACGCTCGGGTGTAATCTCGAAAACATCGTAGAGATCGCCACCGACAATTGAAGCCGCTCGGTAGAACGCATCCAGGTCCAGGCCCGACAGGTTTGGCAGACGAGTCGGCATGAGAGTCTGCTGTATCTGAGAAGCGAGTTCGATCTCCTTAGCCATCTTCTCACGGGCCACGATGTTCTCTCGATCCTGACGCAGGCGAGTCATCATTTCATTGAAAGCACGGGAAATCTCAAAAAATTCTTCGGCCCCCTCAAGCGGCAGTTCCGACTCCAGGTCGCCCGATGTGAACCCGCGTACCCGTCGCGTGATCTGCACTATTGGCCGAACAAAGTAGTTCGAGAGCATGTAAATGCCCAGCACGCCGAACAGCAAGAGCAACGCGGTCAGCTTTATAACGCGTTCACGGGCTTGTCTAAGCGGCTCACTGATCGGTTCGGACGAATAGACGACAAAAGCATCGCCCAGATGACGGTCGTTCCGTTCAATCGGTTGCGCCAGAAAGTTGAGTTCCTGACCGTCCTGCACATACCTGAAAGGGTGCCCCAGAACAACCTTGCCTACATCATCGGGCGGCTGGTAGGGTTTGCGAATGTTGCGGATGTTGTCGGAGTGAGCCATAACCAGCCCGCCTGAGTCTACCAGGACCACCTGCAGCAACTCCGGATTAGCCCGCGTGTAGCTTAGAACCAGTTCATCGAATTCGGTCGTCGACCGACTACGCAAGAGATGTCCGGCCGCCTGGTCGGTGATCGTCTTGGTCAGAGCCAACACCGTTTCGTCGAGACGGTCATACAATTGGCCGGAGGTGCGGCGGTCAAGGTAATAGAAACTCCCGGCGATGATCACAGCCATAATCATAAAAGTCCAGAAGGAAAACTTGACCCTTAGCGTCGACATGCGTCTGAGAAAAGGACGGCTTTCGATAGGACGCGAAGTGATACGCTTGATCATTCTCAGTTCGTTGCGCCCGGCCGAGGATATATACTCGACCGAATCCATGATTTTCTGGATCATGTAGAAACCGAGCCCGCCTTTGCGCCCCGACTCGATCAGTCGCTTGAGGTCCAGCGTTCCCGTTGCGTCCGGTGTGAACGACCGTCCGAAATCGATCAGCGAGAGAACGACCAGTTTGCGGTAAATGACAATCCGCAGCCTGAGCACCCCTTTTTCGTAGAGATAGGCATGTCTGATTATGTTGGTGGCCGCTTCCTCGGTCGCCAGGAGTACCGCCGAGACTTCCTTGCGCCTGAGTCCGGCAACGATACAACTTTCGCGCACCGTCCGCTGAATACTGGGAAGGAATCTCTCTTCAGCCGAAAACTCGGCGCTAATCTCTTTCACGGGGCGCTTAAACATGGCTGAAACCTAACTCCGTAAGGCATAAACTTCTACTAAAAACTACGCAATCATATCCGGGTTTTTCAGGGTGTAATGGGTCTCCCACCACCTGGTCAAGCCTCTCAACCGGCTGGTCCGAGACTGGTCTGACCGACGACAAATGCTCTGGAAATCGACGCTAACCCGCTTGCTGCAACATCAATAGGGCCTGGTCACGTTCTTTGGTGACGGCGGGGCTATTCGGATACTTCTTGAGAACCTTGTTGAAAACCTCGATGGCCTTTTCGTATTCCTGGTTCCGGTTGAATTCCAGACCTTGTTCATAGAGCCGATAGGCCGAAGTATCTGCTCGAATAACGTCCAACGACGTAGTGTCGGCCGCATTCGTGTTGAATCCGGAGAGGATGTTTTGCAGCCCTTTCAAGTTGGGATCAAGGGCCGCCGCCGAGTCGAAGGCCATGGAGGCTTTGGCCATTTGGCCGGCCTGGTATGCGCGCACGGCCCGATCGACAAAGCGCCGAATTGCCAACCTTTCTTCCACCCGCTCTTTCCCCGTCTGACCATCTTCATGCAGCGAATCCAAATACAGAATATGCACGTAGGCTTCAAGCGCTCGTCCCAGAAGATTCTCCCGTTCGGCCGTATCGGCCAGCACGAGGCTAAAGACGATTTCCAGCTCACGCCCCTGTTCGACATCACTTCGGAGAGACAGCGCTTCCGGATTCGCTGAGTCTTTGGCCAACACCATGTCGATAAGTTCCAGTGCACAAATGTAGTCACGATGTCTGAAACATGTATCAGCCCGACTGAGTAACTCTCGATGTTGGGAGTCAGTAAGGTTGCGCTCCGCCTTCAATAAACTGTCCAGGTGTGTCTCACGAATAAGTGAGTCGGCCACGAACTTCCAGCGATCCAAAGCTTCTTCAGAATTAGCGATGCCTCTATCGGCCCGGGCTATCTGGTCGTCGTCGTCGGCAAATACTCGGGCGTTGTGGTAAAGAATCCGGGTCTCGTCGTATTGCGTGGTATCGTAGTAAGCGGCATCCGAACTTGCCTTGGCGCTGGAGTCGTAGTGTGTAAACTGTTCGAGGCGGTAGACACCTATAGAATCACGCCAATTCACAAGCGGTGCTTTTTCGCCAAAGAGTTCATACAAGTACTCCCGAGCGCCCAGAGGGTCGATCGAAACGGTCAGGTTTTGCCCATGTTCCCACTTGGTCCAGGCTGTCTTGGCCCAATCGACTTTGAGAAAGCGCCAGCCAAAACCAAGACCAAAGGTGAAATGCTCACCATCATGGCCCAGTCGTCCAGCCAGCCGATACCCCTCCCATCGATGCGTGGCCGCCTCACCGCCGATACGAAAGCGCCCCTGTGGATCGGCCACAAAGTCGCGCTCCACGGCTTCCAGATTGACCGCCGCCGAGAACTCCCAAAGCGAATCGTCGGCGAAATAACGACCAGCTACGCCCAACAACGCCGACACATCCAGAGCCGTGTCGTGATCACGACGAGTCACCTCTGAACCCAGGAGGTCACGGACCACGGCGCCGACGACGAAATCGACATCACGCCAGCGGGTGGGATAGGCCAGACCCAGATCGGCTTCAAGCGATGTGCTTTTCTCGCCGTATAGCCGCCATCGCGCCGGTTTTAGCGCGATGCCAGCCACTAACTCATCATAGACTCGACGGGCTACCGCCATTGTTCCCTGGATACGCCAGTTGCGCACGGCCGACGTGCGACCCGGCCACATCCGGCGACTGGCCTTGACGGCATCCAGACCCACACCCCAAGTGTATTCTTTGCGCGGGCACTGTCCGTTGGCGTAGAGCGAAAAGTCCTGAACTCTCCGGGACGGGTGGCGGAAACTCAGGGCGGTGTTCCAGGGAGAACCGAGCGCCAACAAGGCCGGGTTGCCAAATGCGGGCGACAGATCGTAAGTGGACGCCACTCCGGTGCCACCCATACCTTGAGATCGAGCACCCAACGACGGCACGAACAGACTATCGTCATTGGCCGACACTGACAGACTCGATAAGCCAAGCAGCACTATCGTCATCAATAACCAAACCGGAGATTTGTAGGACATAAAAAAACCTCGTTGAACACCCAACGTCTTGTGGACCCGGCAATGCAGCCAATATAGGCACTTTTCAGCGAAACGCAAACTCTCCAGCCAAGATAGTGCGAGATTTTTGGGTGCCATTAAAATGGGTGCTATTAGATTTGTCTTTACTCTGTCATTCTGGCGAAGGCCAGAATCCAGTCTTCGTTACCAAACTGGGCTGCCGGATCGAGTTTCAGTGCCCGGCAGATGTCCACATCTGCCGCCGGGTTCAGTGCCCGGCAGATGTCCACATCTGCCGCCGGGTGGTGTTGGGCGACCTCGCCCGACACCTTGCTCCCTCTGAGCCAGACGCTGTCGGGTGGCCGGCTCAAACCTTGTTTGGGGCGGAACTTCCCGCTAGAAAACAAGAAGAGATAGATTCCCGCCTGCGCGGGAATGACAAGAACGCATCGACGGGTGGCCGGCTCAAACCTTGTTTGGGCCGGAGAATAAGCAAGTCACCCCCAAAGCGGCTTTGAGGGTGCCACCCACATCACACTATCAGTGCCCAGCAGATGTCCACATCTGCCGCCGGGTGGTGTTGGGCGACCTCGCCCTACACCTGGGGGGCAGGGATTCTTATCTCATGGCGGCTCGGACGTTCGGGTCTTTTATATTGACAAAAGTGTCTTCTATACCTATCCTTTCACTGTTGGGTATCTTCTATCTGAATCAGGGTCTGGGAATAAGATGCGTTATCATACGGCGTATGGAAAGGACTGCACGGGTCTCTTGTCGTCGTCCGCTATGGGGACAGATCGCTCGGGTATGCCCAAAACAGCTTTAGGAGAATCAACGATTGCAAAACACTGTCATTTTGTGCTCATGGAACATGCCACCATGGGATGCGATAAGATTATTGATAATTCGAAGAGACTTGGGAAATCTCGGCTAATACAAGCATGAGGAGGTTCACAATGTCCGGCATCCTATCTTCAGTCTACGCCAAAATAATCATCGGCTCCATTCTGGGCTTCGTCGGGGTGGCCGGAGGAATCTACCTCGGATACGCTCTGACCGGCACCAGCCCCCAACAGCGTATCCCCGCCGATTGGGAGATGGAGATCGAACCCGACCCACGGGTACAACCGGCGTTTCAAGCGGGAGATTTGTTCCCCCCGGTCAACTGTGTCAGCATGGCAGGAGACACGGTCAACTTCAGCGAGGTCATAGACGGCCGACCGACCGCGTTCGTATTTGCCGCACCCGGATGCGAACCGTGCTACAACCTGCTCAAGTTCTGGGTCGAGAAAGTCGACCCGATGATGATACCCAACGGACAACTCGTTATCTGCTGGCCGGATACCCAGGATGACCCAGATTATGCTTATGCGCTGATAATGGAGGGCAAGCGCGTGGTCAAGTATAGTCAGACGCTGCTAAGTGACACCTACAACGTGGTACTGGCGCCGACCACGGTAGTAGTCGACAACCAGGGCTTTGTGCAGCACATACAGCTTGGCTTTGGCGGAACTTTGGACTATCAGATCTTCGAACTGTTAACAAACGCCGGCCGGTGAGTCAAACTGCGGTTACACAAGGAGGTAAAACGATGAGAGACTGTAAACTCTACATGACCATTCTCGCATTTTCAGTGTTGTTGGGATTGGCCGTTTTCGCTGTCACGCCTGATCAGGCGGTCTCCAACGAGTGCGGTGGATTTCCATGCCGTGCCTATTACTGCTGCCAGGATCAGGGCCAGTGCTCTGCCGGATACCTCGAATATGGAATCTGCCTGGTCGCGCCACCCTCGTGTTCGGAGGTTTGCGACTTCGATTTCATGGGTTGCTGGTTCCCGGAGGAGTGTTAATTGGATTGTTGAACATAGAGAAATAGCTGGATACTAAACGTGATCGCCGGCCGGTCGGTTACAATGTTCGATAGACAAGGAGGTACAAGGATGAGAGACTGCAAGCTCTACATGACCATTCTCGCATTATCGCTGTTGCTTGGTCTGGGCGTTTTTGCCGTGACGCCTGATCAGGCGGTCGCCAATGAATGCGGCGGTTCGCCGTGCATGGCGTTCTGGTGCTGCATTGATCTGGGCGGCTGCCAGCGTGATTACATAGAGTATGGCATCTGCCTGTCAGCCCCGCCTGTGTGCCACGAAGTCTGCGATTTCAACGTTTTTGGCTGTTGGCTGGAAGAAGAGTGTTAGTAAATCTGATGAGCACTTGCTCATAACTCTCAAGTAAGTTTCACCACCGGCCGGTGGGTCATGTTTGTCTCGTCGATCATCATGCTGAATGTTAAACCGTAGGTCGGAACCCCTTGTGGTTCCGACATCCCGCGCCTCGCGGTGATAAATCACTTCTTCGCGCCAGGCGCGCCACCCACCTCATGCTGAACGAAGTCGAAGCATGAAATGTGAGCGTTGCGGCGGGTCTTGCGAATCTGCGTCAGTGGATTCGTGTGACCTGCCGCCGCTTTCTGACATTTACAGAGCAACTGACCGCCATGCATTTCACAAAAGAAACTGTGGACTTTTTTCCGCCGAGGGAACTTTTGGGCAATAAATATTGTTATAACTAGTGTGCGGGCTATAACTTAGAACATTGCAAATCCAAACCTTGGTCGCAAAATTAAGGCTACCGAGGAAAACTAATAAATTTTACCTAAAGGAGATTTTATATGCAAGACAAAGAGAGAAAAACTGTGCCAAAAAAGATGGTGATAGCGGTAACAGTCCTGGCCCTTATAGGCGCCGTCGATTTAACGGAATGTACAGTCCGCTATTACCCGACCGATTTACAGGCAGCTTTGGATTTCATTCAACCTTCCGTCGAGCTGCCCAGCCATCACGATGATACCTCACACCGCGATTTGGATAATGCTCAGAATCTCTATAGCGTCTTTCCCTCTCTAATCCAAACCGTTCTCAGTTCTAGCTAGCATCGTAGGGCGAGGTAATTTTCCGATTCGGAAATTGTCGGAACCTCGTCCTTCGACTGCGCTCAGGACGACCCCTTCGGGCCTAGCGTTTCGACCTTCCAGTAGGGTGGGTCCGTCTCCGGACCCGCCAATGCCGTCAGGACCGCAAGGGGCCTGACCTACGAAGAGAAGAAGCACCCCTCGACTCCGCTCGGCATGACATGAGTGATGCGCGTAGCGCATGAAGCCCATTTATGGGTGATTTATCACCCTACAACGACAACAACTCAGCCGCCGTGACGGTGTTGACCATCAACATGGCAATCGTCATCCGACCAACCCCCCCCGGCACCGGTGTGATCCAGCTTGCTCTGGCCGCACAACCTTCGAAATCGACATCCCCCACCAATCGATAACCCTTCTCGGTGTCAGGCGCATCGACGCGATTGACACCGACGTCGATCACCACCGCCTGGTCCTTAATCATATCGGCGGTGATAGTGTCCGGGCGTCCAACGGCAGCGATTACGATGTCGGCACGACGTGTAATCGAAGGCAGATCGACCGAGCGCGAATGGGCAACCGTTACCGTGGCGTTGGCCATCGGTCCCTTTTGCAGAAGCATCGCCGCCACCGGTTTGCCGACTATGTTCGAACGTCCCACGATGACCACTTCCTTACCGGCCGGATCGAGCTGGTAATGTTCCAGCAGCTTGACAATCCCAAACGGCGTGCATGGCAGCAAACTCGGACGACCCAACAGCACAAGACCGACATTGTGCGGATGAAAACCGTCGACATCCTTGTCCGGACTGATAGCCAAAGTGATGGCCAGTTCGTCGATATGCGACGGCAACGGCGACTGCACCAGTATGCCGTGGATTTTTGCATCAGCATTCAGGTCGTTGACAATCTGAAGCAACTCCGCTTGCGTCGTATCGGCCGCTTTGACAATGACGCGTGAATACAGTTTGAGTTTTTCGCAGGCTTTAGCTTTGCTGTGGACATAAGTGGCCGACGCAGGATCGTCACCTACCAGTACCGCGGCCAGACCGGGCTGCACTCCCTGTTCGGCCAGGACTCTGATTCGGCCTTTTAGAGCCTTACGGACGGATTTTGCAACCTCCTTACCATCAATGATTTGCGCTGCCATAGTTGAACTACTCATTTATACGTCCTGCTGGATATCTTCCGGTTTGAATTTCGTAATATCGAAGTCCAGTCGAAGCCGCTCAAAATGTTCAGCCCGCCCTGTCTCCGGATCGACTCGGACCACCGCGCCCGACAGTTTGATATCATCGGTTGCGGTCGTGAAGCGTTTGGGCATCCCGGTGAGGAAGCGGCCGAGGGCCGGTCCTTTTTCCATACCAATGATAGAGTCATGTGGGCCGGTCATGCCGGCATCGGTAAGGTAGGCGGTACCACGCAAAGTGATGTGATCATCGACCGTTTGGACATGCGTGTGCGAACCGATAACGGCCGAGACCTTGCCGTTTAGGTAATAGGCCATGGCCTGCTTTTCTGAGGTTGCCTCGGCATGGAAGTCGACCAGAATGACGGCAGTTTGCTTGGAGACCGATTCAACTTCACGGCGACCAACCTGAAACGGGCAGTCGATCTCCTTCATGTAAGTCCGGCCCTGAAGGTTGATGACACCTACTTTCACATCGCCGACACTGTCGACATAGGACCCACGACCGGGCGCTCCCAACGGATAGTTGGCCGGTCTGAGCAGCTTGGGCGAACGTTCGAAGTATTCGAGAATGGCCACGCGGTCCCAGATATGGTTGCCTGAAACCTGCATGTCGATGCCATAGCTGAACGCCTTAATCGACATTTCAGGAGTTATGCCGAATCCGCCGGCGGCGTTTTCGACATTGGCTACCACATAGTCAACGTCATACTTGGCCCGAAGCGGTTTGATCATGTGCGCACAAGCCTGGCGCCCCGCCTTGCCGCAGACATCGGCGATGTACAGGATAGTAAAGAGAGACATCTTGAAAACTTTCTAAGGTGGATTGGATTCCCATCGGACCGCCGGCTTCCACCCTTGGCCGGTCAGCCGTAACAGTTAAGGGTGGAGTTTAATAAAACTCCACCCTTGCCGCAACTGTTCCGAACAAAAAAGAACTACTTGGCGAATTCGGTCGAGCGTCGCTCCCTGATAACCGTCACCTTGATTTGTCCGGGATACTGCATTTCGCTTTCGATCTTACCGGCAATGTCGCCGGCCAGGATGCTTGAGGCCAGATCGTCGAGTGTCTCATGCTCGACAATCACTCGCACCTCGCGTCCGGCCTGAATAGCATACGCCTTGGACACGCCCATAAAACTGTCGGCCAGTTCCTCCAATTGCTGGAGTCGCTTGATATAGGCTTCCAACGGTTCTCGTCGGGCACCCGGTCGAGCACCGGAGATGGCATCGGCGGCCTGGACCAAGATAGGATAGGGGCTTATAGGCGCAATGTCACCGTGATGGGCTTCGACGGCGTTGACGACTATGTCGTTTTCATTGTAGCGACGCATGTAATCGGCGCCGATTTGTGTGTGGGTCCCCTCGGTTTCACGATCGATCGCCTTACCGACGTCATGAAGCAAACCGCAACGTTTGCCAAGCACGGCGTCCAGTTCCAACTCGGCAGCCATCAGGCCGCAGAGCATAGAGACTTCTTTAACGTGGGCCAGCACATTCTGGCCGTAGGATGTGCGGAAATTCAGCTTGCCTAACTGCTGCATAATATCCGGGTGCAATCCGTGGACACCAAGTTCGAAACAGGCTTGCTCGCCGGCTTCGCGAACGATTACTTCCATCTCCTTTTCGGCCTTCTCCACGACTTCTTCGATACGAGTGGGATGGATGCGACCGTCGCTTATTAATTTCTCCAGGGCCATGCGACCTATTTCACGCCGCACCGGATCGTGCCCCGACAAAATCACCGCTTCCGGTGTGTCGTCGACGATTACATCGATACCGGTAGCGGTTTCAAACGAGCGAATGTTGCGACCTTCGCGCCCGATGATACGACCTTTCATTTCATCGCTGGGCAGGCTGACCACCGACACTGTTGACTCCACCGTATGATCGGCGGCACAGCGATAAATGGCCGACAGGATGATCTCTTTGGCTTCTTTATCCGCTTCTCTTTCGGCCTTTTCCTTGATCTCTTTTATGTGCGCAGCTGCTTCCACTTTGGCTGCGTTGATCATGTTGTTCATAAGCTGCTTTTTGGCCTCTTCCGGGGTCATCTGGGCAATCTTCTGCAGCTTTTCGTTTTGAGTCGAGATTATCTGATCCAACTCAGACTCGCGCAGACCGATCCCCTTTTCGCGAGTGTGGATTCCCTTTTCTCGGTTGTGAAGTTCTCTCTCCCGCTGATCGAGAACATCGACTTTTTTGACCAGGGCGGCTTGCTGCTCATCGTAGGCCTTTTGCAGTTCTTCCAATTCACGCCGTTTGGTCTCGGCATCACGATCAAACTCGCCCTTGCGCTTTAGCCACTCCTCCTTGGCTTCTAAAGCTGCCTCGCGTCGCTTTATCTTGGCTTCGTTCTCCGAATCGCTGACGATTCGCTCCGCCTCCGCCTTGGACTCGGTGAACTTCTGCTCCAGGGCACGGCGCGCCAGGGCGCGCGTCACAAAATAAGAGACGACCGCAACAACTACGGCAATGGCAACGAAGATTATAGTCTCGTTCATTCCATCCTCCCGTCCGAAAGAGTCCGGACGAATTATCTATGTTAAAGCAGTGGGGATAGAAAAACTGAGTCGGATTGGAGCTAACCGAGCGGACAGAAGAATGCGGACAACACCTCTTAAGATAGTTCGCTTTCGAGGCGTGCGAGAATACCGTCTGCTTGAGAGTTCAACTCACCCTGGCTACCGTCAAGTCGCTCTTTGGCTTCCATCAATTCAGAGGCCAGCGACATAGCGGCCAGAATGGCTATACGGTCGCGACTTCGTACTCGACTGTCGCCGGCCGCGGCTTTCATCCTGGCATCCACAAAATCGGCCACCCGGGATATGTAGGATGGATCAGTCACCCCGGTCATGGGGTAATCTTCTCCGAATATATTCACTACTACTTTGTTCTCAGCGAGAGTATCAGACATCTTCAACCCGAATTTGACCCAATCCGGTCGTATTTACTATCCTACCTATTTTCAACATATTACCCCCCGATCTGGCAAACGTCAAGATAAAATTTGGTTTGGGCCTTGATCCTCTCTTCAGTCACCCCGAGCGGAGTCGAAGGGCCGGGTGGCCTTGACCTGAGTAACACTCTTAACAGTAGGTCAGGACCCGTTGCGGTCCTGACACAACCTCATGCTGAGCGGAGTCGAAGCATGAATTCTGTGGGCGTTTGGCGGAAGCCACTTGTGGCCGTCTCAAACCTTGTTTGGGACAGACTGTGGACATCCAACCGTTTCGTGGTAACGCGGCGACCCCGCCCGACACCTGCCTGTGAAGCGCCGCCCCTCTGTCATGCCGGACCTTGATCCGGCATCCATCTTCTCTTGTAGGGCGGGTCCGTCTTCGCCTGCGCGCCGCGGTGTGAACCCGCCACTTCGGTCGGGTGGCCGTCTCAAATCCTGTTTGGGACGGATTGTCGTGTGGTGTCGCGGCGACCCCGCCCGACACCTGCCTGTGAAGCGCCGCCCCTCTGTCATGCCGGACCTTGATCCGGCATCCATCTTCTTTTGTAGGGCGGGGTCCGTCTTCGCCTGCGCGCCGCGGCGTGAACCCGCCACTTCGGTCGGGTGGCCGTCTCAAATCCTGTTTGGGACCTGTAGCAGGAATCACCCCCAAAGCAGCTTTGAGGGTGCCACCCAAAAGTTCATGCTTCGACTCCGCTCAGCATGAGGTTGGATGCCTCCTTGATGTTGCGCGGGGTCCTTCTCGCCGCAGGCGAGTGAGACCCTGCGCCTTGGCGACCAGCAGGGTCACACTCCGCCGCGGCGGACCAGGACCCTGCTGAACAGTTTCGGGCGCAAAAAAGCGGCAGATGTGGACATCTGCCGTGCACATTATCAGAAAGATGTTTTCCCGCCTGCGCGGGAATGTCAGGGAGATGCGGGAATGACAGGGGGATGCGGGAATGACAGCGGGACGCGGGAATGACAGGGGGATGCGGGAAGCGCCGAAAGCCATTCATGACCGTGAAGCGCGAGGAACAGGCTTGCCTGTCCCCTCTTGAGAGGGGTGGCTCCGCCGAGGTATGAACCGGGCAGATAGGTAACAGATTAAACCGGAGACATAGGTAACAGGTTACATTGGGTATGAATCGACAAGGAGGTGATTCGTGCCCTGGAAAGAGACCTGTCCTATGAATGAACGAGTGA
>Ga0224509_10000012_pt1 | contig 157689 bp, 123 predicted proteins | sample SF_Jan12_sed_USG_5_FD_170158 | JGI IMG/M metagenome (GOLD analysis project Ga0224509, IMG submission 170158) | Sediment microbial communities from San Francisco Bay, California, United States - SF_Jan12_sed_USGS_24 | ecosystem: Environmental > Aquatic > Marine > Sediment | place: USA... | reverse complement strand
AAACTGATTGACTCATTTAGAGATGAAAAAAGCTGTGAAAGAATAATCTTTACTCAAGTCAAGGAACTTAACCGAAAACTCAAACCAAACCCTAATTCACAATTTACACAATAATCCTTGCACTACCATTCAACGATCTACACAACATAGCTTACATTGCCACGACCGATGACTCCCTAAGCGAGCGTGTCGTTTTTCTCTTGAGAAGAACTTAGCCGCAGGTTCCGCCAGCAAAGCCGAAGACATCCGTCGGGCACAAGGAACCTTCGTCTGAACTCAAGATGACATAAGCAACGCGCCTTGCGCAAAACAGTTGTTTATCACCCGCCGAACCGCTCCTGCCCCAACATTGCCTGGTGCAAACGTTCGTAGATCGGTCCTTTTGGTGTTAGCGTCGATTTGAACAATACAATGCGATCCAGCGTGAGCGGCAACGGCTCCAAAGTGTATGACTCCATCCGTTCGACCAGTTGATCCAACCCCTGCGGCTTGCGAATTCGTCCAAGCGTCAGATGCGGCTTGAAACCTTTTGACTCTTTTTCAAAGCGCAACTTGCGCACACCCAGTTCAACCTGACGAGCCAGCTTCTCAAGCATCTCGACGTTTCTGTCAAGCCCGACCCACAGCACCCGCGGCCGCCTCAGATTTGGAAAGGCGCCAAGGCGACCTGTAGAGGTCTCAAATATACCCTGTCCTGAAACAACCTTGTCGAGAAGTTCCTGAATCTTAGGCAGGCGTTGTTCCTCGGTGTCACCCAGGAATCTGAGCGTCAGATGAACATTCTCGGGCGCCACCCACTTGACGGCATCGGCATAAGGCTTAAGATCATCAATGATCGAGCCAAGATACCTCCGGGCATCCTCCCCCAGCGGCAAGGCTATAAACAATCGCATCATTTGATATCGAGAATCTCGCGCCTGAGCAATTCCAGCGCGGCATAGGTTGCCCGTGAGCGTCCGGTATCCCGCTTTGTTCCGAAGTTGAATTTGCGGGCAAACGAAGTATGAGCCGAGGCCAGCCCGATAAACGTGGTGCCGACCGGCTTTTCTTCGCTGCCACCGGCCGGTCCGGACACACCGGTAACGGAGAGAGCGTAATCGCTCCCAAGCAATTTGCGACACCCGACAGCCATGGCCACGGCACATGGCTCGGACACCGCGCCATGTTTCTCCAGGATGTCTTCATCCACGCCCAACTGTTCTTGCTTTACCTGGTTGGCGTAGGCGATGACACCTCCAAGAAAGTAACCGGATGATCCGCTGACAGATGTTATTAACTGACCCAACTGGCCACCGGTGCAAGACTCGGCGACAGACAACGTTTTATCGTTATCGATCAACAACTGCCCGATGACACCTTCAAGCGTGTCATCGTCGCGTCCATAGATGTATCGTCCGCACGACTCTTCGAGATGGCGCACGAGTCGATGGGCCTTGTCGGTGGCATCCTGCCGATCATCAGATGCGGCCAGAACTCGCAGGTCGACCCCGCCAAATGACGGCAGATAGGCCAGCCGCACGCCGCTATCCAGCTTGAGATCATGTCCGATTCGTTCCGCCAGTTTCGACTCAAAGATGCCGGTGGTGCGCAGTTTGATCGTCTTGGTGGCCCTGTTGACCTGGAGACCCTTCAGATAGGGCACCACTTCATCAATGAGGATCTGTTCGGCTTCCGAGGGTACGCCGGGCAGCGCGATAAAGATGCGTCCCTCCTCGGCGATACAGATGCCGACGGCCGAACCATATTTGTTGGCGAACAGCGATGCCCCCTGGGGCAGTAACGCCTGGTTTTGGTTAATAGCCGGCATTTCAAGTCCGCGCCGGGCAAAACGGGCGCGAATGTCGTCAAGGATTTCCTGATGGAAGATCAGGTTGCGTTTGAACAGTCTCACGATAGCTTTGCGCGTGATGTCATCTTGGGTGGGACCCAGCCCGCCGGTCGTGATCACCAGGCGAGCCCGGTTAAGAGCCAGCCGAAAGGCCTCCTCCATGGAGTCAAGCGAGTCTCCGATCGATGTACGGTATTTGACTGAGAAACCGATGTCGGTCAGATGCCGCGCGATCAAGGCAGCGTTGGTGTCGACCGTGTGCCCGGTGATCAGTTCGTCGCCGATTGTTATGATCTCAGTAATCATCGAAACACAATACTCACAAGATTTGGAACTTGTCAAGACCGTAGATAATCAGATGAGTGGCGGCGCATGCCTGTACGCCGGCCACGATGTCATCCATCGTCACACCCCAGCCACCGGGTAGTTTTTCTGCATTGCGAGCCGGTGGTATCTTTACCACATCAAAACCACGGAACATCACAAACGCAATCACATAGTTTTGAAACGAAACCGGTACAAACAGAAACGTCACGAACATCCCGGCCCATTCATCAATCACGATCTTGCGGGCATCGTGTCCGAACATCTTCTCGGCCTCACCGGCCGCCCAGACCGACAGCACGAACGAGACGACCACGGCGCCGATCAACAACCGCTGGTCGCCGCCGATTAAAAAATAACCGATAAGCCAGGCCGGTCCGGTGCCCCATGTTCCGGGGTAGGGTCGACCATATCCCGAGTACAATCCGGTAGCGACGAGTCTGACTATGTGATCTTTCATTATACTCCTATTTCAGCACCGACTTGATCATGGAGAAGTATTTTACAATGTAGTCGATACCGGTCCACACAGTAATCACGGCCGCCGCCCAGAGCAAGAGATTGAAATAAAAATAGTGATCGAATTCAAACATGGAAAGGGCGCTGCTTTCAAAATGTACGAGCGATGTTATCAGGCTGATGTAACCGATTAACAGTCCGACCACGGTCAGTTGCAAAAACGTCTTCACTTTCGCCCACCAGGTGGGTGGTATCACCACGCCCGAGTATGCAGCCAACAGTCGCAGGCCGGTTATGGCGAACTCGCGTCCAATAATCAACATCACCGGCAACGGTGAAACATATTTGAGGGCGATAAACGAAACCAGCGCGCACGAGACCAGTATCTTGTCGGCTAAGGGGTCCATGAATCGACCAAAGCCGGTAACAATACCGTATTTGCGGGCGTAGTGTCCGTCGGCCAAATCGGTCAGGGCGGCGATTACAAACAGCACCAGGCCGGTCATGCGCATCCAGAAGCTGTCGATCAGGAAAAAGTACATGAAGATCGGCGCAATTATGATCCGCAGCAGGGTGAGTTTGTTCGGCATATTCATGAGACCGCTAATTTAGGCCGGGCCTCTCCCACTGTCAACCGGAAAGGCCCCTTCTGTCATTCCGGCGAAGGCGAAAATCCAGTCTTCTCTTGTCGCGCCGGGCGCGGCTGTTCCATCATCGCTAGCGACCCCCGCCGCAGGCGGGGCGGAAAGGCGCGGCAAGCTCATTTCCATGTAATCAGAGCGCCGCCATAGGGTGCACTCATACGCGAAGGTCAAGAAACCCATTTATGGGTGTCATTCCGGCGAAGGCGAAAATCCAGTCTTCTCTTCCTCTGTCATGCCGGACCGTGATCCGGCATCCATCTGCTCTTTCAGACAAACCTGCCCTACAAGACTTGCCGTTTTTGCGTTACTGCCTTAGTTTGGCCGTAACTATGGAAGAGTAGGGCGGGTCAGTCTGCGCCTGCGCGCCGCGGCGTGAACCCGCCATTTGTGTCAGGAGCACAAGGCTCCTGACCTACCAGAGTTGATTTGACGGTAACGTTAAAATAGGCAATCATAGGAGTCCTATGCCGGAACTGCCGGAAGTAGAAACTGTCGTCCGAGGATTGCGCGAAACGATCCTGGACAAGACAATCACACGAGTGCATGTTCAGGCACCGCCCGCGTCAATCGTCGTGAGCCGCACGCTGGCCCCGAAGACTTTCGCATCGTTGCTCGCCGGACGAAAAATCCAGAGCATTACACGGCGCGGTAAGAACATTCTGATGCATCTTTCAGGCGAACTCACGCTGTGGGTGCATCTCAAAATGACCGGCCATTTTTTCTATCTGCCGCACACCCATCCGGTACACAAACATGACTTGGTGCTGATTGATTTCAAGTCGACCAAGGGCGGTGACAACGGATGTCATCTTCGTTTTAACGACTACCGACGGTTTGGTCGCTTGCGACTGTTCCCAAGTGACGAACTGGACCAACAACCCGGTCTGGCCAAGCTGGGACCGGAACCGTCAGAGATTACCTCGGATGATTTCGTTAAGCTCTGCAAGCGTCGTCCGCGCATGTTCAAACCGGCGTTGCTGGATCAGACATTCATCGCCGGTCTGGGCAACATCTATGCCGACGAATCTTTGTATCACGCTCGTATCCATCCCAGACGGATGACCAACTCACCGTCGCCGAAAAAACTGATCGAACTACATGGTCATATTCAACGCTTGCTGGCCAAAGCAATTCGGCTGATGGGCAGTTCGGTCGACAGTTATGTCGGTGTCAACGGCTCCAGCGGGTCGTTCCAGAAGTATCTGCGCGCCTACAATAACGAAGGCCGGCCGTGCGGACGTTGCGGTGGCAGGATCGTACGTGAAAAAATCGGTTCACGCTCGGCCCACTACTGCCCGCGCTGCCAGCGATTGTGATTGATCCGACGTAGGATCGACTGGGATCGGATTCAGAACTGCCCGCTTTGCAGCATCACCAGGGTGCATGCCTCGACCACTTCAAAACCGGCATCTCGCAACTTGTCGGCCAGTTCCGGATTCTCAGCCCCCGGATTGAACACGACACGGCGTGGCTTGAGATTCAGAATATTATCGAACTCGCCGCCTGATATCTTCGCGTTCACATAGATGGTCAGAGTGTCGATCCCATCGCCGGCCTCCGTGAGCACTTTGACCGCCGTGATGCCGTCGACTACATGGCCGGCCGGATGAACCGGGATAGGATTGTGGCCGTATTCCTTCAGCATCCTGACCGCTTTGAATGAAAACCGTTCCTCGTTGGTCGAGGCGCCGAGAACCGCTACGGTTGAGTTTGGATTAGCATTTGTCACGACTCACTCCTTGCCGTTATCGTGTGTACTGGCCTTGCGTCGGTGTCTGTCTTTATCAACAAGTTTGAGGCCGGCGAGTTTCCCGTCGCGAAAGGTGAGCGCGATAAAATCAAACCAACGGCAGGACGTTGTTGGGATCAAACTTGGTTTTGATCTTCCGTGAGTAGATCGCATCCGGATCAGTATTGCTCTCATCAAGGTCCTTGATCAGACCGGCCCGGTCCACCGAATTCTGTTGCATGGTGGCATAATCTTCACGGCCTGTATCCGGCATTACCCGAAGCGACGCACTGACAATAAACCCCAGCAGTCCCCATGAGCCAGAGTAGATTTTCACGATGTCATATCCCGAGACCGACTTGAAACAGACTGATCCGGGCGTAATGATCTCGCCTTCCGGAGTTACGATTTCGGCTTTCAGAAAATAACGACTCAGCGGCACCTCGTGTCCATGCATCTCAGCCGTTAACCCCACGGCCAGCGCACCACCGACCGAGCCGACATACGGCAGGTCCGAATGGGGCACGAAAAGATTGTGCTCCGTCAAATGGCGGTTGATTTCGCGCAACGGGTATCCGCTCCCGACCGTGACGAACAAATCCTTTCCGTTTATCTCGATCAGATTGTTCAGGCGGTCACTCTTGATGGCGACGAACTCATCAAAAGACGGTCCCTCCGGCGTGATGATGTTGCTGAAACCGACGATGAACAGTCGTTGCCGATGCTGATTGGCCAGGGCCATGAACCGAGCGGCTTCTTGAGCCGTCTCAGGATGAAAGGTAGGTATCTGTTTCTGCCAGGTCAGCCTGTCGTAATCAAACTCGGATTGTGCTATGGACACAAATTCGCGCAACTCTGTCATGGCGGCAAAATAGGAAAGTCTGCCCAGTTGTCAACTTCGGAGTTCGGTTTGTTCGCAGTATGAGATTGCCGCGTCGGTCACAGCGTTCCCTCCTGGCAATGACGAGAAGCGGCGGTTCAACGCGCGTGAAGCGCAAAAAACCCCGCGTGGCGCGGGGTGTCATTCCCGCGCCCCCCTGTCATTCCCGCGAAGGCGGGAATCCATCTGTATTTGTTTGCCGTAGTGTACGTCCTCGTGCCTCACGGTGTAAGATGGGTAGGTCCCGCTGAGTCTTCAGACTCGGCGGGATTATGTTCGCAAAAGAAAGTGGCCGAGTCTGAAGACTCGACCACCACAAGTAATGTGACGCAGCGCGAAGCGCAAATTACCCATTTATGGGCGGCTTGACCGTGTGACTCACGGCTTGACCGTGTCACTCACGGCTTGACCGTGCTAATTGCTCCGGTCGCTTCCCGAGCGTCCGTGGCGACGGTACAACCGGCTGTAAGCGCGGTCGATCTCAAAATCTGAATCCATGGTCTCGACGACATCGGTGTAAGCTTCTTCGAGAAAGTCGTTGCCGCGACAGTACGGCGCCAACTCGGTGAGCAGTTCAACTTTCTCAAAGTCGGATTCCATATCTTCAATAACGACCAGCACACCGACAATCATGGCCGAGTCCGGCTCATCAGATTCATCGATCAGCTCCGTCAACACTCTCTTGCGCTCGTAATCGCTGTCGAGATTGTCAGCCGCTCTCAGATACGAGTCGCGAAACTTCTCGTGGATGGCGGCACACTCGGCCAGGTCCAGGAGCACTTCAGCGGTTTCATAATCGGAGTCAAGCCCTTCGACAATTTCAAGCATCCCCTCAGTCAAATCCGGCTGCGATTCACAGTCCAGTCTCAGCGATGAGAGAACACGACGGGACTCGTAGTCGCTGTCCAGAGTAGCCGCCGACTGCATCATTGTGGCCAACAACTCGGCGTCATCCTCGCACAGTTCGGACAGCTCGATCAAAAGTTCAGCTTTTTCATAGTCCGAATCCATCTCCTCAGCCATGTGCAGCAGGTCCTCGACCGCTTCGCTGTCGAGATCCCGTTTGTTGCTCAAAGCTGAAATGATGCGGCGCGTTTCGTAGTCGGAGTCCGTGTTTCGGATAGCGCTTACATAGGCGTCACGAGCCAGTGCATATTGGCTGGAATATGGCGCCATTTCTATCAACAACTCCGCCTTCTCATAATCTGAGTCCATCATGCGGGCGATACGCAGCACTACCAGAACGACCTCTTCGTCGACATCATCGTCAAAAGCCAGTTCAGACAGCACCCGGCGTGTTTCGTAGTCGGAGTCGATAGACTCCACCGCGTCCACGTAAGACCTAAGGAGGACCGAATCCGATGTTACCACCGGCGCCAATTCGATCATCAGTTCCGCTTTTTCGTAATCGGAGTCGATCTCGTCGGCCACGGCCAGAACCGTCATAATCAGTTCGGGGTCGGCCTCTTCGCCGAAAGTCAGTTCAGAGAGTATCCGGCGCTTTTCATAGTCGGAGTCGATAGTTCCAACGGCATCGACAAACAGCATCTTCAGGGCCGGGTTCTCTTTGAGTTGGTCAACCAGGCTGATAAGGAACTCCGCTTTTTCATAATCGGAATCCATCTGATCGCCCGCCTCGGTTATAATCTGACCGTACTCTCGTTCGGTCAGACCGTCGATAGCAGCCAGTTCCTGAAAGTAGATGCCTCGTACATAGTCACTCTCAATGTCGAGCATCTCTTCAAAGACACCATCCACGCCACCTTCGGCATAATATCGTTGCACCCGCTCGGTGGCACCGACGGCCGAGTTTCTGATGATTTCCAAAATAATCTCAGCCAGCCATTCCTTGGCATCGGTATCGAAATCGTGGTCCCGCCCGTTCAGTTCGTAGATGTAGTCCAGGCTGCCGTCGGCGTTTGGCTCGATTTCAATCTCACGCCGTTTGGAACCACGCTTCTCCAGAATAGCGATGTAACCGCGACGAGAGATACTCTTGATACCGCGATCATCATCGGTGAATTCGATCTCGCCGTCCAACTCCACCAGTATCCGGGAGCGACCATCGTTCCACCGAATCTGATGATGATCCTCGTCGATTATGTGGCTGGTGCCGCGGCTTAATTCATCAAAAGCATCACCTGCCCAGTCCCATGCCTGGCCTACCAGACCACGATCACCGCGGCGCTTGCTGCCTGAGGCGGCATACACCTTGGGTTCGGAATCATCGGATACGCCATAAACATAAGCGCCGTAATCACTGAAGTTCAAAGGCGTCACTTCCACACCGCCGGTTTCGCCATCGCCGTCGGCGATCACGTATCCCGAAGCATCCCCCGAACCGAGACCTACCACCTGAGGCACGGACCCGTCGTCGCCCGGCGTGTAGACATAGCCGACGGATCGATCCGAGCGGCTGGACGAGCTTGAAGAACTGGAGGAGTGGGATGAACTGGAAGAACTGGATGAACTGGAAGAGCGGGATGAACTCGAAGAGCTCGGAGCAGGTGGTACCGGCGGGACGTGATCGTGCGAGCCTCCACCGGTCAGGCTGCGAAGAGTGGGGATAGCTTGTCTGAGGACCCAGCGCTTCCACTTGCGAATGCCATTGTCCTCCTCAATGGGGCGCCCGTTGTGATAATACTGTAGGCTCGGCTTGCCGCCTTTGCCCCGAGTGATGTCAAGCTCCCACCAGTCCGTTTCGGAGTCATCGTCCAACCACCTGATAGCAACGAAACCACCTTTGGGGATGCTCCTGATGGCCCGATTCTCAGAATCAAAACGCACTTTACCCTGCAAAGCTACACGGCTCTTCCGGTCATCGCTTGTCCACACCACGGTTGACGGCTTTCCCTTTTCGCCGTGAATGACACCGGATATCGGCATATCGAACATCTTGTTCGACCAGTTCACCACCCGTACATAGGTGTCTTTCTCCTCGGTGTCGGACCGATTCGTCTCTGCACGGTCTTTGCTTTCGCTCTCACCTGTGTCTTCGGATTGCTCATCAAGCGAAGCCAACATCAGCGGCTGGGCACCAAATTGAATGTAGGCGATTCCCAGTGACTGTTCAGCGGTCTCCGCCTGGGCCTCTTCGACCACGGGCTTTGCTTCTGCTTCTGCCTCAGCCTCGGGCATCAAAGCCCGAACTGTTTGGCTGAGTTCATCGAGCGTGACAGCTCTGCCCGGCACCGCGATGACCGGCGCCGCCTGCACCATTAGGAACAATGCGGCCAGGACAGAAACTATGAAGGCGGTGATGCGGATTCGACTATACTTGCGGTGGTGGCCCGATCTGTTGAGCAGGCTGCCGATCCGTTTGAAAATCTGTTTGCGGCCGTTGAGCGCGCCGGGGACCAACGACGTGGTCGATCCATTTGTCAACTGAGCCAATCTGGTGAGACATTGAGCATAGGCCGTGGGGTCGCCGGTCTGTTGCACCACCAGTTCATCACAGGCCATTTCGCGCTCCAGGTCCAACTGACGGCCGATCCAACGCACAGCAGGATGAAAAAACGCAATCGCTTCAAGAACCTTCTGGGCCAATTTGGTCCAGTCATCCCAGCGTCTTATGTGGGCCAGTTCATGCCGAACAATCGCTTCGAATTCCGGTTGAGTCAGCTCATCGATGAGGTGATCGGGCATCAGGATAACCGGATGGCCCAGCCCAGCAGCCACCGGCAGGTCGATTTCGGCTGAGCATCGGATGCTTACCGCGCGCTCACCGGTCTCGTTTTTCAGTAGTACGGCCAACTGAGGCCAGTAGCTGAGATCCAAAGGACGACTCGACCGTTTGATGCTCACCATGCGTCGGTGAGACGACAGCAAGCGCATCAGCAGCAAACCCGAGATACCAAACCAGGTCAAAAAGAGAGTCATCGGCAACAGACCCAACAGTACCGAACCTACCGATAGCTCGGATTCGGACTTGGTCTCGACCGAACCCATAACCTGGGCACGATTCGTGCGGTTGGGTTCAACTGTCGTCTTGGACCTCAGCGCAGTCTGTTCTTGCGGTCGGTCTGTCATTGTCCGGGAGCGGTCGGGTTTACTTGTCTGCCCAATCGAAGCTCCTGTCGCAGCCTGTGCCGGTCTTTGATGTGGCTCGATCGGCGCGCTGCTGATCTCTTCTACCGATGCCTCGCCGTTGAAGATTTGACCGGCCGTGCCGTTCACCAAAAAGGGCAGGGCAATCACGATAGTCAACACCGACCACCATGCGGCGTAACGGATGCCCGCTTCGTTCGGTCGAGCAAATCGCCACACCAGACCAACCACGACAGTGAGGGCCAGCCCCAGCCATACCATATTCAAGGCCAGGTGAGCTGAGTCCAGCGACAAGCTGCTGATATAGTCGAATAAGGTTTCCATAGTTATGCCTGCTTGTTTGATGCTATCATTTGCTGAAGCCTCGCGATTTCAGCGGGACTCAGTTTCTCATTCTCAAGAATACTCAACAGAAGCTGCTCCGGAGAATTATCGAAAAAACTCGCTACTATGTGCCGCACCGCCTTGCTGCGAGCCTGGTTTTGCGACACGATGGGACGATACACATGGGCGCGGCCTTCTTTGACATGGCGCAGGTAGCCCTTGGTTTCGAGGATTCGCATGATGGTCAACACGGTGTTGTAGGCCGGCCGTTTTTCTTTGGGCATTGCCTGGATCACGCCGGACACTGTTGCCTCTCCCTGTTCCCAGACCAGACTCATTATCTTGAGTTCTGCTTCGGTCAGGGTGGGCGCCTTTTTTCGAGCCATATTGGATTGACCTTTCGTTTACTCTTAAAGAATTAAGACATCTAAGAATAGTATACGGGAGTTTGGCGGAAAGTTCAACTAATTAATTAGTTTTTCGCCGGTTTTTTGGTGGGAGGTGCCCGTGTTGTCATACGTGGTGGTCGAGTCTTCAGACTCGGCCACCGGTGAAGCAGACAATGCCTGCCCGCGCGATCTGAAGGCAGACGTCCTCATCTGCCTCGGGTCCGCCCTACAAGATCGACTCATACACCTCAACCACCCGCTCGAAGTAAAGCACCCATGTGAACCCAGCAGCCCGTTCGCGCCCAGCGGCAATCAGCATCGAGCGGAACTCGGAGTCATCGAGCATGCGGATGATCGCATCACGGCTGGCCGCCGGGTCGGTCGGGTCGACCAATACCGCGGCTTGTCCGGCCACTTCCGCCGAGGCGGATCGGTCGCATGTTATCACCGGCGACCCATGACTCATCGCTTCCAAAATCGGCAGCCCGAACCCCTCCTCCCACGACGGTAACAGCGTCGCGACGGCGTTCGAATATAGATCGGCCATCTGCACATCAGATATTTGGTCGAACAGGTGTAACCGATCACTGTCCATTTGGGCAAGATGCATCTTTACTTCGTCGTAGCCAAAACCGGGTTCCCCGACCAGCACGAGATGCATCGACGGCATCTCGCGCACCGCCTCAATCACGTGCGGCAGGTTCTTGCGATATTCCAGCCGTCCAACAAAGAGTACATACCGGTCGCCTATCGCTTCTGTAATGTCTGTGTCCGGGTGGATACCTACCTCCGTTGCGGGCATAGTGACACCGAGATGCGAGACATGGACCTTCTCCGGTAGTACCAAATCGAGGTTGAGCAAATTGTCGCGTGTCGTTTCACTGTCGGTGATGATGCAATCGGCGGCGATCAATTCACGCCGCATGCGAGGACCTATCTTCTTCTGGAATCCTGCGCTTTGGTACTTGTTGGGATACAAACTCCAGACGTCGTGAAGAGTGTACACGGTGCGACCACCGCGCAGCCGCGGCAGACGATGACAGAGACCATGCACAATGTCAAACGGTTTCACTCGCCAGCCGGTGGTTAGCCCCAACTTACGCAGGGGCACTTCCTCCTTGAGGTTCTCGGCCGGTCGATTAGCTCGATAGAAACCATCGGCTGCTATGTCGGGATGTTGGTCGGCGGCCAGGAGTGTTTGATAGCACACCTGCGCGATCCCACCGTGCAGCGAGTCGCCCAGGGCGGTGACATCGTAAGCGGCGCGGATCATAACACGGTGAATGCAGCAGGCCGCATCTTTTGCCTACCCGGTGCTGCCGGTAGTTGCGGTGGAGAGTTCGTTGAGCAGTTTGATGATCTTCTCGACTTTGAACGGCTTCTGCAAAAAACCGTCGGGCGTGGACGACAGAGAGTCGGCGCCCGGCTCAAGGGTCGACATAAATCCCGTGATGAGAATCACCGGCATCTCCGGATTCTTCTGTTTGATCTTCTGCATCAGTGTGATACCGTCGGTGTCCGGCATTCTGATATCGGAAATCACGGCGTCGACATCCCCGTTGTCCAGTTCCTTAAGCGCATCGGCGGCGCTGGAGGCCGAGACGGGGATGTAGTCGTGCGCGCGCAGCATCGAGGTGAGGGTTTCTCTGAAAGTGTCGTCGTCATCGACCACCAGGATACGCTTGAGGGGGGTAGCTATCTTCTCCAGCTTGCCTGAGAGCGTGTCTTCGATCAGCTCTTCGATATGTGATATCCTGAACGGTTTGGCCAGGAAGCCGTCAGCCGAAGCGCGCCCGATCATCTCGGCGGTAGCGAAGCCGGTGATGAACAAGACCGGCAAGCGGGGGTAGTAGCGACGGACCTTTTTGAGCAGACCGAGCCCGTCCAGGCCGGGCATCTTGATATCCGAAATCATCAGGTCAAACGTCTCAGCTTTCAGTTTTTCCAACGCCTGGATACCCCCCGGAACGCCGGTGGCCTGATAGCCGATGCCGACCAGTGTGTCGACCAACAGATCGAGCAAATGCGTGTCATCATCGACGATAAGAATGTTGGCGCGGGCATCGTTCATTATATTACACCCTGATGATTTCGAGGAGCTTGGTGGTGGTCTCTTCGAGTAGTTTCCGGTTGTCGGCCTCTATGTTCAATCTCAACAGCGGCTCGGTGTTGGAGGGGCGAAGGTTGAACCAGAAATCATCGTACTGAACGGTCAGTCCGTCTTCGTGGTCCGCTTCACCCTCCGAAAAAGCCAGAGCCACCGCTTCGAGTTTGTCCGGGATCGACTGGACCCGGCTGTTGATTTCACCGGAACGAAAATAGGGATCGATCTCCTTGACCATTTCATGCAGGGGCCGGTCTTCTTTTGAAATCAACTCCAGACAAACCAAGAACGCAATCAGCCCGGAATCCGCAAACCAGTTATCGCGGAAATAAAAGTGACCTGAATGTTCACCACCAAAAATGGCGTTGTGTTGTTTCATCAGGGGTTTGATAAAAGCATGCCCTACCCTCGTGCGAACAGGTGCGCCGCCCAGCCGCGTGACCAGCTCAGGCACCGCCCGAGAACAGATCAGATTGTACAGAATGGTCTCATCGGGTGTCCTGGACAGAAGTGACTTGGCCACCAGAGCGGTAACAACATCACCACCGAGTGGCGTACCGAATTTGTCTATAAGAAACACACGGTCGGCGTCGCCGTCGAAGGCGACTCCGAAATCGGCATCAACCTGGGCGACTTTTTTCTGCAAATCGGCAAGGTTTTCAACCTCGATAGGCGAAGCGGGATGGTTTGGAAAACTGCCGTCGAGATCGAAGTACATTGGCACGACATCGATGACCGGCAGTTGATCCAACACCGGCGGCAGGGTTGCACCGGCCATGCCGTTGCCGGCGTCGATCACGATTCGATACGGTTTCAGTACCGATGGATCGATGAACGACAGACAGTGCTCGGCGTACTCCTCGCCGATCTCCCGGCGCACCATCATCCCCCGCGACGGTGACCGTTTGAATTCATCGGTCGTCTGGATGATTTTTAGAATCTGTTGCAGACCTTCCTGTCCGGAGAGTGGTTCCGCATTCTTGCGACATATCTTGAGGCCGTTATACTCTTTCGGATTGTGGCTGGCCGTGATCATCACGCCGGCGTCGTAGCCGAACTTACCGACGGCGAAATAGAGCCCATCGGTGGAGCAAAGACCCAGATCGACCACGTCCACTCCGGCATCGTTGATGCCTCGTGTGAAGTGTTCGAATATCTCATCGGACGAGAGGCGCATGTCACGCCCCACGGCGATACTCTTCGGTTTCAGAAAACCGGCCAGAGCGCTCCCGATGTGTCCGGCATCTTCAGGGTTCAACTGGTCCGGAACGGTGCCTCGAATGTCGTAGGCTTTGAATATAGATGGATCGATATGCACAACTCAACTCCTTCAGTACCAAACTACAGCCGTTTCGGAACGCCGTCAATTAAAACTGGCACGGTCAGGGCTTTGGGGAAATTCCCACCAACCGCCTCCAGTATCGGCAGCCAAACGTGGTGTCTGCTTGACATGTTTTGAATACAGCGTATATTGACCACAGGTACACGAAGATACTCCAATGGTGATCAAGGCCATAAACGAAAATACCAGGAGAAACGGGATTCTCTCCAGAGTTAAGTGCGGAAAGCTCTCCGCACTTCAGCAAGCAGGAGGATTGGACGGATGAGGTGTCACCGACTTGTTATAGGACTAATCGCAGTAACCTGCATGGGGGCCGGCGCTCTTGCCAACACCATCAATGTTCCGGGCGACTCAGCAACAATTCAGGCGGGTATCGACGGAACGGCCGACTTCGACACAGTCCTAGTCGCCCCCGGGACCTATGCCGGAGTGGGCAACCGCGATCTTGATTTCGACGGCAAACTGATTGTCCTGCGCTCCAGCGGGGGACCGGCGGTCACCACTATCGACTGCGGTGGATCGGTGTCGGAGCCGCATCAGGCTATCCGCTTTCACAACGGCGAGGATTCACTGGCCCGTGTACACGGGTTTACCATGACCAACGGCTGGTGGTACGACGATCCCTGGCCGGATGACGGCGGGATCGTGCAGTGTAGTTCTTCCGCCCCGGCTATCGTCAACTGTGTGATCACCGGCAACACCGGAAACGGGATTTATGCCTACCACAATATGGACGGACAGTACGGCTCCGGTGTGCAGATAGATAGCTGTGTTGTTTCCAACAACGACGGCAACGGCGTGGTATCTGCTCAGGGCCGCGCGAAACTCTCTCGGTGTGAGGTGTCCGACAACGACTCAAGCGGCATCGTGCTGATGTGGCAGGGAACCTTGAACGTTTCGCAATCGGTGGTATATCGCAACGGTGGCGGGGGATGCATAGCCAATGTGTACAGCCCCTCTGATTTCATCATTGACCGAACGACTGTGTTCGGCAACAACGGCCACGGCGTCCACTTCTTTCATGAAGCACCAAAAAACGGCGCCAGGGATAATACTTATTCGCTCAATCAGACATTGGTCGCGTTCAACAACGGTGCGGGTATTATCGCCGACGGCCTGCTCGACTTCAGTGACGTTGCGTGCTGCAATTCTTTCGGCAACTCAGGGGATGATTGGGGACAATTCTCGGCCTTCGGCCCGGAAGATGCTTTCGGAAACCTGTCGCTCGATCCGCTTTTCTGTGATACCGCCAACGACAACATCTCTATCGACCTTCTCTCGCCGTGCGCTTCAACGCACCCGCTCAACGATTGTGCCTTACAGATCGGCGCCGGCAGTCCGGTCTGTGAAAACTACACCGACAGTGACGGCGATGGTTGGGTGGATGAAATGGATAACTGCCCCGGTGACTTCAACCCCTTACAGGAAGATTACGATCAGGACGGACTTGGCGACTCCTGCGACCCGGCCGCCGTCTGGTATGTCAAAGCCGATGGTACAGGTGATGTGCCGACCATCCAGGTGGCCATTGATTCGGCTGCTGATTTCGACACAGTGTTGTGTGCAGCGGGCACCTATACCGGCAACGGCAACCGCGACCTGGATTTTCTCGGCAAGAAGATTGTGCTGACATCCGAGAGCGGACCATCGGTGACGATCATTGACTGTGAAGGGACCGGCATCGACCCACATCACGGATTTCATTTTCACAACGGCGAGGATTCACTATCACGGGTGCGTGGACTCACAATAACAAACAGCTTTTGGGATTACTCATGGTTCGGCGGCGGAGGCGCTGTTATCTGTTCTATGGCTACCCCGACCATCGTCGGTTGCGAAATAACCGGCAATACCGGCAACGGGATCAACTGCCGTTTTGGGGAATCCTCCGATCCTGATTCGTCGGTACACCTGGACAGTTGCAGTATCTATGGGAACCAGGGTCTTGGCATTGTCATGAGTGTGGCCTCGGTCAGTGTTCAGCGGTCGGTGGTTTCTCAGAACGATTCGGGCGGCATTCAGGCTTGGGGGCGCAGCTCTCTCTGGATGTCCGAGGTGCTGGTGGACAACAATGGGCAAGCGGGAATAGAACTGAACATCAGCCTGGGGGCGAATTTTCAGATCACCAACAGCACCATTGTGTCAAACGCTGGTGACGGTATCAACTTTTATGAGGATCCTCCCAAAGATGGAGAAAGCCGTGGATTGAAGATGCTCCACAACAACGTGGTAGCCTTCAACCAGGGCAGCGGTATAGAACAGGGTGGTGTGGGCATTTACTGGGGCGTCCATTGCAACAATTCGTATGGAAATACATTGGGTGATTGGCCGGCCTGGTCCACCGGACTGGGCAGTGACACGGTGGGGAATATCTCATTCGATCCTTTGTTCTGCGACACGACTTTTCTCACCTATCAACTTGATGACCTCTCTCCATGCGCCGCCGGCAGTCCGCTGAACTCATGCGGTACGCTGATCGGCGCCTACGATGTCGTGGCCGGGTGCAACTCCCCTGCCGACACTGACTCAGACGGTATCGCCGACATTATGGACAACTGTCCGGAAGTATACAATCCCGATCAAACCGATATCGACCTGGACGGCATCGGCGATCTGTGCGACACCACCCGGGTATGGTACCTCAAGCCGGATGGAAGCGGTGACTGGCCGACCATACAGGTTGCGTTGGACTCATCGCAACACTTCGACACCATTTGGTGCGCGGCGGGAACCTACACAGGGGACGGCAACCGCGACCTCGACTTCGGCGGTACAATGGTCACGCTTGTCTCCGAGGACGGTCCTGACGTAACCACAATCGACTGCGAAGGGACCGGCCCCGATCCACACCAGGCCTTCAACTTTCACAGCGGTGAGGATTCGCTGTCAATAGTAAACGGCTTCACCATCACCGGTGCATTCTCAAGCTTTAGTGTTTACGGCAGTACAGGAGCCGTCACCTGTACTCTCTCGGCCCCGGCGATAGTCAATTGCAAAATCACCGGCAACTACGGCAACGCGGTTTGGTGCAATAACAACATGTTCCCGGAACTGGGCGGCGGCCTGCGCCTGGACAGTTGTTTCATCTCAAACAACAATGGCCACGCTGTGGTCGCATACGTGGGAAATGTCAATATCACTCACTCGGAAATATCATACAACGACTCAGGTTCGGTATGGGTGATCTGGTCGGGATATCTCAGGATGTCCGAATGTAATGTCCACCACAACTGGAATTCGGGCGTGTACATCATGCTCGGTTCCCAGGGTGGTTGTGAGGTGAACAACAACACTTTTATCGCCAACAGCACCGGCATCTCATACGGCTGGGAAGCGCCCAAAGACGGCGATGAAGACAGGCTGGCATTGTTCTCCAATAACTTGTGCGCTTTCAACTACTATAGGGGGGTTGACTGTATCGGAATGCCCTTTGCCGATTTTGCCTGCAACAACTCTTTCGGAAACCCCGGCGGTGACTGGCCGGATGTCGGCTTCGGTCCCGGCGACGAGTTCGGAAACTTGTCCACCGATCCGCTGCTGTGCGACACGGCCAATCAAAACTATCTGCTCGATGCTCTGTCCCCGTGCGCGCCCGGTCATGTGCTGAACACGTGCGGCTCGCTCATCGGTGCCTTTTGGGTTCAGTGTTCCGGTGCTCTCGACAGCGACCTTGACCTGGTGGCCGATGTTAACGACAACTGTCCCGATGACTACAATCCTTTGCAGATAGATTCCGACCACGACGGCGTGGGGGATAGTTGTGATAACATTATGGCATGGTATGTCCTACCGGACGGTTCCGGCGCGGCGCCTACGATACAGGCGGCGGTCGATATTGCTTCCGAGCGGGATACTATTATCTGTGCGCCGGGCACCTTCACCGGCGACGGTAACCGTGACATTGATTTCGGCGGCAAGAACGTCGTTGTGATCTCCGAAAACGGCCCCTATGCAACCACTATTGACTGTGAGGGCAGCGTCTCGGAACCGCACCAGGCATTCTACTTCCACACCAATGAAGATTCGACTTCGGTGGTGGAGGGCTTCACGATTACGGGGGCATACACGGGTAGCTGGCCGGTGGTGGCGGCTGTTCTTTGTTATGGCGGCTCGCCGATTATTCGCGATTGTCGGATTCTCAACAACGACGGCCCCGGCTATCAGTGCGGCAACTACGGCATGGCCTACCTGACCGACTGCGAGATTTCGGGCAACGCGGGTGACGGTGTCATTGGAGGATCGATGGTCCACCCGCCGACCGAGCTGTTCATGTCGGGAACACTGGTCTACGACAATGAAGGACACGGCATCGTAGCCTACTCCGGACTCACCGGCTACATTGCCAATTGCACGGTTGTTGAAAACCTGAATGGCGGTTTCCACTTCGAGATAGACCCACCAAAAACCAATCCGAAACTCCAGGCCGACACTCTTGTCATCACCAATTGCATCACCGCTTTCAACGGTTCCTATGGTTTCTCATCGCAGTTTTGGGGTGGACTGGTGGCCTACCGATGTAACGATGCTTTCGGCAATCCTGTCCAGGATTTCAATTCGAGTGCATTCTCCGGCGACGAGAACGGCAACATCTCGTTCAACCCGCTATTCTGTGACACGACGCATATCACCTTCGAACTTGACGACCTCTCACCGTGCGCGGCATACAGCCCGCTCAATTCATGTGGGACACTGATCGGCGCATACGATGTCGTGCCTTTCTGCGACTCTCCCGCCGACACCGATTTCGACGGCATCGCCGACATCATGGACAACTGCTCGACTGTGGCCAACGCCAATCAGGCTGACTCCGACGGTGATGGTGTGGGTGATGCGTGCGACGCCAGTCGCGTGTGGTATGTCAAAGCGGACGGCAGCGGTGACGCTCCCACCATTCAGGCGGCGATTGACTCGGCCTCCATTACCGACACCGTACTGGTAGCGGCCGGAACTTACACGGGAGACGGCAACCGTGATCTGGACACTCAGGGAAAAGGGATCACAGTCATTTCAGAGGGCGGGCCGTCGGTGACGCTGATTTCCGTCGACGGTACGTTTGAAGAGCCGCACATCGGGTTCTGGCTTACCGGCGGCGAGGATTCAACCACCATTATTGACGGTTTCCGAATCGAAGGGGCTGTGGGCGATTCTGTTTCATGGTTCTTATACGGCGCCGTCTCTTGCGATTCAGCTTCCCCGACTATTCGCAACTGCGAAATCACCAACAATTACGGCCCCGGCCTGTTCACTTTTGACTGGTTCTCCAGACCTCGTCTGATAGACTGCAAGATAACCAACAACAGCGACGGAGTCTCCATCTATGGAGGCCGAGTGGAACTGATGCGTTGCGAGGTTTCAAACAACGACTCGTCCGGTATCTCGGTTCCGTACTCCGGTGAAATCCGGCTGGACAGTTGCCTGGTTCAGGGTAACGGTCGATATGGAGTGTACGCCTACACCATGTTCGATGATCTTGAGCTATATTCAAGCACCATAGTCGGCAATGAGACCGGCCTGTTTTGGATGTGGAACTTCCCAAAAGAAAGTAAACCGTCCCAGGACAAGGATCGTTACGGCAATCTCATTGTCTCCAATTGCATCTTTGCGTTCAATGAGGATAAGGGAGTCTGGGCCGACTGGAGTACGTATGACACAATTGTCTTTTGCAGCAACTCCTTCGGCAACCCCGGCGGAAACTGGGACGCCGGTCTGCCCTCGCCCGGCGACGAGTGGGGCAACATCTCAGCCGATCCATTGTTCTGCGATGCCGCCGGCGGAAACTTCAGCCTGGCCGGCGAGTCACCCTGCCTGCCGGCGGGCAATAGCTGCAACGCCCAGATGGGATTGTACGGACAGGGCTGTGGCGATTGTTGCATCACGCGCGGTGACATTAATCACGACGGCGCGCCGAATATTGACATATCGGATTTGGTCTATCTGGTCGACTACATGTTCACTGGCGGCCCGCCGCCACCTTGTATGGAAGAGGGTGATGTCAACGGCCTCGGCGCAATCGACATCAGCGACCTGGTTTACATTGTTGATTACGCCTTTACCGGTGGTCCCGCCCCCCCACCGTGCGGGAAGTAGTGGCAAGCCACTTTTTTGCTCTTCGCGGCCATAAATGGCTCTCATGCGCTACGCGGCCATAAATGGCTCTCATGCGCTACACGCTCAACAACCTCATGGTGAGCGGAGTCGAACCATGAACTCTTGTAGGTCGAAACCCCGCTTCGCGACCCCTTCGGGTCAGGGGTTTCGACCTACAGTTTTAGCTGAGACGGCCACCCATGGCTGACGGCTCCCCCCCAACATCTTCCTTGCTATCACCCACTGCTTGGTGTACTTTCCCGGCATGAAACTGGGTATCATAGGCAAACCGCAGTGCGGCAAGACAACCGTTTTCAACGCCGCCGCCGGACAGCATGAGGCGGTCGGCGATTACTCGCAAGCGTCGCACCGCGCGATCATCAAAGTACCCGATGAACGGGTCGACCGGCTGGCCGAACTGGCGCAACCGGACAAGATGACCTACGCCGAAATCGAGTTCCTTGACGCCCCGGGCTTTACCGGAGAGGGGAAAAAGGGTTCTGAGTTGAAAGTCACCAACGACCTGCGCGATGTCGATGCGCTGATTATGGTGATCGATGCTTTTTCGCCTGATGCCGACCCCGAAAAGTATATCCAAAACCTCTATGACGAGATGATGCTGGCTGATCAAGTGGTGGTGGAAAACAATCTCGCCAACAAAACCAAGAAGATGACCCTCACCGGTGACAAGACAATTCAGACGGAGCTGGACCTGTTGCAAAAGTGTCTTGATTTGTTGGAGGACGACAAAGCGCTCCTGCACCTTGAGTCAAACGACGTCGAGGCTCGGTTTCTCCGCAATTACCAATTCCTGTCGCACAAGCCGATTCTGATAATGCTCAATATCGCCGAAGAAGACCTGCCCAAACAGAATGAGATTTACAATCAGTACAAACATGTGATCGAGCCGGGCAAGCGCGAACTGGCCACGCTCTGCGGCAAACTTCAGATGGACCTGGCCACACTCCCGCCCGAAGAGCAGCAAGCCTTCTTTGAGGACATGGGCGTGACATCATCGGCCATGGATAAGGTGATACACAAATCGTATGCGCTTTTGGGTCTGATTTCGTTTCTCACCACCGGCAAACCGGATGTGCGCGCCTGGACTATCACCAAAGGTACGATTGCGCACCGGGCAGCCGGGGCTATTCATACCGACATTGAGCGTGGTTTCATTCGCGCCGAAGTAACGCCGTTCGACGACTATGTAGCGTACAAAACTCCGGCCGCACTTAAAGCGGCCGGCAAAACAAGACTGGAAGGCAAAGACTACATCGTCCAGGACGGCGATGTGATTCTGTTTCGATTCAATGTCTGAGGAGAATTCATGCTGTGATGGCATGCAAAGCGGATAAAGCCTATTCATGGGTCGGCTTGCCTGTGTCGGGCGGGGTCGCCCAACACCACGTGCGAGACCCTGCCCTGCGGGTGCTGTCAGGCGACTCGCCTGACGGCTATTCGATAGGGAGTTCGGTGTCGAACGGGGTGGCTCGACACCGCGTGCGAAAAACACAGGGAACCCGACCAACACCGCTGTGTTCAAAATCTGAGCAGACCTGCCGATATCGTACTAAAGGCACGGCAATGGCAACGAAACGAATGCGAGGCTGATTTGATAAGTGTAGTAGACAAGCCGGAGAAAGAAGCAACGGATACGCAGGTGTTATCGATCCTGCCGCTGAGAGGCACCGTCGTATATCCATACCTGGTGGTCCCGTTGATGATCCAGGATGCCGACCAGACGCGCATGCTGGACGAAACACTTATGCGCGGCGCACGCATTGGGTTGTTTTTGCAGAAAGACCTGGAACAGGAAAACCCAGGACCGGATGACCTTCATAACGTCGGAACGGCCGGTAATATTCTCAAAATGCTGCGTTTCCCCGACGGCAGCGTGCGCTTTTTGATTCAGGGTCTCTCGCGCATAAAAATCAAGAAGTTCGTTTCTTCTGAGCCTCACCTCATGGCCAAGGTGGAAGAGCTTGACGAAATCGTCGATCAGCCGGTCAAGACCGAAGCGCTTCAGCGCAACCTTCTTGAACATATCAAGAGCCTGACGGAACTGGCGCCTTATCTGACCGAAGAGTTTCATGTTTCCGCGATCAATCAAGACACGCCCTCGAAGTTGACCGACTTCGTGGCTTCCAGCTTGAACATCCCGCTGGCTGAGAAACAACGGTTGCTGTGTCAGCTGAACGTGTTCAGGCGGATGGAACGACTTTATCAGGCTCTGAACAAGGAGTTGGAAGTTCTCGCTCTGTCGCGTAAGATCCAAGCTCAAGCGGCCAACGAACTGGGCAAATCGCAGCGTGACTACATTTTGCGCGAACAACTCAAGGCGATAAAAAAGGAGCTTGGCGACGGCGATGACAAGTCGGATGTCGATGAATTCGAGATCAAAATCGCCTCGGCCGGAATGCCCGACCATGCCGAGCAGGTGGCACGCAAAGAACTTGATCGGCTCTCACACATGGCCCCGTCATCGGCTGAGTACACGGTCTCGCGCACTTACATCGACTGGCTGGTCACCTTGCCCTGGAGCAGTAGCACCGATGACAAACTCGATCTGAAAGAGGCCAAGAAAGTGCTCGATGAGGATCACCACGACCTCGAAAAAGTCAAGGATCGCATCCTGGAGCATCTGGCCGTCCGTAAACTCAAGAGTGATGTAAAAGGACCTATCCTTTGTTTCGTGGGACCGCCCGGCGTCGGCAAGACTTCCCTGGGCAAATCGATCGCTCGGTCTATGGGGCGCAAGTTCGGTCGCGTGTCGCTTGGCGGCATGCGTGATGAGGCGGAGATTCGCGGTCACCGGCGCACCTATATCGGCGCCATGCCGGGCCGTGTAATTCAGTTGATCAAACGTTGCGGCTCCAACAACCCGGTTATAATGCTCGACGAGGTCGACAAGCTGGGCTCGGATTTCCGCGGCGACCCTTCTTCGGCCTTGCTTGAGGTGTTGGACCCGGAGCAAAACGATTCGTTCTCCGATCACTATCTCGAACTGCCGTTCGATCTTTCTAAGATCATGTTCATCACCACGGCCAACTGGCTCGATCCAATCCCGGCCGTGCTTCGTGATCGCATGGAGATCATACGCCTGCCGGGCTACACCGACATTGAGAAACTGGCTATCTCGCGGATTCACCTAATTCCTAAACAACTGGACAACCACGGTCTCAGTCCCTTGCAACTGAGCATTTCCGACAAAGCGGTTCAGGCAATCATCGACGGTTACACGCGTGAGGCCGGACTTCGCAATCTGGAACGCGAAATCGCCGCTGTGTCTCGCAAGGTGGCCCGTCGGGTGGCATCCGGCTACAAGAAAAAAATCACCGTCGACGACAAAGCGATCGGCAAGCTCCTGGGACCAAAACGGTTTATCCGTGAGGCCCTGGCCCGCCAGGGAAAAATAGGGGTCGTGCCGGGGCTGGCCTATACGGCGGTCGGTGGCGAATTACTGTTCGTAGAAGCCACGTCAATGCCCGGCAAGCGAGAGATGACTCTGACCGGGCATCTCGGCGACGTCATGAAAGAGTCGGCCCACGCCGCACTGTCCTTCCTGAGGTCCAACGCGGCCATGTTTAACATTGCCGATGAACTGTTCAACACTCGGGAGATTCACATCCATGTGCCGTCGGGCGCAACCCCCAAGGACGGACCATCGGCAGGGATTGCCATGTTGGTTGCGGTGGCTTCGCTTTTCACCAATCGAGCGGTCAAGCCATGTCTGGCCATGACCGGTGAGATCACACTGCGCGGGCAACTGTTGCCGATCGGTGGACTCAAAGAAAAACTCCTGGCCGCCTATCGAGCAGGTGTCGAAACAGTACTGCTGCCGGAAGAAAACCGCAAAGATTCATCGGAGTTGCCGCCGGAAATAAAAAAGGCTGTAAAACTTAAATTCTTCGCCGAAGCATTACCGGCTGTCAAGTTTGCATTGGAAAGTGCGACTACGAAAGACTCAACTCCCGCCGCCCGGCGCAAGAAAAAGAGTCGACCATAAAGAATCAAGGATGATTCATGAAGCTCGTCACGGCCGAGCAAATGCGGTCGATTGACCGCGAAACTATCGACAATCAAGGTATCCCCGGCGATCAACTGATGGAGAACGCCGGGCGCGGTATCGCTGATAAGCTCAACAGCCTGGTGATCGATGCATCTTCCGGTGATACCGTTACCGTATTTTGCGGGAAAGGCAACAACGGCGGGGACGGCTTTGTCGTTGGTCGATGTCTCTATCAGGCGGGGGCCAAGGTTGTCGTCTATTTCCTTGGTCCGCTGGACAAGTTACCTGCAGATGCCCGCCTGAATTTTGACCGTGCGGCCGGCGTCGGAGTCGATATGCACGAGCTCAACTCAATCGATCAATTGCCTGCAGAGCTTGACACCAACTACATCATAGATGCTATCTTCGGTACCGGATTCACCGGCGCGCCGCGCGGTCAGGCGGCTGAGTTGATCGACTATATCAATATTCAACCCCAATGCACCATCGCCATCGACCTGCCTTCCGGACTCAACGCCGATAATGGACAGCACGACGGTGTCGCTGTTCGGGCCGACTATACCTGCACGCTGGCTCTTCCCAAATATGGTCTGTTTGTAACACCGGGGCGGGAGTTGGCCGGGGCGGTTATAACCGTGCCGATAGGTATCCCTGATGGAGTGGTGGATAGTCTCGATCTGAAGACGGACCTTATCACACCCGACCGGGTTGCGAGCCTGATCCCTGAACGCAAGCCGAACGGTCATAAAGGCGACTTCGGAAAACTTTTTCTGTTGGCAGGATCGGTCGGCATGACCGGTGCGGCGGCCATGGCGGCAAAGAGCGCCTTGCGCTCAGGTTGCGGTATGGCGAAGGTGGGTTGTCCCCACACCGCCCTGCCGTTGATCGCATCTTCGGTGCTGGAGGCCACCACCTGGCCGCTGCCCGATGTGGCCAGGAAAGGCGCTTTGGCTCTGCGCGGGCTGGGTGAAGTACGTAAGCTGGCCTCCCAGCATGATGCCGTTGCCGTCGGACCGGGTGTCGGCACGCATCATGAAACGTCCGAATTGATCAGGAGATTTGTTTCAAGCCTTGAACAACCACTGGTGGTCGATGCCGATGGACTCAACGCCCTCGTCGGCCATCTGGATGTTCTTGCTAAGAAAAACGTACCTCCGATACTCACGCCGCACCCGGGCGAGTTCTGTCGACTGGCCGGCCTTGACGTCTTACCCGAAGACATTCACGAAAGAATCCAAACGGGCCAACAGTTTGCAACCGAACACCGGGTGATTCTTGTCCTCAAAGGTAGCCCCACTATCGTCGCAGGTCCCAATGGCGAGAGTTTTCTCAATCCGACCGGTAACTCAGGTATGGCTACCGGCGGCTCCGGTGACGTTCTCACCGGTGTGATCGGATCGTTTCTGGCTCAGGGCGTGAGAGCTATCGAGGCTACTTTGATCGGTGTTTTTGTCCATGGTTTGGCCGGTGATCTGGCAGCCGATCAATTGACAGAGCGTTCTGTTATCGCCGGTGATCTGATTGAGTATCTAAGCGAGGCTTACGAGACCCTCGGCTGCTGAAATGTCTGAGATCGTTTGTCCAAAATGCTCCGGACCTATGAGCAATCTCGGGATAAGTGATCTTTCCGTCAAGCAATGCCACAGATGCAGCGGAACGTGGTTGGAGTTGGCCGAGATAAAGTCACAGCTTGACAAGTCAACACAGCTTTGGGCTGTTCTCGAAAAGGGTGGGGTAGCCACCGGGCTCCCGTGTCCCACCTGTCGTTACCAACATCTATCCCGAGCTAAGTATGGTAACAGCGAGATTGATTGGTGTTCGGCCTGCAAGGGGATGTTTTTTGACCCGGGCGAACTTGAGCAGATTAGATCATCTGTACAACGAAGTCACTCGGCCGACGCGTCGGGAGCCGTCGGGACCGGTGCTGATTTGGTGGTGGACGGTGTCGGACAGGTGATTATCGAGGGCGTTTGGTGGGTCGTTGAGATGATCGTGGATGCAACCTAATCGGCGGCTCCGAAGACGGACCCACCCTACTTGCTAACTCCCCGTTTCGAGCAAGCTGACCCTGCTCACTTATGCCTGAAATCTGCCGATAGTAGAGGCAAACAGAAGCTTCAAGGGAGCAACAATGAAAATACTGATTGCAGAAGACTCGGCCCTCATCCGTCGCGGCATTGCCAAAATCGTCACCGACCAGGGGTTCAAGCCTATCGAAGCAGAGAACGGCGCCGAGGCACTGGCCAAACTCAGAAAAAACGAACGTGACATAGCGCTGGTCATTCTCGACTGGAATATGCCGTTGATGGACGGCTACGAAGTACTGTGCAAAATCCGTTCGCAGAATGACTGCGCCCATATCCCCGTACTAATGGCCACCTCCGACGGTGCCGAAGAAGATGTCATTAAGGCGATCAAAGCCGGGGCGAACTCATATCTGGTCAAGCCGTTCAAGCCTGAGGACATGGCCAGACAAATCAACGAATTGACCAACTTCAAAGCTGTCCCGAAACAATAGCGCTGGTTCAAAGCTGCCATCGGATGACTCGGCGACAGCTCTGACAATCAGAGCCATCGTGAAGAAACTGGTATACATAGGCGAAAACTTAGAGCGGGCCGACCAATTGAGACGGATTCTCTCCGACGAGTACCGTTTCGAAGCAATCGAACGCAGCCAGGCGTTCGATCTTGATGACTGCGCTCTGGTGATAATCGAAAAACGGTCCGACCCCGGTTCGCACAAGAGAAACATGGTGCGGTTTAAGTCGCTGGTCGGGTATCGCGATATTCCGATTGTTATCAGCCTCGACCAGACTGATCTGGACCGTCAACATACGCCCATCGATCATAGCTGCACTATGTTGATATCGCCTTTTGATGACGATCAAGTCCGAAGGCAAATCCAACGTGCCCTGACTAAGGTGGGCGTGGAGAGTTCTCCGGATGAAGATATCCTTCAAGTCATAGCTCAGGCGACGCGATTGGTTGTGGGACAAATAGCCGGAGTCGAAATCGTTCAAACGGGAAACTATGCCAGGAAAGAGTATCATCTGTCGGGTGAGGTCTGCGCCCTCATGCCGCTATCCGGACACCTCCAAGGATGCCTCGCGGTTGGCCTGTCGACCTTGTTGGCTCGGCGGTTGTCGGCACAAATGGCTTGTTGTGACGAAGGTGCCGTCTCCGACAGAGATTTACCGGATGGTGTCGGCGAGATTATCAACCAGATATCAGGCAAGGTCAAGACAATCATGTCGGAGCAGGACAAGTCGGTTGAAATCTCTCTTCCCGAAGTATGCCGAGTAGCCACAGGTCGGATTGCCGAGAATGATACGCTGCCGGTTCAGGTACTGCTGTTTGAGTGTGGCCGTGAGGCTTTCGCTGTTTATGTCTGCCTTCGTCAATGCGCAGACAATCCCGCCATGACAGGTGCCGGTCTGTCAACTTACTAACTCTACCGACTAATCGTTAAGAAAAGAGGTCCCCGGTCACGAAGGATGTGACCGAGCGTACGTCTGATACAATTCGTCGGCCACCAGGTAGGGGTCCGAGCGCCCGCGATAGACATCATCGACGATCTGATCAAAATCTACTTGCTCAGCCAAACGGTCAATAAACTCCCGACGAAAGCGGTGACTCAGAATAGCCAGTATCTTCTTCTGAACCTGCAATCGTCGATGCCGATCAAAATGATCGTTGGCCTTTATGAACTCAAGGTGCTCTCTGATGCGTTGATGCAACTTCTCGATACCGATAGATTGATTCGCCTGAGTAGTCACCACTTTCGTCTCCCAAGCATCTTGAGTTGATGTTCTAAGATGTAGCGCGTGCTTCAGTTCGACGGCCAAACTTTCGGCACCCTGACGATCCGCCTTGTTGACCACCATTATGTCGGCCACTTCCATCAGTCCGGCTTTCATGGTCTGCACGGCATCGCCGGACTCCGGCACAACTACCACCACGACCGTGTCACAGGCATCGACAATATCAAGTTCGACCTGGCCCACGCCTACCGTCTCGATCAGGATAATGTCGAATCCAAATGCATCCAGCACCATCGACACGTTATCGGTAGCCGACGACAATCCGCCGGTGGCGCCACGTGAGGCCATCGACCGAAAATACACTCGGCCGTCTGAGGGTAGCTCGCCCATGCGGACGCGATCTCCCAACAGGGCTCCACCGGTGAAGGGCGACGATGGGTCGACGGCAACGATTCCTACTTTGGTGCCCGCACCTGAAAGCAGGGAGGTCAGACAGTAGACCAAAGTGGACTTACCTGCGCCGGGCGGTCCCGTAACGCCGATTTTTATGGCCCGGCCGGTTTTTTTCGACAGGTCGCCCAGCAGCTTGCGAAACCCCTCCCGGCGATTCTCAACCTGAGTGATCAGGCGCGACAGTGCCCGGATATCTCCGGAGAAAAATCGGTCGAGCAACTCCATAGTTAGGCAAATCCGGTGGACAGATTACCGGCCGTCAGTTTGATGTCTTTCAACCTGAGTTGTTTGCGCGTCACGTCGTTGTAAGTGTTGTATTCAATAACGTATGCTAAGTCGACCAGGCATCCTTTGTCCGAGATCAGGCTGGCCATGTGTCCGAAGCCGAAACCTATGACGTCAAAGACCGGGTCTCCCTTGCGAACTCGCATCTTGAGATGGTTCTTTCCGACAATATAGGGCTGACCCACGACCTCGCAGTTGCGCGTCAGAAAAACCGGTCGCATATTCTGAGGACCAAAGGGCGAGAACTCTTCAAAAGTCTGCATGAGATCGTCGTTGATCTCGGTGAGTTCGATCTCCAGGTCTATGTGCAGCTTGGGAGCAATGTCCTCGTTGGTGAGATGCTTGATCGAGACTTTTTTGAACGCTTCGCGGAATTCTGTAATCTGATCGTCGCGGATCGACAGTCCGGCAGCATACTTGTGACCGCCGTATTTGATCAACAGGTGTTCGCACTCTTTCAGAGCTTCGCACAAATGGAAACCGGGGATCGAGCGCGCCGAACCTTTGCCGACACCGTCGGTTACCGAGATCATGATAGTCGGCAGATGATAGCGCTCGACTATACGACTGGCGACAATTCCAATAACCCCCTGGTGCCAACCTTCACCGGACAGAATTATTGCCCGGTCGTTATCCAGATCAACTATTTCCTGGATCTGCGCCAGAGCTTCTTTGAGCGTGGTTTCATCGATAGCCTTACGCCGCTTGTTTTCTTCGTCTAATTTGCGAGCGATCTCTGCAGCCACTTGCTCATCGCGTGTCGACAGAAGACGTACCGCCTCACCAGCCGCCCCCAGACGCCCCAGCGCATTGATCCGCGGCGCCAGAATGAAAACCACCTGACCGGTGCTGATGTCTTTACCCATCAACCCTGAAACAAAAGTCAGTGACTTAAGACCAGGCTTGGTAGTACGGGCGATCTGCCGGATGCCGAACTTGGTCAGGACGCGATTCTCACCTACCAGCGGCACGATATCCGCGGCCGTGCCCATGGCAACCAGGTCGAGATGTTCTTCCAGATCGCGTTCGTCCTGACTGTGTGATTGATACAAAGCCTGGGCGAATTTGAACGCCACCCCAACCCCGGACAGTTCGTCCGGATACCTTTCACCGTCGGTCTTTGGATTGATAATGGCGACCGCATCAGGAATCTTCTCGCCCGGTTCATGGTGGTCGGTGACAATCACATCAACACCGACCGAACGTGCGTACTCCACTTCTTCGATGGCTGTGATCCCGGTGTCGACCGTGATTATCAGAGAGACACCGGCATCTTTAGCTTGATCGATACCGTCCTTTGACAAACCGTAGCCTTCCACCAATCGATTCGGCAAGTAGAAGATAACATCGCCACCCAGCTTGCTCAGTACCATGTACAGAAGAGTAGTTGCGGTAATGCCGTCAACATCGTAGTCCCCGTAGATGACCATCTTTTCATTATTGCAGAAAGCCTGGGTAACGCGGTCGATTCCCTCCCGCATACTGGTCATGTCGTATGGGTCCCGAAGGTCGACCATCTGCGGCCGCAGGAATCGTTGGATGGTCTCAGCGCTATCAATGCCTCGTTTGACCAGAACTTTGACCACCTGCCCCGGCAGGTCGCACTCCTCAATCAAACCTGCAATCAGCGCCGCATCCGGCTCATCATCCAGGACCCATTTCAAGGGTGCGATCCGTTTTGTGTAGCTCATCAGAGCCTCCATATTACTGGAGGCTTGTCAGCAGGAGGTAAGCCGAGTTCTGTAATCCCGCCATAGGCGAGACCAACAGTCATTTATCTTGATGATCGGTTGCCCGATCATTCTTTGCGGCCCACCCGGGAATCATAGCGGGGCGAATCGACCCCTGTTCCCCTATTTGGCCTTGCTCCGGGCGGGGTTTACCCACTGCCTGCATTACTGCCGACAGCCGTGGTCTCTTACACCACGTTTTCACCCTTACCCGCCAAAGACGGGCGGTATAGTTTCTGCGGCACTTTCCATCGGATCACTCCGCCCCGGTGTTACCGGGCGCCCTGATTCTGTGGAGCTCGGACTTTCCTCACTCTAAATTTTCATCTAAAGCGCGACTGTTTCTCCTACTTTAACAAGCCTTCATCTATAAACCAAAACACACTAACATCCATTTCAATCCTCCCCCCACTCAAAACATACGTCTGTAATTGGGCGCCTCTTTGGTGATAGGCACCGAATGCGGATGAGACTCCGTCACACCGGCTGATGTAATACGGACCATGGTCGACTCTTGTGCAAAACTCTCCAGGTTGGCGGCGCCGCAAATCCCCATACCGGCCCTGAGTCCACCCACCAGTTGATGCACCGACTCGGCCAACTCTCCTTTATACGGCACTCGGCCTTCGATTCCCTCCGGAACGAGCTTGCCGGCATCCTCCTCAAATTCCTGAAAATAGCGGTCCTTGCTGCCTTCTCTCATCGAGCCCAGGGAGCCCATTCCTCGGTACACCTTGAAGGAACGACCCTCAAAGAGCACGGTTTCGCCGGGAGATTCTTCGGTGCCTGCGAATAACGATCCAATCATAACCGCCTGGGCGCCACAGGCCAGCGCCTTGGCAACATCGCCGGAATATCGAACGCCACCGTCGGCCACAACCGGAGTTCCGGTTTTTTGGGCAGCTTCCACCGCATTTACAATCGCCGTGACCTGCGGCACACCGGCGCCGGTCACAATTCTCGTGGTGCATATAGAGCCGGGGCCGATACCTATTTTTATACAATCAGCACCGGCCTCGATCAGAGCTTTGGCGCCGTCACCGGTAGCAACATTACCGGCCATCACCGGTACCTCCGGATGCGCTTTTTTTAGGGCCGTGACTGACTTTATTACGCCCTCACTGTGGCCGTGTGAAGAGTCGATTACTAACAGATCCACCCCGGCTGCAACCAATACCGGCGCTCTGGCCACAAGGTCCTGACCCACTCCCACAGCCGCGCCCACACGAAGACGACCCTGCTCATCTTTGCAGGCCAAGGGGTATTGTATCTTCTTGACGATGTCCTTGACGGTGATCATCCCGGTGAGGTTCTGGTTTTCATCGACAATCAAAAGCTTCTCAATACGATGCTGGTGCAACAGGTCCTTGGCTTTATCGAGGTCGGTCCCCTGTTTGACCGTCACCAGATCCTTGCTGGTCATAACCTCGGAGATGGGGACCGAGGGATCGCGGTGGAAACGCAGGTCACGGTTGGTAAGGATACCGACCAACCGACCACTCTCGGTAATCGGGATTCCTGAAATAGAGAATCGCTTCATCACTTCCAGGGCATCGCCTATAGTCCTGTTGGGGGGGAGCGTGATCGGATCGACAATCATACCCGATTCAGATTTTTTAACTTTGTCAACCTCGCCGGCCTGCGCCTCGGGGTCGAGGTTTTTGTGGATGATGCCGATTCCACCCTGACGGGCCAGCGCAATAGCCAGCCTGGACTCGGTAACGGTATCCATAGCCGCCGACAAGAGAGGGATATTCATTTTGATGCCGGGAGCGATTGTGGTTGTAACATCGACATCACGCGGCAACACCACCGAGTGCGCCGGCACAAGAAGTACATCGTCAAAAGTGAGGGCGACTTGCTCTAGAACCTTGGCCATAAAAAGTCTTCCCTGACATGCCGTGGGTGGGATAGGTATCCCGACCTAATTGGACTCCTCACCATCCCAGAACAGGAGTCGACCACAGTTTTCACAGGTGTGAATGCGATCACCTTTCTTTATCTCCTGGACTTTTCTAGGCGTCAGCGCTTTGTGGCAGGAACCGCAGGCACGCTTTTTGACCATCACCACCGCCGTTCCACCCTTGCCCTTGCGGACCCGTTCATAGATGGAGCGGGTAGGCCGGGGAATCTCTTTAGATATCCGGTCGCGCTCGTTTTCTTTGGCGGCCATAGTGTCACCGATAGAGTCGATTTTGTTCTGGAGAATAGACAGCTGTTTGGAGTTTGTGTCCTGGGCCGACTCCGATTTTTCGTTATACTCGGCGATTTCTTTTTCCAGTTCGGCGATACGTTCTTCGGTGCCCAGAAACTCGGTTTCTTGTTTGGATATATCCTGCTTGATAGCATCAATCTGAGCCACAAGCGCGTCATACTCCTTGTTGGTCTTGATTGACATCATCTGCTGTTGATACTTTTGCAGCTCAGCTTCTTTGGATGCGATTTCCAATTCGAGGGTTTTGACTGAAACCTTCTTGGACTCGAATTCGGTGGTACAGGTTTCCAGTTTGCTTTTGGCTTCCTCGATCTCGTTGCGCAGATTATCCATCATATCGGGAAGATATTCTTTGGACCGTTCCAACTCACCAAGATCATAGTCGATAATCTGTAGTTTCAACAGCAGTTCGAGATCGTTCGGCATCACACCTCCTTCTGCCACCAGCGGCTTATTCATCGGCACCTCAAATGAAAAACGCATCCCCCTGATCTGGCAGGAGAATGCGTTCTCTTATCTTTATGTCGTCCTGTGTTGTCGCCCGTCATTCGACAGGCTCGACCACGGTCGACGCTGTGGTGTTTGTCAGGTTTGTTGATCGTCATCTTGCAAACTGGGCAATACTGGATTCGAACCAGTGACCTCTCGGATGTGAACCGAACGCTCTAACCAACTGAGCTAATTGCCCGACAACCTTCTTTCCTTCCTTCATGGGCCCTGCAGGACTCGAACCTGCGACCCGCTGATTATGAGTCAGCTGCTCTAACCAACTGAGCTAAGGGCCCAAATTTGGCCGAGTCTTATAGTTTAAGCAAAAACTATAAGACCGTCAAGCGATTTAATCAAAACCTCGTCGACCCGAAAAGGTTCCTGGCTTTCGCCTGGGTTGTCGGGTGGCCCGAAGAGTACCGGTAGGGCGGGTCCGTCTTCGCCTGCGCGCCGCGGCGTGAACCCGCCACTATCAGAAGCAAGTCGAAACCCCTGGCCCGCAGGGCTGCCGCAGGCAGGTTTCGACAACTTCATTCTAGTTCACCCTTCGGCATCGCTTAGGCTGAGGTTGCCCCTCGACTCCACTCGGGGGGACAGAAGAGACGCACAGAGTTGTTATTGCCTGGGTGGATTAGGCCTTGACAGAATAGACTAATCGGCCTATTCTACAGTGGAAGAATGCAGTCAAAGAGTAACTAGCGGGTGGATTAGTTCTCGTTTTCGGCTGCTGACCAGAGGTGATTTTAATGAAAAACACGCTATTGTCAAAAACTGCTATCCCCGTGCTGGTTCTTTATATGCTGGTTTCGTTGCCTGCATGTGGAGATAAATCGCTCGATACCGGGGATTCGGATCAGCCCAATGCCTTTCGTATCCCACGTCTTGATGAGCCTTCTCATTTCGATGCCACCGAAGAGTATATGGGTGTAGTTTCCGACAACAAGCATAGCTTCCAGTTGTTTGATCTCCAGGGGAATGTCGTGTTCTCCGAGCACTTGGATCCTGGCGGGTTTTTCATGGTGCAGATGCGTGACTACGACGGCTTTTTCATTCTCGGTCGCACCGATCGCAAGGGTTCTGAGATGTATGCGGCATACGATTATTCGGGGCAACAACTACTTGATATGTGGTGTCGGGCTTTGTTGCGGGCATTCCCGTCAGGGCAGTACTACTTCACTGAGAATGATAATACCCTAATGGAGTCGAGTCCTGGAAAGCCAACAATCTACGATTCGCAAGGCAACATGCTGGCAGAGTTCTCGATCACAACCGACTCGTGGGAGATGACGGCTGTGAACGACTCATTGTTGGTGCTGGAGCATTACGATAGAGTGCAATTGATTTCCGTACCCGACATGAGCATAATCAGCGATATCGCAGTCAACGGTGTGCGCCCCGCCGGCGCCAGTATGAAAAGGTCACTCAGTTCGGATGGGACGCACTACGCCTACCTCACGGCCAAGCACATCGTGGTTTGCGATCTCTACAATGAGTCGGTAGCTCTTGTTCCCCTGGACACGTTTGACGATATTCCTATTTCACCGGCCATCTTCCTCTCGCCGAACGGAGACTATCTGCTCATTCACCATAACCCCCTGCGAACGCAGACTATTGATGTGCTTGCAAAAGATGGGGAGAGGTACGTCAAAACAGTAGACGACTTCACGATTCCGATGGAAGCCGGTTATATTCCTCCTGTTGGAGGCACGTTTGTTTCTGAGCATATCTTCGCTGCATCTTTTGCCAGTTGGGGGTCCAACGGTCTTCAACCCAGGACGTTCCTTTACAGGTTCGACACAGCCGAAGCCGTTGCCAGTGGACTGGCTCTGGAGGGTTTCATCTGGATCAATCCCCAATCGCCGGAACGCATCAACAGGCTTACAATAGACAGCGAAGCGGGCACAGCATCGATCAGTGAGTTCAATTTGGGCGATATGTAGTAGTGGACAGCACGGCAGCCGCTCCAACGGTAACTCTACCCACTCCACACAAAACGCGGCTGCACATCCGTTAGAATAAGGACCTATCCCATGAACACAGATTGACGCAGACCAAGATCAAACAGGCTTCGCAATCACCATCGATTCTATTAGGTGTGAATAGAAAATACACCAAACGAACCCATTTGCTCAGAGGGGGGGGGTCGCCAAAGACTTTTTTTCGTAAAACAAACCCATTTCACCGGCGTGTGCAGGCCCCTCGACTCCGCTCGGGGTGACAGAAGATGGATGCCGGGTCAAAGCCCGGAATGACAGTCAGTGCTCAGCATGAGGTTGGCCCCTCGACTCCGCTCGGGGTGACAGAAGTGACGCGCGAAGCGCCAAGAGCCCATTTATGGGTGGTTTATCACCGCGAAGCGCAAAAGGCCATTTATGGCCGCGAAACGCGAGAAACAGGTTTGCCTGTCACCCCCAAAGCGGCTTTGAGGGTGCCACCCGACGTAGGGAGCGCAGCAAACTCATTTGCGAGTGGTGTTGGGCGACCCCGCCCGACACCTGCCGTGCGCCCCATCGGCGGTCAGGCGAGTCGCCTAACCGCACCAAACAAAAAAACCGGTGGCTGAATAAACAACCACCGGCGGCCATAAATGGCTTTTATGTTATAATCTAAGGGCTGCTACTCTTTTGGAGTATCCTCCTCCGATGTGTCATCAGTAGAGGCAGCAGCGGCGTCCGAGGGTGCGTCCGTTGTTTCGGCAGCAGCCTCTTCAGTCGCAGCTTCAACGGCAGGCGCTTCTTCGACAGCAGCCTCTGCTTCAGCCGGAGCTTTGGCAGCTTCAGTCTCAGGAGCGGTATCGGCCGTCGGGTCCACCGTTTCTGTTTCGGCCGGGGTTGTCTCGGCTGCCGGTTCGGGAACCGTCGCCTTCAACTCGTCCGGCATAGCATCACCCATGGCTGTTCCTTTGGGCTGGTGCTTGGCCAGAAACTCATCGTACTCCGACTGCTCACGCTTTTTGTAGTAAGCAACAACCGACAGCACCACTTTGCGCTGGTTCTTGTCGAGTTCAATCACTTGCAGGGGAATAGACTCCCCTTCGGTGAACCCGGTATCGGCCTGGTCGAGATCGCGATGACCCAGTTGTGCCATCGGGACGAATCCCTCAAGATCACCATCGAGATCAACCACGATACCGCGGTCGAGCACTTTGGCGATATTACCGAGACAATCGGTGCCAACGGCATACTTGCGGGAAATCTCCGGCCATGGGTCTTCGGTCAGTTGCTTGAAGCCAAGAGAAATCCGGCGGTTATCGTGATCGATCTTGAGGATCTTGATTTCCACCTGATCGCTCTTTTTCATGATCTCAGAAGGATGCTGAATCCGTTTGGTCCAGGACATGTCAGAGATATGCACCAGGCCGTCGATCCCTTCTTCGAGTTCGACGAAGGCACCAAAGGCCGTCAAGTTGCGCACCTTACCGGAGACAACCTTGTTGACCGGGAATTTCTCTTCGATCGTTCCCCAGGGGTCCGGCTCCATCTGCTTGATGCCGAGCGAGAGTTTCTCGTTCTCTTTATCCACCGAGAGAATCACCGCCTCGACCTGGTCGTTGACGTTGAGAATCTTGGAGGGATGCTTGATATGCTGTGTCCAGGACATCTCGGAGATATGAATCAACCCCTCGACACCTTTCTCCAGTTCGACAAAGGCGCCGAAATCTGTTATAGACACAACCCGTCCGGTGACCTTCTTGCCCAGCGGGTATTTTTGCTCGATATTTTCCCACGGATAAGGTGTCATCTGTTTCAGTCCGAGCGAGATGCGCGACGTCTTCTCGTCGAAGTCGAGAATCTTGACATCGATCTTGGCGCTCAGATTGACCATCTCGGAAGGATGACGAATCCGTCCCCACGACATATCGGTGATGTGCAACAATCCGTCGACACCACCGAGGTCGATGAAAACACCGAAGTCGGTAATATTTTTGACCACGCCCTGACGAATCTGGCCCACCGCAATCTCGCTTAAGAGCGACGAACGCATGGACTCGCGCTGCTCTTCCAGCACGACCCGGCGAGATATTACGATGTTGCGTCTGGTCTTGTTGATCTTGATGATCTTCACGCTCATCATCTGGTTGATCAGAGCGTCGAAATCAGGCACTTGTCTGAGCGCCACCTGCGAGCCGGGAAGGAATGCATCGACACCCATGATGTCAACAACGAGGCCACCCTTGATGCGGCGCATGACCCGGCCTTCGATCTGTTCACCGGCATCGTGGACTTCTCGAATCTTGTCCCAGATGCGCATGAAGTCGGCCTTCTGCTTGGACAGAATGAGTTGCCCGAAGGAGTCTTCGATCTGCTCCAGGAAGACTTCGATTTCATCGCCCACTTTGATGTTGAGCGGGGCCGGGAATTCATCGATAGGGATGATTCCCTCGCTTTTGAAACCGACATCGACGATGACATCATCGCGGGTTACACCCATGACGGTTCCGGATACGACTTCTCCTTCGCGGATGGACCGGATGGTCGAGTCGTACATGTCCACCATAGACTGGTAGTCGGCTATGTCGTAGACGACTCCGGATACGTCGGTGATTTTGACGGCCGCTACCTCGGGGATAGCTTCCGGCGCCGGCATCGACGAGCGGACTTTGGCTTTTTCCACCATACGCTGGTGGCGAGCGGTCATTACCCGTTCGGTCTTTTCCTTTTGCTTTACCTCGACCTTTTCCACTGTAGCAGTGGCGGCCTTGGTGAGCTTGGTCTTGACCTTTTTAGTCTTTTTGGCAGCGCCGAATTTGCGCTTGGAGACACTGGCGGGCGGTTTTGTGGTTGCGGAATTTTTGGCTTCGGCCATTTACGGTTAAGAACCTCCTTACATTGGCCCCAACGGTTTTGATTTTTTCCCTTGAGGGAAAACCGTCAGGACGCCGCGTTAATTTCGCGGCAGCCGCTTAAGCTAACCCGAAATCCGAAAATATCAAGGCATTTCTGAGATATTTGCGACCCCTTTAATAATCGGACGACCCGGCGGCATTGTTAACAGTATGAGCCTCGTTTCTAAGCGATCCGATCCGCTCCATTACCGCTTCCGCGATCTGGGTATAGCTCTCCTTAGTGGCGTCGAACGACTCCACCCAGTCGGCCTCAAGCGGTCGCCCGTAAGTAATGCTAAGTCTGCTTGTGCCCAGCAGACAGGCCTTCAGACGGTTGGAGCCCTGGATCAGAGCAGGCACTATCGGGCACTTGGCCCGCACTGCGACCATGCCGACACCCGGTTTGGGTGTCAGAAAGTGGCCCTCTTTGGCCCGTGTCCCTTCCGGGAAAACAGTCAATACGTTGCCGGCCTTGAGAGTCTCGACACACAAATCCAGCGCCACGCGGTCGATGGTTCCGCGCCTGAGCGGCAGGGCGTTGGTTCGTTTTATAATGCCGCCGAACAGCGGGTTCTTAAACAGCTCCTGCTTGGCCATGAAGTAGACCTGCCGGGGCACCCAACTGCCGACCAGCGGCGGGTCCCAATAGGACAGGTGATTGCTGGCCAAAATGAAGCCACCCTCAGGCGGCAGGTTCTCCTGGCCACGTACTTTGGCCCGGAGGAAAAGACCGAAGATAATCCGAGTCAGCGAACGCCCCGTATAGTACAGAATCTTCATACCTATTTGATAACCGAGCGGATGAGCGCAATAATCTGATCGACCTGGCCTTCGATTGTTAGATTCGAGGTGTCGACCGTGTAGGCATCTTTGGCTTTGGTCAAGGGCGAGTGAGCGCGCCCGGAGTCATACTTATCGCGCCGAATGATATCCGCTTCTTGTTCCTCGACCGTGGTACTGACACCCATGTGCGAGAGGTCCAGCAGCCGCCGTCGGGCACGGGTGCGGGTGTCGGCATCGAGATAGATTTTTATATCGGCCCGGGGGAACACCACGGTGGTGGTGTCGCGGCCCTCGGCTACGATGGAGCCATTCCTGGCCATCTGCCGTTGACGTGCAACCATCGCCTCACGCACTGTTTTGTGCGCGGATACTTCGGAGACATGTTTGGTGACTTCGACCGATCGAATCTCACTGGTCACATCGTGTTCACCCACGAGCACACGGTTGACTTCGTCCTCGGTCTTAAACTCAAGCGGCATCTTCTGAGCCACCTCACCGAGTTTGTCAGCGTCCGACAGTTCAATTTTTGCCTTGAGGGCAAACCAGGTGATGGCACGGTACATAGCGCCGGTATCAAGATAGGTGTACCCCAGCCGCGCGGCCAGCATCCGCGATGTTGTCGATTTGCCCGATCCGGCGGGGCCGTCGATCGCGATGATTTTCCCTTTCAGCCGGGCGAGATGCAGGACAGACTCACTCATGGTGGGCATGGTAGGGGATGGGCTGCCTGAGCGCAATGGAAAAGTCGCCGTTTAACGAAGCATTACCCTCACTCCCCCGGCCACAGGCTGTGCATCAGGGCGTCCAGCTTTTTGACTGAGGCGCTGTCACCCTGCTCTACCAGGTATCGGTTCAAGGTGAGAAGAGCCGGGCGATAGCTGTTGGTCATGTCCTGAGAGACTTGATCCAACAGAGCCTCGCCGCCAAGCCCGCGATATGAGAACTCTTCGAACACATTATGCTTTAGAGCGGTATAGTTGGTGCGCTTGGCAGAGTCCGGCACCAGCCGATAGGCGAAACCATCAAGCCTGAGAAACTGATCCAATCCCAGCGGAATGCGGCCGGTCATACCGACCGAAATATACACCGGACGACGCCAGCGATTGGTCTGGATGATGTCCAGAAAAACCTGATCGGCTACCAGCAAGAACTGATCGTTGAAGGTCGGCGCCACTATGAACTCCACCGGCAGACTGTCGCGCCCGGTCGTGTAGATTGTCACGGTGTGGCTGTCGACGGCTCGAACATTCAGGTCGAGCAGACTCTCTTCGGTAAGCGACCAGGGTATGTCCGGTTCAAACTTGAGACGGGTCCTGAGATGCCACTCGGTGTTCATGAGCGAATAGTTCAAGCAGGTAACATCGGTGCGATACCCTTCAACCAATTGCAAATACCACAATGGGAAGGTGTCTGAGTCGCCGCCGGTTATCAGGATAGCACCCGGCTCACATGTTTTCAGAAGGTTGCGGCCGAATTCAAGCGGCGTGTAGTTGCCGCTCTGGTCGTTGATCTTCCAGTTGGCAAAAAGGGCGTTCAGCGGCAGAGCGATTACGAGTAGCAATGAGACCAGCCAGACAACCAAAGCACGTTCGCCAAACAGACGAGGCAGGTATCTTATGACGGTGTAACAACCGTATCCGATCCAGACAGTGAAGATCATGTACGAAGCCATGAAGTGCCGGTCCATTTTGCGGAAGTAATTTTCGGGCACGTTCAGGTAAATGATCGCAACCACACTGACACTGAGAAACATGGCCAGGACTCTCAGCGCCTGTCGGTAATCTCTGAAAAAATGGCAGACCATACCAACCAGCCCGACAACCAGAGGTAGGCCATACATTCCATTCCATTTGACACCGAGCGTGGCGTGATCGAAGCCGACGAAGTTCCATCCGAGGTATCTCAGGTATTCATGTTTGATCTGCGTGGACCACACCGGACCATTGCGCTGCAACAGGTCAGTTCCGAACGCGGCCACCCCGGACTGCTTGAGGGCCAAATAGTCCCAAAGACCAGCCAGCGTGTCGGGGTCGGACATGTTTATCCAGGGGTCAAGCTGGGCGCGAAACATGTTGAACGATTGTAACGACAGCCCCAGCATGAAGAGCAAGACTCCACCCAGCCATAACCTTCCCGAAGTAAGCAGGCGCGGTCGACGGAGAAGCACGACGACCAGGAAGCCTGGGATGAACAGGATGTTACTGCGATGAACGCTAACATCCAGCCCCAAAACAAAAACCGCCAATAGCAGGAGATTACCGGCGCTCTCGGCATCGGGGTCTTCCCACCAACGCACCGCGAGATAGAACAAGACAGCGGCGCACAACAGACTCAGCCCATAAGGGTTGGTGAAAATCGCATGGGACCAGACACTGACAGCAAAAGCCAACGTCAAAGAGGCCAAGAGTGAGCCGGCAACAATCGCAGTTTGATCAGGTGCTTCCTTGACCGATACTGCGCGCAACATGCGCACGATCGTAAAGTAGACAACCGTCACCGCCGCGGCCGTGGCCAGCGCTATCATGACATTGAGTCGTACCGCCGGGGACGTTATAAACGTGAGGACAGAGAACAAGCGACCTATGAGTTGCAGCAGCAGCGATCCGGGCGCACTATCGACCCCCATCGTGATACTTGATGCAATGTACCCAGCACTATCCCACCAACGCGGACCCGGCCAAAGGGTCAGGCAGTAAGTAATGAGCGCTAAAGCAAACACGCCCAAACCGGCAAAACGGCTGGTCGAGACATCCTCGCCTGCGGTTGATTCGTGGTTCGGTTCCGAGCAGCGCGGCCACAAGCCGAGCGGCAGTAGCACCAGATATCCCAGCACCAGGAGCAGCGGCGCCAATGTCATGCTCCAGAACGAATCCACCGGCGGCATGCGCAAACTGATGAAGCCCAGTACCACTACGATCAAACCGAGATAGAAACTAAGCGATGGGTGCTTTATGGAATGCATCCGCTCTCCTTGCATTCTGTCAGATTCCGGACTGGGATGGTTTCTAAGTGTGATGATCGTGGACTTCGCGACTGTTGTCAAGTTGGGAGTTTCGACAGGCAAACCGCCACCCTTCGACTCCGCTCAGGGTGAGGTCATAAGGTGCGTAGCGCCAAGAAGCGACTTGTCGCCTTGGCCGGCCTGCACCTTTTGTCATTCCGGCGAAGGCCGGAATCCAGTCTTCTCTTGCGTTGTGCCCGCCGAGTCTTCAGACTCGGTGGGATTATGGCCGAGTCTGAAGACTCGACCATCACAACGCAAATGATGCTGGCCCAACCTCGTGCTGAGCGGAGTCGAAGCATAAACTTCGGGCGGGCCGGGGCGCCCAACGGCACTTTCACGTTGTGTCAGGTCTGGGCTGCGCCAAAGGCGAGGTTGTGACCTGACACAGGCAGGCCACAAAACCTCAACCTTGCCTTGGATCAAATGCTTCTGTTTATTGTCGGATGAGACTGTCGTCGTTGTTTCTGCTATTGCCGGTGTTCTTCTGGGGTATCTCGTATATCGCCATCAAAGTGGTGCTGCGTGAACTCGAACCGGTGGAGATGATCTCAGCGCGCTTCCTTCTGGCTGCCCCGACTTTGTTTATCATCATAAAGGCCAAGGGTCTCAGGATCTGGCCGGTGGAGAAAAAGTGGGGCCTTTTCGCAGCGTCGTTTTTGGTTTTTCTGCATTTCTGGGTGATGGCTACCGGCATGAAAGAGACAGCTGCCTCCAACACTGCCTGGATTCTGACAACGGCGCCGATATTCGTGGCTGCGCTGGCCTGGTTCTATCTGAAAGAACCGTTCAGCAAACACCATTGGACAGGGTTCATCTTAGCTACCCTTGGCGTTGTCGTGTTGACCGCCAACGGAAGCTGGGGAAACTTAGCCTGGATCAACTCGCGCGGTGATGTAATCGTGCTCGGTTCGTGCGTGACCTGGGGATTCTACACGGTGGCCACGCGCGACATTACCAAAAAGGTCCATCCTTTGGTGGCCACTTTTTGGATGACACTTGTGGCAGGGGCGGTGTTCATTCCATACACTCTGGCCACCAGCGGGTTCGACGTTTTCCTTGAGATGCAACCGATAACAAGCGTTAGCCTGGTTTTTCTTGGTGTGTTATGTTTAGCTGTTTCGTTTTGGTTGTGGGCGGAGGGGTTGGCGCGTTACACGGCGGCTGATGTTGGCGCGTACTTGTACATCGAACCATTGTTCACGATGGTTGCTGCATGGTTGTTGATCAATGAGTCTATTACTGTCTGGATTTTGCTTGGCGCTGCTTTGATCACCTTCGGCGTCTACGTCTCCGAACGCAAGGGTAAGGTGAAGTTAACCGAGCATGATGTGTGAGGGGGGGTAAGGGCTAGCGAGAGCGTCATTTCCGGGTGGCACCCACCAAGCCTCTATGGGGATGATTCTTGTTGCCCGCCCCAAACGAGTTTAAGGCGGGCATCCACGGTAAGTCGAGGAAATGAACATCTCTTGAACCTATCACTTCTGGCTTCTCCCGAATGCCCCGCCAGGCCAGGTTGCGATTTCATTGGCGACCGTTTGCAGGTGTTCACGTGTGGTCGCCTCACTCCGAAGGATTTCGGCAACGGCACTCTTTCGCTCGGACAGACTGTACCCATCACTTTCGAGCACCTCCAGAGGGTGGAGATCGATTTCGCTTGGCCAGGCCACGGAAACAATGACGCCAGCAGTGAAGCCTACCGCCTTGGCAACGCTCTGCTTGGAATAGTTTTCCAGGGCACTTATTATCGAAGCCTCCACGACCAAACTTGTCGCGGTGCTCTTTGAGAAGCTCTCTAGCCTGTCCATAAGTCCCGACTCGCCCTCTATGTCGTTTAGAATGTGCTTTCTAAAAAACGTATAACCTTTCATCCTGCAAAGCTCAGCCAAGTTCCTGAGGGTGACCTGCTGGACTCCCTTGTGACCGTAGGAACGCTCTTCTATGGCCTTCGAGATTGCTTCCCCAAACCAGTTTTGTGAGTACAAGTACTCCATTGGGTCTAGAGCTGTCGAGGGATCAACCAATGCCGCCATGGTGCGCATGTAATCATCGTTCTCCACAATCCATTTCAACTGTTTCTCGAAGTCGTCGCAGGAGATGCTCATACGCCCATTGCTGGCGTCATCGGTCAAGGCTTGGAAGTGAAAGCTCAGATCAATGTATCTATCGACCTCTTTTGACAATCGGTCCAGTTCCTTATCGTCAGCCCGACCGGAAGATACCAGACTAGAGATTTTCCCATTCAATTCTGTGTATTTTAGAAAGTACTCTGTTTCCAATCGTTGAAATGTGCCAGCCATTTCTATAAACCTGCCTTTGCAGCCAGTAACGTCACCGTCGGCCGCCTCAGCCCTATCGGTCCCTATGAGCAGGAACATCACAAGTACAATTACGTAACGCGCATGAAACATACTTCCTCCCTTTCGCCGGGTGGCACCCTCAAAGTCGCTTTGGGGGTGGCCCTTGTCACCCGCCCCAAACAAGGTTTGAGGCGGCCACCTGAATCGAAGACTGGATTCTGGCCTTCGCCAGAATGACTTTGTATCAACTGCCTCCAATATGTGCCGGGTCACAATCCCGCCAATGTCGGGACCAAGACACAGCACAACAGATTCTTTTCGTCGCAGCCGTCGGGCGAGTCGCCCGACAGCACCATATTCCCACAGCCCCGCCTTTGGCGGCGTGGGCCACCCAAACATCATCCACAAGGCCGGGTCCACGCCGCGGCGGACTGCCCTGCAAGATTACTGACGGCAACACGATATCCCACAGCAAGCTGTGGGGCACCCGACAGCACGTGTCGTTACTTCTCTTCTGCGGCCTTGGCGGCTTTGGCCGGCGACGCCGGTTCCGTGTCCGGTTCGATCAAGGTCCAGCCCAAAGCCTCTTTGACCTTGGCCAAAACTTCAGACGCAATCTCCTCGTGTTCAATCAGAAACTGCTTGGCGTTCTCGCGCCCCTGCCCCAAGCGATCCGCACCATAACTAAACCATGAGCCGGACTTGTCGACGATGCCATGGTTGACCGCAAAGTCCAAAAGCTCACCGTGGTAGGAGACACCCTTGCCGTATATAATGTCGAACTCCGCCTCTCTGAATGGCGGCGCAACTTTGTTTTTCACGACACGGACACGGGTGCGTGAACCGATCTGCTCCTGACCATCTTTGATCGTAGCGATCCGTCGGATGTCCAGCCGTACGGTCGAATAGAACTTCAGGGCGTTACCACCGGTGGTGGTTTCCGGATTACCGAACATGACACCGATTTTCATCCGAATCTGGTTGATAAATATCACCGCCGTCTTGCTCTTGGAGATTATCGCGGTCAGTTTGCGCAAGGCCTGTGACATCAGACGGGCCTGCAAACCCATGTGGTGGTCGCCCATCTCACCCTCGATCTCGGCGCGTGGCGTCAAGGCGGCGACCGAGTCGACTACGATAATGTCCACCGCGCCGGATCGCACCAGGGTGTCGGTGATATCCAATGCCTGCTCACCGGCGTCGGGTTGAGATACCAGCAGATCATCGGTGTTAACGCCCAGCGCCCGGGCATAGGTGGCATCAAGAGCATGCTCGGCATCGATAAAGGCGGCCACCCCGCCCAGTTTTTGAGCCTGCGCTATAATGTGCAGAGCCAGCGTGGTCTTGCCCGATGATTCCGGGCCATAGATTTCCGTTACCCGCCCCCGTGGAATCCCGCAAACACCAAGAGCATGATCCAGCCCCAGCGATCCCGAGGGAATAACCTCGATCTCAAGAACCGAATTGTCCCCCAACCGCATAATCGAGCCCTTGCCGAATGATCGTTCGATCTGAGTCAGCGCCGCTTCAAGTGCCTTGGAGCGATCACCCACAGTAGTGGTAGCAGCCATTTGTCCTTTGCCTTTCTTTATCATGATTTTCTAACTTGCCATTACATCCAAATTACAAAGTAGTAACGGCTGAATATATCACATTCTGGTCGCGATTAAAATAAAAGATAGCACTGACAGACGGCGTCAGTGAAAATGCGCTCTGGATAAGAAAACAGGGCGATTCATCAAGCCGATCCCCACCGTAGTCGATAGTGCGTCCCGCGCCGCGCGGGATTAGCGGTTCCGCCAAATGTCGATGGGTGTCACCCTCAAACCCGGTTTGGGGGTGGCTTTTGTATTATTCGTCCCAAACAAAGTTTGAGACGGCCACCCGAAACTGTGTTGCGGCAGAAACAGAAGCGGTTTTGCCCTACGTCAGTATTGACATTGGTCGAACGCACAAGGCGTCAGGGTGTGTTGAAAGTAGCCTGGTCTACGGGTGGCGTTGGGCGACCCGCCCGACGCCCGCCGTTCAACCCATTGGCTGTCAGGCGAGTCACCTGACAGCACCCAATCCCTTGAGATTGGTCGAAGATTGTCGAGGGGAAATGTCACCCGGGAAACATGTAGCATTACACTCCATATTAATGAGGTGATTCTCAACTCAGTAGATACCATGCCTTGCGAATAAGGTGAAACTGTTTGCATATTGAACAGCCTGTATTTGCACGGCCGAGACGAGGCCGTCACCCGTGAATGCCAAGCTATTGAAGGATAGATTGTTGTGATCTCGTTTATGGCCTTTTATCGAAGGGTCGCTCGGCACACCGATTGCTTGACATATAACTGACTAGTTTTAGCTCTTTGGAGAATGCAGATATGAAAAGTCTCGTTTTGACCGTTTTCGCTACCATTATTCTGGCCTCAACCAGTATGGCTGTACCAAGCTTGCAGTTGTACATTCCGGGTGGGGAGTATGATGCATCCAGCGAAACATGGTACACGACAGAGCAGGATTTTGAATTGTGGGTGGTGGCCTCCGGGTTGAATCATGGCTCTATTCAGGATATCCATCTGGTGGCATCGTTGTTGGGCCAAACCCCAACTGATGGCGCCCTGACCATTACTCCCGAAGGTGGTGTCGGCACTACTTACAGCGCCGCCGACTACGTCTACGGCACCCCGCCCACCTCCGATCCGATGCCGGGCCACGGTGTCTTCCCGACAGACTATGTGGAGCATTTTGTAGCTGCCCAGACAACTTCCGGTCCCTTTGTCAATGTTCAGGACTATGTGCCCGGTGGTGATGGTGGTGAGAACCAGTACGGTCAGGTTTTCAAGTTCGGTATCAGCACCACCTACGCCGGTGGTGTGCATTTTGACGCTTATGGATTCGATAAGAACAGAGTCTTTGCACCCTTTTCTCATGATGCCCAGACGACTATTCCCGAACCGGCGACGGTTCTTCTGTTAGGTTTAGGGCTGGCCGGTGTTGGAGTGGCGCGAAGATTTCGAAAAGCCTGACCTGACTCCCTATACGATTTCTCAAGCGGCTCTTCGGGGCCGCTTTTTTTGTGCCGACTGAGCCTGCAAAACCAGAAAGTGTTTGACCGTACCGCTCTTTTCTGCAATTATGTAAGGGGATGCCGGAGGATGCGAAACCTGCCACCTCATGGTTCCAACCTTATACGTCGGCCTGCATTTGGATCGCTGGTTCTGCCGAGGCTGCGTATCATCTGTCAAAGGCAGCAGAACCGGAGCGACTTTTTATGGCCGTGAAACATGCGAACTTCGTCCACCTGCACACGCACAGCCAGTACTCTCTTCTGGACGGCGCCTGTCGTCTTGATGCTCTGATTGCGTTAGCCAAAGAACACCGCATGCCCGCTTTGGCCGTGACCGATCACGGCAATATGTTCGGCGCGATCGAATTCTACAAAAAAGCCAACCGGGCCGGGATCAAACCGATCATAGGTATCGAAGCGTATGTGGCCGGTGGTAGTCGGCATGAAAAACAACCCTCCAAACAGTGGCCGGACGGTGGCTTTCATCTGGTGTTGCTGGCCCGCAACCTGACCGGTTACAAAAACCTGATCAAGCTGTCCACGGCCGGTTTCCTGGAAGGGTTCTACCATCGGCCACGTATCGACAAGCAACTCCTCCGCGAACACTCCGACGGTTTGATAGCCAGCAGCGCCTGCCTTAAAGGTGAGGTGAACTGGAATCTTCTGCGCGGCAACACCGAGGCGGCGGTGGCAGCAGCCCGCGAGTTACAGGATATTTTCGGACCTGAAGGGTTCTATCTCGAAGTGCAAAACCACGGGCTGGAACCGGAACAGATCCTGCTGGGCAAGATCGAGGCTATTGCCCGAGAGACCTCGATCCCGATGCTGGCCACCAACGACTGCCACTATCTCAAACAGCAGGATTACCTGGCCCACGATGCTCTGCTTTGTATCCAGACCGGCAAGTTGGTCGAGGATACCGAGCGGATGCGCTACAACACCGATCAGATCTATTTCAAAACCGAAGCTGAGATGGAACAAGCTCTGGGGGATTTCAAACCGGCTCTTGAGAACACTGTCCGCGTTGCCGAGGCCTGCAACCTGGAATTGGAACTGGGGCAGCTTAAGCTGCCTGTTTATCCCATTCCCAGTCAGTTTGTTGATCCGGATGCCTACCTCGAGCATCTCTGTCGCGAGGGTCTTAAGGAGCGTTACGAAGAACAGACCGACGAGATCGAAACACGACTGAACTACGAGCTCGGTGTTATCAAAAAGATGCACTACGCCGGGTACTTTTTGATCGTCAAGGACTTTTGCGATTACGCCCGTCGGCAGAAAATCCCGGTCGGGCCCGGTCGTGGCTCGGCAGCCGGGTCGCTGGTTTCGTATGCGCTCAGAATTACCAATGTGGACCCTATCCGGTTCGAGCTTTTGTTCGAACGATTCCTCAACCCGGAACGGATTTCGATGCCGGATATCGACATTGATTTCGCCGACCGCGGTCGCGATGAAATCATTCAATATGTCATCGAAAAATACGGTGAGAAGAATGTCTGCCAGATAATCACCTTCGGTACTATGGCCGCTCGCGCCGTGGTGCGCGATGTCGGTCGGGTGCTGGCTATTCCCTATGGCGAAGTGGATAAGATTGCCAAAATGATTCCGCTGGCTGTCGACATGACCTTAGACAAAGCACTCAAACAGTCATCGGAACTGGCCGAACTGGTCGAGAAGGATCAGCGGATCAATAAACTGATCGACTACTCACGCACTCTGGAGGGACTTGCTCGTCACTGTTCCACCCATGCGGCCGGCGTGGTGATTGCACCTTCGGCGCTGACCGACTATGTGCCGTTGTTCAAAGGTAGTAAGGACGAAATCACCACCCAGTTCGACATGAAAATGGTCGAGGAGATCGGTCTGTTGAAAATGGATTTCCTCGGCTTGCGCACGCTGACCGTCATAGATGACGCCGTCCGGATGGTGCATGAGAACTATCCTGATGTTAAGTTGGATATCGAGAACCTGCCGCTTGACGACCCCAAAGTGTTCAAACTGTTCGCGACCGGTATGACCATAGGTATCTTCCAGTTTGAGTCATCGGGGATGCGTGACTATCTGCGCAAATTGAAACCTGAGACATTCGCCGACATTACCGCCATGAACGCGCTGTACCGTCCCGGCCCCCTGGATTCCGGGATGATCGATCAATACATCGACTGCAAACGGGGCGCGGCCAATATCAAATATCTGCATCCGGACCTGGAGCGGATTCTGAAAGATACCTACGGCGTGATCGTTTTCCAGGAACAGGTGCTCAAAATCGCCAACGTGCTGGCTGGATACAGCATGGGTACGGCCGATCTGCTGCGCAAAGCAATGGGCAAGAAAGACGCCGCCTTGATGGCCGCACAAAAGAGGGAGTTCCTGAACGGCGCCGAGGCCCGCAAAGTGGATAAAAAGATAGCTACCGAGATGTTCGAGCAGATCGAAACCTTTGCCCGGTATGGCTTCAACAAAGCGCACGCCACTTGTTACGCCCTGGTGGCCTACCAGACGGCCTGGCTGAAACAATACTATCCACGGGAGTACATGGCCTCCCTGATGACTTCGGAAATCAACGACTCAGACCGCATCTACCAGCTTCTGGAGGAATGCCGTCGCATGCAGATCAAGGTTCTGCCACCCGATGTCAACGAATCGACTATCGACTTCACCGTAGTCGACTCAAATATCCGTTTCGGGCTCCAGGCGGTCAAAAATGTCGGGGTGGGTCCGGCTAAGGCGGTTGTCGATGAACGTCTGACCGAGGGACGGTTTGGCGATCTGGCCGATTTGGTCAGTCGGGTGCCGATTAAGTCGATCAACCGTCGAACCATGGAGTCTCTGATTGCCGCCGGCGCCTGCGACAGTCTCAACGGAAATCGACACCAGAAATTCGATGCCGTAGAAACTATGTTGGATTACGGCCACCGGGTGGCTGAGAATTCGGCCACTCATGATCTGTTCGCGGTCGACGGAGCCCTGGCCGATCGCGTGGCGCCGCCGCTGAAGGATTTGGCCGAATGGTCGACCAGCGACCGGCTGGCCAAAGAGAAGCAGATGCTGGGTTATTATGTCTCCGGCCATCCGTTGGACCGCTATCGTGACGAACTGGACTCCTTTGCATCGTTCAAGACAATCGATCTTCACAACGCAGCCGACGGACGCGAGGTTACGGTGGGGGGTATTATCGGTGTACTCAAGAGCATGACCGATAAGAAGGGTAACCTGATGGCTTTCGCGACGTTGGAAGATTTCTCAGGCTCGGTCGAGCTGATAATATTCTCGGATTGTTTTGAAAAACACCGCGAATCGGCCCAGGTGGACCAGATGGTTTTGGTAACCGGTCGGGTGTCCACCAGAGAGGGCGAGGCGCCAAAGATTATAGCCTCGGAGTTGATTGGTCTGTCCAAACTAACGGAACGTTTCAACTGCCAACTCGTTATAAAGATTGGTGTGGATTGCTCCGATAAGGCCATTGACGAGGCCCTTGCTATGCTCGAACAGAACAAGGGGAAAGCCCCGGTGCTACTTGCTGCTCGACAAAACGGCTCAGAAGTGTATATTAGGTCTAATAAGTATACTGTGACACCGGACGCGCAGTTAATGAACCGGCTCAAAGAACTGCTTGGTGAATCAGGCGCCTATTTGAGACCGTTGAAATAGGTGAACAACATTGCTGGATAGATTGGGTATTTCAATGAAACAGACGCAAATCACCGCTATCGTCGCTCTATTACTTCTTGCCCTGGCGCTTGGAGTTAGCGCCGGTGATGATAAGACTCCGGGATCGACCAAGCCGACCGAGATTGCATGGTTGTCCTACGATGCCGGTCTGGCCAAAGCCAAGGCTGAAGACAAACATGTTTTTGTCAATTTCACCACCAGTTGGTGTGGCTGGTGCAAGAAGATGAACAAGACTACTTTCAAAGAAGACGAGATCGTCAACATGCTCGGTAGTAACTTCGTATCGGTCAAGGTCGATGGAGATTCCAAGAACGAACTGGATATCGACGGCTACAAAATCACCGAGCAGAATCTGGCCAGGAGCGAGTTTCAGGTCAGGTCCTACCCCACCTACTATTTTCTGACCCCCGAAGGTGGCAAGCTGGGCGCTGCCCGTGGTTATCAGGCCAAAGAGCAACTCTCCAAGTATCTGACCTACGTGCACGAAAGGCAGTACGACACCACCAAGGCCCAGAATCCGGGTCAGAACAAAGGCGGCAAATAACCGGCATCAGAGACCAAGGCTTCCACCGATGATCAAAACCACACTTACTGTTTCTTTTGTGTTGATGGTTTTTCTGCTGGTTTCGTGCAGCGGAAGCAACGAGGCCAAACAGACCAATACGGCTAACAACCAAGCCAAGAAACAAACAGCCCGGTCCGGGCCGAAGGACCCTCCGCCGATTCTGGCAAAACATGCCGACCAGAAGACAACAACCACCCCCGTCGCAACCGAGTCAAAACCGCCGGTCGTTCAGTTTGCAGCTTATGACATCAAGGGCAAGCTGCACAATTCCGACGAGTGGATCGGTAAACAACCGACCGTGATCAATGTTTGGGGCACCTGGTGTCCGCCATGTCGACGTGAGATCCCTGATCTGGTGTTGCTCAACGCGGAATTTGAAAAAAAAGGTGTCGCCCTGCTGGGACTGGCCGTGCGCGACACCCCGCAGAAAGTTGAAAAGTACGCTGCACAGAATAAAATGTCGTGGCCTATGATGATGGGCGAAAACCAGCATCTGTACACGCTGGGCGTCACTACCGGTGTCCCCACCACTATTTTCTATAATCGCGAAGGGAAAGAAGTCCAAAGATTCGTGGGACCGCGCAACTACGCCACGTTCAAACAGGCCTTCGAGGCTATCTTGTAGGTTGCTATCGATATTGATAACGAGTTCACGCTCGTAAGAAAATTCCGCCGCCAGGTCAATCACCTGGCGGTTTTTTTCTACAAGTGGTGTCGGGCGACCTCGCCCGACGCTCGCCTCCCCATCCACTGACTGTCAGGCGAGTCGCCTGACAGCACCTAACCCGTCCCAAACGGGTTTGAGACGGCCACCCACACCCGCTCGACAGCACCTAACATGGTGCCCGCGTGATCTTCAGATCGCGTGGGGCCTGGTAGCCGAGTCTGAAGACTCGACCACCACAAAAACAAGTGGTGTCGGGCGACGCCGCCCGACGCTCGCCTCCCCATCCACTGACTGTCAGGCGAGTCACCTGACAGCACCTAACCCGTCCCAAACGGGTTTGAGACGGCCACCCACACCCGCTCGACAGCACCTAACCCGTCCCAAACAACGTTGGAGACGGCCACACGACCAATGGGTGCGAGAACAAACTTCTGCAACAAAGCCGTAAATTATACGTCACGTATAATATGTTATACTGGATGTATACATACCGGAAAACGAGGTAGCGCATGTCTCGCAGGCAGGTCGAAAGAGAAGCCCGCAAAAACTACATTTTGCAAAAGACCCGTAAGCTCTACGATGAGCAGGGAATCGAAAACAGTACGATGGAAGACATCGCCAGGGCCACCGAGTATACGCGAAAAACGCTGTATGCATATTTCAAAAGCCGAGAAGAAATCAGCCTGTGTTTGTTGACAGAAGACCTCAAAACACGCTGGGCTGAGCAAAAGGCGCGTCTTACCGAGGCCGGGACCGGTCTTGAGAAGATAATCATCTGGGCGGAAGCTCTGTACGACTATACCGTCCGTCACCCCAGCTCTATCCGGCTGCAACTGTACTGGGACCTGGCCGGAATCGACCGGACCCTGGTAAGCGATGAGACATTCGCATCTTTCGAGGCAATTAACAAGCAATTGGCCAAAGGGCTGCGCGAGGTTTTCGGACTGGGTGTCAAAGATGGTTCGCTACGTCCCGACCTCAAAATCGACATGACTATCAGCCATTTTCTCTACTCTATTAGGACCGTTATCAACAGGGCTCTTTCGCCGAACTACTCATTCGCACGCTTTAAGGCCGATGCCTACTTCGAAACCTACATGGACACTTTTGCCCGTGGAGTTAGACAGTGAGGATACAGATGTTATGAAAACTCAATTGATCACATTACTCTTGGCGACGTTTTTTTGTCTGCCTGCCCGGACGGCCTTTTGCGATGATACGGCCAACGCCGGCCAATTGCCCGGCAGCTACAAAATGACGGCAGCAGATAACAAAGTTGAGATTCCATTTGAGATATACCGAGGCGACATTCGATTCATCTGTGAGGTCAATGGACAACAGGTGCACATGCTGTTGGACGACGGGTTCATGTGGGACCAGTTGCTCTTTTGGGGCAGCCCGGCCGTCGATTCGCTCGGTTTGGTGTATGATGGTGAGATCGGTATCGGCGACGAAGGCGGCGACCAACTTGTGTCGAGAACAGCATCGGGTATAACAGTCGGCTTCCCCGCTGTTGAGTTTTTGGATCAGGCGGCCGTGGTTACACCATACAGCTCGGGTAACGCCGGTATGTGGTTTGGTAGTGTGGGGCAGATCAGTGCGACCTTTTTCAAACATTTCGTTGTCGATATCAATTTCGAGCGAATGATAATCACTCTCATAAAGCCCGATGAGTTTGCCTACCGGGGTCAAGGTGTAGCTGTACCATGGCAGCCTTTGGGGTTTGGTCCCTGGTCCATTCCGGCAACTCTGAGCCTGGAGGACGGGCGAAGTGTATCTATGAAACTGCTGATGGATCTCGGTTACAACGATCAGTTGCAGGTTGTTGTCGGCGGCGAGCATGCTGTTTCGATGCCTGAGGCAAAACTACCGGCCAGTCTGGGGATGAATATACAGCGGGTGGAGACTCGCGGATTCATCGGACGTCTCCCTCAAATCGATATCGGTGGGTACAAGCTGCCGGACCTCCTGGTCAGTTTCGTTTCCAGGGAGCATTCAGACCACGCCGTCTATGAGGGCATGATCGGGTTAGGGCTGTTGTCCCGTTTCAATCTGGTCTTTGATTATCATGGGCAGCAGCTGTTTATCGAGCCGACAGAGAGGTTCGCAAGTCCCTTCGAATACAACATGACCGGTTTTGAAATGAGTGCGCCTAATCTGGAATCTGCCACGGTCGAGCAGGTTTACGAAAGTTCTCCGGCCACCGAGGCCGGCTTGCAGGTCGGCGATAAGGTCCTTAGAATAAACAGCAAGCCGGTCTCTGAGTACGACCGTTTTGAGTTGCGTTCAATGCTCAGGCAAGCGGCTGCTGAGATAGAGTTGCTGATCGAGCGCAACGGCAACCGGCAGGAAGTTACAGTTGTTCTCCGTCGTGTAATTTAGTACGGTCATGCCATACAACCAGGGCCATAAAGAAGATATTCATTGATTCCGGTCAGGCAGATCGCTTTGACTAACCTGCTGCACCCGTCCAATGATACCTTGACAAGCTGGAAACAATAGGTATATACATATCGTTATATTTACATAAGCAGAACGCCTGATGAAAGACTGACCTCATGGCCCGCAAAATGGACGAAAAAACCTACAGCAAGTACTTCAAAGCCTTCGGCGACCCCACTCGTCTGCGGATTCTGGCCCTGCTGGTCGGCGGTGAAAGAACCGTCAACGATATCGTCAAACAGGTCGGCCTCTCTCAGCCTACCGTCAGCCGTCACTTATCCATCCTGCGTGAAGCCGACATCGTGGTCGACCGTCGCGACGGCCAACAAGTCTTCTACAGTCTGAACAAAATATCGGTCGAGAGCTGCTGTTCAGGCTTTTGCGACTGCCTCTCTATTCCTGTCAAACCGGTCAAATTCGTCGCCAAAGCCAAAAGAAAGTGAGATTCACCTCCGTGGACGCCGCTCGGGTTTCAGCGCTTGCCGGGTTAACTCTCTCAAACATATCACAATAGCCACGGACGTTAAAAAAAAGCAGTTTACTGCCTTTTTTTTGAAACATATATCGATATATTTACATATACAGATATGTAGATACCATTAACCGAAAGGAGAGAGACAGAATGGAAAAAGAAGTTGGAGCGATCAAATTCACCGAGACCGACGACGGTGTACGGATCGACATCAAGGGCAAGGGTCTCAAAGACCTCTGCAACTGCGGTTGCGTGCCCATGATGGCTTTTGGCTTCAAAGGCGGTTCCGCCGAGTGCTGTTCGCCTGAGGATGAAAAAGCCGAGGAAAAGTAAACCGAACATGGAAGCGTTTTTTGAGCTTCGTCACGTATCAACTGAAGAAAGGAACCTATCATGAAGCGTTTTGACATCCCCCGGATCGCTCATTGTAGCGAAGGCTGTATAGGCTGGTCCCGGGCATGACCCAAAACTGCCCCGTAACAGCGGAAGTCGCAGAGATTCCCGGAGGCCTTACGGCCTCCGGGGAGCAAACATACAAAGAACAAAGGAGCGTGAAATGAAAGACACCGATGTCAAAGAGAAAGTACGAGAGAGCTACGCCCAGGTGGCCACAAACGCAGACTGCTGCACGGGTCAACTCTCCGCCTGCTGCGCCGATCAGTCAGGTGTTGCCGAACAGGCTCTGAAACTGGGCTACTCCCCAGACCAGGTAGAAGCTGTTCCGGACGGTTCCAACCTCGGGCTCGGTTGCGGCAATCCTACGGCGGTAGCCTCGATCAAGCCGGGCGATACGGTGCTCGACCTCGGCTCCGGCGCCGGGTTCGATTGTTTTCTGGCGGCGCGGCAGACCGGCCTCGGCGGGCGGGTTATCGGCGTGGACATGACCCAGGAAATGATCGACAAAGCAACCGCTAACGCCAAAATCGGTAGCTACGACAATGTCGAATTCCGGCTGGGCGATATTGAGGCGCTGCCGGTGGATGACAACTCGGTCGACGTTATCATCTCCAACTGCGTTATAAACCTCGCCCCCGACAAGGACAAGGTTTTTGCAGAGGCCATTCGCGTGCTCAAGCCGGGCGGACGGGTCATGGTGTCTGATATCGTGCTCACCAAAGAGCTGCCACAGTCGGTCCAGGACTCGGTGGCTGCCTATGTCGGCTGTATCGCCGGCGCTATGTTGAAAGAGGACTATCTGGCCAAAGTGGAAGCGGCCGGTTTTGACAGGATCACTATCGAGCGAGAAATCAACGTACCGGTCAATTTCTCCGCCGATGATCCGATCGGGTCCGAGCTCATGGAAAAGTTGGAAATGACGGCTGAACAGGTGAGTGAAACAGCCGCTGATACGGTGGTCAGTATCAATCTGTCGGCCAGTAAACCAACAAGTGTCTGATAAACCCCAACGTCACTCGATTGGAGTGCCAGAATGGACGCACGCAATGTCAGCAGAAGTTTCAAGGCGTTTGCCGAACCGACCCGGCTGCGGATTCTGACCGTCTTGTCGTCGGGCAGACTATCCGTCAGCGAATTGGTCAAAGCGGTCGGGTTGGCCCAACCGACGGTCAGTCGGCACCTCTCGGTGCTCAGAGATTCCGGGTTTGTCCTGGATCGCCGCGAAGGCCAGCAGGTGGTTTACAGCCTTAATCTTGAGGCTATAGAAAGCTGCTGCAAGGGCTTTTGCGACTGTTTGACGGTCCCGGGACTGAGATCGAGAAAAACGAAAGAAAAATGAGATTTCTCTCTCTTTTTTTGAAACATATATAGCCATATCTCCATATGTAGATATATAGATAACTCGTAACATGAAAAGGTGAACAAATGACAACCGAATGTACATCACGCTTCGCAAGAGTCGATCAGGTCGACAAGACCACCGACACCGACCGACGCGTCCCAGGTTTGCGGGAGATTAGAGACTTGAATCCTTCGCATTCCACTCAAGCCAAGAACGATCTGCCGGCTCTGCCTTCATGGCTTGATCCGGTGAGCAACCTGAAATCTGCGTTGCGTTGACAACACCGGCGCCGCCGTGGAAGTGATCACAAAAAGAGGATAGAGTGATGAGACAGTTTGAACAGAGATTCGGCGAGTGGGTGGTTCGCAATCGCTGGTGGGTAATCGCAGCAACAGTATTGTTGTTCTTGGCCGCTTTTTACGGAACCGGCAGGCTGACTATCAGCTCCGACACCCGCGTGTTCTTCAGCGAGGATAACCCTCAGTTGCAGGCTCTGGATGCGCTGGAAAATACCTACACCCGATCCAACACGGTCTTCTTCACCGTGGCGCCGAAGGACGGCGATGTGTTCACCGCCCACACCTTGGCTGCTGTCGAAGCCTTGACCGAAGCATCGTGGCGGATACCATATTCCAGCCGGGTCAACTCGATAACCAATTTCCAGCATACCAAAGTTGACGGCGATGAGTTGGTGGTCCAAGACCTGGTGTCGAACAGCGCGACTGTGAGCGCGCTGGAACTAAAAGCCATTCGCAGGGTGGCCTTGGACGAGCCGGAGTTGGTCAACAACCTGGTGTCAGTGCGTGGGCATGTAACAGGTGTCAGTGTCAATCTAATACTGCCGGGCGAGTCGCCTACAGAGGTGATAGAGGTTGCCGCCTTTGTGCGGGCAATGGCCGATGAGATTCGCAGCCAACACTCTGGTATCGACTTCTATCTGACCGGCTCCGTCATGTCCGACAATGCATTCGGCGAGGCCAGCATGAAGGATATGTCGACCTTGCTGCCGCTCATGTTCCTGGTGTTGGCGCTGGTGGCCGGACTTGCGCTACGCTCGGTGACGGGTACGGTCAACACTTTGATAATCATTATGATGTCGATGGCGACCGGTATGGGGCTGGCCGGCTGGTTCGGTTTGGAGATAAACGCCGCCTCATCCAATGCCCCGACCATCATCATGGGGTTGGCCGTGGCCGATAGCATCCATATCCTGACCACGATTGTCCAACAGATGAGGCGCGGACGGAGCAAAAGCGAAGCTGTCGCCGAGTCGCTGCGGATCAATCTGCTGCCCGTTTTTCTGACCAGCGTTACAACTGCTATCGGATTTCTGACCATGAACTTCTCCGATGCACCGCCCTTCCGTGACCTCGGCAACATCGTGGCCATGGGCGTGATGGGCGCACTTGTTTATTCTGTGCTGTTCCTGCCGGCCTTGACCGCTGTGTTGCCCATGCGAGTGAAAACCAAATCGACAGAGTACGGACGCAGCATGCTGGACAAGGTCGCAGACCTGGTAATTGACAAACGCCGAGTGGTATTTTTCTCGATGATTACAGTAAGCATGGTGCTAGCCCTGGGAGTAACACGCATCGACTTACAGGATGATTGGATGAAGTATTTTGATAAGTCTTACGACATCCGCATAGCCACCGATTTCACCGAAGAGAACCTGACCGGTTTCAATTCCATCGAATACGATCTGGAGTCACACGAAACCGGCGGCATCTCCAATCCGGAATACCTGGCCAAAGCCGACGAGTTTTCCCAGTGGCTGATGCGACAGCCGAAAGTATCTCATGTTAGCAGCATCACCAACACTATGAAACGGCTCAACCGGACGATGCACGCCGACGATGACGCGTTCTATCGTCTACCCGATAACCGTGATCTGGCCGCGCAGTATCTTCTGCTGTATGAGATGTCGTTGCCCTTTGGATTTGACCTGAACGACCGGATAAACATCGACAAATCGGCCACCCGCCTGGTGGTCAGGCTGAGTGATATCACCACCACCGAGCTGCGAGCCATGGAAGAGAAGGCCAAGAAGTGGCTGGCCATCAACGAATCGCCGGGGTTCGCCGGAACCAGTTCCTCTCTTTCGCTGATGTGGGCGCATATCTCAGAGCGTAACATCAATAACATGTTAGGAGCCGCCTTCGGCGCCCTGGTACTGATATCGCTAATTTTGATATTTGCTTTGCGCGATGTCAGGCTGGGGCTGTTAAGCCTGGTGCCGAACCTGGCGCCCGCTGTCATTGGCTTTGGCATCTGGGGTCTGACGTTCGGCACAGCCGGTCTGGGTTTGTCGGTGGTGGCGGCTATGACCCTCGGGATCGTGGTGGACGACACCGTACATTTCATGAGCAAGTATCTTCGCGCCCGGCGCGAACACCAAATGGATCCGGCCGATGCCGTGCGGTATTCGTTCAGGACGGTGGGCGCGGCCATGTGTATCACAACGGTGGCCCTGACGGCCGGGTTTGCAGTACTTTCTTTTTCAGGGTACAAAATGAGTTCTGATATGGGGCTGCTGACAGCATTGACTATTTCGCTGGCCTTGGTCCTCGATTTCTTCTTCCTGCCCACGCTCTTGCTCAAAGTGGACCGGGAAAAACAACCTAGTCTTGTAATAACAAAGGAGAAGACAAATGAAACCGTCAATTTTGATTCTGCTGTTGTTGTCCCTGTCGACAGCAAACGTGTCGGCTGAGACAGCTGAGGAAAAAGGTCTGGCTATCGCGGTCGAGGCCGACCGTCGCGACCTTGGATACGGTGACTACACGGCCAATATGACCATGACCCTGCGCAATCGGCACGGTCAGGAAAGTGTGCGAGCTATCCGCTTTCAGGCCTTGGAGGTCGAAGGTGACGGCGATAAGAGCATAACCGTGTTCGACAATCCTCGCGACGTCAAAGGAACCTCCTTCCTGTCCTATTCGCACAAACAAGACGACGACGACCGCTGGTTATATTTGCCCGCCTTGAAGCGTGTAAAACGCATCAGCTCCGGTAACAAATCCGGGTCGTTCATGGGTAGTGAGTTCGCTTACGAAGATATCTCCAGTCAGGAGGTCGAGAAGTACACATACAAATGGTTGCGCAATGAAGTCTATGACGGACGCGACTGCTTCGTGGTCGAGTACTACCCGGTCGACCGGAAGAACTCCGGCTATTCTCGTCAGGTGAACTGGCTGGACAAGCAAGAGTACCGGGTGTGGAAAGTCGAATACTACGACCGCAAGAACTCGCACTTGAAAACATTGACTATCACCGGGTACGAGTTGTATATGGATTCATACTGGCGGGCCGCTGAGTACAACATGGTCAACCATCAGAACGGCAAGTCAACTCTGTTGCAGCTCGATGACTATCAATTTGCTACCGGCCTCACCGACGCCGATTTCAGCCGGAATGCTTTGAAGAGGATGCGCTGACCATGTATGTTCGACGCATCGGATTCATCGGGCCGGCTCAAGCGTTGTTGTCGGTGGCCCTGGTGCTATCTGCCATTGTGGCAAGCATAACGACTGGACCGGTTGCCGCCGGCGAGCTTTCCGGTCGGTTGAGTTTGGAATCAAGAGCCTTTCCACAAACCGGGCTGGCCGACAGCCAGCGGCGGTTCTATCCGTCACTGGCGCTGGAACCGGAATACTACCATACCTGGGGCGATGGACGCCAAACATTGGTGGTCTCCGGATTCTATCGGTACGATCAGCATGATGAACGTCGAACGCACGGCGTTATCGGTGAGTTGTTCTGGCTGTATGCGGCCGACAGATGGGAGGTGAAGGCCGGGTTGATAACCGTTTTCTGGGGTGTCACCGAGTCGATGCACCTGGTTGACATTATCAACCAAACGGATTTGATAGAGAATCCGGACTCAGAAGATAAGTTGGGTCAACCGGCGATTAACTTTACGCTCTTGAGACGCTGGGGCACGCTTGATCTGTTTCTCATGCCGGGTTTCAGAGAGCGAAGTTTCCCCGGTGTCGATGGCCGGTTGCGTTCTGCGACAACAATCGAGTTCGACGATGCTCGTTACGAATCACCTGCGGGACAGAATCATTTTGACTGGGCGGCCCGCTGGTTTCATAGTGTGGGCGATTACGAATTCGCGCTGGCGCATTTTCGAGGTACCGGTCGTGAACCATCGTTTGTTGTCGACAACAATTCCGGCTCAACGCCGTCGGTCCACCCATACTACCGGCAGATCGATCAAACCAGCCTGGAGTTTCAGGCCACCAATGGTAACTGGCTGTGGAAACTGGAGGCTATATCGCGCGCGGCCTCGGGTGAACGCTTCGCCTCGCTGGTCGGTGGTTTCGAGTATACGTTGTCGGGAGTCATGGGCAGCGCAGCCGATGTCGGCCTGTTGGCTGAGTATCTATATGATGATCGAGATGAATCGGCCACGACACCGTTCGCCGATGATGTTTTCGTCGGCGCCAGGTTGGGATTCAACGATGTATCCGGCAGTGAGCTTCTTGTCGGGGCGATTGTCGACCGCGAGTCGGGCGCCTCGGTTATGTCCGTTGAGGCAGCGCGCAGGCTGAATGATTCCTGGAAGTTCAACATCGAAGGTCGCGCGATGGTCAATACCGGCGATGACAACCGATTGAGCGATTGGCGACGCGACAGTTATCTACTGGCGGAGTTGGTCTATCACTATTAATCTCGACTCTGAAGGGCTTGTTGACAAGGTTCCGCTCGGCATGCCACCTGGACAACGAATTGAGATTGCCACGGCGCGCCAGGCGCACCTCGCAATGACGGTTCCTGGGGTCTTTCAACACGCCCTGAAGGCCGGACCAATCAGCCGAAAAGCCGTGGGAACTCAGGGATTGCCCGCACGTATACAAAATATAGCCGGGAGTAAGTTCGATATGCGGTATGTTGCAGCAGTGTTGTTTGTAGTTTTCTTCTGTATCACCACGGTGCGGGGCTCTCTGTGCTATCTTCGCTTCAGTTTGTTTACCGTTTCTCAGTGCGAGCCGGTAAGTCCCTGCTCCCAACCTGACCTGTCATCTTGCTATGGTTGTGGCTATGAATTCCCACCTGAAAAGATGAGCGGTTGCTGCCCGGTTGATCCCGCGGTTGAAGCTCAGGAGCCGGTGGTAATAATTTGCACCGTATGCATATTGTCCGAAGATGCCTACACCGACCGTTGCGACCTAAACCAACCATCACCCAGACTATTGTCAACTCTCTTCGAGCGCCGCCTGGCCACGCCGGAAGAGTCAAGCGATGCCGAACACTCGTGGCCAAGCCTCAAAAAGAAACCAAGCAGAGATATTCCTTCCCCCGATGGTCGCCCCTGGGGCGTCCACCTCACCATTGCAACTACTGTTGTGCGCTCCTGAAACTGAGCAACGGCCATGAACTCGCGTGGCCACAGTTCATTTACAACAGAACAATAGAGACTTCACTTAGACGAAGGAATTTCGTAATGAGAATGTATCATATTCCGCGTATTGTGGCGTTGGCTCTGGTGCTGGCGCTGTTTGCGGGTGGATACTCGTTGATGGCCGGTGAGACAGCCGGCTATTGTATCCCCGGGCCATGTCCCGACAACGTTAAATGCGTGCCGTGTCCGACACCGCCCGACGGTTGCTGTGCCACCATGGGCAAGATTGGTGGAACCTCCGCCGGTCTGAAAATGGTGAAGGGTAGCAAGCAGACGGTGACCTTTGAGCGGGCAGTGACCGTTAAAGCCAACTCGGCTAAGACAGTCAAGACATCGTCGAATGTCGACTGCGCGCCGTCAAGCGGATGCAATCCCTCTCCCGGCTGTTGTGGCGGGGCGACCAGGGGTGCGTCAAAGACGACCGGCACCGCAACCAAGGCTGTTCAGGGCGAAGCATAAACCCGGACATCCACACCATGTCTTTAATGAAGGCCGCCCCCACCGGGCGGCCTTCTTTGTATCACCGGAAACTGTTGAGTGGCGAATTCTTGACTAGATAATCCAAATTGTTATCTTATGACTGCGATGATTAATCTGACGTCTCAACGGGAACGAAGGTCTGGTCAGAACGTGGCTCTACGAATGGCCTTCAGCCTTCTTGTCCTGTTGTTCGCCCACGCAGCCGCTGCCCAGGATACAGCCAGTGTCAAAATAAAAGTCGATGTCGACAACGTGTTGCTGACAGTCAACTCAGACACCGTTGCCGAGGATTCGCACGGCAGCAGTCTGACCAAAGGGGCTTGGTTTATTCTCAATCTCCCGGTCGGCGATTATGAATTTGGTTTTAACCATGCGGGCTTTGAAACACAGCATCAGTCGGTATCTCTTACGCCCAATCAGATCGTCACGCTCGACATCGCATTTCTGCCGCCGGTTATTCCAGCCGAACCGGCAACGGGAGCGGTGACGGTGGAGTCGGAACCTGACAGCGCCACCATCATGGTCGATGGCCGAGCGGTTGAATCGGTCACGCCGGCACAGCTTGATCTGGCGGTGGGAGAACGGATGGTGGAAGTCGTCGGCCCCGGCTTTGAACTTCTTTCGAAAACGGTAACCGTCGACTCGATGCACCGCACCATAATGAAATACACCCTGAGGCCGGAGCCGCCACCTGAACTCACGGCCGAGTCGTTAGGACTGGTCTACGACGATCAATTGCCGAAGATTAATGAAGAAAAAGCGGATATGCTCAGGCGACAGTTCAATTCTATGGCTGAGACTTTTGCGATTATTCCCCTGGGTCAGGGCCTATTGGCGTCGGTCCTGCTGGACAGCGATGATCAAGGAACGGCACACGCCCTTATCATTTCCGGGGTTGTTCTCACTGCCGGCTCATACCTCCTCGGTAAAACTCTGTCAGCAAGGAAACTTCGAAATATCCAGTCGGAGAATGAAGAGATTGATTCGTACAATGCCCGCGCTGATGCCCACAATTTTGAAGTAGATCAGGCTGTCAACGCGGCCAACAAGGAAGCTATGAAGAAGTACCAGATCGACAACAGAGGTCGTGGTCGAGTCAAAGTAACAAAGGAATAAAAACTACTATCCGAATAGTCCCGGGGCACGTTTCGCGCAGCTGAACATCCACTACCTTTTTACCATCCACTCAGAACAACACAATATGGGGGCTTTCCCATACTCTCAAGTCGCTAATCATCGTGACGGCGACTCGCCCCTGTAACATACTGCTGTTTCCTACCTTACAAGACAACAAAAGGGCATGCCAGTTGCACTGTTACCAGGTGAAACAGTGAAATGCCGAACGATCCACTCACCGGTACAGTTTGGTGAATCAGTACAGGGGACATAACCGGCACCGAAGCCTGCCCTGAAGCCAAAAGGGAGTTTACCATGCGTGTAGCATCTGTTATTGTATTTGGATTGGCATCTATTCTGGTGATGATGTTTACACTTGTGCCCAACGCCAATTCGGGAGCCGACGCCGGTTCTTGTGCCGACTGTCACGATTCAATGCTGTCGGAGCGGACCAATCACTTTATTGATACTGAAGACGACTGTATGTTCTGTCACGAGACCGATATTGGGGGGGGCGATAATCATGTCATCACCTATACCGAAAAAGACATCTGTCTCGCGTGTCATGTTGAGCAGGACCGGACGGCTGCAACCGACGTCCACGGCAATCTGAATTGTATCGAGTGTCACGACCCGCATGGTTCAAACCACAATTACAGTCTCAGCACCGAGGGCATCAGCCTCTGCTCAGAAACGTGTCATACTTCAGACCAGCTCGGCAATTCCCATATAGTTGGAGAAGGTGCTCTTCACACAAAGACCGGCGAAGTAATGACCTGTTTCTCAGACTGCCACAGTATTCACAAGCCACAACAAGACGCAATGCTGCTGCAGATGGCGGAACAGGATCGTCTGTGCGGTCAATGTCACGATGATAAGATCTGATCAGTCGGAGAGCATCTTGCTCATCATGGCCAGTGGGTTGATACCGACCTTGGCGAATTTCTTGATCAGGAACGACGATTTCATGATCAGCTTGGTCGAGGCCATAAGGTAGTGCCGCCGGAACGGATCGGAGTCCCTGGCAAATTCAAGAATCTTCGGCATATAGAACCGTCGATAACAGTTGATGATGGCCAGATCAATGTCGCGCAGGGTCATTTTGTCCGGCTTGATTATAGGTTCGATCAAGTTATACTGGCTGAGATCCTCGACTGCTATGGCATGCTTCACCTCATCAAAGAAATCGGCATAGGGCCAGGGTGTAATGGCAAGAAAGTGCGCGAAGTCGGGGTTGAATTCAAGAGCCTGCTGAAAAGTACGTTCGATGGATTCTTCAGTTTCGTCGAGAAACCCCAACACAAACGAGGTTTCGGAAATCATTCCGTATTCGGCAATCAGCTCAATGGCCCGGCGGGAGTCGCCGATGGTGATTTCCTTTTTGACTTTGTCCAGAGTTTCCTGATCGGTCGCCTCGGCGCCGACATAGACATGCACCACGCCCGCCCGGCGATACTTGGACAATATGTCTTCATCGCGCACGATGTCTTCCACGCGGGTCTCGATAAGTATGTAGATATTCAGATCGGCGGCGATAATTCTGTCGAGCAACTCCTCCCAGCGGTCGCGTTCGTAGGTCGGGTATTCATCGGTAAATAAGAAGACATTGACGCCGTGTCTCTTCTTAAGGTATACGATGTCCTCGACAACACTCTTAGGCGCCCGTCCGCGCCAGCCTTGCTCCCAGAATTTCTGCTGTGAACAAAAGGTGCAACCGTGCGTGCATCCGCGTGAGGTGGACACGGCGCCAAGCACCGAATCCGGGATGACGTAGTACTTGTACTTGGTCCAGTCCAATAACTCCCAGGCGACCGGCAGCGCATCCAGGTCATCGTTGAAATCCAGGGCCGGATTGGCGACCAGTTCACCCGCCTGACTATAGGCAAGGTTGGGAGTCTTGTGACGCTGTTCGGTGTCGTCGAATCGAGAGAGGAACTCGTACAGAGGTATCTCCCCCTCACCGATGATGACATAATCAACCGGCGACTGAGGCTCCTTCAGAATATCGCGCCAACAGAACGTTGGATGAACCCCGCCGACTAACGTAGCACAACCGGGACGGACCTCTTTGCCCAACTCAAGCAAGCGTAAAGCGTCCGGCCATGTGGCAGTGATTGAGGTTGTTGCCAGAACGTCGTAGTCGGTTTGCTCCAGATGCTTCTTGATCTTCTTGTAATCATGGCGCAGGGTCATGGCGTCATAAACCTCCGCCGTCCATCCGGCCCGCTCTGCCTGAGCACCGAGATACAGCAATCCGAGCGGCGGCCAGCTGCCGGCCACTTCCACAACACCGCAGTGGTACGGGGGAGTTACAAACAGGATTTTACGATTTCGTTCGGCCATACTTCTTGTAGTACTTTACGTGTGCGGTGACGCCGATGATTGTCATAGTTATAAGTATAACGTGCTTTACCACCAGCGCAACCACTTGTCCCTTGCCCACAGCCGGATTCCACTCAAATTCCATGAAATAAGCCGCTCGCAACGCACCTCCGGCAATTATGTAGGCCAGGGCAATCCAGGAAACTCGCAGCAGTCCGGCAAAGAGATGTTTCGGCAGGCTGGCAGGGGTTGCCGATCTGTCCAGGTATCGTCCTAAGATATTTGTCGTGACGATACTTACCAGGAGCACCGCGACAGCCAGGTCGTGAAAGTAGTTTAGAACCATGAGTATGACGCCAAAAGCGGAACTCATCGACTGTACTCGTAGGTTAGGATGGCTCCGGCCTCAGGATCGGCAATGTAAATGCGATTTCGTCTGCGATCAATAGCAATATCCGAAGGTCGTCCCGCCGTGTCACTGACATTGTACGACGCAACATAGCGACCGAGCGAGTTGAACATGTGCACTTGTCGGTTGTTGACATCCAAAAGATGGAACCGACCCATCTGCCGCACGCCGGACGGATCGAATACCGCTGTATCTTGCAGAGCCGGATCAATCAGATTGTCCATATCGATCCCCTGAGGAGCCATCGGAGCTTCGGTTGTAACAGTGTCGAATCTGTAGATATAACGTCCGTCGCATGTAAACACCTTGATATCGCCTTCACCGGCGTCGCCCGCGATAAGACGGCCGTCATAAGTCACGAAAACCATCGACGGAAACTGTATGCGGTGCAGTGTATCGTTCGGTATGGTGAGAATCAGTTCACCCATCTCGGTAACGTCACCGGCGTTTGTGATGGATACCGCCATTACCTTCTGCAAGGTAGCATCCCCCACATAAGCAACTCCGCCGTAACAGTAAACACTAAACGGTGACAATGGAGTAACACCATCCGGAAGCGTTCCGAACGATGTGATCAGGTCGCCGGACCGATCATAAACCACCATGACGTGCTGGGCATGATCGACGACCACCAATAGTGAATCGGTGATTTGAAAGTTGGTCGGATAGACCGAGTCCGGCTGGGTGAGTTCGATCGATGCCAGTTTCACGAGATTCGAGTCATACATGTCAATCCGCGGCAGGCCCCGATACGACACAAACAGAGTGTCGCGATACATCCGCAGCCGCACCGGCCTGAGCGAGTCATCATCCTGCGTAAGCACGCGCCTCCCGACAGGGACCGGGAGCGCCTGAAATCCGGTGCCGGGTTCCACCTTCTTCTCGATGCACGAAACCGACATCAGCATGAGAAGAGTCATTGCACTAAATCTAAACCGCAACCTGATTGCCTACCCGTATTCGTGAATGGTTTCATAAATGTATCCTACTCCCCATAGCGCAAAGACAACGGTGAGTGCCGCAACGATCGTCATCCAGCAGAAAGTGCGTTGTGACAGTTTCCACGCCATGCGAGCGTGCAACACCAGTCCGTACAACAGCCAACTTATCAGCGACCAGAGTTCTATCGGGTCCCAGGCCCAGTATCTACCCCACGCAGCGTGCGCCCAGATGGAACCGGATACGATCATGACACCCCAAAGTATCAGACCGAATATCAAGAAATTGAGAGTGGAACGGCCAAGTGAAGAAAAAGACGGCAAGGTGTTCCCCAGCCTCCCCAGATTACCGTACCTGGTTTCACCCAGCAAGAAGACCGCCGAGAAAGATGCTGCCACCAGAAAGGACGCAGCCCCTGCCGTGGCGAACGAGGCATGAATAAACAACCAGACGTTGTCCAGAGCCTCGGACAAAGGCGACGCCGCGGTGGGCATCGACGACGCCCAACCCATCATCAGAAAAGAAACCAGCGAGAGCGGTAACAGGATTGGAAGTGGTGTGGTTCGAAGCCGCATCAAGTGGAAGATCAGAAGGGCGAACCAGACGGCCGTGATCATCGACTCAAACAAAGTTACAAACGGTGGATGCCCCGTTTGGACCCATCGCATGGCTCCGAAGACCGTCAGCAGAATCAGCGCCGCCAACGACAGGTGTACCCCCCAGCGGTACGCGGTTTCGTTCCTGAATATTGGCCGCAAAACAGTCGCAAAAAAACTCGCCGCAAGAGCGAGAGTGGTGGCCCAGAATAGGAACGCCTGCGTGGAACTCACTCTATGCCGCCTTCGCTCGCTTCAATCTGCTGACGAAACTGAGCGTCAATCCGGCCAACGCCGACCAGAATCCAAAAAACACCAGATTTAGATACGGACTTTTCACGACATCAATATAGCACCACTGCCGCAGCCGGGGAACAGTAAACTTATAGCCTGCAAAACCAACTGTATCGTTGGAACCGATACTACCGGCGTATAACTCAACACTGTCTTGTAAGGCCGTTATCCGGTATGCGATGTCTGGCCCAATAGAATCAGGGTTTACTTCGATCTCAAGATGCAGGTTGTCCTCCGGGACCACAATGAAGTCTCGATGCACGTACTTGCCCTCTTCCTTTCTATTGGCTACTCGAACAAATGAACGAAACAGGTCGTTCCCTGCCGAATCGGTCAGAAAAAACTCGGGTGAATAGCCACTTTTCAGTCCGTAGTGGAACTGAAGCTCTCCCAGTTCAAACGGGTGGTTGGTGGAAACCTCCGTCTCGTGTTTTGCCCTGGCGGACTGTACAGCTATAGCCGCCACATTCCCCAAACTCAAACTGGCGTCGTCGTTGCTCAGGACATCGGTGAGGCTGAGCGTGAAACGACCGTACTCATTGTCGTAGAGGGGACCGTGAAACTCATGGTGGTACGACTCCGGTCGGTCCTTCAACGTCTGGCCCTCAGTCATGGCCAGTACACTGTGATACTTGTAGAGGAAATTGAGAATCACGGCGACCATTATCAGTATCAGCGAAAAGTGAAATAGTATCGATCCGAGGTGGCGAGTTTTGAGAAGTGTTCTCTCGACCTGGTAAACGCTTCGGAATCGTTTGATGTTACCGAACAGCAGGTTGACCCCGAGTAGCCCGAGCACGATGAAAAACGTTGGTGTGAAGTAGATACGATCCAGCCCAAGCTTATCGATGACAACGTAATTATCACCCAGGTACTCCTGCCAGTCCAGAAGCTGATCTTCTGAAATATCGCGCTGTGGTATGATGGCCGACAGTACCAAAAACAGTACCAGGACGGCAATGAGAACAAAGGCCAGCCGGGTGGAGGATAAGTTGATCGTCATACTAACTCCAATTGGTGTTAGTAATCCTTATTCGCGTGGTTCTTGCAGGTTTCGGTCCAGCACCTAGTATTGACGTGATCCAGATTAGAAAGATATCCGGCTACAAAGGCGTCAGTCGAGTCACCAGTGCCAGCCGTACCGTCGTAAGTATTGGTGACCCACTTCTTGTTCATGCCGTGCACCCAGATTTTGATCGGTGGCGCCGTTGGGGTGGGATTGTCCATACCCCCCGGCCAGTCGTCGGTTGGTTCACCGTAACCGCCCAACGCGGCGTGATCCCACATATGACAGGCGAAACATCCGGGCGCCCTGATATGCTGTCCCTGCGTAGCCGGGTGATCGGTGTATCTACTGGCCGATGCACTGCCGTTCCAATAGACAGATGATTTATGGCAGACGTGGCACAATGGTGTGCCGTTGGTTGCATCTGATACGATGGTCTCCACCAGCAGATGCTCCTGGTTGGAGCCGTGCGGGCCTGCCGGATCATTGGTGTTGTCGGAGCGATGACAATCGGAGCACCAAGTGCGACCGGACGAACCCCAGGGTTCATTCATAGTTGTAGTATTACAATACGAGTTGGTTCCAGCCGATGTGATGCCGTGTGTTGACGCGTAATTCGGATTGATCTCCTCTGCCAGATTGCGATTACCGCTGGGAAGGGTGGTGTAATTGGAGTGGCACTTCAGACAAATCATCCACTCCTCCAGCGTAGCGTCGTTCACTACCGTAAAGCCTGAGGGAGCCGCAAAGACGTTGGCGTTATCGGTTGGCACCGGCGCGTCCGGCCAGGCTCCGGAAGGTTTGACGCCCCAGGTGCCTTTCAGCGCGTTGGAAACCAGGCTCGTAGAACCATCGTGCGTACCCTGCAAAGCCTCGTGCACACTGTGGCAGTCACCACACTCAGCGTGACGGGTGCCGTCGCCAAGTGCTGCGGCATTCTCACCGTCGGAGTGAAGACCTGAGGAGTCGCCGGTGGGGTGCCCATAAGGCAGACTCATAGCATCCTCGATCCGCAACGCCGTCGAACTCATGGCCTGCACACCGAAGTAATCCAGGTTGCTTCCAGCATTCGGATTCGAGGTCGACGAATGACAACCGAAGCAGACCACTTCCTCCAGCGGATCCTCGGGGGATGCCGCTCCGAATGGATTCAGCAGGCGACCATAGGGGTTGTCGTGGGCACTGAATTTATATGTACCCGTCTGATAGGTTTTGGTCATCGTGTCGTTGTGACACTTGACGCAGTTGGCGTTGAACGTCGAGGGACCTGAGAAAGTCGACGGTACGCTATAGTTGTGCGTACCGGTGGCGGCGTCGAAACCAGTCTTCGATATTGCAGCAGTCTGAGTGCTGCCGTCCGGCGGGTTGTTGGTCTTAGTCAACGCCGAAGTATGGCAAGACAAACAGATACCGCCCGCACCGGATGACTGGTAGTCGCTGTTCAACAGGACGGTAGCATCACCTTGCACCGGGCTGTTGTCAAACGCCGAGCGCAGGTTCTTGGCGCGCGTACCAAACCCGGTGTTGAGATCGTCTCTGAAAATATCGTGATCGACATGGCACATCAAACACGTTCTTGAGGCGGATGCATAGTCGGGGGCGTTACTGCTCAACTGGTGGTGATACGACGTGGTGGAGGTGTTCATGGGAGTGAAAATCGAATTGTGGCAGGAACAGTTCGATCCACCGCTCGATTCCCCACCGCCGGACACCGCGAAAGAAGAAGAGTGAGGATGACAACCTGATGTACAATCCAACGCATCATTGTGAACAGCCGAATCCGAAGAGCCATAAGTCATATCGTTACGATGATGAGTCGTCGTAGTATGACATACCTCGCAGACACCTGTGACAACTCCGTCGGTGGAGTCGGCCATCACTCCGGAGTTCGGGTCGCCTTTTACCGGATCGGGATCGTTGTAAGGGTCACCGATACCGAGCGTTTTGAAGATGACTTCCATGTCGCCCGAATTCGGAGTGGCGATCGTATCCCGCACCAGGTAGATGTTCTTGGTTCCGTGCGGCGTATGGCACACCCGGCAATCCTGGTCCTGGTGCCCCGGCAGGTTATGACAGGCGTTATTGGGGCCGCCGCAAGTCGTGCTGTCATTGTTGCGCCGAAGCAGATGTCCATCGCCGAGTATGGCCGACGATGTTACGTTTAGTTCATTGTCGTTGGATGCATAGTCGTCAATCGCCGTGGCGTTGTTGTTATCGGTTACCGAAAAATACAGATCGTGCCCACCGGTCGGCTCGGCCACATCGGGATCCCACAGTACGGCCGCTTCGTAGTTGCCGCCACCCAGACCAACAACCCGCAGACCCTGCTCTCCATGCTTGGCTGCGTTGACCACCGTCACCTCACCGGAGGCCAGATCACGCACCTTAAATGTAATTGTAAAGGCGCCCTGACCCGGTTCATCAACATCAGAAAAGGCCGTTTTGAGCATCACATAACCGGTTCCGATACGGTTCACTGAAAGAGGCAATGGGAACGTGGCGCCGGCCGTGAGAGTCGGAGGATTATTGGAAATAGCGTCGTAGAGTTGCAGTTCATCGAGGTTGTTTTGAAAAGCGTCGTATGATGTGTCCACACCGTCGGTGACGTGAAAGTACAAATCGTAGTAACCCAAATCCTGGGCATCGCCCGGGTCCCAGCTTATCGAAGCCGTGTAAATGCCTCCACCTATATCGCTAATAGTAACACCGCCGACGCCGTTGCCGACATTATCAGCCAGCACAATCTCGGTGACGTTATTGGTGTCGCGCAACTTGAATGTTACGGTGAAAGCGCCGACTCCCGGAGCGTCGCCATCGGCAAAAGTCGCCGCTATGCTGGTGGAGTTTGCGCCGATACGTTCGATCGCGGCTGGGGTCGCGGTGGTCTCGTCTCCCGAAACAACAGGAGCAATGTTTTCACCTCCGTTGGTGACAAGAAGCTCATCGGCGTTGTTTGCGAAGGCGTCGAAACCTTCATCATAGGCGTCGGCCACCTCGCACTGGAGGTCATAGTAGCCAAGCAATTGGTTATCGGCCGGGTCCCAGTCGAAAGTTGCGGTATACGAGCCGCCTCCGTTATCGGCAATTGACATGCCACCAACGCCGTGCTTGAGGCTGTCGGCAACCGTTTCCTGAAACTCAGAATAGGGCGACTGGACCTTAAATGTCACCCAAAACTCGGCCACTCCGGGATCGTCGGTATCGTCGAACGTGGCGCTGAACTGCGTGGTACCGGCACCGACTCGATCGAGCGAAGACGGGCTCACGGAGGTATTCCCGGCGACTATGTTGGGAGTGGCACTTAATGGAGCCTCAATGATCTCAAGTTCATCTTCGTTCGATGAATGAGGATCGGTGACATTGTCGGAGCCATCGCTGACCCAAAAGTACAGATCATACAGGCCGGTATCCTGAACGTTACTAGGATCATAGGTATAGCTAGCTGTATAGTTGCCGCTGCCCTGATCGGTAATAGTCAATCCGCCCCCACCGTTGGGTTGGTTGTTCACCAAGGTAAGTTCGACTACGTCGTTTTTCTCCCGGATTTTGAAGGTAACGTTGAACGCGCCGACACCGGGGGCGTCGGCATCGGAGAAACTGGTGGAGATAATAGTCGTAGCTGTACCCAGGCGGTTCACCGGTGAGACATTAACCACCGTCGCACCCGGCGTCACGGTCGGCGGATTGTTGACAACAACTTCGTTGATCTCAAGTTCGTCCACGTTGGAAGTGTAAGGGTCTATAACATTGTCGGTGCCGTCGGTTACTTCAAAGTAGAGATCATATAGACCGGTATCTTGTACGTCAGTGGGGTCATAGGTATAGCTGGCCGTATAGTTACCGCTGCCCTGATCCGTGATCGTTAACCCGCCACCGCCGTTGGGTTGATTGTTCACCAAAGTCAGTTCCGTGATGTCGTCCTTTTCGCGGATTTTGAAAGTAACATTGAAGGCGCCCACACCCGGCACATCGGAATCGGAAAAACTGGTTGAAATAATGGTTGTGGATGTACCGAGTCGGTTCACCGGCGTCAAGCTGACAACCGTCGCACCCGGCGTAACCGTCGGCGGATTGTTGGGCGGCTCAACGATCTCAAGTTCATCCACGTTCGAAGTGTAGGGGTCAATCACATTGTCGGTGCCGTCGGTTACCTCGAAATAGAGATCGTAATAGCCGGTGTCCTGCACATCACTGGGATCGTAAGTGTAGCTGGCCGTGTAGTTACCGCTACCCTGATCGGTAATTGTCAAACCGCCGCCGCCGTTCGGCTGAGCGTTTACCAGCGTCAGCTCCGTGATGTCGTTCTTTTCGCGGATTTTGAAAGTGACGTTGAACGCGCCCACACCCGGAACGTCGGAATCGGAAAAGGCCGTGGATATTGTGGTCGTGTTCGAACCAAGCCTGTTCACCGTGCCGGGACTGACAGCTGTCGCACCCGGTGTGACGGTCGGTGCCTGGTTGCCGGCCGGCTCGATGATTTCGAGTTCATCGATGTTTGAAGTGTAGGGATCAATCACATTATCGGTACCGTCGGTCACCTCGAAATAGAGATCGTAATAGCCGGTGTCCTGCACATCACTGGGATCGTAAGTGTAGCTGGCCGTATAGTTGCCGCTACCCTGATCGGTAATTGTCAAACCGCCGCCGCCGTTCGGCTGAGCGTTTACCAACGTCAACTCCGTGATGTCGTTCTTTTCGCGGATTTTGAAAGTGACATTGAACGCGCCCACGCCGGGCTCATCGGCGTCGGAAAAGGCGGTGGAAATTGTGGTAGTGTTCGCACCGATCCTGTTCACCGTGCCGGGACTGACTGCTGTCGCACCCGGTGTCACGGTCGGCGCCTGGTTGCCGGGCGTGGTGATCTCAAGTTCATCAGGGTTGGAAACGTATGTATCGATCACATTGTCGGTGCCGTCGGTGACCTCGAAGTACAAATCATACCAGCCGATTGCCTGAGCATCGGCCGGGTCCCAGGTATAGGATGCTGTGTATGATCCACCGCCGCCATCCGAGATGGTAAGCCCGCCATTGCCGTTGGTTAACGCATTGACAAGAATTGTCTCGGCTTCAACGTTGTCTTTAACTTTGAAAGTAACCGTAAACGCTCCGACCCCGGGTTGGTCCAGATCAGAAAAAACCGTTGAAATTGTGGTGGTGTTGGCACCAATCCGGTCTACCGAAGTAGGCGTTACGCCGGTCGCACCAGCGGTAACCGTCGGTGCATTGTTGGGCGGCGTGTTGACAACCTGCAACTCATCCGGGTTGGCCGCGAAACCGTCGGTTGCGTTGTCGGTACCGTCGTCGACCTGACAGTAAAGATCGTAATAACCAAGTGTCTGGTTGTTCGGTGGGTCCCAGGTATACTCAGCCGTGTAAGAGCCACCGCCGTTATCGGTGATTGTCAAACCACCGCTTCCGTTCGGTTCGTTGTTAACCAGAGTCTCCACGGTGCTGTTATCCGGCCTTTGGACCTGGAAAGTGACTGTAAAAGCACCTACGCCCGGATCGTCGGCATCAGTGAAATCGGCGCTTATCACCGTTGTGTTCGTACCCGACCTGAGCACCCAGTCAGGCGTGACCGTGGTTGCACTGGCGGCCAGTGTCGGCACCTGGTTCCCGGCCGGCTCAAATACCTCAAGCTCATCCACGTTTGAGGTGTAAGGATCAATGACATTATCGGTACCGTCGGTTACCTCGAAATAAAGATCATACAGACCGGTATCTGCCGCATCGCTGGGATTATAGGTATAGCTGGCCGTATAGTCGCCGCCGCCGTCGTCCGTAATCGTCAGTCCGCCGCCACCATTGGGTTGGTTATTTACCAGGGTCAACTCCGTAATGTCGTTCTTTTCGCGGATTTTGAAAGTGACATTAAAGGCACTCACGCCCGGCGCGTCGGCATCGGAAAAACTCGTTGAAATAACGGTAGTCAATCCACCCAGGCGATTCACCGTTGCCGGACTCACACCGGTCGCACCGAGCGTTACGATCGGCGGGTTGTTGGGCGGGTCTATGATTTCAAGTTCATCGGTGTTGTCACCGGCGGAATAGCCGTCAATGGCGTTATCGGTGCCATCGGTAACATCAAAGTACGTATCGTAAAACCCCAACTCAGCCGCGTCGTTTGGATTGTACACGAAACTTGCGGTATAACTGCCGCCACCGTTGTCGATTATCGTAACGCCGCCAGAACCGTTCGGTTGGTTGATCGCCAGCAGGATTTCACTGGAGTTGTTCGGCTCCCGAACTTTGAACGATACGTTGAACGCGCCCACGCCCGGCTCATCGGCGTCATTGAATGTGGCAGACAGAGTTGTTGTGTTGGCGCCGATTCGGACAACTGGCGTGACACTCGGTTCCACAGCGCCGGGTGTCAGCGTGGGGGCGTTGTTCGGCAGCGTCTCGTCAATCTCAAGTTGGTTTTCATTGTCACCGGAGGTGTAACCATCAATAGCGTTGTCGGTACCGTCGGTAACTTCCATATACAAGTCGTAGAGACCCAGGGCCTGAGCATCGTCGGGATTGTAGACATAGCTGGCGGTGTAGTTGCCACTGCCCTGATCGGTGATCGTCAACCCGCCGCCGCCGTTGGGCTGATTGTTCACCAGCGTCAGTTCTGCGCCGCCCGGCTCACGAATCTTGAAAGTGACGTTGAAAGCACCCCCACCCGGGACGTCGGAATCTGAGAAGGCTGTCGAGATAGTGGTGGTATTGCTGCCATATCGATTGACCGGCGTGACGCTGATCGTTGTTGCACCGGCCGTAATAGTCGGAGCGTTGTTTGGCAGCGTTTCGTCAATCTCAAGTTGGTTTTCATTGTCACCGGAGGTGTAACCATCAATAGCGTTGTCGGTGCCGTCGGTTACTTCCATATACAAGTCGTAGAGACCCAGGGCCTGAGCATCGTCGGGATTGTAGACATAGCTGGCGGTGTAGTTGCCACTGCCCTGATCGGTGATCGTCAACCCGCCGCCGCCGTTGGGCTGATTGTTCACCAGCGTCAGTTCTGCGCCGCCCGGCTCACGAATCTTGAAAGTGACGTTGAAAGCACCCCCACCCGGGACGTCGGAATCTGAGAAGGCTGTCGAGATAGTGGTGGTATTGCTGCCATATCGATTGACCGGCGTGACGCTGATCGTTGTTGCACCGGCCGTAATAGTCGGAGCGTTGTTTGGCAGCGTTTCGTCAATCTCAAGTTGGTTCTCATTGTCACCGGAGGTGTAACCATCAATAGCGTTGTCGGTGCCGTCGGTAACTTCCATATACAAGTCGTAGAGACCCAGAGCCTGAGCATCGTCGGGATTGTAGACATAGCTGGCGGTGTAGTTGCCACTGCCCTGATCGGTGATCGTTAACCCGCCGCCGCCGTTGGGCTGGTTGTTCACCAGCGTCAGTTCTGTGCCGCCCGGCTCACGAATCTTGAAAGTGACATTAAAGGCGCCCACACCGGGGACGTCGGCATCGCTGAACGCGGTCGAGATCGTTGTCGTATTACTGCCGTACCGGTTAACCGGCGTGACACTGACCGTTGTAGCACCAGCCGTAATAGTCGGAGCGTTGTTGGCCGCGGAAGGGACATCGACTACGATATCATCAAAGTTGGCCTGAGTGTTTCCACCATTCCGGCCTGTCTTGAGCCAGACATCGAGAACCAGTTTGTATGTACCATTCTCGTCGCAGTCAGCCGAAATGTCCTGATCGACCACGTTTCCATCGATTACCTGCCCGGCCGTGGGGTCGACAACGTTGCTCCAAAGGGCTACAGCAGAGCCGCTTGGCTTGATAAGAAAGACCGTGATTTCGTTTCGATCCGGAGTCGCACTCACCGAAGTCTTGTAAAAATAGAAGCTGAGATTAATCGGCGCATCCGTGGAACTAATAGGTGCGTTGAATGTGGTAGTGTCGGTCAACCGGAATTCCTGACGGTTACCTGTGGTGGTAATGTACTGGATCGATCCCTGGCTGACGCCAAAAACAGAACTTGACCACGACCGAGTCCCGGCGGTTTTTGTTATCTCAGCGTTCCAGAAGTTGATATTGGAGTCAAATGTACCGTTATCCACAACGTTCACTGCTCCGGCCGGAACCGCCAGCATCAGTCCGAACGCCAGAGCCAAGACCAGCCGAGGAATCCGAAGTCCGGAAAAACTTGTCATGCTTATCCAATCCATACTCTATGGTCCGTCGGTCGTACCCGAGTTAGAATCTGAGTAATGCACGCCGTGGCAAGTCGTGCAACTCACCACGTCGCCGGCTAAGAGCGCAAAGTCATTGGTAAGATTGCCGTCGTTTGGCTGCGCCACCCCATCAACGTCCAACGGCGGGTTGTGGAAATCAGCATCTGAAGGCAGGGCTATGCCGACCGGGTGCGATAGCTCATTACCGGTGTACGTTTTTACATCGCTGTTGTCGCGACCGGCGTGGCAATCCAAACAAAGCGCATCGGCCGAATTGTCCAGCCTGAGAAATGGTGAATTACTGTTGCTGTGCGGATCGTGACAGGTGCCGCAAGTGATTCGGTCGTCCAGGGTCAGATGGTCCAACAGCGCCTGAGTGGTCGGCAGCGACGCACCCAGATCGGCATTGTCCGCCGGGGCATCCCAGGCGTGGGAAGTGCCAATCGTGCCGGGATCGGCCTGCTGCTTGGTCGACAGGGTCTTGGACATCGGTACCCAGCCACCCGGTGTATGACACGATAGACAAAGAGTCGCAACCAGTGAGTCGGTGGCGTTAGTCAGAATGTCGCCCATCGAGTTGTGATTGATGTGACACTGTTCACAGTAAATGGAATTCGTCGTGCCGTGGGGGTCGTCTACGGCGAACACCATCGATGCTGACACCAACACAACTGTCGCAATTATTATCAACAGGTTCTTTTGCATCTCGTCGGACCTATTTCAACAATACCATTTTTTTCGTTTGCACAAGGTTTGCCGCACGCAGCCTGTAGAAATATACGCCGGTCGCAACCGATGCACCGTTGTCGTCTGCACCATTCCAAGTAACCTCGTGGTATCCCTCCGGCAGTGAGCCCTCGTGTACCACAGCGACCCGTTGCCCCAGCAGGCTGAACACTTCGAGGGTCACGTTGCTTCGATTCGGAAGCGAGAAGCCGATCCTGGTACCCGAGTTGAACGGGTTGGGGTAGTTTTGATCCAGCCGGAACTCAGTCGGAAGAGAACTCAACCGGAAAGACTGCAAAGCCGACCACTCGCCGACCGTATCCCGCCCCTGGGTGCGAGCGCGCCAGCAGTAATCGACATCACTGCCAAGCCGGGTGTCTGGTGTCCAGTTGGCGATCAGTCGTTGGCTCTGGAGTGAATCGAGGTCGTGCAACACGCCTTCCACACCGTGCAATTCAAGCAACGGCTGCCCTGAATCGGGATGATCGAACAGTTGGAAATCAAACCCGGACACCTCCAGACCGTCCGACACAATATCGGCAAAGGCGATAATAGTTATCTCGTCAGCGCTCAACTGGGCCCCATCCAACGGAAATTGCGGTTGCGCCACCGCCAGTCTGTGCATGTCCGGACTGAGCGCGACATGATAGATATTGATCGAAGGAGTCATCGTAGAAGCAACAAACAGCAAACCGTTTTCATCGACATCGATACCGGTCGGCACCGCCAGGCCGGGCTCGCCTGCAGAGACCGGACCTATTGCTCCGGCAAATTCACCATCGGAATCATATACCAGAACCCGTCCCTGAAAACGGTCGGTCACAAAAATGTGACCGCCTTCGGAAAGAGCCAATTCGCCACCACGTGTAAACTGACCCGCGCCTCGACCGAACGACCCAAAGCTGGTAACCAATGCACCCGTTTCGTCAAAGGCAGAAATGCGTGAGTTGATTTGGTCCAGAACATAGAACCGCTTCAAGTGTGCATCGAAACAGAAACTCGAAGCGTACGCCAGCCGTTGGCCCTCGTCATCGACCAACGGAATCGTTCGTGTCAGTTTAAGCGCCGCGCCGATCTCAAGAATCGCGGCCAGTCCGGCGTCCAGTATGTACAGCGTCTGACCGTTCTGCACCAGGTCAACGGGATCGTTAAGTGACACCGATTGCCCGAGGAGTACTTGTTCGGAATAGTTGTCGAGATCAACCTCAATTACCGCCTGCTGTTTACGATCACAAAACATGAAGCGGTTATTGACAATGTGGGTCAGACCATGTGGTTCGCCCTTTAGATGCAGCTTTTGAGTTATCACACCGTCGACGGTGAACAGCTTGATTTCGTCCGAGAACGGCTCCAGTACGGCCAGACCGTTATCAAACACTTCAAGCGATGTTGGCGCATAGAGGCTTTCCTCGATAGAACCAACATAGTCTACGTTTAAGGCGCCGACACCGACTGCAAACACTCCGACCAGCAGAACGACCTGCAAGAGTCCATGTAAACAGCGTCTTGTAATCTCTCTATTTGCCATTACCTATATTGTCTGTTGCGTTCCTATAATCCATCCACAGCAGAAACCTTGTGAAAAAGATAACAAAGTAGGTGCGGGAAGTCAAGTACGTTCTTTGACTGGTTTCGTCACCATATAAGTGTAATATCGGTAATCTTCCGGCCTCGCGCACCCTTAAAAATCCAGCAAAAGGACTGCAAGAAAGTATGCCACTTCCGAAATGGGGTTGTGTGTAATCACGCCGGCAAGAGTGTGAAAAGAATCTTGACCACAACCGGCGCCGAGCCGCCAGGATTTGTGAAGTTGTTGTAATAGAACAAGTTGCGACAGAGCGGGCGGTTGCTACTTCTGCGTCTCTGTTTTTGCTGATGTACGGTTGTGGAAATCACGTCAAAGCTCAAATGACTATGGGATGAATGAGCATTAGTATAGTCTTGATTTCAGTCTATGCGGCTCTTGCTGCTGTCTCCTGTATTGGCTCAGGCAAGGTCTGCTGGGGTCACAACCAGCACCGATCCTGGAGCCGCCGGCGTTCGCTTGAACAGGCAGGTGAAGCCATTGGTGAATAAAGCAAATACTGCCCGTATCCAGGCCTGGGTCAGAAGCAACTGGAACCGGGGTGACGTGGTTACCCTGAGCATCGAAGTGGTTTAATACTGCGCAGTGTACGATAGAATCCTCGCTGGATTGGTCCTTTTTCTGTTGCATTCTTATACATAAACCCCCTCTGTCATTGCTTATCCAACGAAAAATCTCAATTGAACCTCCCAGTCTACCGAATTGAAAGATTAGTTGACGCAAATGACTGAAATTGACTGATGGTATCAAACAAGCAAAGGAGTTTGTATGCGAAAACTACTGCCCTTAACCCTCTTGATAACAATCATGCTTCTAATGACTGCCGGTACTCTCTGGTCAGCTGAAAATGTCGACAACGAATACCTGAGGAAGGTCGGCGATTATTTCGATGTCAGTTATGAAGATGTCGATCGGATCGCCGCCGGCAATGTCACCATCGAAGAAGTACCGACAGTGTTCTTTATGGCCCAACTTGCCAAAATGTCACCAAAAGAAGTCCTCGCCGTTAAAGCGGAAGTTCCGAAATGGTCCGACTTCATGAATATATACGATATACATCCGTCGGCAGTGCTGATTGATATTTATCGTTATGACACACCAGAGTGCAAGGCCATCGGTCTTAAGGTCAACAACAGACCTCTTAGCGAGGTGGTGTTTGAGAATGAAGACGTCATTATCATGGTCAATTACAGGGTAATTGCCGCGACGAGTAACATCGAGTATTCTCAGATCGTCAACAGGAGAAATGGTAATCCGGGCGAGAGACCGACATTTGTTGATATCAGCCATCAATCTGCCAAGGGACCTATTCTCGTTGATTCGGAAGAGTAAGAGACCGCAAGCACAGTGAAACTAATGAAGCCATCTCATGATTTGAGATGGCTTCTTCTTTTCAGGCAAGCACCCCGCAGCCAAAGATAACAGTCCGATCATGCTCTCTTATAGTGAGACCTAACCGGTATCCGTTGCTCAAGAAGGGAGATGGGGCAGATAGTCTGGGGACACTAGCCAGTCTCTATGATAGATGAAGACAGGGCGCCGTGTAGGATGCTATTTCTCGTATCTCCCCGGACTGTGGGAATGATCGTGGCATTTCAGATAACAAGCACCTGAATTCGTATCAAAAGAATCAAACTCAACCTTGCGAGAAACATCGTCTGCAGTGACGGCTTCCGGATTAAAGGCTATCAGATACTCACTGTCCTTGGAGCTGTGGGAAGCATGACAAGTATAGCAGGAAGTCCCTTTTCGATTCCGGGCGAGATCACCAACAATGTGTTCTCTGTGTAGCGGGAAACTTTCATTGGACAGGATACTTGTTCTGCTGTGACAAGAGTAGCAGAACTCATAAGCATGATTGTTTTCGATGTTGTACACATCGGTGTCGTAGTTGCCACTGAGCAAGTATTTGTGTCTTGAGCCATGAGGCCCTTTGGGACCATCTTTGTTGTCGTTGCTGTGGCAGTCGGAACACTTTAGACTACTCTCGAAATCCAATGATATCAGCAGGCTGACCGACCTGTTGTTTTGTATGTCCTTTGTTACCGGATGTTGTGACCGGTTGTTGAGAGCAAACACCTGCGTGAAATTCTTGGATGTACTTCTAATACCAAAGTCAGTTCCATGGCATTTCAAGCATATCTCGTATTCTTCACTGGCCTTGTCGACATATTGACTGGAGAGACTCAAGCCGCGAACATCGTAATTCTTCTCTCCACCGACAATCTCCTGGTGTGGGTTGTGACAGTCAACACATTCTGCATGATTGACCGACGATGAGGATAAACCGGGTAACCTCTCGTTCGACGAATGGCCCGTACCCTGCTTGACAGGATGACGATAGAGCTTGTTGAATTCCTTCTCCAGATCAGCAAGTTCGGCCTGCTGAGCCAGTCTTCCGGTTGCTTTCATCATGGCTCGGTTACTCTCCGAACCATGACACTGGTAGCACATTTCTTCTTCGGCGTGGTTCAGCATCGGTTCGCCCTTGAGGCCATGTCCAGCATGACAGGAACCGCATTCTTCGGGAAGCAGAGAATTGTCGATGTGAGCAAATGAACTACCTATTGAAAGAAAGGCAACTGTGAAAGCTATTATGTAGATTGTGTTCTTCAACTCTTCTCCTAAAACTCGTGACAAGCCTTACAGACCTCGCTGAAAGTGGATGCTCTCCAAAATGGATACTTAACCGATTTAGAGTCATCATGTGGATCGTGGCAGGATGTACATTGCACAAAGCCATTATAGTCAACCATGGCTGACTCACTCAGATTCGATATTGGCCATTTTAGGTGACTGCTCGACAGGGCGACCTGCTGATCAAATTTGACCGACACCGGATGGGTACCACTTAGGTCCGTTCCAATGTGACTCTCTCTGGTAGCGGGTATCTCGCCCGAAGAGCCTACATTGTTCATAGGTATGACAGAAGCTCTATTGTGAACGGCCCCCACGGCAATCGTACCGTCATGACAGGAGAGACACAATTTGGTTGAGCCATTCGGCTGTTCGGGTCTGCTGTACATTGTTGAACGCTGGTATGTTTGGAATGTTTTTTGAGAAGCCGTCTTGTGATTCCAAAGGGGGCCCTCTGTGGAAGCGTTGTGACTGCTGTGACAGAAAATACAAACACGAGTCTCTGTGGGTGATTTTATATCACCTGTGCCCGACACCGACAGGTTGTGCCGCGTATCATTGATGGTACCGGCGCCAAAGGCACCATATACTGAAAACAGGGAGACCAGACAAAAGAACGATATGACTAACTTAATCCTCATTTTGGACATCCTAAGAAATGAAGGATTTGAATTCGGTCATTATATGTATCTGCAATATATACGGTGTCATTGGTTATTGCAACTCCTGAGGGGGAGTAGAACTGCCCGGTTTGACTGCCCACAGATCCTATCACCAGTAAGAAACGGCCGGTAGAATCAAATATCTGCAAATTGTCAAACAGATTGTCGATCACATAGACATTGCCTTCGCTATCAGACGCCACACCTTTGGGACGCGAGAACGTCCCGGGTCCATCACCTTCCTCCCCAAAAGATGAAATCAGATGTCCATCGGAATCAAACCTCTTGATCTTGTAGTTTAGAGCATCGGTCACGAGAATATTATTGCCGATCGTAGTTGAAACATGAGTAGGGAAATGAAACTTATCTTCCGTAGTCAGATGCTCCGAAACAGTCCTAATCAACTCTCCATCAAAATCAAATATCTTCAAATCATGATCACCGGTATCAACTATATATAGCCTCTCTTTTTCAACGTTGGCCGATATGCCAGTTGGTCTGGATAGCCCATCGGTGATGAAAGGACGGACTTCTCCATCCGCAAACTCGTAAACGGACCTGGTTTCGCCGTCAGTAATGAATATAGTTCCATCATTTCCAAGACATAAGCAAAGTGGGAAACCAAAAGGGTTCTTCTTGTTGTGATGCTTACTAAAGCTGTTATCGGACAGATCCACTTCAATTAGGGCTGGAATTCCCTGACAGGTAAGGTACATCTTATCCTTTACGACGATGACATCATACGGCAATCTGATAAGATCATCTTGGTTTTTGCCGCTGAGAAAGTTCGTTATCTTGGAGAAGAAGCCGCTTCCAGCGCGAAGGTCTTTGCAGAGAATCTCCCCGACATACTCGATTCTTGGCTCATCGGGATGAGGTGGCCAAACCAGTTTACCGGCAATCGCATTGATTGGTATCGTTAGCGCAACAAGTAAGATACCAACAAACAGCATGGAAGAATATCTAATCATAGCTACTTACTATATGCCAAAGGTCCGCGTTAGGCTTATAGACAACTCCCACGACCTATAGGTGTCAAGCACAAGTTTTTCCGACGTATAGAGATGTGTGATTTTCAGGTTCATCTGATTGTACTTAAACGCAACCAGAGATTCCATCTTGAAAGATGTCTGTAGAGGCATTCCATCCAAACTCCTGTATTGTTTGGAGACTTCTGTGGAAAAAGGGAATCTGATATACGGGATGTAGGCTTCAACTGATGCTGACCCCAGATATGTTTTGGAACCAGGGGCATTTGACACCGTTATGATGGTGGAAAAAGCAACATCCTCATACTTGGTTGAACTATATCCGATTGAACTTGAGTTCTGATACTGTGTTGGCGTTGGGACTTTCACCATGGTCGGAGTTTGTGTAACCGAGTCAACCATTTCAACGGTAACATCACTTGCAAACTTCCAGGAATGAGCTGTGCGAAAAGAGATCGATTGGTCCTCAGAGATTTTTTTCTGGAGCATCATCTCCCATCCAATGGTTGAATTGCTCTTCGGGTCCGAATCTGTTACGGTCCGAAGGTACGAATGGATGAGCTTGGATGAAACATCTCCCAGCAGTTGAGTGGCCAGTCGACTGCCTTCGAGGCTTGAGCTAATGTTCAGTTCATTAGTTTTGGTGTCAAGGGTGTCCTCAACCTTGTGTCTTGAGTCGATTTTCACTGTAGAGGTCGGTACCCACTTGATCTTCTTGCGGAATATCTCCATTGTATTCAGAAGCGTGATATTCTTGTTTGTAGTGTTGCTGACTGTACCACCGGCCTGGTCTCGAAAACTCAGCTCACCACTGAGAGCCATATTGTGCTTGAATCTTCTTGATGGCAGAGAGATTCTTGGGATGTATTTTGCATCGGTGGTAATGTCTACCACTCCGTCTGGATTGACATTAGTAACTTTTCCATACTGATGGGCAAAACTCCCGAGAAGGCCCCTTTTCTGTGTAAAAGAAAGTGTTGAGGTATTCTTGAACTCATCCGCGGTCTGATCGTTCTTATTGATCTTCGAGCTTACTCTGTCACTCTTTTCAGTGTTTACAGCCAGACTGATTTTCCTGGTAAGGTCATATCTCAGAGCGTTCTTAATAATGTTGTCCAACTGTCTGGCGCCGGTGTTCTTCCTGAGACCATCCTGGCGAACATAACTTGCATTTAGCGTCAGGTCCTTGCCCAGATAATCGAAGAAGAGATTGGATTCAGTATCTTCACTAAAGTTTTCGCTTTGGATCGGGAATTTCTCGACTTCAATATTGACCAGATAACGTTTTTCTCGATTTACATTGAGAGTCAGTGACGTCTGATTGTAAATATGCATAGGGATGATATCAATAAAATGAAAACCCGAATCAAAAACGAAGGTAGTGGTGATGCCGGGAGGGATGATTTCATTGATTGTTCCACTGACGATTCTCACAGAGTCGTCATCAATGCTGTTCGAAAACGTAACTTGCGCCGTATTGGTGAAAATATCACCTTCAAGCTCGAGGGTAGTAACGGCAATATTCTTGTCTTCACTAAAATCGTAGTCATAAGAATTCTGAGTCGATTTCTCACTATGGCTTGCTCTTACCGTCGCTCCCTTAAATAGAATGCTTGAAAGAAATGCTCCGTACTCGGTGCCATCCTGCCGGTATTTCTGTAAAGCTGCAAGGCCGGGAACCAGGAGTTCCGTCTTTGAGCGGTTGGTTTTACTATACCTTAGGGCTACATCTTTCATCTTGAGATAGAACAAATTCAGACTGTATGAGCGTCTGGGGAAAAAGGAAATGTTGCCATTGAGAGTATTTATGTCCGGAGATACATAGGAACTCTGATCTACATCCCTCCCGTTCATGGCGGTAAATGAACCTCTCAGCTTTGTATAAAGGGAGTAATTGGCGAAGTGCTCGCTTATGACATTCCCGCGATTGGCAAAGCTCACAAAGTGGTTTGACATCAAACGGGTTGCATCGACCGCCGGGTAACTGCTTTGGTGTGATTCACTGGAGGAGTTAATGGCGAAAAAGTCAACTCCAATCAAACCATCAATTAGGTCTTGTGCCTTAATGTCCGCACATAACAGCAGCAGGAGAAACGAAATCGCCCGGAAATATGTGTGGTCGATTACTTTCAAGAGAACTCTTACTACTTGTTATGACACCGATCACACAGGGCAGAGTTGGCATTGGACTCTACCAGGAAAGAACCGTTGCTATTATCATGAGGGTCATGACAAGAACTGCACTCCACATAGATCCCATCATACAGGAGCTTATCGGGGTATAGGAGAGAGTTTCCTGTCTTTGGCTCGAAGCCCTGTTCTGCATCTTGAGTGTCATCATAGATGATGCCAACGGGATGGTCGTCCTGCAAATCTGTGCCGATGTATGAATCGGAAGCTGCCGTCAATTTGCCGGCGCCGTCAAGCGCCGACCCGCCAGGCGATCCATAGTTGCCGGCGCCCTGCGGTCCAGGTACGTTGGCAAGAGAGTTAATGGCAATTGTCCCGTCGTGGCACGAAAGGCAAACCAGCGATCCGTTGTTTGGTTGGGGAGTTCGTGACATGTTCATGGAATTGGAGTTGTACATGTCATAGGTTTGGCCTGAGTTTTCATGATTCCAAAGTGGCGCCGGATCGGTAGGATCGGCGTTGTGAGCGGTATGACAGAACGAGCACGGCCGGGTAGTACTGTAGAAAAATGCGCCGGGGCTATAGGTCTGTGATGTGAAATTGTGCTTGGTCTCTCGAACGCCGGCAAGAGAAAGACTGCTCAATATTGCTATGCTCGCGATTGTCAGTAAGATTATGAGATTTTTCATGGCACAGTCCTCAGTTGTCAGAGGTTTCCTGTCCCAGGTATCTAAGAACCTGGACTCTCTTGTTTATTGAATCGCCTATATATATGTAATCGTCATCATCAATTGAAATACCGGCTGGAAGTCTGAATTCACCGGCATTGACACCACCTTGTCCAAATCTCAACAATACCCTGCCGGTATTATCATAAATGTGCACGGCGTTTCTGATTGCATCGGTAATATAAATATTGTTGTCAGAATCGATAGCAATATCTCTCGGACGAGCCATTGGCCCGGGATGACTCTCTGACGATCCAAAACTGAACAAGAACGTCCCGTCAATATCAAACACTTGGACGGAGGAATGAAAAGAGTCCACAATGTAGACCGAATCGCCGTTATTTGTTGCAACAGTCAAGGGATAGTGAAACTCGCCCAGTTTATCCCCTCGGTGGCCAAATTCATCCACCAAGCTGCCGTCCTTAGTGAATATCTTTACCTTATGCCCCTGAGAATCCACAATGAATATCCTATCTTCATTTCTCGAAAAAGCAATACCCACCGGTCCTTGGAAATCATCGTGTGAGCCAATGTAATGCGAAAACTCATAAACCGGCGTGAAGACCACGACTCTCTTCAGTTTTGTGTCGCTCACATAGATCAGCCCGTCTCTATCGAGTTTGATATAGACCGGTTCGGCCAGATAGCCCTGGCTCCCCAATGAATTGAAAAACTTCGAGGTACCCCGATCAAGGTCGAGAACCAGTATTCCCTTCTTGGCAGTATCGGCAATGAAGAGTTTTGATCGGCCGTCGTAGGTAACGCCGTATGGCTTTCCCATGGAATGCCGGTCACCTTTGCCGAAGAAGAAATCTCTGATACCACCCCAAAACGATCTTTTCAGGCTCTCATTGCCGTAGATTGTCTTTACATACTTGATCTTTGGAGTCTGAGGAGCCTTGGGCCAGTATATTTCCTCCACCGGCGTCGGCGGCTTACCACAGCTGCCCAGCAATAAAGCTGATAGAGCGAACACCAAACATATTGATTTGACATGTCTCATAACAAATCCATGTGACAACCTAAGCAGATGAGGTTGCTATCTGACTTGACCATGTGTGTTTGGTCGGAAGAGTGCGCGTTGTGACAGGTAAGGCATTCCAGTCGGCCGTCTGATGTCAATTCCAGGTGGTTCTGCAGTTTCCTCTTTGGTTTCACGGCAAATGGATGTTCATGTTCTTTTAGATCACCCTCGGGATCATGGCAGGATAGGCAAACCGCTTCAGATTTCACTTTCAATATCCACTCATTATTGGTTGAATGAGGATCATGACATTCGCCGCACTTACCTTCAATAAACGGCTGGTGGACAACCAAAGCCTTCACCTGTTTTTCAACATCACTGTGACACTCAAAGCACAACATATCCTCCGGTAGATTGAGCAGATGCTCATTATCGGACCCATGACTCGCATGGCAGATAAGACAACTTCCTCCGGCTACCGGACCATGGACATATTCCTGGTCAAAGGACTTTATCTTGTCCTGGTGACACTTGAAGCAAGGGTTCTTTGATTCGGTTTGTTCGTCAATTACGGCTACCAGGTCCGCACCAAGGTCATGGCACAAAAAGCATGTCTCGTCCTCACCTTTGGTATGCTTGATGAAATTGTCTCTCAAAGATACATGGCAGCTCAAACAGGATTCTGTACCTTCAACCTTATCCAAATCAGCATAGTTTACATCGTGGCAGTCCAGGCACACGGGGTCGAGCTCCCGGATGTGGAACCAATAATCAGGATATAATGTCTTGAACTCGAAATTTACTTTCGGGGCATATATAACTTCGATCGTTGCAGTATCTGTTATTGATGTGGATATGCCTGAGTAGACAGGGATAATTTTTATTTCGTGCAGACCATAACCAAACTCAACCTGCTTATGGAAGAAACTGTCGATTACCGGGATGCTGGCATAGCTTGCTGCGTCCAGGATGATATCAACAATCGTTGCTTCCGTCTTGCCGACTATCATGACATGGCCATGATTTACACACACTCGACTATCCGGAACAAGAATCTCCAGGTCCGGCGAAGCCGCAGACATGCTGCCCAGGCTAAGACAAACGATTGTTGTTAGTACCAAGTAGTTCAAAGCAACTCAAATCAATTCTCTTTGTCTCAGTTCTCAAAGAAAAAAAGGGCAGGGCCAGGGTCATAACCCGGACTCTGCCCAAAAACAATTCTAAGCTAATCGCTATAGCTTAGTTAGCAGTATGACATGCTGAACAAACAGCATCATTGTCATTGTTCGCTCTCAGGAACTGCGTTGTCGCTACACCATCTCTGTGAACCGAGTGACAGCTCTCACAAACGATCTGTGAAACGGCCGAGCCATAATCGTTGGCATCGCCGTGATTGGCATCGTCGATCTCATCACTAAGCGGGAATGCCGCTGGGAAAGTGAAAGAAGGATCTGCATCGACAGGGTGACTGTTTGCGCCAAAGATAGGAGCATTGGCTACGTTAGAGTGACAATCCACACAGCCATCTGAGTCGGTATTGTCAACCTTCTGCAGCATCTCGATTCCACCACCACCAGGCATACTGTGGACAAAGTGGCAGTCATCGCAACCACCCAGAGTCTGAGTATGATTGGGGCCGGAACCGTCAGTTACGTGCCTTCCAAGCAGGGAGGCCGGGCTTGAGTTCTTGAAAGTGGCAAGAGTGTAGCCTTCGGTAGTCACTGTACCGGTGTAAGGAGCGGTATTGGTTTCATGGCAAGCGACACAGACGCCACCCCAGGCGTTGGCAGTGTTGTTGTCGATCGGAAGCAACCATTGACCGGCAACGGGCTCAACACTACCACTCTGAGTCACAACAGTACCAGTACCGTGGACTACAGAGATCGAGTGACAGTCACCACAGCCGAAGGATCCATCCTGGGGATGGTTTTCGGTCTGCAGGAACTTGTCAGCCAGGGTGAAGTTGGTATGGGCAACACCATTATGACAATCGGCACATTGACCGGTAGAAGCAGCGGCAGTGGTCAGGAATTTGCCAGTACCGTCAGCATTCTGGGTGTGAACGTCATGGCAGGAAGTTCCGGCACCGGAGCAGGAAGCATAGTCTGCAACCAACGTTCCATAATGCAAATGGTTGTCAAAAGGCTGCGAACCGGTTGTGATTTGTTCCGCAGCAACCGTACCATCGTGGCAGGATTGACACAGACCCGCAACACCAGCAGCACTACCGACGGCCTGCGCCCATAACCGGGCTGCGCCGGCTTCCGCATTATGCGGCAAGTGACATGATGTACACAAGTCAAGATTGGTTAGTGCTGAAACGTCGTTGGTAGTACCAGTACCGTCGACCAGATCGTGGTCGCCGCCATCGACTCCAGCAATTGCCGCCATTGGTAACGCCAACAGAGCGGCACCGATAACGAGGGTTAATACAGTCTTCATCCTTTCATACCTCCAGGAGTAGAAAAGTTATTATGGTGTGGGTTTTGAGAAAAATCTATGTTTCTCACTTGTTAATCTCTCAATCTTCCGTAACTGTTATCTGATAGGTGAAGGCCAACAACTTATGGCTTCTTTCACTTACTATATATAGCATGCCGTCCTGAACGAGAATTCCGCGCGGTCCGGCAATCTGTAGTTTCTCTTCTGAGAAAAAGTTGGTCGGTATAACGATCTTCACTTCACCTTCTTTGTTGAAGGCTTGAACATTGCTACCCATAGCGTCTGAGATCCAGTACATGCCGTCTTCTGAGACAGCCACAGCAACCGCACGGCCAAACACGCCGATGTTTGTACCCATTCCGCCAAAACGCATTTGTTCTTCACCGTTAAGATTTGAGACAATGATCTCGCCAATAACCGGATTGGTGTGAACAAAGCTGTTACCATCGACTATCTTAACGCCGTTGGGGTAATGAGCGAGAAATGTTTCACCGGAATTAAACTCTTTGAGGATATTGCCGTTGTCGTCGATAATCAAAACCCGCCCGTTGCCGACATCAGAGCAGATAATCCTTCCATCATCAAAAATGTCAAGGCCATTTGCTCTGAGTCCGGACTGCTCGCCTTGAACGGGTACGATGATTCTCTTGATGAATTTACCATCGGCCGTGAACACTTGTATGTTGTTTGTAACGACGTCCGCCACGTAGACTTGGTCCTTCGTGTCTATAGCAAGCTGGAAGGGGGACAAAAACGCTCCCTCAGGCGGATCGTCCCGCTCATCGGACTCCATGCCCGTTCCAAAGGTAAACTTCACATTTCCCCTGTTGTCGGTGCAGACAACTCTTTGGTTATTCTTGTCTGTGATATAAATATCACCTTTGGAATTGATATCAAGGTTGGTAGGATTCTTCAGCGGTGTGCCTTCCGCCTCTGTCACTTCAAAAACAAATTCAAGTTTGATGGAGTCCAGATCAATAGTTGATTCGGCGGCGGCCAGTTCCGCCAGTTCCTCTTCGGACAGTCCGAACTTCATCGTGACTTCTTCCGAGGGACCACTCTCCTCAAACTCCTCATTCATCGCAATTACAGTATAGTAGTAGACAGTGCCACCGACGAGATTCTCTTTGTCGTTGTATGAGTTCTCTGAAACATTACCAACCAACTCATGTCCTGAGCCGGCCGTTGAAGAGCGAAGGACGTTGTAAGCGATAGCCCCTTTTACTTTATCCCATCTAAGGGATATTCCGTTTCCGCGATCATTTACCCGCAACATCACGCCTCTTGGCGCAGAAAAAGCATCGATCGAAGCCGGCAACTTGACATCTTTGGTAGAACCTTCGATCTCGGCGCCGTCAACAACAGCGGCTATCTTATATGTGTAAACAGCCCCAGCCTGTAGTTGAGTGTCAAAGTAATTTGTTTTGTCGGTGGCTCCCAGTTTTGCAAAGTCGCTACTGGCATCCTTGCGATATATGATGTACTCGGAGGCGTTTGCGACAGCCGTCCATTTCAACCCAACTTTTCCTTTGACAAAGAAAGCACCAACCAGTTTTGGTCCGGCTGCATAAGTCGACGACACCATCATGAGTGTCACCAGCAGTGCAACCGTCAGTAAACGACAAGTCCTCGTTGTCATGTTGCGTTCCAATCCTTTTAATGAACCTTTTGTTAGCTTCATGCTGTTCCCTCCAAAGAAGGTCCAGCGCCTACAGCGCTGGAAGATAACTCGGACTTCTTGTGAGGACAATCACAATCGTGGTCCGCTAACCCTGGTAGGTTCATTATCGGCATGTTCATCGTTATTCGTTGCAATGGAACATTTTGCAGGCAAAATTGACCCTCTCTGTACGAGTTCTTGTGAGAGAAATCACAAACTCCACTATGTCCGTATTGGAAACTCATTCCCTTTCTTCCTATTAGCTCAAGGATAAGGACCGAGCGGCCGCCCGGTCGTAGCGTGACTCGACTGCCCACTGGAGTCGACTTAGTTGACCTTGACAAGTTCCATATCTGCAAACGATGATGTTCATGACTATCCGATCAATCGATAACTTTCCAGATTACAAAATGACGTACTTGAGATACCGAACATATTGTGAGAAAAATCACAATGCCTGCTGGAAAAAAAAGCTCCATCAGTTCCATGTTCAACACTTTCTCGGTAACTCGACCTTTCCATTTCCGCCGTGTCCTTTCTTTTTTCATGACACGCTTGTGACAAAAATAACGATATCATTTGTCTCGTCAAGTCGAATCTTAACAAAAAGTACCTTTTCTCGAAAAAAAGGAGGGTTATTTGACAATTTAGGTGAAGTTGACATAAGTTGGTGCACAATCACCACATAGGGAAGCGTTACAGCCCTCCGTGGTTCTGCTGTATCAGATTATCTTGTGATTTTTTTCCCTAACTCGATCCGGGAAAGAGGCAAAAACGTCGATTTATATTCTCTCGATTCATAATTCAATGATTACGAACGGGATGGGAGTAAAGAGGCGAAACGTAGATAACCTTATCGTAATTGTGCTGTATGAGGCGAATGACAATCGACACACGCTTTGTTATTCATTTCCAACGAGTTATGAGGGCTTTCCGATGGCTCAACATCGTGACAGTTGAGACAAATGTCCTCCGATCGCAAATCGGAAGGTGTCATTCCGTCCTCATGACAGCTTTCGCACTCACCATCCTCAAACGGAACATGCAGGTCATCGTTTATGAGCACGGCCCGAGATGAGCCGTGAGGATTATGACAATCGCGACAGTTTTTGGGGTCAAGTTTGATATGCTTGTCCACAAAAACAGTATCCTCATTATCATGGCAGGCGATGCATAGATCCACCTGATTATCGCTAAGTTTCGCCGAGTGGGGATCGTGACAAAGCGTGCAGTCCTCGTCTTCCAGAACAGCATGGCTGTTCTCGGCGCTGATAGCTTCTTCAATCTCACCGTGGCAGCCCGAACAAAGATCCTTCTGTGGGTCTGTGAGTGACGAGCCATGCCTGGAGAAATGAACCGTGTGGCAAATCAGGCAGTCGTCATCTTCGAGAGCTTCATGTATTTCATCGCCGACCAGCAGCTCTTTTATACTCTCGTGACAGCTAAGGCAAAGGTCATAAGGTTCTTTCTTGAGGAGTGCGGTATGGGGTGACTCATGGCCGTCGTGGCATCGTTCACAGGAGCTCAGGTCGTCGCCGGAGTGCATCTCGTTGGGCCCGAAGCCATCAAGGACGCCATCGTGGCAGCCCAGACAAATATACCCGGGCGGTAGCTGCAGAAGTCCGGCAAACATCGAGCCGTGGGCATTGTGGCAGTCAAAGCAGGATGAATCGGCATACGGTTGGTGAACACCTTTGCCCGCCGGAGGAGGCTCGTCGTGACACTCAAAACAACCCCCGATCCCCGGCACTTTGAGCAGTTTTTCGTTATCGGCGCTGTGGGGTTCATGGCATTCGACGCAACTGTTCTCTTGAAGAATAGGGTAGTGCAAGCCGACTTGAGGCAGGTCTTCGATAGTCTCGTGGCAGGAAGTACAGACTTCCATGACAGAACCGTTAAGAACCAGATTATTACGAAAACCGTGGCCGGCGTGGCAGGCTTCGCAGTTTCGCTTGTCAAAAGGCTTGTGATTGAATTCCCCCTTCATTTCCTTGTGGATCTTGGGGTGGCAATCCGGGCAGGTTTTCTCTTTGTCATCTTTCTTGCCTGCTCGCGTGATTTCGACCGGAATTGTCGCAAGCAGGCAAATCAGAACGGCAAACCACCATTTGCGGTGGGTGTTTGTGGAAACAGACATGGTCAGCGACTATCACGTCATCGAGTTTTGCCTAGTGCGGATGAGCTGCCTCTATTTTCTTGTTCGGCCGGAACAGGTTCTCCGGCAAAGTGGGATTGATCTGGACATCTTTCAAGATGAGCGCTCCCATATCCAAACCCATTGAGAAATTGTGTATCCGGTGGGGGAAAGTATAGCCCTGGACTTCTCTGAAATCTGAAAACAGATTCTTGAAGATCGTTCTGCTGCCTTCGCCGTAAACGACTCCTTCGGCCGACTTGATTAGGTGCTCGTCAGTATCAACTCCGAGGACAATCATGAGGCTGTCCGTTTTAAGCAGATAGAGATATTCAAGAGAATCGTCATCTCGTAGGCCGTGCCTGGTCCCGTTAAAGGACTCCTGCTCGATTGCCAGCGGCAATGCGAGAACCAGGTAGCTGTACAACTCCGCAACGTAGCGTTGCGTCGAAGCGGGCTGGACCTGCCCCTTGACGATCAGCCAACATTCCTGGCCGTTCAGGAACCGTGAAACAGGCTGGACTGCGAGCTTGGAGTACTTCAGACGACGATCGGAACTCCACACCTTGGTAACCTTTACACCTGTGCCTGCACCATCTTCAGGTGCGTACTCAAGGGCGAGGGAAGTCAGTTTCGAAAGCTCTGAGCGGCCTCCATACCTGAGCATGACATTGTCGATGAGAGCCTGAGCTTTGGGTGCTACTCGGAACGAGGTTGCATTGCGAAAGAGGGAATCGTAGTTGAGTTTTTGTCCTGTGGGCGTAGGGTGTCCGTGGTAAGCGCCGATTTGGGGAGGATTGGCTTTAGTTGTATCGTGGGGGGCCAGTCCGCGATCAGTTGGATCGGCGACAACCCCAGCCGCAGCCAGCAACAAAAGACCAAACATCAAGGCCTGAAAAGTCCAGGCTACCCTGCCTTTTGATCGGGTGTCACTTAGGTCATTCATTGCAGCATTTCTTCTGAGTACCATATCAGTACATCTCCTTGATTACTCGCCCGGATAATGAATTGATAACGCTTTCACGTATGATTGAATCGTCTTGGCTGAGTCCCCGGCTTTTTGGTAGAGCCGACCCAGGTAATAGTGAATCTGCGGGTCCATCTGATTCAGCTCGGCCGCTCTTTCGAGATTCTCGATAGCATGATCCAGGCTGTCAGTCTCAGCCCAGCACAGACCCAGATCCATCAGAGCCGGTGTGTACGTATCCTCAATAGATAGCGACATGTTTAGTTTTTCCTTGGCCGCCTCGATCTGGCCTGATTTCAACAGGGCCTGTCCCCAACCGGCCCAGGTGGGGACCGAAGCGCTATCGAGTTGGATTGAGGCTTCGAAGGCTTCTGCAGCCTCGGGCAGTTTGTCCAGGTGAAGATAAATCTGACCGCGCAGAGAATGCACGGCAGCAAAATTGGCGTCGGACACTTGAGCCGAGTCCAGGCTGGACAGAGCCCGTTCGAACATCCCGCGCTGTTTGAGATTAACAGCCATATTATAGTAGCGGGTGGCTCGCCGGGTGGGGCGGTAGCGACGGAAGAAAGTAATGACCGTGTCAGGTTGGCTGAGTCCCAGAAACATCTCAATAGAATCGACTATAATGTCCCTGGTGGCCAGCGAGTAGCCGCTGGGACCATAGCGTATAGCGCCGGATGTATCGACCACGGCGGTTGAGGGTACCGCGATCACACCATAACTGTAGAATATCTTGAGGCCGTCATCAATGATAACGTCAAAGGGCAGGTTCAGATCGACGACAGTTTTTTCGATTAAGGCGCGGGAGGCGGGAGTTAGTTTGGGAGCGTTGACGTTGACGGCCACAACTTTGACAGGATGGCCCTCATACTTGGCCAGGACAGCCTTCAGGTCGGTAAGTTGCTGCAGCGAACGGGGCGACCAGGTCGACCAGAAAACCACGATTACCAGGTTGCTTTTGATCAGTCGGCTGAATTCTATTTTCTGGCCGCTGGTGATATCCTTGCCGGTGAAGTCGGGTGCATCCATGCCCTCGGTAAGATGGCGAAAGGCGGCGGCAGCCGGGGCCGTAAACAGACAGATAAGGGCCAGCATAATTAATAGAGACCATCGGCCTGTCCTGGAACACCAAAACGTCATTATTTCTTGCCCCTGGCTTCGGTGATCTCCAGGGCCTGCCCCAGTATCTGGACCGCCTGTGCGGAATCTCCGGCCATAAGCAGGGCGCAACCTTTCAGATAGAGAGCCTCGCCGTCTCGCTGACGGATCATCAACACCTCTTCGGCCAGTTTCTGCGCCTCGGCCGGCTCGTTCAGGGCCAGGTGCATTCGGGCGAGAAACCGCTTGAGTCGAAACGAGCGCGGCGCTTTAACCACGGCCTCTTTCAGATCGGCCAGGGTGGCCGCGCTGTCACCATGGGTGAGAGTTACGCGGGCGAGGTAGTAAAAGGCATCAGGATTGACCGAATCCAGCGCAAGGACGCCCTGGAACTGAGCTGTGGCGGAGTCGACCAGTCCTTCGTCGAAAAAGTCCGTACCACTCTTCAGCATTTTGCGCACCTGTTTCTTGATTTCACGGGCGTCCGAGGCAGAGGCATCCTGGGCGTTCGTATTCTTGGGCAAAGCGGCCGCAAGCAGAAGCGCCAAAAACATGATACAGATACCGACTGAACGGTTCATCAACGGTGATACTCCTTAACAGCATGACAGCCAACCTCGCATCGGCCGCCATCCTCAAGTTTGGTGTATTTTACCGGCAGGTCCCAAGCCATAGAACCGAACGGCACGGACCGCCTGATATGTTTGTGTTGGTCAGTGGCGTGGACCTGATGGCATGACCGGCAACTGCGACCCTTGGGATCTTTGTTGACATGGACGAAGTGCAGGTTACGTTCGCCGTCACGGAAATCCGTCAACTTTTTGGTCTTGGGGTCCAGGGCTACGGTTTTGTTGTGACACTCGAAACAGAGGGCATAGTTCTCAGTCTGGTACGGCATGTAAAACTCTTTGGGGAAAAACTTCTTGAGGATACGACTGTGATCACTGCCGTGCGGGTCGTGGCAGGCGTTGCAGTCTCCCTGTTTGACCGGTCCGTGCAGATAGCTCTGGTCGGCCACATATTGTCCCAGGTCGGTGTGGCACGAAAAACAGAGTTCGGTTCCGGGCTTCAGGAACAGACGAGGGTTATCCGAGGAGTGCGGGTCGTGGCATGATTCGCACTGACCCTGGGCCACCGGCGGGTGCGGCACGTCCTCGATACCGACTTCACCGTGACAGCCAAAGCACAAGTCCGGCATGAGTTGGCCCAACATACTCTTCTCGGGGCCGGCATGCGGATCGTGGCAGTTGATACATTTTTCGGCGGCCGGAGGATGGACATGTCGTTTTTGCATCTCCTCGATTTTTTCAGCGTGACATCGGTAACAAATCTGATCCGGCGGATCGACCAACTGTTGTTCATAGGGTGAGGCGTGGGGGTTGTGGCAGATATTGCAATCTCCCTCGGCTACCGGTCCGTGCACATGTTCATCGGTAAACTTGGCGCGGTCATGACATTGAAAGCAGAGGTCGGCGGCGCGACCTTTCAGCGTGTAACGGTGGTCACTCTGGTGTGGGTCGTGACAACCGACGCAGTTACCCTCAACCAGTGGCGTGTGAAGGTGCTCTTCCAGCATCATGTCTCGCTTGGCCTCATGGCAGGCCAGGCAGAGTTCTTCTTTCTCCAGGTAGAGTTTGAACTTGTGGTCTTTACCCCCCTGCTTAACATGGCAAACGGTACAGATTGTGGCTCCTACCGGTCCATGCACGAATTCCTTGGTTCCGATCTCGGCGTGGCACTCGGAGGTTACACAGCCGGCGTCGGTTTGTGCCTTAAGCGTCCCCACAAAAGCGAGGAGCGTCAGGGTTGTCAGAGCAACTGTCTTTATCTTATTCATCATCTCATGCCTCGATCATCGACGATCTCTATAACAGTATTACATTATCCTTATACACCTGTCAAGTACGACCGGCATCTTTTGGCCGGATGATAACTCCTTGATGTCTTTTGTCAAGACCATCGGGGGTCGATTAAATCCCGTTACAGCTACGGATTGCAGTCCTAACGATCACACATCAACGGGTAAACTTCATTCATTATGCAACAACATATCCACTCTTCTACTTTCGGCAGACAGGCGCCAAAGCTTCGTATTGGACAGGAAACTATGAAGCCATTCACCCGGACGGGATGGCGATATAATCTTGCTACCTATTGGCTGGATAGGCCGAATCGAAGATGGCCCGCTCCGATTCTATTGCGAACTCTGTTCTGGTTTAGTCGTAGAGAGAACTGAAGCATGAAAATAGAATAAACTGAGGTCTACCAAATGAAACGACGCTTATGGAAACCGATGAAATGGACCCTTTGGGGCCTGGTCTCGATGATGACTATCATTCTGATGTGGCTGGCGCCGCTGGCCTTCCCCCACCCACTGTTCGACCACGAATTCAGAGCCGGGAATCTCAACTTCTACTCCGATGCCGACTTCGACACTGAAATGCAGACAATAGCGCAGGAAGTTGACAGACGACTGCAGGCTATCGAGATCTACGACCGGCACGAAGACCTCGATGTTTTCCTCTGTCGAGATCACGGCCTGTATCGTTTTTTCGCAAGGCTGACTTTGGTTCCGGCTGAGGTGCCGGGTTTCAACCTCAGCCTGGCTGACAACTCGTTTCTGTCACTCAGCCTGCTGGAAAAGCGTCGCCTGCATACCGGAGCATGGCCGGAGTACTCAGCCATAGGTGGTGAGATCGTCCACACCACCACCCATGAGTTGGTTCATGATTGTATGGTGGCCCGACTGGGCTTTCTCACCAATTTGAATCTGCCAACGTGGAAATCGGAAGGTTATGCCGAGTATGCAGCTAGTCTGGCGGCACGCCGAAATGATCCGGAGGCAACCTTGTCCAAACGGATCGAAATCATGCAATCCGGTCCGATGGCAGAACGCGCCCGTGAGTACTTTTCATGGACCCTCGCCGTGGAGTATCTCAGCGAGATTCAAGGGCTGACTTTCGACGAAGTTATGTCTACCGATCTGACTTTTGAGCAGGCGCATGCTCAGATGATGAGTTGGTATGCACTGGCCGACAGTGATACCTAACTGCGCCCGCAGACAAAACATTGGCATCCATCGCATCGGCAGAACAGATCGAACGAATTCCCTGCCCAAATGTCTAATCATTAGAACAGACAAAGACTAACCTCTATGACTGGGGAGATCGGTTGTGCGCAAATATGGAATCATGCTGGCTATCCTGATGAACTTGACGCTTGTTGTTACGGCACAATCCTCAACCGATGAACAAGTCGTGGATGCACCCAAGTCAAAAGTCAAAGGCTGGATGCTGTCACTGGGAAGTACAATCCTGCCGGTAGCGCTGGGCGCAACCTTGACAAGATCAGAATCCGAAGCGTACTCCGATCTGGGCATTTTTCTGATCGGCGGCGGATTAGTTCTCGGTCCGGGCGCCGGCCATGCCTACGCCGACCGACCGGTGCGGTTCGCCGCAGGTGCCGTGGTGCGTACACTCTGTCTTGGTTTCGCTGCATTTGCATTAGCAATGAAAGGGCAGACAATCGAAGCGAGGTCTTTCTCGGAGTCAATCAATGTACAGTCGGACGAATCCAATCTCGGTTTCATCATTGGTATGGGCGGCTACACTCTCACTGCCGTCCTGGACATTGCCACTGTCGGCCGTTCGGTCGATGCCTGTAACCGCAAACATGCGGCGCCCGAGTTTTCAGTTGGGCATGTCTACTTACCAGAAAACAAGACGCACGGTTTGGCCTTGACCCTGCGATTCTGAAAGTGTGCGCGGCAGACCTCCCGGTCTGCCCGTTGCGGGAATGTATCCATCGTAATCACGGAGCAGACGAGGACGTCTGCCGCCCAGAGCATCAGGTGGCAGGTTCAAAGACCGACCTGCCCTACTAGACTGCGGGAGTGACGATCTACAAGACTCCTTCGTTCCTTCATTCCGGGCTTTGACCCGGAATCCACTCTTTGATCCGAGGACTGGATTCTGGCCTTCGCCAGAATGACCTACAAGAGAAGACTCAGTGTGAAGTAAGGAAAGAGCGAAGCACATGGAGCCATTTATTGGTGATTTATCACAGCGTGGTTTATCACGACGTGGTTTATCACGACGTGATTTATCACGACGTGATTTATCACGACGTGATTTATCACCTACGACTCACTCTCAAGTCGCGCCAGGCGCTCACGGGCGTCGTTGATCTCTTCGATGTCCTCGTCGCCGCTACCCCACAACTCAAGAAAAGTACGGTACTGCGCAATGGCTCGTTCGTACCAGTGCGACTGCTCGTAAGCACGGCCAAGGTAGTAGTAGGTGCGCACGTTGAAAGCACCCCAGTACAAACGTGAACACTCAAGGTCCCTCACCTGATTCTCAAACTCGGTGATGGCATCCTCCAAACGACCGGCGTCGAAATACAGCCGGGCCAGGGTGTACCGTCGTCCGTAGCCGAACTTGTTTTCATAGGTGGGTGCATACTTGTCGGCGAATATCAGGGCTTCATCTTCATCGCCGCGATACCAGGCTGTAATAGCCGCCGCGTAGTCATACCTGCCCAACCGGGCGCCCCTGTCGATCAATGTCCGGCGCAATTGTTCGGTGACTTGCAAGGCTTTGTCATGCTCCCCCAATTGAGCCAGTAGGCGGGCTCGGATATCCTGGAAAGACAAGTGATCGTTGGGGTACTTCAGCGCGTAAAAGGCAAAGCAACTGTCAAGCTCAATTAGCGCCCGGTCGAACTGTCCCATGTCTTCATATATGAGCGCCTTCATGCGATACAGGTGGCATTGTTCATGCAGAAGGTTTTCATCCCGACAGCGCACGATTCCCTGGTCGAGTATTCCCAGCGCCTCCCGCCGTCGCCCCCGGCGCAAGGTGCCATAGGCAAGGAAGTATCGCGACCAGGAACGCAAAGCATCATCATCGAGTTGTTCCAACCGACGGTATACCGAGTCGGCTCGTTCGTGTTCACCTTGGAAGACATACATGTGTCCGAGTTTTTCCAGCGATGCATAGAAGTCCGGCTTGACCTCAAGAGCCATCTTGAACGATTCAATAGCCTCATCCAGTTTGCCGCGCACGGCGTAGAGATCACCGCGCGAATCGTATGGGTTGGCTTCGTCGGGGGCCAGCTCGATATACTTGTTAGCCGCCCAGATAGCCGAGTCCAGGTTTTCCATGGCGCTAAAGGTGTAAGCCAACTGGTTAAACGCGCCCTTGTCGTCGGGATCGATTCTGACTACGTCCATAAAGTGTTCGGCGGCTTCGTCAAACCGAGCCATGGCGTACTCGTTCATGGCCAACCGCATCAGCGCATTCTTTTCATCAGGAAAACGTTCGATGATCTCCTTCAGATAGGCGATGGCCCCATTGTTGTCATAGGCTGTTGCCGCCTGCTTGGCCAGGATGTAGCGCTGTTCTTTCCAACTGGCCCCTTCTGAATAAAGCACCGCCTGTTCGATCAGATTTCGGTTCTCGATTTCAGCCAGGTAATAATAGACCATGGCAAAAGTGGAGTCGTATTCGAGCGCCCGGTGAAAGGCGGCGATCGCTTCTTTTGCGTAAAAGCTGGCCTGGTATCGCATGCCGTCTATGTAGTACTTGTAAGCATCAACAGAATTGGTGGTAACGTCGGCAATCGATCTATCCTCTTCCCGCTTTGCGTCCGAAGGCAAGCTCAAATCGCTCTTAATCTCAACGGTGAGACGATCGATAACGGCAAAGACGTCTTCGCCCGGTTGGCCATCGACACGATGCGAAGCGACAATGGCGCCGTCAGCCACTTCAATGAGTTGCGTCGTAACTATCACTGAAGGTTCAGTCTGGACGATTGCACCCTGCAACATCCACTGGGCCTGCGCCTTGCGCGCCGCTTCAAGAGGAACAGCTTCGGTGTCAGCTTCTGAGTCGGCACCAGCTTTTTGTAGAATGTCATCCAGGCTTTGGCTGGATAGCACCTGTACGAATCGCGATTGCGACAGATCGGTGATCAGTAAATTGGTGGCGATTTCCCCCATACGATCTGCGTCTTCTGAGTCGCTCATGTTTTCAAACGGCATGACGGCCAGACGATTCTCCACCGCGAAAGCTTCCTGCGATGGACGTATGTCCACTTGCCAATCTTTCAACACCAGAAAGACAAGAACCACGACTGCGATGGCCGAAGTCGGCACCAGTCGCGACCAGCTAAACCAGCTCTTTTGTGAGGCAAGTTCAGGCTCAACGGTCACACCGTCATCCAGCTTCCGGACAGTATCGCGAACATCGACATCGTGAGTCATCAGTCTGGCCACCCGTTGAAACCGCTTCACTTCCTCCAAACAGTGATCGCACTCCAGCAGGTGGGCTTCAAACTGCAACTGTTCATCATCGCTCAACAGCTTGAGTTCATAATGATGTAACATCGACTGAAAACGTTTCTGGGAACAACTGCTCATAGCTCGACACCCCCTTTCTCAAGACAGGCGGTCAACATCGAGCGGGCTCGCGACAAGGCCACGTAAGAGTGGTTGGGCGTCATGTTCAGCCGACCGCAAACTTCCTCGGTGGTGTAGCCCTGGTAATGCAGGTTGATGATACGAGCATAGCGCGGATTGGACTGAGCGATCTTCTTCAGACAATCCAATAAAGTCACTTTGAGTTCGGCATCAGAATCTCCAATAGCCGAATACTGTTCGGTGTCGGGCAATGCTTCGACTCTCTCTTTCTGAGTACGCTTGGCTTTAATGTAACTCAAAACCCGATTGTCCAGAACCTTGGCCGCCCAGGCTGCAAAACTGGTGCGGATTTCGATCTTTGAGTACTCTCGTGCGATATAGGCCAGCGCTTCCTGGGCTACATCTTCGGCGTCGTTTTCGTCCCAGATCTTTTGGTTCGCAATAACCCGCAATCTTACAGAAAGATCTCGAAAAAGATCCTCCTGGGCTGTTGGCTGACCGGAGCGGGCCGAATTATAGAGGTCGTTGAGGTTCATCTGTCATTGTGTCCGGCGTAACGCGGTTGTCTCGCGGCGTCAATATACTCCCCACCAATTGTGATGGCAACATACATTAGCCGTCAACATCCGGCCGGTGCACCCAAGGCTTGCTGATAACCCCGGTTTACGTTGTGTCGGGTCCTGAACGGGCCGAAGGCATGGTTGTGACCCGACACCTAACTCCATGTTGGACAGCGGCAGCGGGTCACACGGATTCGCTGGCGTCCGCCGCGGCGGACAGGACCCACCGCAACACACAAAAGGAGCTTTTTCAACACTCCCCTTGTTGATAGACCCACCGAACCGTCATTGCGAGGCACGGCCACAAGTGGCTATCATATTCGTGCCGTGGCAATCTCAATCGGCTACACGTCCGTCATGCCGAGCGGAGTCGAGCCATGAGATTGGCCCGCCAGCGGCGGGCTCGCTCGCAATGACGCCAAACGGAACTTTAAGTGTTGTGTCGGGTCTTGGACACGCCAAAGGCGTGGTTGTGACCCGACACATAACTGCATGCTGGACAAGATCGTCAGGTCACACAAATCTGCTCGCGCAGATTCGCAAGACCTGACGCAACTGAGTTTGGGGACTTTTTCAACACTCCCCAAGCGGATGGGCCACCTGTCCCAACCGTGCCGGTATCAAAATCATAACAATCACAATCCACCTGTGTAAGATTTGAGCAGCTTCGGAACCATCGAACATGTTAAGAGGATCGATCCAAGTTTGACGCGAGCAGCCACGTTGGACGCCGAAACGGAGAGCGGTTCAACCCAGCCCCCGGTGGTGGTTCGCACAAAACCTGAAAAGACGGAGACGGAGAAGATGTTTAGAATTGCGATCGCAACAGTCTGTTTGTTACTGCCGATGGTCCCCGGCCTGGCGACAGCAGCCAACCTGTTGAACGAACCCGAAAGCGTGGAGTATGACGCGCCTCGTGATCGTTACCTGGTGTCCAATGTCGGTGACGGCAACATAATTCAGATCAACGCCGATGGTGAGCAGAGCTATTTCAACACGCAGCTCTCATTCACGACCGGTTTACACATCATTGGAGACACGTTGTACGCATCCTCGTCATACGGGCAGTATGCCGGTGTGGTCGGGTATGACTTGACCGGCGATACTATGATTTTCTACATTCCTATTCCCGGCGTGGGCATGGTCAACGACCTGACGCACGACACATCCGGGTATCTGTATGCGACCGACTACGACTACTATAGACTCTATAAGATTCGTTTGAGCGACCACAACGTATCGACGTTCATTTCCACCGGACTGGACCAGCCCAACGGGATATACTTCGATGCCGCCAACAATCGTGTGTTGCTACTCAACGAGCAAGCGGTCGGCGCGCCTATCGTCCAGGTAAATCTCGAGGACTCTACATTCACTACAGTGGTGGCGACCGGACTGTCTACCACCGACGGTATCACTCGTGATGCACACGGTAACTGGTATGTATCCGACTGGGTCTCGGACGCCATCTACTGTTGGGATGCCGACTTTGAATATCCACGCACACGAACCTCCAACGGTCACAACAACCCAGCCGACATTTTCTACAATCCGTACAAGTATGAGATGGCCATCCCCAACTATGGCGCCAACGAGCTTACACTCATTCCGATGCGCTTCAGCAGTCGTGTGGTCGGATATCATTTCTCCGACGATGTGGGCGGCGACGGCGACGGTGTGCTTGAAGCCGGTGAGACCATTGAACTGGTCGTGGACAATTTGAACGAGCATGTAGCCGCGCTGACTGAAGTGACGCTCAATCTATCGACCGGTGACGGCGGCTTGACAATCGTTACCGGATCAGTCCAGTTGGGCGCCGTACCGCCCAGCGAGGTGAGAGACAACCAAAGCGCACCGTTGAGCTTTGAGATAGACGCAGCCTATGAGTCGCAGATGACCAGTTTTTCGCTTGAAATAATCGCAACCACCGACTATGGCGTCGACACCGTGGTCACCAGCCTGGAAAAGGCCATCGGCGGCGCCAGCGTACTGCTGGTTGACGACACCCGTGGGGATAATTCGTCCAGCTACCTGCAAATGTCGTTGTTGAGTCTGGGAACTTTGTATGATCGCTGGATCAGCACAGAGTATACCAGCCCGGACTCAGCCGTCTTGTGCAACTACGGCGTGGTACTCTGGTTCACCGGCGACTATCATGCAGACCCGCTGGACGCTGAGCAGGTTGCAGTCCTGAGGAAATTTATGGACGCAGGCGGCAGCCTGTTGTTGACCGGTCAGGGAATCGCCGCCCAGTTGAACAACGATGATCCGGCCTTCCTCAATGGCTACCTAATGTCTGAATATATCAAGACCCACACGACCACGTTCCTGGAAAGTGCGCCGGGCGCCGAAGTGTTGCACCCCACTACCGACTATGTTGTCATCGGCGGAGCCGGCGGCGCCTCCAACCAGTCGGCTACCGATCAGATAACACCGCTGGGGGAAGCTGTGGCCGAGCTGAAGTATTACAATCAGTCGGGCTTTGCAGCCGTGTCATACAGTGCCCAGTACCGTCTGCTTTTCTGCTCGTTCGGACTGGAAGCGGTCGTCAACGGTAACGCTCAGTACACGCCGCGCGACACTCTGATGGCTCAGGCGCTGGAGTTTCTCGACTGGGCAAACCCGAACTTTTGCTGTGTAATCCGGGGGGATCTCGATTACAACGGCGCCGGACCGGACATCGCCGACTTGGTCTTCCTGGTCGACTACATGTTCTCAGGCGGCCAGGCACCTTTTTGCACCCAGGCGGCCGACATCGACGGCAACGGCGCGGGACCGGATATCGCCGATCTGGTCTATCTCGTTGACTATATGTTTTCAGGCGGACCTATCCCGCCGCCATGCTCTTAGCGGGGCGTTGCGTCAGAGTTGTTGCGACGCGCACGCCGTAGCGGGAAACCGCTGCGGCGTTGTTTTATGTGGGGGAGAACGTTGCGAGAGTCCCTTTGGTGTGTTGCGGTGGATCTTGCGAATCACGCGGAACGCGTGATTTGTGTGACCCGCCGCCACTGTCAAACAAGGAGTTAAGTGTCGGGTCACACCCACGCCTTCGGCGCGTCCAAGACCCGACACACCTGTTACCTATGTCACGATACCCCCAATTCGCCTGACAGCCTTAATACCTGAACCGAGGACATCTTGGCAACGGCTAGCAGAAAGAGACGACGCGCGAAGCGCGAAAAACCCCGCGTGGCGCGGGGTGTCGGGCGGGGTCGCCCAACACCACTTGCAATCTGGGTTTTCATCAACAAGGTCCGCAGAGAGTAGTGACAAAACTCCTGACTGCCGTCATTGCCAATGCCCCACAGGGAATTCCAGGTGCTGTCGGTTGACTCGCATACGGTCGTCTATTATCTTCATCCATTATGGGCATGGAGTTCATAGCACGATAGGACCATCGATGATATCGCTTAAGCAGATATCCAGGTCCTACGATGGCCAATCCACCTGGGCGGTGCGCGATGTCACCTGCGAGATAGCGACGGGTGAACTTGTAGTGCTCCTGGGGGAATCCGGCTGCGGCAAGACGACCACGTTGAAAATGATCAACCGGCTCATTGCGTTGTCATCGGGCAGCATCGCCATCGAAGAGCGCGACATCATGCAGACCGATGCGGTCACTCTACGTCGCAAGATCGGCTATGTTTTTCAGGAGATCGGGCTTTTTCCACACATGACGATTTCGGAAAATGTCGGTGTCGTGCCCAAACTGCTCGGCTGGTCGCAATCGGAAGTGTCGGACCGGGTCGACGAATTGATGCACCTGGTGGGTCTGACGCCGACCGAGTATGGGGCTCGGTACCCTCGTGAGCTTTCCGGTGGACAGCAGCAACGAGTCGGTGTTGCCCGCGCTCTGGCGGCACGGCCCAAACTGATGCTGATGGATGAACCATTCGGCGCCCTTGATCCGATCACACGGGCCGAGCTTTCCGATGAATTCCGAAAGTTGCAGCGCGAACTGAAACTAACGGTGGTCATGGTCACGCACGATATGACCGAAGCGTTGACCCTGGCCGACCGCATCGCAGTTATGAAACAAGGACGCATACTGGCCATGGGGACGCCGCAGCAACTGCTGGCCTCAGGTCACGACCCGTATGTCGAAAAACTTCTGGACACCCCCCGGCGGCAGGCGGAACGGCTGGCGGCGATTATCACGAAGGACCCCAAGGCGTGAACAACCAAGCGATCATGCCGCAACTGGAACTGCTCCCGGAGTATTTGGGCAATCATCTGTTGCTCACTCTGCTGGCGCTGAGCGCCGGTATTCTGGTATGCGTACCTTTCGGACTCATGGTCACCCGGATCAGAGTTCTGCAATGGCCTTTGCTTACCATCGCCGGTGTCTTGCAGACGATTCCGGGGCTGGCCTTGCTGGCGCTGATGGTTCCTCTTTTGGGGACCATTGGATTTGCCCCGGCTGTACTGGCCTTGATTCTGTATAGTTTCCTGCCCATTTTGCGCAACACGGTAACCGGTGTTAACTCTGTTGATCCGGCCGTAACAGAAGCCGCTCGCGGCATCGGCATGACCGACCGTCAGATGCTGGTCAAAGTGGAACTACCGCTGGCCCTGCCGGTGATAATCGCCGGGATTCGCACGGCCGCGGTCTGGGTGGTAGGTACCGCTACCTTGGCCACCCCGGTCGGTGCCACGTCGCTCGGCAATTATGTTTTCAGCGGTCTGCAAACACAGAACGTCGTAGCTATAATAGTGGGATGCATCGCTGCCGCCTTGCTGGCCATCTGTATCGATCAACTCATTCGTCTGGCCGAACTGGCCGTGACCAGGCGCAGTAGACTACTTGGTTCACTTGTCGGCATTGCCGCGCTGGTTCTGCTGGTTGTCTCGTTGATTCCGGTATTGCCGAGTTCGAGGGCATCTGGTTCCTCCGAACCGGTTGTCGTCGGGAGCAAGCCTTTCACCGAGCAGTACCTTCTCGCTCAAGTGATAGCCACCCGCCTAAAAGAAGCCGGTTTGCCGGTCGATCTCCGTTCGGGTATGGGCTCGATAATTCTGTTTGAAGCCCTGGCCGGCGGTTCGGTCGATTGTTACGTTGATTACACCGGCACCATCTGGACCAATGTAATGAAGCGAACCGATATGCCTTCGCGCGACACCATCCTTAGCGAGATGACTACATGGCTTAAGCAAGAACATGGAATCGTCTGCCTGGGACCGGTCGGATTCGAAAACACCTATGCCCTGGCTGTCAAGCGCACCCTGGCCGAACAACACAACCTGCGAACAATTGCCGACCTGGCCCCGGTATCCGGCAATATGGCCATGGGTAGCGACTACGAGTTTTTCCAGCGTCCGGAATGGCAGGCGCTGGTAGATACCTATGGCCTTAAGTTTGAAGAATTGGTCACGCTCGATCCCACATTAATGTACTCAGCGATCAACCAACAGCAAGTCGAGGTAATATCGGCTTACTCCACCGACGGCCGCATTGTCGCCTTTGATCTGACCGCGCTTGCCGACCCCGGCCAGGCCTTGCCGCCTTACGATGCCGTGCTTCTGCTTTCGCCACAGGCGGCGCAAAGGCCGGATGTGGTTGTACAGTTACGAAAACTCGTTGGCGCCATCGATGACGACCTCATGCGAACCGGTAACAAACTGGTCGATGTCGACCATGCTTCGGTAGACAGTGCCGCCGTCGTTTTGAACAGGTCGATTGAGACGGCCAACAAATAGATAACTATGGACGTTCTGTTAGTAGACAGTATCATCAGCAACCCTAAGACACGGAGGGTCTACCCGTCCAACAGAACAAGGACCGCACCGAACCGGTACGAACAACAGCAACCCTGCCTGTCGAATTTGGGAAGGCGCCCGTGCAGCAGATTCATGTTCTAAACAGAACCGACAACGGCGCCACCTTCACCGACTGTGAAGCTTTTGCACTGGATGTTCTGGTCGGGCTGTCGGAAGCCCGCAAGTCTATCCCGACTATCTACCACTACGACGCCGAAGGCAGCCGATTGTTCGACCTGATCACCCGGTTGCCGGAGTACTATCCCACGCGATGTGAGCATGAAACCCTCGAACGTAACAAAGCCAAGATCGCCGGCTATGCCGCCGCAACACCGTTCAACCTGGTGGAATTCGGTCCCGGCGACGGCAGCAAAACACGCATCATCATCGAGGAACTTCTTGGGCGGAAGGCGGAGTTTCAATATGTCCCCATTGATATTTCAAAAGCTGCGCTGGAGGGCCTGCTCGAGGACTATCGCCTGCGCTATCCCGACCTGAACATCAACGGTCTGGTGTGTGATTACTTCGAGGGTATTACGTGGCTTGGTAACAGTTCACACCGCTCCAATTTCGTTCTCTTTCTCGGCTCCAACATCGGCAACTTCAATCATCGCGATGCACGGTTCTTTTTGCGCAATCTGTGGAACTGTCTCAGCAACAACGACCACCTGTTAATCGGCTTCGACCTCAAAAAAGATATCGACTTGCTCGAAAAGGCATACAACGATTCAGAGGGTGTCACCGCAGAATTCAACATCAACATGCTGAGGCGCATCAACACAGAACTCGGCGGGCAGTTCGACACTTCCAAGTTTCGGCACTTTGGCACCTACGACGTGTTTACCGGCGCCATGGAGAGCTATCTGGTCAGCACGGTTGCTCAGGATGTGTTTATCGAGATGATAGGACGGTCGTTTCATTTTGATCCCTGGGAGCCGATTCATGTGGAATACTCATACAAGTATCATGATGCAGACATCAATGGACTGGCTGCCGATACGGGGTTTTCAGTCGTCGAACATCTCTTCGACGGCAAACGATACTTTACCGACTCGGTATGGCAGGTAAACAAGGTGGAAGTTGATTCTACGGAATCAAAACAATAGGCGGATGGAGGTGCGGTGATCTCCGAAAGTGGAACACTAAAACAGTGGGCGAACAAGAAACGCCGTTCCCTTTGTGGTATCTGTCCGGCTGGTTGCTGGGTGACGGTTCAGTATGATGCCGATGGACGTATCGACCAGGTAAAGGCCGATGACTCTTCTGAGTTTGGAACCATCTGCAAGTTGGGCGAACACTCAGCCGACATCGTGTACTCAAAGGACCGTCTGCTCTACCCCATGCGTCGCAAAGGAGCCAGAGGCAACTACGACTTTGAACGAATCTCCTGGGATGAAGCATACGAGACTATCGTTGAGCGATTGAACAGTATCAAAGCCGAGTCCGGACCGGAAGCAACCTGCATCTACACCGGTCGAGGCAGTTTTGAACTTTCACTGTGTGATATCTTCCAGCCTGAAGGAGTGGCCGTGTCCTCGGCCTCCAGCGTACTTTTTCCATTCGGGTCACCCAACACAATGGGCGTGGGAGCGCTCTGCTATGTCGCCTTTGCGATGATTGCGCCGCACGTCACCATGGGCGGCATGCTGTTCAACATGTACTCCGATCTGGAGAACGCCGAACTGATCGTAATTTGGGGCGCCAACCCGGCCACTGATTGTCCACCGCTGGACCACGAACGGGTTCTGGGCGCCCGGAAACGGGGTGCAAAGGTCGTTGTCATAGACCCCCGCCGCACCCGCACTGCCAAGCTGACCGAGGCCGAGTGGATACCTATCCGTCCCGGTACCGATGGCGCTCTGGCCCTTGGACTGTGCCGCGCGTTGATCGAGGAAGAACTTATCGACGACGCTTTCGTGAAGGACTGGACTGTTGGTTTCGAGGACTTCGCCCGCCATGTGCAGCATTACAACCCGGAAGTTGTAGAGCGGATCACCGGCGTGCCCGCGGATACTATAGTGTCACTGGCTCGGCGGATCGCTTCTGCCCACGGTGCAGCGCCTATAATGTACAGCGGGCTGGAGTATTCCGAAGGTGGCGTACAGACCATTCGTGCCACCATGGTTCTGTGGGCGCTGGCCGGACAGTTGGATGTTCCCGGCGGGCGCTGCTTTACCATGCGTCAAAACCATTTCCCCTTGAACCGCTCAGGACACATCGCCAACCCCGATCTCAAGAAGGCGCTGGCCCGCGACCGTTTTCCCGTCTATAGCTCCTACCGCGGCGAGTCGCATGCCATAGCGCTGCCGCAGGCGGTGCTTGAGGGAAAACCGTATCGCATCAGGTCGTTGGTTATCCAGGGCGCATCGATCTCTACGTCGTGGCCGGAACCGGATATCTGGCGGAAAACACTCGACGCTCTCGACTTTGTCGTATGCATCGACCGTCAACTGACCGCCGATTGTGCCTACGCCGATATCGTGCTGCCGGCAACGACCATGTACGAAATCGACAGCTACATGACCTACGGACCGATCTTCCGGCTGCGCGAGAAAGTTGTCGAACCGGTCGGTGAGGCGCGCAACGATTTTCTCATCATGGCCGAATTGGCCAAGCGGCTCGGCTATGGGCATCTCTATCCGCAAACCGAAGAAGAACTGTTTGAGAGAGTGCTTGCGAATACCGGATTCACGCTGGACGATGTTCGCAAGGCCGGCGGCGTTGTACAATCGCCGAGTGTCATGACCGAGTTCAAGAAATGGGAGAAGGGTGGCCTGCGACCCGACGGAAAACCGGGCTTCGACACGCCATCCGGCAAGTTCGAAATCGCTTCGTCGATCCTCGAAGAACATGGGTACGAACCACTGCCGGTCTACACCGAACCGGGCGAGAGTCCGCAATCGCAGCCGGGGATGAGTGATCGCTTTCCGTTGGTGTTCAACTCCGGCGCGCGGGTCGTAACAGATTTTCGCACACAGCACCACGGTGTCGAATCGCTGTTGAAACTCAGACCGGAACCGACTGTTACCATCAACACGACGGACGCCGAAGCGCGTGGTATCAACAATGGCGACCTCGTGCACGTCACCACCGCGCGCGGCCAGGTATCCATGCGGGCGCTGGTCACCGACGATATCGGTCCAGGACAGATCGACGCCAACATGGGCGGCGGCGGGCCGGTGGGTCCCAAGGCGTGGCAGGAGTGCAATATCAACGACCTCACCGACCTCAACCAGTACGATCCGATCTCAGGCTTCCCGGTATACAAAGCACTCTTGTGTGAAGTGTCATTAGTCGATCAGGAAGTCGCCGCCGTGGATGTCGACTCAGGCGAACAAGGTGCAGAGAGTGCTATCAGTGAGGACAGACCCGATTTATCGGCGCACCGCATCTACCTTGATCACAACGCCACCACCTATCTTGACTCGGACGTTCAGAACGCCATGCAACCCTACATGGATAACGAGTACGGCAACCCGTCGGCGATTTACCACGAAGGCCGCCAGGCCCGCGCGGCGTTGGAAGATGCACGACGACGATTAGCGCAACTGCTGAACTGCACGGCGCGACGGATCGTATTCACCGGCGGCGGCTCGGAAGCAAACAACCTGGCCATCAAAGGCGTCGTATTCGCCAACTTCAACGATAAGAAGCATATCATTACATCCACCATCGAACACCCGGCTGTGTTGGAAACATGTCGTTGGTTTGAGAAGTTCGGTTACGAGGTGACGTTCTTGCCGGTCGACTCAAGCGGCCTTATCGATCCGCAGGCTCTCAAAGAGGCGCTTACCGATCAGACACTTCTGGTAAGTCTCATGATGGCTAACAACGAAACCGGCGCCATCCAACCTGTTACTGAACTTGCTTCAATTGCGCATGAACGTGGCGCAATCTTCCACACCGATGCAACCCAGGCAGTCGGAAAGATACCTGTCGATGTTGACGCGCTTGGTGTCGACATGCTTTCTCTGTCTGCACACAAACTGTACGGACCGAAGGGTGTGGGCGCGTTCTATGTACGCAAGGAGATCGAGATCGATCCGCTAATCCACGGCGGCAGGCAGGAGTATGGCCTGCGTTCCGGCACCGAGAACCTGGCCAATATCGTCGGTCTCGGTGCGGCGGCTGAGTCGGCTCACAAACATCTGCCGGATATCGACAGCATCCAGGACCTCCGCGACCAACTCGAAACAGGTATCCGCGACTTACTGCCGGATGCGCGTACGCTGGGCTCCACCGCGCCGCGTTTGCCCAACACTCTTTGCATGGTTCTGCCCGGTACGCGCGGCGAGTCATTGACACTCGCATTGGATCAAAAAGGTGTATCTATCTCCTCCGGCTCGGCTTGTCGTTCAGGATCGCCGAAACCATCGCACGCGCTGTTGGCTATGGGCCTCTCCGAGGACGAAGCCCACTGTGCCGTCCGTTTTTCGCTGGGCCGGCGCAACAGTTCCGACGACATCGAACGCACCCTTCAAACGATGACCCGCATCCTCAAAGACGACACCGCCTCTGTCCGCTTCGTGCCGTGTAGGTGACCGGACACAGGTTTGGTGGCCCACCCCGCCTGGGCGGGGCTGTGGGAGTTGGGATGTATAGCAGTTTACTTGCTTTCGTGGATTAACAAGGTTATACTACAGCATCGGGTGGCAGATCTATTGGTCTACCCTAATAATTGAGCCCAATTAAATGCAGGTGGTTCTGCCCAGTGACAGCACTACACCGACGTCATCTTTAGAGACCGGACCAATGGCGCCACACAGGTGAGGAATTAGGAGTGAAGAAGAAGTTCATAGGTGTCACACATCTCGATGTTCATTTTCCCACGAAACAAGATGTCCTGTTATTCGACCATATTGCCGTAGGCAGCTTGTCGAAAACGCGCGCTGATATACACGACCTAGAGGCTGCTGCGGCAATTGACTACTTGACACAAGAAGGTGTCGTCATCGACGCATTTCAGAACGCGGGGCTCGACGCAGAACTAGGTCCGCTTGAACAGCAATACACAGACCATGCGTCCGTTAACGCGATCCTGAGTGTCATACTGAGTAACGCCTCAAAGGAACCGAGGCTCCTAGAACAGATGTCAAGCCGCCAGTCCGTTCAGGACCTCGTGAATAGCTTCGCCGCAATTGCCCAGATTAATAGGCAGCAGGTGTCCGAGTCCGTATATATGCTATTCAAGAAGTTGCATGGGAGACTCGGTGGTGCTCAATCCACCGACCTTGAAACGCACCAACGTGATTTTCACTCCGCATTCTTGTGTTCTGTGGCGCGTGCGAAGAGTGTCTCGTTGAGCGGGAAACCAGAATTTGATGCTGTTCCTTTGATCCATTACCCGCACCACGACGACCTGCTTATGCCATCTGCGCGGGAAAACGTCGTCGCCAACGTCGTAATCAAGAACATGCCAACGCCGTCCCCCGATACGCCTTGGGAAGCTGTCATGGATTTCCGTGGACATCCTGACACACAGAGACGGCTCTTCGACTTTCGCTACTGGATGGGTAAAGTCGCCAAAGAGCTGGCCGTGGATACGACATCTGTTTCTGAACTGGAACAAGAACTCGACTACTTAACTCATGAGTACACTGAGCACATGAAGCTTGCCAAGTTGAAGATTGAAAGCACCACCGCGGAAACTCTTATTACACTAATTGCGGAAGTCGCAGAAGACGTCATTAAGCTCAAGTTCAAGGACGCTGTGAAGGCCGTTTTCTCGTTGCGACACCGGAAAATAGCCTTGCTCGAAGCGGAGCGACAGGCGCCTGGCAGGGAGATCGCATATTTGGTCGAAGCTGCACGGGTGTTCGGTAATAGTTGACATTGCAGGTATCTTGCAACAATTGTAGCCTTCTCTCGTTACTAAGAAGCCGACTTGCTATCATCGACCGATAGGTTATATTGAATAGTAGCTCTTTGACAAGGTAGGTATGTTACAACCTACGCGCCTGTCACGTAGAGTCATTTCTGTATGGGGGTGACTTGGTTTCGACGGGCATAGCGGATTGTTGTTGGCGTGCCGGGGTTGTCTGGGGCCCCGTTAACAAACCGGGCACATTATTATTTGGCGAATCTAACTACGCCATGGCTGCCTAGTTCGCTAGGAAAGTGCCACGTCGCCTCACAGCTTTGTCTTCAAGTTGTGAATGCGGCGTCGATTAAAGAAGACTCGGTTCTCTGATGTCTATAATGAGAACTTAAACTAAATAGGCTGGCCCTGCCTGTGGCCTGTCGGTCGGCAGCGAGCGGGGTGAGATTTAAAGACCGACTACGCACGTAGTCACCGGCCTGATGTTATGTTCGGACGGGGGTTCGATTCCCCCCACCTCCACCAATAAATTGGTCTTTCTCCTTCAGACCGTGCCGAAGATTTCGGTTGATACCCCACACCCTTTGGCTATATCACTGAATATCATACAATAACTTGCCACGATCGCAGTCACAATTCGTGGCGCGGAAGGTGCAACCAACCCAAATGGAATTTCTAATGTTGATTCACTACTCCAGAAGAAGTAATTTGAAGTGTTCCTAATGTGAACAGGTAGAACAGTTCGCTCTTGGCAGGTTTAATACACATGAATGTGTTGAGGTGACACGCCGAACGACATGTTCGCGATTATCTTGGAGAAAACCGTTGAAAGCTATAATGCGCACCAAGTACGGATCGCCGGATGTACTTGAATTACTGGACACAAATAAGCCCGATCCGACGGACAATCAAGTACTCCTAAGAGTGCATGCGGCAGCGGTGAACCCGCTTGACTGGCATGTTCTACGCGGGGAGCCGTTTCTGGTACGACTAATGGGCTTTGGACTTCTGAAACCGAAACACCAGATACTCGGAGCCGATATGGCCGGCCGGGTTGAAGCTGTTGGTAAGAATGTAACTCAGTTTAAGCCGGGTGACGAAGTCTTTGGTTCGAGTATGGGTGGATTCGCAGAATATGCTCGTGTTGGCGAGGACAAATTGGTGCTAAAGCCTGAAGCCATAACTTTTGAGCAGGCGGCGGCTGTACCGGTTGCGGGTATCACGGCGTTGCAGGGTCTTCGAGACCATGGGCGGATACAGGCAGGGCATCATGTGTTGATCAACGGCGCCTCGGGAGGTGTAGGCAGTTTTGCCGTTCAGATTGCCAAGGCGATGGGCGCTCATGTGACCGGCGTGTGTAGCGGGCGGAACCTGGAAATGGTTCGGTCGATTGGCGCAGACCAAGTGATCGATTACACGGAAGAAGAGTTCTGGCAAAGTGGGAAGGAATACGATCTGATACTTGACAATGCAGCGTTCCAATCGATTAGTAAGTCTCTGCACGCCTTGAAGGCAACCGGCGTATATGTTCTGGTTGGTGGCTCCTCATCTATTGCGAGTATTCTGGGGTCGCTGATTCTCAATCCTCTCATTTCAAGGATGAAGGGGAGAAAGCTTGTTTCATTCATAGCCAACGTGAATCAGCAAGATTTGGCTGTTCTCAAGGAACTGTTGGAAACCGGCAAAGTCGTGCCTGTCGTTGATCGGAAATACTCTTTGGGTGAAACTCCTGAGGCAATCCGACATGTGGAGGAAGGACACACCCGAGGAAAGGTAGTAGTTACCGTGCACCAATAGCGTGGTACCGTTTTGGTCACTATTTGGTCACAGTTGCAAAAGGATCAACATGGATGTATTCAGTCGCTTTTATCCTTTACATCCTATCGATTATGTTATAATAATTTGTGGGGAAGTATTGATGAGAGAATAGAGCTGACTCCTTAAGAAAAAAAACGACAATTACGCTCTTAGAACACAATAGTAGTGGAGAAAACTAATGAAAAACCTGAAGCTCGTCTGTATTTACGTTATTATTGGGACAATCGGACTTGGTTTGTACGACCTCGGATTTTCTGAGGAACAAAAAAAACCCGAGATAAGAAAGTTGCTTCACAATCAACTCTCCAAGCAACTGGCTGATAGTTGCGACGCGATCATAGACTATGTTAAGATGCCAGCGAACACAACTCTTCAATGGCATCGACACCCAGGGGAAGCGTTTCATTATTATCTTGAAGGGCAAGTGACTATCGAAATCGAGGGTAATGAATCAATTCAAGGCACACCTGGTACAGTTGGTCATGTGCCCTATCGAGCACTACATCGTGCGATCACTGGAGAGAGTGGCGCCACGGTGATAGTTTTTCGTGTACATCACGAGGATGAGCCGATTCAGTACACTGATGATCCGGATTCCAAGACTCAATAAGTCTAGATGCGCCTCTTAAACTGAATCAGAACCAGGGAGACATGTCAATGTAGAGCTTTTAGTTGTAAGAAAAGGCGGGCCGTGCGTGGAACTACTCTGAATGTAAAAATACGCCTTCAATTCGGTTGATCTGAGGCGGGTGGCCAATCCCCGCCTCGGCGGGGTGGGTTTCTAGGCAAGGCTAACATTTGACGATGGCATGACGGACAGGTCCGGTGTACGGACGATTCTCTGTCTAGCTCGAGCAAGTCTCTAATCCCAGGGCAAGCCCTGGGGCACCGGGCGTAAGTCCTCGTGCCGTAATGCGAGTAAGGGCGTCAGCCAGGCTCGCCTGTTCGATTCCCCCACCTTTCTCCACATCGCGACTAATCATGAAAAAACTTGCGACGACCGTAGACACAATTTGGCCACAGTCCGATCCGGTTGAGTTTAAGTTGCAATGTGGAGTGAATTGCCTTTTTATAACTGGTAACCAGGTTCGAAAGTGAGGAGTCACTCCGATAGTGGCAGATGAATCACATGATGATCGCACCCAGACTCACATTGTGCTGACCAAGGGCGCGATGGAGTCGCACTACCGAATCGTCGAGAAGAACGGCGCCGACGTGATGGGAGAGGTGTATCTGGCTTATGATACAGAATTGCATCGCAGACTAGCCCTCAAGTTTTTCATTACTTCGGAGCATATCCGCAAAACAAAAGGAGGTAAGAGTGACGTCAATCAGAATGATCGAAGAGGCCGATGCCGCCGGCCAGACTAAATCAATCTACGATGAAATCAGAGCGACTCTTGGTATCGATTTCGTCCCCAATATGTACCGAGCGATGGCGGTCAAGCCGGACTTCCTGGAGGCAAACTGGAACAAAGTAAAGACTGTTATGCAGACTCCGGGAAAGCTGGATACGCTCACCAAAGAGATCATTGCCGTCGCCGTGTCCGCTGTAATGGGTTGTCACTACTGACTAACGGTGCATACTTCCGCGGTGCGGAAACTCGGACTGGATGACGAGGGCATTGTTGAACTGATGGCGGTGGTCGATCTGTTCAGTGGGTTCAACAAGCTCATGGATGGACTGCAGATGGAGATGGATGAGAAGCCATGGTACGGTTGAGGATAACCAGAGAGGATGCCGTGTGCATTTTGGTAAGCACTACGCTTTGATGCTGGATATTCAGAATAGCCTAGAATTAGAACTGCCAATGAAGAACTCTCAAGTAAAGACAGGAGGTGATTAATGCCATTCATTCTGAAAGCGATTGATGACACATCTGCATATGAACGGTTTGAGTCCGTGTTGATAATTCCTTGCAGATTCTGCCCAGCGGCGAGTGCAGCCGTGATGAACAATGAGCCCTACTTCGAGGTATTCCGAAGGTTTCTCAAGACCGGCGCTTATGAGCGGTTTATCAAGGGACTCAAGTCAAAGTTGGAAAAGAAGGGGATCGAGACTGACGTCTTCAAGAGTAGGTGGTTGCACCAGTTTGTGCTTTGTATGTGGACATCGAAACGTCGGGCAGCGTTGAAGAATCGCGCGAAGGATTACGACGCACTGGTCGTGTTGGGGTGCGAAGCAGCAGTGCAGACGGTGCGTGACTCGGTAAAGCCGACTGCATGTGAAGTGCTCCAGGGTGTGGAAACTGAAGGGATAATGAGCGTGAAGCCGCGACTCAACCTGCCCTGCAACCTGTCATTGGAGCCGCAGAGTATTTCGAAGTATGAGTATCATGGTACTCAATTGTGGGGAGAGACCGGCTAATCTCACGTTGCCGATGGTGCTTGGGGCCGGCTCAAGAAACGGTCACCATATAGTCATAATATGGTGTAACTCTTTTGTGCCACCACGTGAGTATGGGCGTCGGCCAGACTTGCCTGTTCGATCCCCCACCCCCAATATGAATTATTGTACAACAATAACTTATGATTTGAGGTTCGTCATCCTCACCGCCACATCCACGTTCCTCTCAACAATACCTTTATTCTTATGTTCAGTGGAGCGGTCACTCTGGGAAACGAGAAAACCATAGATTATTCAGGGAGCCTATTGTATCTTCAGAGTGACGGAAAGGACAAATCATGTTTTTGAAATCTCTATATAGGAATTCTCGGGAAGAGAAGGGACTTTCTATGCATATGAATTTGCTAAAGCTGTCGATTGGTCTGATCTTGTTACTGGCTCTCACCGGTTCGCTTCTGATTTCGTGTCAGCAGAAGGTGGAAACGGATCTGGCTTCGACTACTCCGGTAGTAGACAGTGTAGCCTCAGCAGATGGCGTCATGATCCACTATGAAGTTAGCGGTGATGGTGAACCGACTCTGGTTTTTGTTCATGGCTGGAGTTGCGATAGAAGCTACTGGGAGAAACAGGTGGATGAGTTTGACGATACATATGAGGTTGTTTCAGTCGATATGGGGGGACATGGTGCATCGGGGCTTGGCAGAGATGATTGGACTTTGGCTGCGTTCGGTGCCGATGTGGCGGCGGTCGTTAACAAAATAGATCCTGACAAAGTGGTTTTGATTGGTCATTCGATGGGTGGTGAAGTGAATCTTGAGGCTGCCCGGCAATTACCCGATCGTATTATCGGTCTGATTGGAGTGGACACTTATCATCAGTTTGAAATGGTATACACACAGGAACAGTTGGAGGAATTCACAACTCCGTTTAAGGCTAACTTTGCAGCCAGTATGGATGATTTTGTTCGGGCCATGTTCCCCAAAAACGCTGACAGCACTCTGGTTAACAGGATTGCGACCGATATGAGTTCAGCTCCGCCAGAAGTTGCCATAAGTGCCCTTGAGAATTATATTGATGTTCACCCAGCAGATATGCTCAAGGAAGTCCGACTTCCGATTCGCAGCATCAATTCCGACATGTGGCCGACCGATCTTGAGTCCAATCGAAAACATGCAGCATCTTTTGAACTGAAGCTCATGCCTGGTATAGGGCACTTTGTCCAATTGGAGGATCCAGCTACATTCAACCGGCTGCTTCAAGAGACACTGGATGAATTGACCGGGAAATCTGGTGCACCTGTTGATAAGGAGTAGCCAATACGATCGATTCAGTATCAGGAAATTTACGGTGATTAAGAAGTTATGCCGTAGTTTGACGCACCACTAAAAGTTACAAAGACAGCCCTATTCGACTCCCCCTCCCCATCTTGTTGTACCACGAATAACGTGAGATCATTGCGGTTACGACATAGATCTACAAACGTTATTGAACTCAAATTGCTAACTCATTTTTCATCATCGTTTGATCAGACAATCTATATTGGGACATTACTCTTCCTTCTCTTCAAAACTGATGACTTTGATTTCACCATGCATGTTGAAAACGCTATTTCCTGCGTTTACCCACTCTTTGAATCCGCCATCCAAATTGAATACTTTTTCATAGCCAATTTCATCGAGAGCATAGACGGACAAGGCGCTTTGCCCGCGAGCTCTACAATAGATGACTATGTCAACATTTGGATCCTCGGTTATTTTTTGAGTAGCAAATTTCACTTTTCCACTTGGAATCCAAACAGCGCCTTCAACATGTCCGGCTAGATACTCCTTCTCTGTCCGGACATCTATCAGTATAAACTCCTGGTCTGAATCAATCTTCGTCTTCAACTCGTCAATCGAAATCTGCTCGATTTGTGCTTCCGTTTCCTCCACAATTTGCTTTGCACTTTTTACCTGTGCTTGCGCAAAAGTCCAAGTAAGAATCGCGATTAAGACAATGATAGGATTTTTGAAGTACATTTTGTATTCCTCCTAGTTTCTATGCATAGTGCTTTGTTTGCAGGGGATTGTATCAAACTTGATCCTCGAGTCTATCTAAAGATAGATACTGCTTTCCAGTTCGTTTAGGCTTTCTTCGGTCGCATTTTCCTTTTTCAACTTGAGCGGCCAACTCTCAGACATGTCGTTAATCTCTAAAGCCTGTTCAGGGCAATTGGCTACACAGGCTAAACAGGCGATACATCTCCCCTTGTCAGCTTCGCCTGATTCAGCTTTGATGGCCCCGGTTGGGCATACCTTCTCACACTCCAAACACATGCCGCACTCCTGACCACCTCGCGTCGGGAGTTGTGTGAGTATCTTAAATCTCGATGCTTCAGCCGCATCAAGTAATTCTTCAGGATATTCTGTCTTTTCCAGTTCACCTAAGAGGTCCTCATCCTCATTGATGAACCGCGCGTAGGTTTTATCGACATACTCTTTTGCGACGGCAAAGTCGCGTTCATCAGGTCGCCCCTCCATTGCCATCCAACCGCCAAGATTAAAAGTATGCACGCTTAAGAACTCAGCGGATGACACCACGCGGAAGTTTTGTTCTTCCAATATCTGTCGTGTGGAATAATGAGTGGGGTGGACACCAAAACCGCCATACGTGAAGTACGTCGAGCATTTCTTGCCCCGACCATTGAGCGTTCTTAACCACTCTCTCATTACTCTCGGAGCCCGCCTGACGTGAACAGGCGCTCCAAACAGTACGGCTTCATACGGGGTTAGATCAATCTCTTCCTGTCTGCTAACATAGGAGGTCATATCCGCCATGGTGACCTCACACCCCACCTCAACAAACCTCTCTTCAATGACCTTGGCCATTTTAGCCGTGTTTCCTGTGGGCGAAAAATAGAGTATCAGTACTTTCATATCATGTTCTCCTTCCAGATCTAATCGTGAATCACTCTTCTCAATTTGTATGATTCACTTTCTGCTCCTGTTATAAGCGATTGGCGTGCCATAATCGTAAGCTCAATAATAACAGCACGTTACAAAAATCAAGGGGTATAAACTGTCAATAAAGACAATTGCTTGTTGTCGTATTAGACAATATTGTATATATTTTGTCTTATAAGACAATGTTTTGACAAAAGGAGGAGTTAATTGTCAAATGAAAAAAGCGATTTCTTTAGAGAAGCAACCCTGAGAATATGCGGTAATCTGGAAATAGAAAATGCTCTGCATTCTCTACTACTTTATCTAAAGAATTTCATGCCAGTCGCAAGAATGTATCTATCATACTACGATGATACATTGCAATCTACGAGCATAATCGCTCATGCCGATGAGAAAATGAGTGAAAAACTTGATCTAATAGTACCTTTACCAAAAGATGCTTCAGCAATTGCAGAAAATATCTCCAGTTATGGTGATGTTTTGCTTATTGAGAATCCTCAAGAGTTTCCGCTAACCAAGCACACAATGAAGGTTCTCAATGTGTCTGCATCATCTATTATAGGTTTGATGCTACGCTCAAAAGACAAAATGGTAGGCACTCTTGGTCTTCATTCGGATGGTGAGCCGAAATTCGTGGAAGGCGATTTGGAGCTGATTGAATTGCTGAAAGGTCCCATGAAAATTGCCATGTCAAACTCACTCAAACATCGTGAAGTACTAAGGTTGAAGGATGTGTTAGCTGATGACAACCGTTACCTGCATGGTGAACTAAGGCGGCTCTCCGGTGAGGAAATCATAGGCGCGAATTTCGGACTGAATGACGTCATGCAAAAGGCCGGCCACGTTGCATCTCTGGACAGCCCGGTTCTGCTCTTGGGTGAGACTGGTGCTGGTAAAGACGTAATAGCTAATGCAATACATTATTCATCGAATCGTAAAAATGGTCCATTTGTTAGTGTGAACTGCGGCGCTATTCCGGAGACGTTGATTGACAGTGAACTCTTTGGTCATGAAAAAGGGGCTTTCACAGGAGCGCTAACCCAAAAGCGCGGACGGTTTGAAAGAGCGGATAAAGGAACGATTTTTCTCGATGAAATTGGTGAACTTCCTACACAGGCACAGGTACGTTTGTTAAGAGTATTGCAGAGCAAAGAAATCGAAAGGATTGGTGGTGACAAAACAATTCAATTGGATTTGAGAATCATTGCCGCTACCAATAGAGATCTTGAGCAAATGGTCCAAAACGGTGATTTCAGAGAAGACCTCTGGTTCAGGCTGAATGTCTTTCCTATTATGGTACCTCCACTACGTGAAAGAAAGCAGGATATACCGGCACTGTTACAGCATTTTATTTCCTTGAAGGTTCGGGAGTTGAAACTGCCACAAATCCCAGAACCATCTCCGGGTTCAATTGAGACTCTAATGAGTTATGAGTGGCCTGGGAATGTAAGGGAGCTTAGCAATATAGTTGAAAGAGCCACAATTCTTAATCCTAAGGGTCCTCTGGATTTTAGTAGCTTGATTCCAAGCAAAGAAAAAGAATCCCATGAACAACCATTACATTCTGTTTCAACTGATAATCTTGAAAGCTTGATTTCAAATCATATAAGAAGTGTAGTTGTAAGAACCAATGGTAAGATTCATGGCCCCGGAGGTGCAGCAGAAATTCTTGGAGTCAATCCCAGCTCCTTAAGAAATAAGATGAAAAAATACGGTATAAAACATGGTAGAAGCTTTGAGAAATAGGTTAAGAGAACATACCTATTCTAGTATTTGCATAGTCTAACAGAATTGTCCTGTTACAAAACAATGGCTTCCGAGTTTCAATGGAAATATCGTTACTGAAGCCGTTGCGGAGCTTGGGGCGTTCGGAGAAGCATGGAACTGAATTGACTTCGATCAGTCTATTAACGAAGTGGTCACAACTCGGTGATACCAATCCAACAATTCGAGTGCGCCATCCGATACATAGACACTCCAAGTGTTAGCTCTTTGACTCATCAAACTCAGTTCCATCCTCGAACAATATAGTCGCGGACTGCGCAATGCCGTTATTATCCAGATGAAATTCTATTCGATACTCATCGTACACCCCACAGCGAAACTTCGTTTCACTCATAGGATACATCTTCATCTGTCGCCTGTTCTTGTATTCGAAATAAAGAGAGCCATGGTCGTAGAAGACTTTGATCGGACCGTACTGGCCAACATAGTTCTTTAAGGCGGCCTCGTCTACAACTGTCGGATCGACATTTGATTCAAGAGCCGGAATCAGCCAATCCAGACGGTCATTGAACTGATCATCGCTGCCGTTTTCTCTTAGCTTCTTGACAGCATGCAGGTAAGCGACATCAAACGCTTTGTACGAAGGTACTTCTATGTCGGGCTGAATCCCCACTCCTTCCCAGTTACTATTAGTGAAAGGGCTGACAGCTCTCTGATACGGAACTTTGATTACAGTATTGAGATGTGGCACGTCCACAAATTTACAAGGGTGTGCTCCGGCACCGGTTGAATCACCGACGACAGTCGCTTTCCCTGATTTCTGGAGATGGTATGCCAATGCTTCTCCTGCGGAAAAAGTGTCATACGACACTAATATGTATACATCTTTACCAGTCAGGCGTGGTCCTGAAACGTGAGCATACGTCCATAGTTGCTCTTCGGTACTTTCTCCTCTGGTAACCAGACTATTGAAATGTGTCCTTTCATCAAAAAAGTAACTTGCGATCAACTGAACCATATTGGGTTCTCCACCTCCGTTGTCACGCAAGTCGATTATTATGGCATCGGTATTGCCGAGAAAATTGAGTGCCCCAGCAGCGGTTGAGCCGGCGAATGTGGCATCTCTAAATCTATCGAATTTTATGTACCCTACATTACCGGGTAGTATTTCAACTTTCTCGAATGTATAGTTATACCGTCGCTGTTCCTCGATCTTCCTTTTAATCTCCTCTTCTGTCAGTTCTTCTTCCTGCTTCCTTTCAAAGTATTCATCCGATCTGTAATAGATATTGATATGTTGATCGTTCTGAACAGTACGCATGTCCCTTACCAACGTCCGGAGAAACTCCGTTCGATTTCTTGTATTCTCGTACTCTCCACTCTGAAATTTCTGGTGTAGATGTTCATCCATTTCATTAGCAACATCTTCAAAAACATAATACCTATTGAAAGCAGATGTCACTGAATCAATGATCTCACCCTGTTTATCATTGTCAAGATCCGCAGCAAGATTCGCCACAACATGAATTGAAAGTCCAACCCCAACAAGGATTAGAAAAGACAGACTGACCCTTAATCTTCTACTCAAGATGATTCACACCTTAGTTTGACACACTCTCTTGAGATTCTCTGTTGTTATCAAAATACGTGAATACTTTTACGATGTTCACAGAAAAGACGCACTCATCACCATTGACAACTGCTGCCTGGTTTTGGGCGACGCATTCAACGCACTTTTGAAGATAATACCAGACATATATCAACAAATATCGTTGGCCCGCCAATAAGGTTGTATAACAATCATTGAATGTGGACTGTCATTGTCCAAGATGCTTGGGCGACAGTGAACCAGAACTGACTCGCAAAAAACGATCTTTTGAAAGAACATATCTACCAAACAATGATGAGGTACTAAGTGCGTAATCAATTCTACACGATACTACTGTTGCTAACATTCGGTTCTCCCTGCTGCGGACAAGACGAAGCATACTTGCACCAGGACAGCACTGCTGGATCGAGTACTATCCCAAACGATACAATGCTACAAGGAAGCCAACTTGATAACCGATTTGGGGGGCCACCAGAGATTCCGTCAGGGCATAATTCTGTGCTTCAAATTAGCGCGTTCGTACGCAGGATATTTCAGGATACTAGTGGGAATCTATGGTTCGGCACTAATGGAGATGGGGTCATCCGCTACGATGGAGATTCTCTCGAGTATTTCTCTATTAATGAGGGCTTCGGTGGTTGGGCGGTAAGAGGAATTGTGGATGATAAGGAAGGTAACGTTTGGTTCGGTACCTCGGGAGGAATAACCAAATATGATGGGATATCTTTTACCAATTATACCGAGAAGGATGGCCTGATAAATAATGACGTTTGGAGTATAGTAATAGACAGTCATGGAATAATCTGGATAGGTACTTTGCAGGGGATAAGTCGTTTCAATGGAGAACTGTTCACTCCTTTTGCCCTTCCAGAGGATGAGCCCGATTATCAAAGAGGGGTTACAAGCGCCAGAATAGTCCATAGCATCATGGAAGATAGCCAGGGAAGAATGTGGTTTGGCACCAATGGAGGCGCCTATATATACGATGGAGAATCCTTATCCAATATTTCAGAGAAGGACGGACTTTGTAACAATTCCGTGAATTCTGTTTTAGAAGATATGCATGGGAATTTCTGGTTCGCTACACATCATAAAGGTGTAAGCCGGTACGATGGAAAGTCGTTTACCAACTTTACCAAGAGCGAAGTTATCGGCGGTGGTGAGGTTTGGAGTCTCTATGAAGATAAAAGTGGAAACATCTGGTTCCCCGCTGAAGGATATGGTGTGTATCGCTACGATGGAAAATCGTTTACCAATTTCCATAGAAAGGCAGGTCTTGCCAGTCATGCTATACAGTGCATCTTCGAAGACAGAGAGGGACGGCTTTGGCTTGGCGGTTGGTTGGGACTCTTTCGTTGTGATGGCGATTCCGTCTTCCAGGTTACAAAGGAAGGACCTTGGGAATAACGACCACTTACAATACGTTTGTCTGTTACCGACATACCGCCTTCCCTCCGCAGAGCTCATTAGCGAGAGTGTAGTCACTTGTCTTTTTGGTGGGTGTGACCGGATTCCAAATTCCAATCTTAACTTAGGCGAAAGGTTGTCAGTCTCCCTCAGAAGAGGGTTACTGTAATGTAGTTTTCTTCATTTGGCACTGGAGGATGCTTCATGGCTAAGGATACTTCAAAACCCATGATCCACAGCGCGACCACATACAAATTGTACCTCATATCTTGTATTGTAATGTCATCGGGGCTTGTGCTCTTACTGAAGTTTCCAGAAATGCAATTGCTGGACCCAGCTATTGATCCGATTTCACTTTCAGTCTACGGGCTTTCCATGGGAGTGTGGAAGATAGTCCACTTTCTATCGTCAATCGCCTTCGTTCTGCTTACGGCTTTGCACATGTACTTTAATAAAGACTGGATAAAGAAGGTTGGATCGAAGAAGCTCAACCTAAATGTTGTGGTGGGTATTCTAATCGGCGTTTTGCTTCTTCTGGCTGGGATACTTGCACCATCCGCATAGCCGAAAGCCATCAAAAACCACCAAGACCTGCCGGCTACGAGATTAAGCTCATAAGACGGTCACGGCTTGGTCCCAACAGGATATAAGTCTTTGTGCCGCAACGCCAGTATTGGGTTGCCCACCACTCCCACTAAGGTGCCTGCACGTCTATTAACACATTCTCGACGGTTGATTATCAGAACCAAATCAAGCCGGCGTGCAATCAAATCAAAAGAGGTACTCAAAGTACTTGAAAAACCCAAATGGATGTATTAGGATACTTTTGTAAGGATGAAGCATGGTCTCGATAATCGAATGACTTGTCTCTGTAATACGTTGATGTGAGAATTGCAGGACGTGTGGTGTACTTGAGGTTTAGCCCTAACCAAACTCAAGTTGTATAGCGAGGCAAACAGAGGTTATGTACGGATACCGTCCTCTGCGCCTGGGAGGGTTATGAGCAAAACAGAACACACTGAAAGAACAAGGAGGTAATACTACAACATACAGCAAGAAGGTACAAACGAAGACATTCTGGATACACCGACTATCGAACCACAATCTTAAAGAAATGGTTTGGTTAAAGACAACAGAGGGTTCAAGGAAATGAAAAATATCTCTATACTATCCGCACTTTTGGCGATATCGATTTCCGTTCTCGTCAACGCGGCAACAATTAACATCCCTGATGACTATAGCACGATTCAAGCCGGGGTAAACGCGAGTACTGCCGGTGATACGATACTTGTTGATGCCGGAACGTATACGGAGAACGTTCTCATCAGCAGCAAGGCAATCGTGCTTATCGGAGACACCCTGGACAACTCAACGACGATTATCGACGGTGATTCGTCGGGAGCAGTTGTCACTTTTAACAGTGGTGTGGGCAGCAGCGCCGCTATCATGGGTTTCACCATACAAAACGGTTACCATCAGGATGGCGGTGGTATTCTATGCGGCACCAGTTCGCCTACTATCAGCAAGAACACCATTATAGACAACTATGCTGAAACCGGCGGTGGGATTTCCTGCTGGGGCAGCGGTTCTCTTACCATCGTTGATAACGTAATTCGAGGCAACACCGCCAAGGTTGGATTAGACGGTGGCGGTGGCGGTATATATTGCAATAGGAGTACCGTCGTCGTAACCGGTAATGTCATTGATTCGAATTTCGCCGAAGACTACGGTGGCGGGATTTATCTCTATATAGACAGTATGTCAGACATTAGCGACAATACCATAGCCGACAACACCAGCGGCTCTTCCGGTGGTGGAATTCATTCCTGGACCAGTGATTCTCTTTCCATCACCGATAACAGTATTACCGACAACACCTCCTGGGTCGGCGGGGGAATTACAGTTCACTCCAGTACTAAGGTAACTGTCGACTCCAATACGATAAGTAACAACACTGCCCAGAGAGCGGTTAATGCGGCCGGCGGCGGTATTAGTTGTTCCTCTACTTCTCCTACCATCAGCAATAATACCATTGTCGATAATAATGGTAATGGTATTTCCTGCGCTTTGAGTTCACCGGACATAACCGGCAATGTTATTTGCGGCAATGACTGCAATAGCTATGGTGGGGGGATATCCTGTGTTAACAACAGTTTTCCTGACATCACCAATAATACCATCAGTGATAACACTGCCAGTACTTACGGTGGCGGACTTGTCTTCATAACCAGCAGTGCAGCCACTGTTGTCAACACTATATTCTGGGGAAACAGTGCGGGGACTTCAGGCGATGATGTAGATGTATTTGTCACCGCCGGTACGCCGTCATTCGACTACTGCGACATCGGCGATACGACTGATCTATCTACCTACTTCGGTACCGGGGTCATCACTGCCGATCCGCAGTTTTGTGATACGGCCAGCGATGATTACACAATAAGAACCACCTCCCCGTGTGTGGACGCCGGTCAGAGCGGGGTCGATATCGGAGCACTTGGTGTTGGATGCAACGGTGCCTGGATTGTCGATGATGACGGCACCATCGGAGTTGACTGCGATTTCAACGTGATTCAAAACGGAATCAATGCCTCCATTGATGGTGATACGGTTCTGGTTCGTGCCGGAACATATACTGAGAATATCAACTACAACGGCAAGGACATCCTGGTTCTCGGAGACACCGTGACCAACTCGACAACGGTTATCGACGGTAACTCGTCAGGAACGGTTGTCACTTTTTCCACCAGCGAAACCAGCAGTGCCGTCATCGCCGGGTTCACCATTCAAAACGGCAACAACACCAACGGCGGTGGGATTTATTGCAGCGGCAGCTCGCCCACAATCCACAAGAACACCATAAGCGACAACTACGCTTATGACGGCGGTGGAATCTATTGCGTAAGTAACAGTTCACCCACTATAAGCTATAATACCATAAGCAGTGATTCTGTCGGTCATCATGGCGGCGGGATTTACTTCAAAGACAATAGTGATCCCACTATCGCCAACAATACCATCACCGACAACTACGCATATCAAGGTGGCGCAGCTTATTGTCGTGACACCTGTTCCTCTACCTTCACCGACAACACCATCAGTGGGAACCAAGCTTTTCAGATGATGGGCGGGATTGCCTTTACTGTTATGTGTACTTCCACTATCAGCGGCAATACCATCAGCGACAACTCTTCATATTTCTATGGTGGTGGAATCTACAGCTATGGTAGCACACTAACCATACGCGACAACACTATCAGCGGAAACAGTATCGGCGAGTATGGCGGCGGGATCTATGCCACGACCAACAGCTCACTTACCATCATCGACAATACGATAAGAGGCAATACCGCCGACTATAACTCAAGCAAAGGTAGAGGCGGCGGCATCGCATGTTTCAACAGCGCCGTTTTCGCAGACAGTAACGTCATCGACTCGAATCACGCTCATTTTGACGGCGGCGGGATTCATCTCAACAATGACACTGCATCGACCATCAGCAACAATACGATAAGCGACAACACCTGTAACTCCAATGGTGGCGGTGTTTATTCTACCGGCAGCGATTCAGCTTCCATCACCAACAACACAATTACCGCCAACAGTGCTCTTCGAGGTGCCGGGGTTGGTTTTGGTGGTAGCAGTACCGCCATTCTCAGCAACAACGGCATAACCAACAATACCACCAAGGTTTCAGCCAGCTCTGAAGGTGGCGGTGTCTATTGTAACGGTAGTTCTCCTGTCATCAGCGATAACAGTCTGATCGGCAACGCCGCCGGTCAGTATGGCGGCGGAATATCTTGCAAGAACGGTTCACCGGTTATCAGTGGCAACGTAATATGTAAGAACTATCTCGACGCCTACTATGGCTACGGTGGCGGAATCTCCCTGGTTAACAGTATGCCGGACATTGACGGCAATGTCATTTATGATAACGTCGTTGACGGCTATTATAGCTATGGCGGTGGGCTCTATTTTCAATCGGCCAGTGCATCGGATGTTGTCAACAGTATAATCTGGGGCAACAGTGCGGGAACCGACGGCAATGACATATACCTGGACGGCGCCGCTGGTACACCATCGTTCGCCTATTGCGATATCGACGACACCACCGATGTATCCACCTACTTCGGTACCGGGGTTATCACGGCCGATCCGCAGTTCTGCGATACGGCCAACGATGAATACACCACAAGAACCACCTCTCCTTGTGTAGATGCCGGTGAGGGTGGGGTTGATATCGGAGCCCTGGGCGTTGGATGCAATGGTGTTTGGGTTGTCGATGACGATGGCACTATCGGAGTTGACTGTGACTTCAATGTGATCCAAAACGGAATCGATGCTACCGTAGATGGTGATACGGTTCGGGTTCTATCCGGAACGTATGTGGAGAACATCGACTTCAGCGGTAACGATATCAAGGTTATCGGGGACACCGTGGACAACTCGACAACGGTAATCGACGGTGATTCAACAGATGTGGTTGTCACTTTTTCCAATGGTGAGACCAGCAGCGCCGAGCTCATGGGTTTCACTATACAGAATGGCAGCAGTAACAACGGTGGAGGGATTTACTGCCACACCACTTCACCTGTTATCCGAAAGAACACCATCAGCGGCAACTACGGCCGATCGGGCGCCGCAATATGCTGCTGGTACAGTTCAGCTACCGTCAACGACAACACGATCAGCGGGAACAATGCAATCTGGCATGGTGGTGGCGTTTACTGTCTGGTAAGTACGCTTAGTGTCAGCGACAACACCATAAGCGGAAATACTGCCGGCGAGGCTGGCGGTGGTGTATATTTCTGGCAAAACAGCACGGTAACCATCACCAACAATACTATTAGAGGAAACAGTGCCGATAACGGAATTCAAGGCAATGGTGGCGGTATTTTTGGTCATGCCAGTACAGCTACTGTAGATAGTAACGTCGTTGATTCGAATTACGCTCATTCTTCCGGTGGCGGGATTTACCTGGGCATTGACAGCTCATCGGTCATTAGCAACAACACCATCAGCGATAACACCGGAAACTACGGTGGTGGCGGCATCTATTCTACCGGCAGCGACTCGCTTTCTATCACGAATAACACTATCACCCTGAACACCGGATTAAGTGGCGGGGGGATTGCCCTTCGTAACGGCAGTTCCGGTACGACCAGCGACAACACCATTAGCAGTTGCAGTACCAGTACTACCGCTGGTTATGGCGGCGGAATTTATTGTAACGGCAGTTCACCCACCATCGCCGATAATACCCTGATCGGCAACTACGCTAATAAGAGTGGCGGTGGTATCTACTGTTATTCCAGTTCGCCGGATATCGAGGGCAACGTTATTTGTAAGAACGACGTTGACAACAACAACGGTTATGGTGGTGGCATATCCTTACACAATAACAGCGCCCCCGATATAACCAATAACACCCTGAGCGATAACTACGCCAAGAAATACGGTGGTGGAATCTATTTTGAATCGAGTAGTTCATCCACTGTTCTCAACACAATCGTCTGGGGAAATGACGCAAACCACGGGGAAGATGTTCGTGTTGACAACTCAGCCGGTACGCCATCGTTCGACTATTGTGACGTTGGGGACACGGCCGATATATCTGACTACATCGGTACCGGAGTCATCAGTGCCGATCCGGACTATTGTGATACGGCAAACGATGACTACTCTATAAGTTCTACCTCTCCTTGCGACGGCGCCGGCCAAAGCGGTGCTGATATCGGTGCATTGGGAGTAGGATGTACGGGAAGTCCGCGGGCCGGCGTGTCTGACGACCCTGCACTCTTGCCGGGGGTATTCAGCCTGGATCAGAACTATCCCAACCCATTTAACCCATCAACGACAATCAATTTCGCTCTGCCCATTGCGGCTCAGGTCAAGCTTGAGATATTCAATATCGTAGGTCAGAGAGTAACCACAGTAATTGATGGTCAAATGGATGCTGGAATCCATCAGGTAACCTGGGGATCAGGTAATCATGCCAGTGGTATCTATCTGTACCGCCTGAGTGCAGGTTCGTTTATCGAAACCAAGAAAATGATTCTGCTCAAATAACAGTGGAATCGTTGACCAATAACAGAAGGACAGGCATTTCGCCTGTCCTTTTTATTTGTCGTAAATGGGTTCTGCCAAGAAAACGTATATGCGAATGGGCTGGATCATTTTATTATACCCCGTCCCCCTGCTTTAACTATGAGTGTCGGACAACAACCTCTGACGACGGTGGACACAATTTGGTCAGATGGTCAATGCAACTGATCTGTTGTTCCTTCATTGAGAATCGTCTCGCAACAATCGATCTGCATGTTCTGTGTCAAATACCTGGAGATTGTGGCGTGTCTTTATTACATTTGATAGGCAAATATCTACTGGAGGTATTTTGACTGAGAAGAATCTGGATATCACTCCCTCTGTGAAGGTTCACGATCTGCTTGAAGCTTATCCTGACCTGGAGGATGTGCTCATTGGTATTGCGCCACCATTCAAAAAGCTGAAGAATCCGATCCTGAGAAGGTCTGTTGCCAAAGTGGCTACACTAAAGCACATCTCATCGGTTGCAAATGTGCCACTTACCGAACTCATCAATAGGCTCAGAAAATGTGTCGGTCAGGCAGAAATCGAAGCGACTTACGACCAGGAAGATTACCTTCAAGCACAGCCTGATTGGTACTCCGCAGAAAATATCTCCGTTTCGATCGAAGAGGCTGCGTTGGGCAACGAGGACAAGCTGACGCTGGCCAGAGTATTGACGGAGGCGAAAAACCTTAAGAAAGGTGATATCATTGAACTGGTGACGACATTCCTTCCGGCGCCGGGTATAGACATCTTGAAGTCAAAAGGATACTCCGTCTGGTCGGTTCAGAAACCTGGCGGCGTAATCAAATCATACTTCCGTAAGAATTCTTAGCTTGCTTGTATCGTGATCCAGCCACGGATTCTGGCAAAGAGCCTACCACTATTCTGTTGGGGCTTGATTGCCTGGTATTCTCTTGTTCATCTATCGATGTGCTGTATCTTACATACATGAGCGTAACCCACCCAAAGGGTGGACCACCTGGGGTAGCGCGGATAATGATGGATACGAGACATTGCACCATGTCCTCTGGATACCCAGGGCAAGCCCTGAGCCACCGGGCCAGTACGTCATGATGCTCTGCCGCGATAGCAACATAACCCTGGTTGGGGCCCCGGACAATCCGATACCGGTCTCGGCGTTCGGTTTGATTTTTGGGCGCAGGAGTTTCTCAGGTTTCCTTAATTGGAGGCCTCGCCGAGACGCAGGAGATGTTGAACTTCTGCAATGAAGCTTACATACGGCGACTTGGCACTCCACCGGATGGCTGGTGGTCGCTGTGTTTCTGATACCTGACGATATCGTGCTTTTTTGTGGACATCATCGATCCAATGTTTTACCCTAAAGGCTGATACGCCAATGGAAAAACCTGAACTATGAACGACGTACTTTTTGCTTTAGGTCTTACAGTGTTCGCCGGCATGGCCACCGGTATCGGTAGCGCTATAGCCTTTTTTGCTAAACGGACCAATTACCGGTTTTTATCCGTAGCCACTGGATTCTCGGCCGGTGTGATGATCTACGTATCGTTCGTGGAGATCTTCATAAAAGGTGCCGATGCCCTGGTTGAGAGTTATGGGGAGTATTGGGGACACTGGGTGAATGTGGCCTCGTTTTTTGGCGGCATCCTGCTGATTGGGATTATCGACAACCTGATTCCGTCTGCCGACAACCCGCACGAGATGCACTCCGAAGCGGAGACAGCGCCTTTGCAGGATAGCACTGCACCCTTGCCCGACTTTGACAAGCTGGCCGAAGAAACTCACGGCAGTCCGGGTGGAGATTCTCACATTCACGGCGGTCGGGAGCGTAAGTTACTGCGAATGGGGTTGTTCACTGCACTTGCAATCGGCATTCACAATTTCCCCGAAGGTTTAGCAACGTTTCTTGCCGCTCTGGAAGACCCAACACTCGGCCTGGCGATTGCCATAGCCATTGCCCTCCACAATATCCCCGAAGGAGTAAGCGTATCGGTGCCGATCTTCTATGCTACCGGCGACCGCAAGAAGGCCTTTGTCTACTCAATGCTTAGTGGTCTGGCCGAACCGGTTGGAGCGATAGTGGCCTATCTGATAATCGTGTTCCTGGTTGGCGGTGAATCCGGTGTCGTACCGCCAGAGGTGATGGGTATACTGTTTGGTGGCGTAGCGGGGATAATGGTCTATATCAGTCTCGACGAACTGTTGCCGACCAGCCGCGCTTATGGTAAGGGGCATGACTCCCTCTTCGGGCTTCTGGCAGGTATGGCGGTGATGGCTCTAAGTTTGCTTCTCATGAAGTAGTACATCCACGTCGGTGTCCTCGCACGGATGGTGGGGTGTGGGTAAAACTCCTGGAAGCTGTTGCGATCGGGCGCTCCACTGCTTGCGGTGGGATTAGTTGAAGAGTATACTGCTCCACCAGTTGGATACCACCGCCTTTGCGAAACTCTCGATGTATTGTGTCTTAGTGACATGAGAGTAACCTACGCCAAGAGGCGGAGCACTTTGCGTAGCGCGGATGCGGTTGAATACGAGACATTGCGACATTCACTTTGGAAACCCAGGGCAAGCCCTGGGCCACCCGACGGCTATTGAAAAGGGGAACTGAATTGAGAAAGAAAATACTTGATGCAGTGGACCCTATCATTATCCGGGTCATGTCCGCATATGGTGTTGTCTTCATCTACTTTGCCGGGTGCCCCGCCGCTGCCGAGGGGATCTGTCAGAGAGTACACTACGACAACGGCTGATACTTCCGCCTTTGTAAAATCTCCGACGTATAGTATCTTGCGTATATGAGCGTAACTCGATACTTACTCACAGCCATGCTGTCTCTGCCTGCAATCACCATTGTGGGCAACTCCGCCCGCAGCCAACCTGCAGACAGCGGCCAAGTATGGTTCGGACCGGCCATGGGAAGCGCCGACATGCTCGTGTTATTCACCAACCCAAACCAGTGGGATTCGGCCAGATCAAGAATCGATGTCTTTCAGTTTCTCACGCACCATGTCAACTCATGGCCATGCATGGGTGGCCTGTGCAACGATAACATTCTTGACAGTTTTGCCCAGGTTGAGGCGTTCACCAGATTGGATGAATGGGGAATTGATATCTGCATCGAAGGAGCGGGTATCCTACCGCAAACGCCTTATGGAACGCCGGTCGATTGTAGTCTGGAGATGCAAACCGCTGCGCAGAATGCTTTCAACTGGACAGTCGATGCAATTGTCAATGTGCAGGCCAATGGGGGAACAGTCCGCTATATTGCCATAGATGAACCAATCAGAAGATGGTATTCCCCCATCTACCCTCCTTCAGGCGGCCCTGAGTGTAAGACCGAAAGTTTAGCTGAAATCGCCGCCATGGTTGCGGACTTTATCACAATGATGAACAACGCAGCTCCCTCTATCATTGTTGGGCAGATCATTCTCTATCCCGAGGTGGATGTTGAAGGGATCAAAACTTATGTGGCAGAGTTGGAAAACCTGGGTATTAATCTTCCGTTCATACATCTGGATGTGCATGGGCTCAGAATTATCGACTATGCGGGACCAGTCTATGGAAGAGTGACCCTTGCCCAGGCAAAGGCAGATATGCTGGAGCTCGAAACTTTTTGTCACGCCCATAACATATCCTTCGCCCCCATCTTGATTGATCTTTCGTTCAACACGCAACTCTGGGAATATGGGCAGTACACTGATGAAGTCTATTACGTGGGCGCGATTGACTGGATTAACGAGGTCAATTCAGCAATCGGTCAGCCGGATCATCTTGTCTTTGAGAGTTGGGCAATGCCGCAGTATTCAGACACCAACCTTGTGAGTGTGATAACCCCTGTCAACCTTCCGGAAAATGACACCTCTGTTTTCAGCCATACACGCATAATCAATGAGGGTCTGGCCATTTTTGATCCTACTCCACCTTGTTGCTGCGATTTGGCCGGTGATACTAATGATGATGGTGCTGTGGACATCGCCGATTTGGTCTTCCTTGTCGACTTCATGTTCAGTGCAGGGCAAGCCCCGCCTTGCCATCATGCAGCGGACATGGATGCCGGCGGTGGGATAGACATCAGCGATCTGGTTATCCTCGTAGACTATATGTTTGTTGGTGGCTCTGCGCCGATCTGCGGATGTGTTCAGTAGGTAAGCCTGCAATCCGCTTTGTTGCCTTTGGAGATTCCCCCCACCTCTATCAACAAATAAAAGAAACCGCCGGTGAGGGGGCTTTGTTGTTTATGGCAAAGAAATGAGGAGATACAATATGGCTACCATTCTGTTTGTTCGAGTAAAATCAGAGCTTGACGAAAAAGAACTTGAACGTCGACTACTGGAACGCAAACCACAATTCCACGACATCCCTGGACTGGCACAAAAAGTCTATGGCAAAGATGAAACCACTGGCGAGATGTGTGGAATCTACTTCTTTGAGACAAAAGAGGCGTTGGCCAAATTCCGTGAATCTGAACTGGCGCAAACGATACCCACCGCCTACGAAGCCACAGAAATTCGCCGAGAGGTCTATGAGGTGCTCTATCCCTTACGACCGGATCGCGGGCCGTTAACTGATTGGAACGAGTAATCGGAGTTCTGTGCGGCTTAAAGCGCCACGACAATTCCTGTGTAACGAAGACGGCTGTGTAAAAAACGGTCACAATCTGGCCACAATAGGGTGTAACTCCTTGCGCCACAAGGCGAGTATGGAAATCAGCCGGGCGGCACCTGTTCGCACCCGCCGACATTTGGATAACTCGTGACTATACAATAGCTTATAGGTCGATCGGTGGTGTAATGCTCCCCCCGACGATGAATTACTTGCGAATATACGGAACTTTTTGTATATACGATACGTTTGGTATATTAACTCGAAAGGATAATGATGCAAGAAGTTCATTTCATAGAGCAGGCTGAAGAGGCCTCGGAAGTTCTTAAGCCGGCCAGAATCGAAATCTTGTCGCGACTTTCTCGGCCGAGAACCTGTCCGGAACTGGCCAAGGAACTTGGAATGACCACCCAAAAAGTGAACTACCACATGAAAGTACTCAAGCTGGCAGGGTTGGTGCACCTGGTGGATGAACGGCGCAAAAGAGGGACGATGGAGGGAGTCTATCAAGCGGTAGCGAAATCTTTCTGGTTCTCTCCGCGGCTGGTCACCCAACTGGGTGATCGTGCACGAACAAGGGACCAGGCTAGCCTTGCCTATCTCATGCAGCTCGCTGAGGATTTGCAGGTTGATATCGGCCACATGATCGAGCGGGAAGGATCGGCGTTGACGCCTTCGCTTGGGGTAAACGCGCAAATACAGTTGAGTGACGAGAATGACCGGGCCCGGTTTCTGAATGAGATCAAAGAGATCTTCTCACATCTGGCTCAGAAGTACGGTGGCTCAGTTGAGAGTACGCACAACGATGATGACAGCTATCGTCTAATGCTTGCCTGTTACTCGCCCTTAAAAGAAAAAGAAGGTGATCAGAATAAGGAGAATGAAAATGGCTGAACTGAATCTTGGAATCGATATCAAGGCCTCAGTTGAAAAGGTCTACCTGGCGCTGACCGATCCGAGGGCTTTGACGAACTGGTTTGCCGAGCACACCGACGTCTCAATAGAGGATAGCCGTTATGATTTCTGGGGTCGGTCCACGCCGGATAACCCGAGTCGTGAACAGGGCTGTCACAGACTGATTCGTGTGATTCCAGAGAAACTGCTCGAGTTTGAGTGGCGTTTGCGTGACATCGACTCGATCGTCCAATACGAGTTACATACCAGTTCTCCAGGCTGTGTGCTGACGATGTATCATCGTGACTTCCCCCAGTCCAGACCCAACCAGAGCAGCATAGGAGACTTCTGGTCGCACGCGCTGGAAGGATTACGACACTGGCTGGAGAGAGGCCGAGCCTATCAACTTCTCGATTATTCGCAGGTTCAAAAGGGCGACGTTCGTGTCTCTGTCGAAATCGACGCGGTACCGTCAATGGTGTTCCGCGCGCTCACCGATGCGACTCAGATGGAGCGCTGGATAGGTAGCAAAGGCGCAATCGATCCCAAACCCGGCGGCAAAATCGACTTTGGCTGGGGAATGGGACCGATCAAGATACTGGAGATTGTACCCGACGCGAAGCTCGCCTACTCTTGGCAATGGGAAGGTGAGCCGGAGACAATCGCAACCTGGACTCTCGGCGGATCGGGTGGAAAGACGCGCGTGACGATTGTCCAAAGTGGATTTGCTCCCGATCGCGACAACGAAGACTACTTCATCGGGTGGTCCAAGTTTGCAGCACGCCTGAAAACAATGCTCGAAGAGGGACCTGATTGGAGTCGGGCAAAAGTATATGCCAATGAAGAGCGAACAGAAGCCACGACTACAACGATCGATCCAATACCTTCTCGCGATAAAGGAGAGTAACATGACGGAACTACTTGACTGCAAAATCAAACAGAGAACTTTCATCGCCGCTTCACCCGAAAAGGTGTACGACACTATTACGAGCGCCAAGAGTTGGGATGAGTTCTTTACGACCGGTATGGAGTTGGACCCTCAGCCGGGCGGAGTCTGTTCATTCAGTTGGAAGGACTGGGGTCCCGACCACTACACTTTGAAAGTCCCCGGCAAGGTGATCGAAGCGAACCGGCCGGAGCTCTTTGTCTTTCGGTGGGGGAGCGAAGGAAGAGAAACCACGATCCGCATCGAGCTGACAATCGCGGACAAAGGAACAGTAGTCACGCTCTCCGAGGATGGTTACAAAGACACACCGAAAGGCCGCGCTATGATACTGGAGTGTGCTTCCGGATGGGGCGAAGCCATGACCCTCTTGAAATTCTATATGGAGCACGGTATCGTTTACAACAGTGCGATTAACACCGCAAGTATCTGACCATTAATGAAAGGTAGTTTTGCCATGTCTGAAAATAAGAAACTGCAATTGCCGGAGGGCATATATAAGATCGAGAAGAGCATATTCATTGCCGCTCCCAGAGAGAAAGTGTTTGAAGCCATTACTGACTCCGAACATTGGAACAAGTACTTTACCACCGGGATGGAGCTCGATCCCAGGCCCGGGGGAGTGTGTAACTTCAAATGGAAAAACTGGGGGCCCGACCTGGACAATCATGAATCACCGGGCCACGTGCTGGAGATTGATCCACCACGGCGGTTTGCCTTTGAGTGGGGACGTCCGGGTGAGAAGACAACAGCGCAATTGGACCTTAAAACAAAACACGATGGCACGGTGCTATCGCTTTTTGAAGACGGATACCTGGAAACCGCTGAAGGTCTCAAGTCCATCTTGGAATGCTCCGCGCACTGGGGGGAACTTCTTGCGCTCATAAAATTCTACGTAGAGGATGGCATAACCTACCGGTCGCCTGAAGTCGGAGTTGCGAATTGAAGGAGATTTACCATTGCTTGCACATAAGTGCGCACCTGCAAGAAATCTATTCGGCGCTAACCGACAAGGAGGGACTGGCCGGCTGGTGGACTAAAGACGTCGATGTAGAGGGAACGCCCGGCAGTGTATCAACATTCCGTTTCGCATCCGGTGCTTTCAACCAAATGAAGATAGTACTGCTTGAACCGACCAGGGTTTGTTGGGAATGTGTTGATGGCCACACCGAGTGGATCGGAACTCATGTTTTGTTTGAGCTGAGCCAGGATGATGAGGGTGTTAGAGTATGCTTTTCTCATTACGGTTTCAGAGAACAGACCGAATATGTTGGGGCATGCAGCTTTCACTGGGCGTACTACCTGACGAGTCTTCAAAAGTACTGCGAAACCGGCCAGGGAACACCAAACGAGGGAGCATAGCTATCCGTTATGACGTGGGGCCTTTGTTGGAAGGTCCCTTCTTGGTTGCAGAAATTAGTGGCCAAAACAGAAACTTGGTGCAGAGATTGGCACGATGCAAAGATGGGCATCAGCCGGGAAGAACCTGTTCGACTCCCTCAACTCCACCATGCTGCACATGGAACCGGGCTCCTACCGACCGTTTCGAGTCGGCGGTTCAAACTTGTGTTTTACCGCTATCGGCGTTAAATTCACCACCAACTGGACCTCCCATGAAGATGAATCATTGGGAGAGTTGCGCCAAATTGATCGCGAAACGTAAAACGAAAAAAGTAGAACGTAAAACGGAAAGGAGTCACACAATGGGTGACAAGGGTGGTAAGAAAGACAAGGCAAAAAGTCAGAAACAAAAGAAAAACAAGGACCAACAAAAGCAACAGAAGAAACAGGATAGGCAACAGAAAAAGACTCCCTGAGACAGTTCTGAACTGTCAAGAGACGATCGCCACTTGGTCACAACGGATACTCCCTCGTGATCCCCGGACGGTCGTCTTTCCAAAGATCGTACAAGGGGTCGTTAACAGGTTCAGGTCACGCCAGTAACAGAACCGGCTGAGTTGTATCATCTGCCGCCCCAGCTTGGACTCGCCGTCGATGCATCCGGCCAGATGTGTCTGATTGGTCAGGTCAACCAGGCGGACAGACTCGGTCGTTCCCCAGAACAGATGTCGCCGGCCCGACCGGACGGTGAACGGAGAGAATCCACCTACCGTATCTTTCGACATTGAAGGGTGCCATCGAACTGGGGATTGAAGACCATTCGGTCTCACCGGAGATGGATGCTCACCTGCCCACCCATACTGTTATATGGAATCCCGCACATGCCCTGAGAGACCCGGCCGGGTTCCTACCTGGGGCCAAATACGTTCTTTGCCCCCAGAAAGAAAACAACGAGACCGGTTAGACCCACACCAACGCGCATGTTCTTATATAGATCATATATGTTGAACTGAAGATGGTGTACCTGATCTAATTCTATCTCAACCGGTCTCCCTCTCTTCGAAGTGCCTGCCAGCAGTTCTTTTGATGGATCATATTTCCCCCCATGCTTATCGAAATGTACCACGTCCCAGTAAGCCGATGTAACAGGGTCGATCCGGTTCTGCGGCATCTCCATTGCGTTATCTCTGGACACTACCAGATCCTCTGGGGACGCGTATCGTGCCGCCAGGTCAACCCCATTCACCTGAACGAAGAGAATGTCTTCGAAGGCTACTTCAATGTACGTGCTTTCCCGGGCAACCCCTGTCACGATTCTCCTCTTCGAATCCAGGCTCCCGCCCAGACTGTCGAAAGCTATTACCTGCGGTGCCGCTTTTTCTGCAAGGCTGGAATCCGGTGTTGACTCCTGGTTATCACCGACCGACGAATCAGGTGGAGAAAGCGTAACACCGGCGATTTTTGCAGGAACGACCGCCATAACAAACGTCTTCTCCTGACTTGCATTGATCTCCTCGGGGAAAATGTTCACTTTGGTGGCACAACCTCCCATACATACAAGACAGATACCGAGGACCATAGTGCACATAAGACGAACTGTCATGGAGCTTCCTTTCAAACGATCTGTGCTTCCGGAGTCAGGGTTCGCACAACGGGTTGTCGGTTCGAATCACAGAGGAGGATAGTAAACAAAAGTGCCAAGCCACCGGTCGACACCTCCTGCTACCGTCTTCCGAGCGGAAGTCCTACCGAAATCGAAAACGTGTTATTCCGCAGGTCTAACGCTTGCTCTTTCTCCAGGTCAAAAAGCGGAATCTCGCCTCGTGGGACTGAGTACATCTCGCCGGTTGTCCCCAGCACGCCGTTGAGGCCGGCGGCATACCGGACATCTATCGTAAAACGCCGGGCGCCAAAACCGAGGGCGCCGCCTACAACTATTGAGAAATCCAGTCTCTTCAGATTGCCGAGGTGGCCGTCGAATGAGCCGCTACTCAATGATGTGTTGCCCGATACGGTATAGCTGCCTTGGTTCCTGCCGGTGAGACCAATGCCCAGCGATGGGCCGACGAACAGGCTCGGCCGAACAGCCTTATTACCGGGAAAAGGCAACTGCAGGAGTATCGGGATTTCCAGGTAGGTCAGTTTGGCCGTTTCGATAAAATCAATTCTTCCGCCGAAAACCTGCATGCCTACTTCTCTGCGAAAGCCCTTGGTGCTGACCAGCAGTTCCGCCTGAATGGCCAGTTTTTGGTGGAGGTGCAGGGTCAAGAAACCTCCGAAGAGAGTTCCCACCTTCGGACTCGCGTCGGCTCCCCGACCAATGTGTCCGGACATATTGGAGAAGTTGATACCCGCCTTTACGCCTTTGTCGATCATCGTTTTTGCATGTAAGGGGACAATCGTAAACAGCACGGTTGTCATCAATACCAACAGGGTGTTGAAGGAACGCGTAACTGTGCAAACTCTCGCTGTCTTGTTCGACTTCAAGACTAATCTCTCCACCTTTGCTTGACTGTTAGAATACAAAATCATGTGGCAGAAGAAAAGGCGAAAAATCAAAAAACCGGTTACAGCTATGTCTATATGCTTTTCGATAACAGACCTTCTCCTCAATCAAAGCTTACCTTGATTTCGTTATGTTCATTTCGTAACTTGACCATGAAGATACGATGGACAAGGACATTTCTGACATCTATGCTTAACCTCTAAGAGATACGCCGCATCGCTAAAAATGGAGCTTCCTGTGACATCCAAAAGTTTCAAGCTTTCGACGTTGCTTCTTTTGCCGGTTGTTTTGTTGATAACGGTGGTTTCCTGCAACGATAATCCCACGGAACCGGTCCAGGGCGCGTGGAAACGGCAAGTGTCAGGGTCAACCAACTCCCTGAACGGAGTCTGGGGAACGTCGGCGCACAATGTTTATGCGGTGGGTGACGGTGGCACAATTCTCCACTATGACGGCGTGACCTGGTCCGAAATGAATAGCGGAACGACAATAGCCCTTGAGAGTATATGGGGTAGTTCCGGCAGTAATATTTTCGCCGTGGGACCCGGCAACATTATACTTCATTACGACGGCACGGAGTGGACAACCATGGCCAGCGGAGTATCAATGAATCTTGCCGATGTCCACGGCACCTCGGCTTCCAGTGTTTACGCAGTCGGCAACGGCGGCACCGTTCTGCATTTCGATGGACATGGTTGGAGTCGGATTACAAGTGAAACGACCCAAAACCTGTACGCGGTTTGGAGCTCGCGAGATTATGTCCACCCGTCCGTGTCTCAGTCGTTACTCACTGTTTTCGCGGCCGGGTGGTCCGGCGTTCGTCACTACGACGGCGAGCAATGGACAGGAATAAGTGGGATTGACAGGAGCATGGGCGTTTGGGGCGCCAAGTGGAACGACGTTTTTGTCACAACGACCAGTGGCAGTGTTCTTCACTACAATGGGTACACTATCCGAAACGAATGGGGCAAGCTGTCCACCGGATATCTTATGGATATATGGGGAACTTCCGGTGAGGATGTTTTCGCAGTCGGGTTTGGAGGTACTATTTTCCACTATGACGGAACCAAGTGGAGCTCCATGAGCACTGGTACCTCGGGAGTTCTTCACAGCGTTTGGGGTAGTGCCGGAGACGATGTCTTCGCGGTCGGCTCCGATGGCACCATCGTTCACTACGGCCCCCAATAAAACTGCTGCGGCCGGGATAGGTGAGCGACAGCAGACGGGTGGTCCATCTGCTTGCGGCGGAGCGGGTCTCCGGGCAAGAGTTACGAAACATGATGGCATGATTTACGGGTGCGGGACTGGGATTACTTTCTGTTTGGCCCGGGCCACCCGCACCATTCGATTCGAGCCCACTGAACGGTTACAAAGGAGAACGAATTGTCAAACAGATCGGAGATTCTCCAACAACGGGTCCGGAGTATCATGCCGGACCTGGAAGTCGAACGGTTTGAGATAAACAACGATGGATTGGTGAACGATGTCGTAATCGTCAATGGATTGTACGTCTTTAGATTTGCCAAGAAAAAGGAATATGCCAAAACTCTGAAAGTCGAATCGAGAATCCTCGACCTTATTCGGTCCCATGTCTCAGTGAATGTCCCAACACCCCTATACCATGATGAAGAGTGTGTTGTCTACCCCTTCCTCGATGGTGAGCCGCTTTTACAAGAGAGAATCATGGCTTTGAAGGAGAGCACCAAGAAGCAAATCTCAGAAGAACTGGGTAAGTTCCTTTTCAGCCTGCATACCATTGATATTTCTGGGGCAAAAGAGAAACCGCCACCCACGCTGGCGCCGGTAACCCGCCAGAGATGGCTGGATATTCACAGCAGAGTGAAAGAAACAGTCTACCCGCTGCTCTGGAAACACCAGGTGAACTGGGCCGAACATCTGCTCAACAGTATGCTTGAGAATCCTCAGTCGTTCGAGTACAACCCGAGTTTGATTCACGGCGATCTTAGACCATACCACATTCTGATAGACAGTCAAAGCTGCAAGGTGACGGGCGTGATCGATTTCGGCGTCGCCGGAATTGGGGACCCGGCCTCAGATTTAGGCACCTTGATAAACAGTTACGGCGAGAGTTTCGTAAGCAAGATGAAAAACTCTTATCCCAGCCTGGAAGAGTATTTGCCGAGAGCGAGGTTTTACGCACAGTCGATCGAATTACACTGGGTGTTATTGGGCCTTGAGTTGGGAGAGAACTTCTGGTTCGCTGCCCACCTGGGCTGCGCCAGAGACCTGCGTTCATAGCGTCTGATCGGTCACTGGCCCACCCCCGCTTGTGCTTGGTGGGTCACCAGACAAGTTTTACGAATCACAATGACATGATAGACAGATGCGAGACAAGGACGGATATTCGTTTAGTGCAATGGTACATCCAACCCCAGCGGCCTGCTGACAAAGCCTCTGCGCCGCAGGTGCTGTCAGGTGACTCGCCCGACAGCCAGTGGGTCGGATGGCAGGTGTCGGGTGGGGTCGCCCAACACCACCCGCGTCCGACGAACATTGGTGTTCCTCCGATTTACGCACATTAAGATACACTGTAGTGTCTATGAATCGCTTGACACACCGGGGAGAAAAGCTTATGATGCAGTCAAGAATCGGATTTTAACACTTTTTGCAGGGGTGTTGTAGTTGAGAAAAGGGTTCAATATAGTTTTGGCCATGTGTTTGCTGGTACTTCTATGCTCCACAGGCACCTTCTCCAAGGAAACTGACACGATTGCCGTTTACGTGCTTATCGATGTGTCCGAGACAATTACTGAATACGGCGTAGAGGACTATTTGGATCAAGCTGTAAAACCGACGATGTATCTTCCACTCAAAAAGGGAGATTATGTGTTTGTTGCCGTCTTTGGGATGTATCCACTAAAGGTTCTATCTAGCGAGATTATGTATGAGGGGTACGAGACGACCTTGTATGCTGACCTCAAGGACAGTGTGGATCGAATTCTTGACGACAGACAAGAAAGAAGAATCTTTGGCGACCTCTCCAAATATACGATCTTCAGGTGCGCTACCTACTGTGCAATCGTAGATGGCTTTTTACCTCGGAGCAAAACAAACCTGGATAAGAAGAATGTACTTATGCTGATAAGCGATGGAATAGCTGACATTGGTGCTGAGGAGTCGTTATGGAAAAAGATGCCACCAGTATCAGAGGCCTTCCGTCAGCTAGAGAATCTACCGGATGGCGGTGAGTGGTTTGTAATCACTGTTGGTTTCCCCAAAGACACGCTCGTCAACACGGACTCGAACCATTATGCTTGCTACACGGAATTTCCCTTGGACAAAACTGACTTGGCAAATCTGAAAAAGACAATCGCGGGGTTTAGGCAGGAAGGTGAACCGCCTACGCCACCGCCTCCCCCTGATCCGTTTCCGTGGAAAGACACCGGAGACATGTTTCGTGATGTTGTACAAGTGGTTGGAGCGCTGGCTTCAATTCTCGGCCTCTACCTTGGCTGGAGAACTTTCCGGAGGCTCGAACGCAAACTCAACCTAGTCCTGGCTCGGGCTTGACTAGCTGATTATTAGACAGTGGACAATTCAGAGTGTGGTTGAATACTGTGAACATCCGGAAAACTCAACCGTGAATTAGTTCAGAGGTATGCCGATAACTATGTTAAGACCAGTTCAAAGTGGTCCCGAAAAAATGACACCTGACCGGGAATAATAATTATGGACGCAGACTGGATAAGGTACATTCTTGCAGCGGTTAGCCTGATTTGTGGTGCTGGCTCTTATTGGTACTTCAGAAAGAGCAGCAAGATCAGCCGCACGTTGACGGCGGCCGGGGAACAAACCACTGTGGCCACGGGCACTCCTACTCCCAAACCCGCTGGCACCGAGGCTACCATTCCCGACGACCCCACTGGTCCATAGATATGTCGAAAAAGTGCACTCGAAGGAATGTGTCGTGTGCCTTCGGAACACAGTAACGAAACCTACCAGTGCGTTGCATCTGACCGCTAGTCTACTGCGTTTCACCACAGTTGGTTTGGTAAGCACCGAAACAGCACGTGGAGAAACTCCCACTACCACAACGTGAATATGAGCGTTAACCAAGCCGCGCCTGTTTGATCCTCGTAACTCCACCATTGATTTACCGGGTGCATTGACCTTTCTTAAACCAAAAGAACACTCATAGGAATTCGTATGAAGAAATACCCGTTCGTGCCGCTGAGTGAATATATCGAGTACCCCGAAGATGAGATGCTTAGCCGCTCCCAAGAGTTTTACGAGAACGTAAAAAGACGCCGCACAGTCAGACAGTTTTCTGGTCGAGCCGTACCGCGGGAGATCATCGAAAACTCTGTCCGTGCCGCTGGAACTGCGCCCAGTGGCGCCAATATGCAGCCGTGGCATTTTGTCATCGTGTCGACTCCTGAGATGAAGAAAGAGATTCGTGAAGCTGCAGAAATTGTCGAGAAAGACTTCTACACTCGCCGTGCCCCCCAGTCCTGGCTTGATGCCCTGGCGCCGCTTGGCACCGATGACGATAAATCGTATATCGAAGACGCGCCTTATCTGATCGTTGTATTCAGCGTCCGTCATACTTTTGACAAAGAGGGAAACAAGGTCAGGAACTACTACCAGACACCTTCGGTGGGAATTGCTACCGGGATTCTGATTACGGCGCTGCACAACGCGGGCCTGGCTACTCTCACCCACACTCCCAGCCCGATGGCCTTTCTCAGGGACCTGCTTGGCCGCCCCGAAACCGAGACACCTTTCCTGATGGTCGTGGCCGGCTATCCCAAAGATGGCGCCACCGTTCCGGACATCGGCAAGAAACCGCTGGACGATATAGCTACTTTTGTCTGAGATGAATACATAAACATGAGTGGAACAAAGAGAACTCTTTGACCAGCTTGGCGACTCCTCGGATCTGAGGGCAAACCCTGGGGCATACTCGCATGAGTTTAGGTTGCAATAAGGAGTGGATTGACTTCTTTTTATCAACAGAACATTCTTGGATAGAAGATTAAGGCCGGCGGCGACAAAGGATCAGCAGTTGCATCACGACAACACAACCAACATTTCTCCCCAGCGACGGTACGACATAGACTGGCTCCGGACCGTGGCTTTGGGTTTGCTCATTGTCTATCATATTGTAATCAGTTTCCAACCCTGGGCGAAGAGTATCAACTTTATCCAGAACGACCAAACACTGACATGGCTTTGGGTCCCCATGTCCATGCTCAACGTGTGGCGCATTCCGATTCTCTTCATGGTCTCCGGCATGGGTGCTCGTTTTGCCATGGAGCGCCGCAGTTGGTGGCAGTTTCTTGTGGATCGATCTGTTAGGATCGCGATTCCCCTTATCTTTGGCATCTTCTTCATCTGCCCTATCACCACTTATGTACTGCGAAGCTACTACGATATGGAGACCGGCTACGAGCCCAACGCCGGGCATCTGTGGTTTCTAATAAACATTCTCTGTTACGTTACATATTTCATAGGGATTCAGTGGGCTCTGAAGGAGTATCCGGATAACGTCATACTTCGCTTTATGTCGAGATGGCTCCGAAGGCCATGGATGATCTACGCTGCTGCTCTCCCTCTCATGCTGGAGGCATGGATACTGAATCCTGAGCACTTTGCCCTCTACCCAACACCCCACGGACACTTCCTAGGCGCAGTTTGCTTCGTTACGGGATACGCTTTCGTGTCGCTGGGGGATGTCTTCTGGTCAGCGGTGAAGAGGACTCGCTGGAGCAGCCTGGTGATGGCTTCAGTCGTTTTCGGGATCCGGCTGTTTGCATACACGTTCGAAGGCGTTCCCAGTTACCTGGTCGCTTTCGAGTCTATGTGCTGGATGCTAGCTCTTCTCGGGTTTGCTTCGGCATACCTCAACAAGCCGTCCAACACACTCACCTATTTCAGCAAGGCTGTCTACCCTGTTTATATAATCCATTTCCCCATACAGTATGCCATCTCGTACTATCTCGTCCCGCTTTCTCTGCCGGCAATTCTGAAACTGGGAATTCTGCTGATAGGAACTTTCGGCGTTTGCCTGTTGGTTTACGAGTTCATCCTCCGCAGATTGAAGTGGATCCGACCCCTGTTCGGCATGAAGCTGAGCGGAGGATGAGGTATATGATAGTCAGGCGAAGACTATGGACAGCTTTTTGTCTGGCTCGGGGGCTTCATCTAATCCCAGGGCAAGCCCTGGGGCACCCGCAAACCGTGCACCCCGGTCTCTACGACATTGGTATCCAGTAAGAAATCTTGACCGCCACCATGTCAACTCCGTCGCCGGAAAAACCATCAAAGAGCGACCCGGCGCGAACCAACCGACCGGGATCGATACTATCGGTCATACTTCTCTGCCAGACAAAATAGGCGGTGCTTCCCGGTGAAAACTCCCAGCGCAAAACCATACTGCTTCTGAACGAACGACCGCCATAATCATCATCGGTCGGGAAGGCATCATAAGGATCGTTGTCATCAGACGGATTCCGGGAGTCAAGATACTTGCTGCCCGGCTCTCTGAGAGTGCCATAGTTGTAGTAATGTCCACTTGAGGCAAACGGCTGGGCGTAAAGTTCAAGGGACAGATTGGGACCAAAGAAATAGCTGCCGCGCACATGCATGACCAGTTGACTTTGCTTCAGATTGGAAAACACATAGTCGGTCTGACTGTTCAAGTTGTTCCACGCCGTTCCGATAAACTGCCTTTTGGAGTCGACTACTTCGTAGGAGGGCGACATTGATAGCCTTATCCGATCACCTATCCGCGACGACAGTTGACCGCCTACTCTCCAACCATATCCACCCAGTTCATTGCGCGCGTACCAGCCGTTGATATTATAAGTGGTCACGGCGTTGAAGTTGTTGGCAACAAAACCAGACAACGACCAACTGTCGGGGGAACCGGCCAGGGGACCGCCGCGAGTCATGGCGTCATCCAGGCCACCGAAATTATAACTGTACGATGCTTCGGTCATCCAGTAGTTGAGCCATTGGCCGTTAAAAGATGCACGCAGGCTGGACCATTGCCTGACCTTGTCAAAGTTCCATCCACTGTTTCCATTCAGTTCGATTCGGTAGTTTCTGAAATACTTACCCGGCCGCGTCTCCCGGTAGGTAAGTTCCGCCCACGAGTCTATATCATCGGCAGCATTCAGAATACCGGCATCATTCAAGTCGAGATCGGGCGACTCGACTGCTGCACCGATTTCCCACAGCCAATGCTCACCTCCGTTCTTCTCGAATCCAAGACTGAAGATTGAACCGGTAAGGGACTCTCGATCATAGCCAACTTCGACATGATCTGCGTCCGGCCGCTGAAAATAATGAGCGCTGTTCAACTGCCTGCCCAGGATCGCGTTCTTAGATCCGCGGATTGTACTAAACCCGGCGTTGCCATAGAGAGCATAGGTTCGGTCCTTAAACTGTAGTAGCCAGTCAAGCCCCCCCGAAAATGCCTGTTTGGTCAAAAGCTCAGCCAGTGGATCGGCATCGTCCATATCACGAGCCAGGCCGGTCAAAATCAACCCGGCTGTAGAACCGCCTTCACCAAGGTCCTTCTTGACTCTGATCACGCCATGGATTGTTCTTGGCTCGACTTTGGTTGAGTGAGTTTCCGCAAAGCTGGTGTCGATACCTGCAATTGTCGAATCCACATTATAAGTGGTATCTTCACTATACAAATTGTGCACTTCCGCTTCTTCTGCATCCGTCACAGCAATCAAACCGCCAATAGAAGTTCCGGACTTAAGCCGCCCGGTCACTTTGGCCGCACCCAGAATGGTCGTATTACTGGGATACTTCACAAAATCGCCATCCGCTTCTCCGTGCGGGCGGGCGCCTATCCTTCGGGAATAAAACCAGTTCGGACCGATTGCAGAAAACAGATCGCTTCCTTCGGTAAAGAACGGCCTTTTTTCTGCAAAGAAGGTCTCATACGCCGAAAGATTCACCACTGCCGGGTCAGCTTCAACCTGCCCAAAATCGGGATTAAAAGTAGCGTCAAGAGTGAGGTTCGGACCCAGACCCATTTTGAGATCACCACCGAGTCGACCCTTAAATACCGAGCCGTCGTCATACGGATCACCGGGAGAATAGTTGTTCGTGAATTGTCCATCGGAAGCCGCATACGGCATGAGTTCCAACCGACGGGAAGGTTTTATACCCTCGATTCCAACCAGATTACCAAAACGAGAAGCCCACCCAGTCTCACTGGGCAGAACCGGCACCCAGAAAACATCCTCCGTAGTATATGGAATCCAGCGGTTGATATTGATCCCCCATGTCTGCACATCGGTATTGTTAAACCGCAATTGCGATATTGGTATCCTGAATTCGGCAAGCCAGCTTTTGTCGTCAACCGATGTCCGCACCTCCCAGACCGCGTCCCACGAAAAATCCGAGTGCTGAGTATCGTCCGAACTGTACCGATCAAACCGCACTCCGGCGGTTGTCACGCCAAAGCCGTATGATGTCCGCCGGTCAAGGTATGTATCGAGTGTGATGATTATCTGTTCCCCCAACCCGCGATCATCTCGGCGCGAGAGGTCCTTTCTGAGATTCTCAGGATCGTCAACATACATCCTGGCTCCGATGTACACTGCCTCGTCATCATAAACGATAGCCACTTCGGTAGCGTTGGACGGCTCACCATACTCAACGGGAAGCACCTGCAAAAAATCGGCAACAAACTTGGCCTGCTTCCAGGCAGCATCATCCAAACGACCGTCAATATCAATCGACCCGTTCGGCACACGAACGGCGGTCATTTCTTTTCGCTTTTTTTGTGATGTAGTTTGTTTGTCCTGGGCCCCAGCGGAAGAAACAGCTACCACGACAAACATGACTGTGACAAGCAGGCGAGTGAGTGAACGAACTTTCATTGGAACTCCGGAGATTCAGTGACAATTGGCATCCACAACCTATCGAGTGTACATCTTCAGACAACCTGGTCAAAAAGTGTTGAAATCTAATCAATAGTTGGTACTACGGCAATTTCCTTTTTGTAGTTTCACCGGTGGCCCGTTCAGTTGGGGAATGTTGAAGAAGCTCCACCTGTCGTCGTTCTTAAGTTGTGTCGGGTCTTGGGCCCCGCAGAATGCGGGGGTTGTGACCCAACACGCGATACAGGTGGTGTTGGGCCACCTCGCCCGACACCTGCATTGCTACTAAAAAGCCGTCAGGCGAGTCGCTTGACAGCGCCTGTAGTCGGACATGGGTGGCGCGTCTCACGAATCCGCTGGCTAGAGTATGCAAGACCCACCTCAATCCAACATAGAGACCTTGTCAACAATCCTCATGCGGATAATCTCCGTGAAAAATCACAATTGATAATATTTCGATAGACAGGAGTGGGATATGAGTACATATTTGTTCAACTCAGGTATTCATCCAAACCCAGGACAAGCCCTGAGGCACCCGACATGACGAACGAAAGGACGCCAATGGACTTCAAACAGCGAGTTCCCTTAGGCAGGACAGGACTGATGGTCAGCCGGATCGGGTTAGCCTCAGGCTATGGCGTACCCGCCGCCGCCATCGAGAAGGCGTTTCACGAGTACGGCGTCAACTACTTCTACGTTTCCCCCATGCTCAACCTGAGCAACATGGTGGAGGCCACCCGCAACCTGTCCGCCAGCCATCGTGATGAGCTGTGTATCGTGCTGGCTCGGCCGTATCTCGGCGGTTTCGGGGGGCTCCGTCTGGAGAGCTTCGTCGAGCGCTGGTTGAAGAAGCTCAAACTCGACTGGGTTGATCTACTGTTACAAGACCTGCGACCGCCCCTGAGCCAAAGGCTCACCGACCGAGTAGACCGACTCAGAGACAACGGCAAAGTACGCTTCGTGGGCATGTCCAGCCACAAGCGGCCTCTCTTCGGCAGGGTCGCCAGCGGAGAGGCGAAGGCACCGGCGGACTTTTTTCACGTTCGCTATAACGCCGTGCACACAGGGGCCGAGCATGATGTCTTTCCACACCTGCCACGGGAAGACCGTCCGGGGATCGTGATCTTCACCGCCACCTGCTGGCGCAAGCTGCTCAAACCCAAACTCATGCCGGCCGGCCATCACCCGTTGACCGCTGCCGACTGCTACCGCTTCGTTCTCTCCCATCCCGACGTGAACGTCTGTGTCACCGGCCCCTCCACCGCAGCGCAGATGGAGGACAACCTCAAGGTGCTAAACGCAGGGCCCCTTAACGACGAGGACATGGACCGCGTCCGACGCATCGGCAAGCACATCTACGGGAAGGAGTAGAGAAGAGAATCTTCAGGACGCTATCAGAATGTCTACTATCCCGGGGCGAGTTCTGGCGCACCCGGCAATCATCCCAAACAGTCCGTGAGCCGCGCACCTCGTGATCAGTGTATCTATTGGTTCGAGACTCCTCTTGTTAAACTATAGATGAGAACAGCTACCTGGAGTACGACTATAGTCCAGTAAACAAACTGAAAAGATCGCTTAATAGTTTTGTGTCGAAATATCCTCTGCCCGGCAAGTACTGCTGGGCTACCTCCAAGGAATGCGAGTAAATACAGAACGATCTCCGGAACTCTGAGACCGGCCCTACCGGCGATATATTTGTCATAACCGTACAGTATGAATGTGACAACATTGATCGACAGCAAGTACGCAAGTAGTTCGCTCCAACCGCGGAAAGTCAGCCCTACCGTAGCGATCAGGATGGTCAGTGATGCAATGCCGGCGTACAGCAAGACGGGAGATATCTGATGCCTTCCGGGAACCACATTGTAGGCAGATGGTCCTTTGTCCTTCCATTCAACCTCGAATTCAACACTCTGCCCGACGGAAAGAGGCAACTTGCCTCGTATCGAGTTGATATGGACATGAGCATCCCTGTCAAGGTCCTTCGAGCGTATGAACCCGTACTCTTCTTCATCATTGAAATAGACAACAACGCCCTTCATCTCCGAATCGCTCTACTGATGGTGAACGAACTAGCGTGGCGATGCACCGCTCCCACGTCCGCTGAAGCATCTTTTTCGGCCATTATAAGTCCTTTTCTGAGGGTCTAAACACAATCACCGGAACTGGGTGGCCCAACCCCGCCGGGCTTGTTGATAAACCCACGGACTCGTCATTGCGAGGTGTCCGCCGCGGCGGACGTACCGTGGCAATCTCAATTCGTTGGGCGGCACACGGTATGAGATTGCCGCGCTTCTCCGCCCCGCCTGCGACGGGGATCGCTCGCAATGACGCCAAGCGGGACTTCTTCAACGTGCCCCGCCGGGGCGGGGCGGGTTGACAAACTCCAGAAGCCGTCAGGTGACCTGCGTCGCAGTGTTGGTGCTGTCAGGCGACTCGCCTGACGGTCGTCGGGTTGGCCGGACTAACCGATCACGCAACGCCTCCTCATGAACATAATAGCCAGGATGGACAACACGAGAATCAGGGTAACGAAGCTCCAGACAGAGAGTGAGGGTACCAGCGGCACACCTGAATTGCAGCCATCACAATCTCGCGGCAGAGCCAATTCACCAAATGTCCCGACTACTACTTGCCCCTGGGCATAGTCTTCCAAACAAGGCGATTCACACTGGACGTTTACACCTGGCCTGACATTACTGGTCACGCCACCGACAAGGCAAATCAGACCGCCGCCGCCGGACCCACCTGATCCAGCGTTCTCGATTCCTTGTCCGCCCTCGCCACCATTGGCCAGGATCATTCCCTGACCTTCGATCGATATCTCGTTTGGTGCGACCAAGAAGACAACACCGCCGCCACCACCACCACCGCCGCCGACACCAGCGTCGCTTCCGCCGCCACCGCCGCCGCCGCTACTCCCGCTCACTTTTCCATCTTGAAATCCCGCACCGGTGCCGTTGCCACCGTTACCGGCAAATCCATTCCCGAATGGAGTCGACGCCTTAGAACAACTATTCTTATAGCCACCTCCGCCGCCGCCACCACCGCCGCTTGCGTATCCATACGGCCAGCCTGAACCGCCACTTCCGCCATTGCCACCATCCGTATTCCCGCATCCGCCGGCGCCACCCCCACCGCCGCCGCCTCCACCAGCCACGAGGAAGTTATGTCCGGGATTTCCGGAGCCTCCCATCGGGGATCCACCGTTTCCGCCAGCCCCACCTGAACCCACGACCCAGGGACAGATATACGTTCCCCCTGTACCACCGGTAGAAGCGACGCCGGAATTACCACTATTTAGCCACCCGCCGCCACCGCCGCCGCCGCCGCCTGTTCCATTCAGGTCTCCGCCGGCTCCGTCTCCACCGTCCGCAAGGACACCAGCGCCACCCCCGCCACCGCCACCGCCACCGCCGACTCCGGTGGCTCCCGGCGGCTTGGCCCCGGAGGAACCGCTGCCACCTCCCCCGCAAGGGTCTGTAGAACCGTCACCGCCCGTTCCGCCTTGGCCGTCGACTCCCCCATCACCACCGTCGGCGCCTCCACTAATCCCATTTCCACCGTTGCCGCCTGCTCTAGATCCTTGTCCCTCAAGTCCGGGGGCGCCAGCTTGACCCGAAGCATCAAGGATGCCACCAATACTGATGGAGTTCGCTTGGATCAAAAGTGGACGAGAACCAACCACCTTAAGGTGTCCACCGGGTAGTATATCAAATGTTTCAGCGCTCAGTCGGAACAAGTTCGGTGTCCCACGCTGCAGCTGGACGTTCTTCTGCAACTCGGGATACCCGGTGAGAGTCATCCTGTCTGTATCCAGCGTCGCCGGACTACTGATTTGTATGCTCTGGTCCAGCTTCGCGTGCGCACCAGAGCTTTGATGGACACCACGTACCGTTCCATACCCGATGCTGATGACGCAAAAGGTGAAGATCACCCTCAAAGCGATTCTGCGATTCGATCCCATGGCTACTCCTCCTCTGGGAAACACAGTTTTAGGGCTGTTCTTTTGGTATTACTTGGACAAAGTATACAGTCTCGTCAACGCAATGTCAATTCGGTCGTAACCAAAACCTTTGATCGCTGTACACTTTCATAGAACGTGGATAGATGACCGGCAAGAGTGTCACGTTGGCTTATGGCAAACTCATCCTTGAGATCGACGGATGACGTCCCGGCCTGAATGGGTGGGTTACATGGCAGAGGTTACCATCAACGATGGCATGATAGTCAAACGCGGAACTTGAACAACTTTATGTCCGGCTTAGGGAATGATTGAATTTCAGATGCAGAACATCTTGACACACGCCATTCACTTGGACGGCTCCAGGTACTCCTTCAGGCGTTGACCAATAAAATACTCCCAACCGCCGATGCAGCTCTCTCTTGTGAATTCAGGAACATCCTCAGAAAAGCTCTCCAGCACATTGACTGTCAGCCTTAGCTTAGTAGAGTTCTCCTGTTCGAACAACTCGAATTCAACGAAGGCATCTCCCTGGTAATTATCGTACTTCCAAGTGTATGCTATCTTTTTCAACGGCACCACTTCAGTAACTCTCCAAATATGCAGGAAATCTCTGCCTTCACTCGTGACATTGAATTGAGTTTCAAAACCCACTTCGGCTTTGAAGACCGGGATATTCTCAAAGTACCACTGCCGCATCAGGTCGATCTCGGTAATTGCTTTCCACACGGTGTCAACGGTCGCGTTAAACGTCTGTTCTACCACAACTGGTTCATCATTCACTCTCATACTTCCTCCGGGATGTTTGGTTACAGACGCCGTCACTTAGGAACGTTGTGTCGGCTTCTCAGCCGTAACCACATTGGACACCATACGCCCCATTGTAATTCCATCCGGACTCAGCTCATTTAGAAGACCGGTAAACGTCTCTCGGAATTGGTTCTGTCGTTCATCGGGCAGTTCCTTGAGTTTCGGTCCAATCGGTGTGGAGTAAGATACTTTTATCGCCTGGGCAATTCCGCCGTCGAGAACCAAATCCATCTCTTGTCGGTCAAGCTGCACATTTACGAATCCAGCCGACTCGAAGTGAGGGGGCAGTTCCGATCCCGGCATGACATCAAAGGGTATACGCATCATGTCGGCTATCGCAGGCTCCCTGATGTCCTCCAGCGCTCTGCAAATGGCTCCGAAAAACTGACACTCCGCCACCGGGCGCCAGGTTGTAGCGACGACTTCTCCCCCCCCACGCAGGACCCTGTAGATTTCCCCAACGGCGGCGCCTCGGTCCGGAAAAAACTGGAACCCCTGTTGACAGACGACGAAGTCAAGCGAGTCGCTGGTGAGTTCCAAAGGATGGGCGGAACATTCAATAAACTCAACAGCCGGTGTTGAACCGGCGCATCGTTTCTGAGCTAAGGAAAGCATCTCGCCGTTGATGTCCACCCCGAACACTTCGCCGTCGGGACCTACATGTTCCGAAAGTCGTTGCGCCACCACACCGGTTCCTGTGGCCAGGTCCAGAACGCTTCGGCCTGCCCACGGTTGGTTTTCCTCGATCAGGCGATCCGCCCAGGGCACGAAGAGAATCGGTACCAGCCTGCTGTCGTAGCCGTGTGCGACGGAGGAATCGCCAAAACTAAACTCTTTTGCTTCGTTCATATAAGGCTCCATGTTGGTTTCCTTCATTTCTGTGAAGATAACACAATAATGGACCGCTTGACAAGAATAATATGGATACGGCCACTCCATTTTCTACCAGGGCGCAACGCCGGAAACGGTCACCATTTGGACAACATACGGTGTCAGCCCTGGTGCAACAATCCGACCATGGGTGTTACGGCGTCTCTTTGTCGGTATTGTTTATTGGTGGCTGGATGAAAGCCAGAGGGTGTCATGGTACTTCCCTTGTTTGAAAACAGCAAAAGTCGGCGCCACCTCGCGCAAACACCAATAGACCAAACTGTCATCAAGTGAAAGAACAAAGGTCTGCGCATCCTCCGTCATTATCACCGCCT